>JADHEF010000495.1_pt1 | contig 39579 bp, 32 predicted proteins | sample 8952391 | NCBI WGS metagenome assembly JADHEF01 (sample SAMN16124439, study PRJNA663245) | bioreactor sludge metagenome | isolation source: sludge (nitrite) | place: India:Bengaluru | collected 2019-02-28 | reverse complement strand
CCCCCCCCCCCCCCCCCCCCCCCCCCAACCCCCCCCCCCCCCCCCCCCCCCCGCGCCGCCCCGCGCGGGCGCCGCTCGATCTCACAGGCCCTGAAAATATTGCGGCAGGCACCTGCAGGCCCTAACCCCAATTTCCGTCAGGGGCTTTACCCCAGCAAGAACAGACCTCAGCGCAAGGTATTCTTGGTCAGCTCTATTTCGTTCATCAAGGCCTTGGCCAACGCTGTCAGGTAATCAGCGGCACCCAGAAACTTGTGGTCGTCTTCCATATCGCCTTCACGCAGCAGATGCTTGATATAGCTCAGCAGGATCGAGACTTGCTCGTAGGCGTCATCGTTAGGTATGCCGGGCTGGACCCGCAAAGTACGGCCACCATGACGGTGTTACCAAATCTACCAGTCGGGTTCTCACGCCCGGTCACCGAAGCGACCCGAAAACGTTATCTGTGAGGTGTTTTCCCGACTACAGCGATAGTTCGACAGCGGGCGTAGGATAATTCTTAAGCGAGCTGTTTCTGAAGCATTTGGTTTCATGTTCAGAAATGTCCTACGGAAGATGCGCTCCCTCGGTGCGTCGGCGTTAGAATCGCCACAATCAACACAACAAACGATTCAGAGGTCGACGCAGTGGAGTTGCAGCAGGGCTTTGTCCTGACCCGGCATTGGCATGACACGCCAGAAGGCACCTGCGTGGAACTCTGGCTCGCCACCGATCAGGGGCCACGGCTGCTACGTCTGGCACCCCAGGTTTCGGTGGCGTTCATCCCGCACGCGCAAGCGGCGCACGCGCAGGTGTTGCTGGCGAACGAACCGGGCGCCGAACTGCGCCCTTTGCAGCTAAAGGATTTCGACCAGCGCCCGGTCATGGGCCTTTATTGCCGGCAGCACCGGCAACTGATGCAGCTGGAGCAACGCCTGCGCACGGCAGGCATCGAGGTGTTCGAAGCGGATATCCGCCCGCCTGAGCGCTACCTGATGGAGCGCTTCGTCACCGCGCCGGTGCAGTTCACCGGGCAACCCGATGACCAGGGCGTGATCTGCGATGCCCAGCTCAAGCCCCTGCCGGGCTATCGCCCACCGCTGCGTCTGGTGTCGCTGGATATCGAAACCAGTGAACGTGGCGAGCTGTACAGCATTGCCCTGGAAGGCTGCGGCCAGCGTCAGGTGTACATGCTCGGCCCGGCCAACGGCGACCCTGAGGGCCTCGACTTCGACCTGCACTATTGCGATGACCGTGCCGGGTTGCTCGTGTGCCTCAACCAGTGGATGGTGGAGCACGACCCGGATGCAATCATCGGCTGGAACCTGATCCAGTTCGACCTGCGCCTGTTGCACGAGCACGCCAAGCTGCTGCAAGTGCCGCTGGCACTGGGCCGCAACGGCGCCCCCATGACCTTGCGTAGCCACGCCAGTGGCGGCCATGTCTTCGCCGACGCGCCGGGGCGGCTGTTGATCGACGGCATCGAAGCGCTGCGCTCGGCAACCTGGAGCTTTGCGTCGTTCAGCCTGGAGAATGTCGCGCAAACCTTGCTCGGTGAAGGCAAGGCCATCGACACCCCCTACCAGCGCATGGACGAAATCAACCGCCGCTTCGCCGAGGACAAACCCGCCCTGGCACGCTACAACCTCAAGGATTGCGAGCTGGTCACGCGCATCTTCGCCCATACCCGCCTGCTCGAGTTCCTGCTGGAGCGTGCTTCTGTCACCGGGTTGGCGGTAGACCGCAGTGGGGGTTCGGTGGCCGCCTTCTGCCACCTGTATATCCCGCAGATGCACCGCCTGGGCTTTGTCGCCCCCAGCCTGGGCAGCCGCCCTGACGAAGCCAGCCCCGGCGGTTTCGTGATGGATTCGCGCCCAGGCCTTTACGACTCGGTGCTGGTGCTGGACTACAAGAGCCTCTACCCGTCGATCATCCGGACCTTCCTGATCGACCCGGTAGGGCTGGTCGAGGGCCTGCGCCTGCCCGACGATGAGCACTCGGTAGAAGGCTTCCGGGGTGGGCGTTTCTCGCGCAGTCAGCATTGCTTGCCGGCCATCGTCGAGCGCGTCTGGCAAGGGCGGGAGGCGGCCAAGCGTGAAGGCAACGCACCGCTGTCGCAGGCGCTGAAGATCATCATGAATGCCTTTTACGGCGTGCTGGGCTCTAGCGGTTGCCGTTTCTTCGACCCGCGCCTGGCCTCGTCGATCACCATGCGCGGTCACCAGATCATGCGCCAGACCCGGGCGTTGATCGAGGCCAAGGGCTACGAGGTCATCTATGGCGATACCGACTCCACCTTCGTCTGGCTCAAGGGCGCCCATGGTGAAGCGGCTGCGGCGCAGATCGGCCGAGAACTGGTCGCCCACGTCAATCAGTGGTGGCGCGAGCACCTGCGCCAGCAGATGAACCTGGAAAGCGCACTGGAGCTGCAGTTCGAAGTACATTACCGGCGTTTTCTGATGCCGACCATCCGTGGGACCGACGAGGGTAGCAAGAAGCGTTATGCCGGGATGGTGCAGCGCGCCGACGGCAGCGAGGATGTGGTTTACAAGGGCCTCGAGTCGGTGCGTACTGACTGGTCACCACTGGCGCAGCAGTTTCAGCAGGAACTGTACGGGCGGATCTTTCGTGGCCAGCCGTATCGCGACTATGTGCGCCACTACGTGCAGCAGACCCTGGCGGGCGAGCTCGACAACCTGCTGGTGTACCGCAAGCGCCTGCGTCGGCCGCTGGCCGATTACCAGCGCAACGTGCCACCCCATGTACGTGCTGCGCGCCAGGCCGATGAATACAACAGCCGGCTCGGTCGCCCTCGCCAGTACCAGCGCGGCGGCTGGATCAGTTACGTCATCACTACCGCCGGCCCTGAGCCGATGGAAAACCTTCAATCTCCGATCGATTACGAGCACTACCTCAGCCGGCAGTTGCAGCCGGTTGCCGATGCCATCCTGCCGTTCGTTGGCGATGATTTCTCCACGCTGACTGGCCGCCAGTTACAGCTGTTCTGAGCGCAGGCGTTAGCTATCTAGTACCCGGTGCCGAGCCTGCTCCCTAGTCTGGCCTCTTTTCATGAAGAGGCCATTGAGCAATGGACACTACTCCGCCGTCAAGCGCACAGGCAGCCATCGATGCGTTCCAGGACAGCATCATCAGCAAGCGTCTGCCGCTCTGGTTGTGTCAGACACCCCCAGGGCAACTGCCAGAGGTCAGCAAGGCATTGGCGAACAGCCTTCGCAGCCGTGAGCAAGTCAATGCGCTGCTGCGGGGTATCGAAGGTATCGACAGCTTTGTTGCGGCGGGCCTGGAAAAGGCCCTTGACGCGTGTTACGGGCTTGGCGGCAACGCACGCACGCTGAAGTTTCTGGAGGGCCGTCGCGAGCCTGTGACCAACAGTCAGCCGGTAGGCGCGCACCTCACCGAGCTGGTCTATGAAGAAAAGCCGCTGCTTGAGGTGGCACTGCGCAACTTCACTGCCGAGCAGGCCCAGGCCGGTGGCCAGCCACGCGGTAATCGGCTGCTGGTTCCGCGCCAGGGCAGGCTTGCACCGCCCACGTGCATCGAGCTTGCTGCGCTTTGCCGTGAGCTGGATTTGGGTGAGGGCTATCAACGTCATCTGGATTCCATTCTAAAGCCCGCAGGTGATGCAGGGGGCGTGGAGTCCTGCCTTGTAGATGCCAGTCGCCACGCCATGCTGGTAGACGCCTACAAAGCCAGGCAGGAAGGGACGCTGGATGACAGCGAGCTCAAGTTGGTGGTGGCCATGTGCGAGGATGGCAAGCTGCTGCGCCTGGCGGGTGACCTTGTGGAGGCCAGGCAACTGAAGTTGCTGGGTTGCCGGATTGAGCAGGTGATCGTGTTCGAGGTGATTGACCAGGGTGTCCTTCTGAACACCACGCGCCGTGTGTTGCTCTACGTGCCAGGCGACCCTGTGTCGCCTTGGCGCGCATTCGAGAGCATCGACAAGCTGAACCGCGAGTTGGGTCGTCGCCTGCGAGACAAAGCCTACCAGCGTTTTTTCAGCCGCTTCGTGCTGCGACGTGACAGCCAGGCTTTCTTTGCCCAGGTTGCGGCGCTGTTCGATGACCTGGCTGACTGGGCGTTTCGCGATCTCGAACCGCATTTGCAGGGTTATTCGCAACCGTTGTTCAATGGTCTGGCACAGGCCCGTATTCGCCAGATCAAGGAGGATGCGGCGATGATCGCAGTGCCGGTGGCCAGGCTGGACCGTGAGGTGCAGCGCCAGCATGACCAGCGCCTGGCCGCCGAGGGATGGGCGTTGCTTAACCTGGCCAGTTTCTTTGTACCGGGCCTTGGCCTGGCGCTGCTTGCAGTGACAGCGTGGGAGCTGCTGGGTGAGGTGTACCATGGCTTTGAAGCCTGGCATGAGGGGGATCGTCGAGAGGCGCTCGACCATTTGACCCATGTTGCCACCGACCTTGCCGTGCTTGCGACCACGGTGGCGGGGGTTGGTGTGGCCCGACGGCTTTGGGCGCGCTCCGTGCGGGTCGATGCCATGGTTCCGGCTCGGCTGGAAGACGGCACCGTCAAACTCTGGCAACAGGATCTGACCCCGTTTCAAAGCCAGGCCCCCGATGCCTACGCAAGCCGCGACGCCTTGGGCATCCGACGTCTGGGCGGGCAGGCCTGGATCGAGATGGACGCCCATCACTATCGTGTGACCGAACCGGCCGGGGACGGTCAGTGGCAACTGTGTCCCGTTGCCGGCCATGGTCCCAGGCTGCGTCACAATGGCGCTGGCGCCTGGCGGTTATGGAATGAACAACCGGCCCTGTGGCGGGATAGCCATCGCATGTTTCGTCGCCTGGGCGAACCCTTCAACAGGCTGGATGACGAACAGATCGATCAGGTCCTGCTATTTCATGGGCTCGATGGCGATGACGTGCGAGGCTTGCATGTACATGCCCAAGCGCCCAGCCCGGGCATGCTCGACAGCGTACAGCGGGTCCGGCTCGACCAGCGCATTCGCGGCATGATTGGCCGCTTGCGCAGCGGCGAGCTGGTGGAAGATACGACCGTGCTTGATCACGCTCGGCGGTTGCCAGGTGCCAATGGCCTGCCAGATCAGGCCCTGGCTGAACTGGCGTGGACACAACGCCGGCCATTGCTGCAGTACCTGTACGATGCGTTGCAACCCACCGACAGCCTTGGGAGCGCAGCGCTGCGCCGGGTCTTCCCCGGGCTGGATACACGCACCGCGCAAGCGTTGGTAACGGCCGCCAGCGGCGTTGATCGCAGGCGCTTGTTGACCAGCGGCAGGGTCGCGCTCGATCTGGCCGAAGCGGCCAGGGCCAGCCTGTCGGGTATCCGCCAAACGCGGGTTCTGGAAGCCTTGTACCTGGACACGCCGCAGAATGCGGACCTGGCACGGGTGGTCTTGGGCCTGTTGCAGGAGCTGCCTGGGGGCGAGCAAGGTGTGCGCTGGCGCTTGTATGAGGGCTATCGGGGCGGGCCGATGCTGGCGCAGTGCGGTCAAGGCGGGCAAGCATTTGACCTGGTGCACCGGAACGGCGTGTTCCAGCTGCTCGATGATCAGGGTGAGGCGATCGGTGAGGCAGGTGAGTTGTTCGAAGTCATCGCGCCAGCTTATACCGAGGCGCAGCGTGAAATGATGGGGGTCGGTGACCCGTTCTCGCACAACCTCCGGGTGATGCTTGGGCGCGAGGCGGTGAGACACCGCGACCAGATCAGTCGTCTGCTAGGCGTGGTACGCCCGCGGGCTGTTCGAGCGCCGATGCGCTTGGCCGACGGGCGTTTGGGCTACCCGCTGGGTGGTGCAGGCGTGAGCGGTTTCGCGTCAAGAGGTAATGCCTTGAGGGCGGAATTGCGCGATATCTTCCCTTGGTTGAGTGACGAGCAGATTGACACCTTGGCCGATGACGCGAGACGTTCAGGGCGCCAGCTCAGAGGGCTACTGAGGGACCTGAGCACTGAATTCACGGTGCTTCGCAGCACGCTGGAAACCTGGGTGGCACAGGAACAGGGCGATGTGCGGGAGGACCGGGATGCCTTGCGCCAGACGTTGTTCAATTGCTGGAGACGGTCGGTGGGGGTGGGTGATCTGCACATCGACGCACAAGAAAACCTGCATGTCATGTTTTGCAATTTCAGGTCGGGCGGTTTGCCCAGCCTGCCCGCGCAGGTCACCTTCAGAGGGGTGAGCAGCCTGTCGTTGCTGCACCTTGACCTCATGGAAGTACCCGACAGTTTCTTGTTGGCCTTCCCTAACCTCAGAACCCTTGATTTGGGGGGCAACCTGCTGACGCGGCTGCCACAACCGTTGCTGCAGTTCTCGCAGCTACGGCACCTGAGCCTTACCAACAACCGCATTGGCCTGAACCTGCAACAAACCGCCACACTGGCCTGTTGCACTGGCCTGGAATCCCTCGACCTGTCCCACAATCCACTGCGGCGGGGGTTCACGTTGGCCGGGTTGACCGAACTGCGCTGGCTGAGCCTTCGCGACACACAAATCACCCAGCTTCCCCCGGGCATTTTCGACCGCGATCAGTTGGTGGCTGTTGACTTGAGGGAAAACCGGATCCGGCAGGTTCCGGAGCATTACTACCAGTTACCCGTATGGCGCCGGCGAAGGATCCGCCTGAGTGGCAACCCCTTGGGCGAAGCACAGACACAACGTTTGCAGGCTTCGCTGAGGAGCGAGCATCCTGTCGTCGACGAGGAGCAAGCGCTGCTGCGGCTGGATCACGCGCGGGAAGTATGGGGGGATGCGGTGGCCCCTGAGCATCGTGGCTTGATGCTCGCAGCCTGGGATTCCCTGGATGCAGGGACGGAGTCCGAGCGGTTTTTCCGCGTCCTCAGGCAACTGTTGCTGTCCGAGGACTTTCGCGTCAATGCGCGGGCGATGGGGAATCGGGTGATGGCGGTGTTGCAAGCGATGGCCATCACCCCGGAATTGCGGGACAACCTGTTGTCCGTGGCCAATGATGATTGGGGGTGCCAGGATGGTGCAGCCTGGTGCTTGAGCAATCTCGAACTGAACCTGCTCGTGTGGCAAGTTGAACATGCCGCTCAAGGAAAAGACGAACGCGCCCTGCTTCGCCTGGGAAGACGTTTATGGCGCCAGGATGCGGTCGACAGGTTCGCTACCCGATGGGCACTCGAACATGGCAGGGAGCAAGAGGGAAGTGAAGTCGGGTTGGCCTTCAGGGTTGGGCTGAGGGAACCGCTCGACTTGCCCCTGCAGGTGGGTGATATGAGCTTCCATGCTATTTCAGGGGTTCTCCAGGCGGACCTGACGGCGGCGCAAGCGGCAGTGCGGGATGCCGAAACCTGGGATGAGCTCGCCCGCTCGATGGTTGACCGTGAATTTTGGCAGGCGCACCTGGAACGTACTCATCCTGACCGGTTCGCCGAAGTTGACCGGCCATTCAGGCGTCAGCTTGAAACGGTACTCGACGATGCAACGCTCAGCGAAGGCGCAATGCTCGAGCAGGCAGATGCCATTCGTGACGCTCAACGTGCTGCACGCAGGGGGCTGATGCTGGACTTGACGATTCATGCCATGGAAGTCGGGCCAGAAGATCCAGGCATTCATGTGCGCTGACGAGCGTTCAGGGCAAGGAGGTGCGTGCCCTTGTGCAAGGCGGCTTTGGGCTATGCTCAGTCAAGGTGACAGGGGCTTGTGTCCGCTCTGTCGCTTTGGCTTCAGAACACTTGGAAATCGACAGTTACTTTTCCGCGGCCCGTTCTTGAGTGAAGTGGTTTAGGCTCCTTGTCGGATTTTTCTCCGTGATTTGTAGTCATTGGTATATCGAGACAATAAGGAGATACGCATGCTCGTCCGGTCACTGACCCTCGCTACCTTGCTAGCTGTTGCCGGCCCCCTGTTTGCCGCAGACAGTGATGCGCCTTTAGCCAAGGAACTGGGCAAGGCCAGGCCATTGGTGGTGATTGCCCCGAGCACTGCCGACCCGACCTTGCGCGGGTTGAGCAAGGCCCTGGAAGACCCGGCCACCCAGGCCGCCTTCAAAGAGCGCAACCTGGTGCTCTACAGCGTCGCCAACATGATGGGCAAGCGCGAAGACAAGAACCTCGAACAGCAGACCACCATGGCCCTGATCCGCGAGCTCAAGCTGGGCGCGAGCAAGGGCACCAAGGTGATTCTGGTCGGCAAGGACGGCGAACGGCACATGCTCAAGGATGACGAAAGCGGTGAAGCTATCGACCCGCAGGTGATTTTCAAGGCGGTCGATGAATTGCCCGCCAGCGAAAAGGCGGTGACCGCACCCGAACCTGTGGCCGCGGCGCCGGAAGCCAAGGCCAAGGACAGCAAACCGGCCAAGCCAGCCAAACCGGCGGCCCCACCCAAACCGCTCGAAGACTGAACACGCGTCTTGGCCCCAAGGTAGCTTGGGGCCCGTTAGCGGGCGTTGTGTATCCCACTGTATCTGCCCGCGCTGCAGACCCACTCCCATACAAAAGCGCGCCTGGCGCGATACATTCACGACAAACCGCAACGGCCTAATGGCTCCACTTTCCAACCACAGTGGAGCTGCATCATGACTCAAGCAAAAAACACCCTCGGCCTGCTCGGCGCCGCCCTGATCGGCAGCATGGCATTGACCAGCAGTGCGTTTGCCGTGGAACCGCTGGCACAAGGTTACCAACTGGCTTCGGCCAAGGTGGCCGGCGAGGGCAAGTGTGGCGAAGGCAAATGCGGCGGCAGCGGCAAGGCCACGCAGAGTGAAGGCAAATGCGGTGAGGGCAAGTGTGGTGCCAGCGCCAAGGCCGGGGCTGAAGGCAAATGCGGCGAAGGTAAGTGCGGTGATGCCTCGTTCGCCAAAACCGACAGCAACCACGATGGCAAGGTCTCGCGGGATGAGTTTCTGGCGGTGGCCAAGGACCGTGCCGGCGACTTCGACAAGATCGACAGCAACCATGACGGCTTCATCTCCGAGCAAGAAGCGGCGGACCACCTGAAGGCGATCTATCAGGCCAATGGCAAGGCCATGCCCGAGGGGCTGTTCAGCCACCTGGCTGGCAAATCCTGACCCTTACCCTTTTAAGTGACGCAACGCCCCTCCTGCTGGTCAGGCGGGGCGTTGTGCCTGTTGGAGACCTGTTTATGCGTGCTGCGACGTTGAACACCGGGCTTGGCTTGCGCCGTGGCCTGCTGCCGGAACTGCTGGCGATGGACGCTGGTGCAGTGGACTTTCTTGAATGCGCGCCGGAAAACTGGATAGCGGTTGGCGGCGCCTACGGCAAGGGCCTGGCCCAGTTGGCCGAGCGTTTTCCCATGACTTGCCACGGGCTGTCGTTGTCGCTGGGCGGCAGTGAGCCACTCGACCTGCATTTTCTCGACCAGACCCGCCATTTTCTCGATCGCCACCAGGTGCGCATGTACAGTGAGCACTTGAGCTATTGCAGTGACGACGGGCACCTGTACGACCTGATGCCCATACCGTTCACCGACGAAGCCGTGCACCATGTGGCTGCGCGCATACGCCAGGCGCAGGAGCAATTGGGCCGGCGTATTGCCGTGGAAAACATCAGCTACTACGCCGCGCCTTATCAGGCGATGAGCGAGCTTGATTTTATCCGTGCGGTACTCGATGAAGCCGATTGCGACTTGCTGCTGGACGTCAACAACGTTTTCGTCAATGCCTGCAACCACGGCTACGAAGCCCGGGCCTTTCTTGAAGGCTTGCCCCAGGCACGGGTGACCGGCATGCACATAGCCGGCCATTACGATGAGGCACCGGACCTGAAGGTCGACACCCATGGGGCGCCGGTCAAGGAAGATGTATGGGCGCTGTACACCCTCGCTTGTGCGCGCTTTGGCGTGCAGCCGACCGTGCTCGAACGGGATTTCAACTATCCCCCGCTGGCCGAACTGTTGGCCGAGACGGCGCGTATCCGCAGCGTGCAACTGGCGTCGGGAGGGCCGCGTGATGAATGAGACGTTGCGCGAGCAGCAATACACCTTGGCCCGTCACGTGCGCGACCCGCAACGCAACGCACCGCCGCCGGGCGTGGAGGCGCGACGCCTGAAGGTTTACCGCGAGTTGTTCTATGGCGCTATCGAGGGCCTCCTGGGGGGCAGCTTCCCGGTGATGCGTCAGGCGTTGGGTGAACAGCGTTGGCATGCCCGTGTGCGAGCTTTCTATGCCAACTACCGTAGCCAGACGCCCTTGTTTACCGAGATTGCCGAAGCGTTTGTCGATTACCTGCAAGGCGTCGAGCTGGATGCGCCCTGGCAGTTGGAGCTGGCGCACTATGAGTGGGTCGAGGCGCAGTTGTATTTGAGCGATGCCGAGGACCCGGCCCATGACCCGGCGGGCGATTTGCTGGAGGGGGCGCCGCTGTTGTCCTGCGTGGCGCGGGTGCTGGCTTATGAGTGGCCGGTGGAGCGCATCGGGGTGGATTATCAGCCAACGGTTGCGCCCGAGGTGCCGACGTTGCTGCTGGTGTATCGCGATGCTGCGTTGACGGTGCGCTTTGCGCGCCTGGCGCCGATGGCCTATCGGTTGCTGGCGCTGGAGCAGGGTACCGGGCGGGCGCGGCTGGAGACGTTGGGAGGGGATGTGCAGCAGGGGCTGGCATTGCTGGAGGGGTTGCGCGAACAGGGTGTCATTGTCGGAACAGTTTGAGGGCCTTGGGGGCGCTTTGCGCCCCTTTCGCGACACAAGGCCGCTTCTACAGGGGATTGCGTTTCCTTGTAGGAGCGGCCTTGTGTCGCGATGGGCTGCAAAGCAGCCCCGGCGATATCACCTGTTGAAGCGCATCCGCAGCCAATGATCCAGGCTCAACCGCCCAGCCCCTTTGAGCAGCAGCGGCAGCAACGCCACCAGATAAATCAGCGGCAACTTGAAGTTGCCAAAGCCCTGGTCAGTAATGGCATACCCCTGCGCCAGCTCGGCCAGGCTCGACCAGTGCGCCGGCCAATGCACCGCAGCAATTGCCACCACAGTCACCACCATCAGCCCCAGCGATGCCAGCCGCGTCCCCAGGCCCAGCAACAGCAGCAACGGCAGCACCAGCTCGGCCCACATCGACAGCTGCCAGTTCAGCTCGGCGGGCAGCTGGTTGAAGGGGAACGGAAAGCTGCCTTGCAGGTCGGCGAACCAGTTGTTGCCATTGAACTTCTCAAGGCCGGATTCAAAAAACTCCCAGGCCAGGAACAGCCGCAGCGGCAGGTCGGCGCTCCAGGTGCCGACGCGGTCGAAGGTGGTCAAAGTAAGTGCTTTCATCAAGGGGCTCCCAGGATCAGGTTATGTGGCTGGGAGTGTGTGGGGGTGGGGTATCTGCAGTGTGTCGGGGGTGATGGGGTTGTGTATCGGTTTGTACCGAAGCCTCAGGCGACACCCGCCCCCACCAAAGCCAGTCATTTCAGTTCGATCTGCGCGCACAATCCGCCACGTTCTCGGTTGCTCAAGGTCAGCCGGCCCCCCATGGCCTGGATCAACTGGTGGGCAATGGCCAACCCCAGCCCGGTACCCCCCGTACTGCGATTGCGTGAACCCTCTACCCGGTAGAACGGCTTGAGCACTTCGTCCAGTTCGGCGCCGGGAATCCCCGGCCCGTTGTCGAGCACACGGATTACGGTCGTGCCGCCCTCGCGGCACACTTCCAGTTCGGCGGCGCCGGCAAACTTGAGGGCGTTGTCCACCAGGTTCACCAGCACCCGGCGCAGTGCATGCGGGCGGGTTTCCAGCAGGCTGCCAGTGCTGCCGTGGCGCTCGACCTGGGCGCCGCTGTCCTGGTAGTCGAACACCAGGCTATCAAGAAAGGCATCGAGGTTGACCCGGCAGGGTGCTTCGGTGCTGGTGTCCATGCTGCGGGCATAGGCCACGCCTTCGCGCACCAGGTGCTCCATTTCACCCAGGTCGCTCCACAGCTTGTCTTTCTCGATCCCGTCGTCCATCACTTCAACGCGCAGTTTCATGCGTGTGATCGGCGTTTGCAGGTCGTGAGAAATGGCTGCTAGCAGTTGCATGCGCTCCTTGAGGTGGGCGGCGATGCGTGCCTGTAAGGCGTTGAAGGCCACGGCAGCGTACTTCACCTCGCGCGGGCCGCTTTCATCCAGTTGCACACCGGGTTTGTCCGGGTCGAGGTTGTCCACGGCGTGGGCCAGGCGGGTGAGGGGGCCGATGGCCAGGCGCACTGCCAGCCAGGTACACAGCAGCAGCACGGCCAGCTGAATCAGCAATACCACGGGCAACCAGCGGGCCACCGGGACCGGCGACGGGGTCACGTCGATGGTCAGGGGCGCACCGTCGGCCAGGCTCAGGTGCGCCTGAAAGTGCGCGTTCGGCCCGGGTATTTCCTGGAAGGTCAGGCGGTAGTCGCTGCCAATGGCCTTCACGATCGACTCGGCGGCCATGGGCGGGTCGCTGCTGGGCATCGCCTCGCCTGTCAGGCCGTGGTCCAGGCGGTAGCGGTAGGTACGCCGCTCCAGGCGTGGCAGCCAGGCGGCACGTTCGGCTGCGGGCAGGCGGTCGAGGATGGCGACCGACGTGGCCACATCCTGTTCCAGGTTGGTGAGCATCATCGAGCGACTGCTGATGTAGCGCTCGTAGGCCTGCAAGCCGAACGAAAGGCCATACGCCAGCACCAGACCGGTGAAGAAGATCAGCGCCAGGCGTGATGCCAGGGTGCGTGGCCACTTCATGACGGCGACTCGAGCAGTTGCACGGGCAACGAGAACACATAGCCCTCGCTGCGCACGGTCTTGATGCAGCTGGGCTCGCGGGCGTCGTCGCCCAGGCGCTGGCGCAGGCGGCTGACCAGCAGGTCGATGGAGCGGTCGAAAATGTCGGCCTCGCGGCCTTGGGTCAGGTTGAGCAACTGTTCGCGGCTGAGTACCCGCTGAGGGTGGTCGAGGAACACCCGCAGCAGGCGGTACTCGGCGCCGCTAAGGGCCACCAGGGTGCCTTCGCTGTCGAGCAGGTGGCGCGCGGTGGTGTCCAGGCGCCACTGGCCGAAACCCAGCAGGCGGCTGCTTTCGCTGATGGTGAGGTTGGGCGGCAGCATGCGCGTGCGGCGCAGCACGGCGTTGATGCGGGCGAGCAGCTCGCGGGCGGAAAACGGTTTGGTCAGGTAGTCGTCGGCGCCCATTTCCAGGCCGATGATGCGGTCGGTTTCGTCGTTGCGCGCGGTGAGCATCAATACCGGGGTGTTGCGGTGCTTGCCGGCGCGCAACTCGCGGCACAGCAGCAGCCCGTCGTCGCCGGGCATCATGATGTCGAGCACGATGAGGTCGACGCTGTTGGCTTCCAGAAAGGCGCGCATCTGCCGGCCGTCGGCAACGATGCTGGTGCGCAGGCCGTTCTTCTTCAGGTAGTTGCCGACCAGTTCGCGAATCTCGCGGTCGTCGTCGACGATCAGGATGTGATCGACGTGTTCCATGCGCAGCGTTCCTGTGTAAAGGGGATGGGCGCAGTGTACCGAGCGCGTTCGCGCTTGCCTGCCGGGTTTTGTATTGCAGTGTATCTGGGCTTTGTACAGATACAGCAGGAAGCACATCACAGCCTCGGACGACACATACGGGATACCTGGCAGGCGTGAAATGGCTCTCGACCGGGAAGCACAACTTCCCATACCCAAGTGTTACTCAGGAGAGATGCCATGAACGTCAAGACCTTCGCCAGCGCCAGCCTGTTCGCCGTGCTCAGCTTCGGCGCTATCGCCGCCCAGGCCGCCACCGCGCCCATGGGCGATGCCGGTGCCATGCAGTACCGCTACGGTGACCACCTGGATGTGAAAAAAGTGCTCTCGGTGCAGGATGACCAGAGCAACGCCTGCGGCCTGGTGAACACCCGCATGGACTACCTCGACTCCAAGGGCCAGCAGCAAAGCGTGCAGTACCGCACCTACGCCACCGGCGGTTGCCATGAGAATTGATCGCCGCCTGATGCTGAAGGTGGGGGGTATTGCCCTGGCACTGACGGGGCTTGGCCTGGCCGGGCACCTGATGGCCCGCGACAGCTACGGTGCGATGCCGTCGCTGTCGGGGGCCAGCCAGTGGATCAACTCGACACCGCTGGATGGGCCGGCGCTCAAGGGCAAGGTGGTGCTGGTGGACTTCTGGACCTGGGACTGCATCAACTGCCAGCGCAGCCTGCCGCATGTGAACGACTGGGCGCGGCGCTATGCCGACCAGGGGCTGGTGGTGGTCGGCGTGCATACGCCGGAGTACGACTACGAGCATGATGTAGGCACCCTGCGGGGCAAGGTGGACGGGCTGGGGATCGGTTACCCGGTGGCGGTGGACAACGATTACAACGTGTGGAATGCCTGGGGCAACCAGTTCTGGCCGGCGCATTACTTTGTCGACCGCAAGGGGCAGGTGCGGCATGTGCACTTTGGCGAAGGGGATTATGGCGGGCAGGAACAGGTGATACAGGCACTGCTGGATGAGAAAGGGTGATTGCCTGTGCCGGCCTCTTCGCGGGTGAACCCGCTCCTACACTGGTTTCAGTAATACCTGTAGGAGCGGGTTCACCCGCGAAGAAGCCAACACTTGCCTATCAGGTAATGCTGGCGAAATGCGCCTGCATCCGCGCCGCATCCGCCTGGCGCCCGCTGAACAGCTCGAACGCCTTCACCGCCTGGAACACCGCCATGTTGCTGCCATCCAGCGTGCGGCATCCCAGCGCCCGGGCCGCGCGCAGCAGTTCGGTTTCCAGCGGGAAGTAGATGATCTCCGCCACCCACAAGCGTGCATGCAGCAGTTCGACCGGCAGTGGTGTACCCGGCAGTTTGGCCATGCCCACCGGCGTGGTATTGACCAACCCGTCTGCCTCGGCCAAAGCCGTGGCCAGGTCGCTGCCAACCACGGCCCGCCCTGCACCGAAATGGGCATTCAGGTTGTCCACCAGTGCCTGCGCACGGGCCGCGTCCACTTCGAACAGCACCAGCCGCTCGACCCCTTCACCCAGCAGGGCATGGGCCACCGCCGAACCGGCGCCGCCGGCACCCATCTGCACCACCTGGCGGCGTGCCACGTCGGGCAGGCCACGGCGCAAGCCTTCGGCAAAGCCCAGGCAGTCGGTGTTGTGGCCGACCCGTTTGCCGTCCTTGAGCACCACGGTATTCACCGCGCCGATGCCACGGGCTTCGTCCGACAGCTCGTCGAGCAGCGGCAAAATCGCCTGCTTGAACGGGTAGGTGATGTTGAGCCCGGTGAAGCCGGTGTGCTGCGCGGCATCGAGCAGGCCGGGCAGGGCGCTGTCGTCCAGCTGCAACTGGTCGGCGTCGATCAGCCGGTACAAGTAGCGTAACGCCTGGGCATCACCTTCGTGTTCGTGCAGGGCAGGGGTACGCGACAGCTGGATGCCACGGCCGATCAGGCCGGCGAGGATGGCGTGCTGGCTCATGCCGTGCGCTCCTGGAACAGTTCGGCGAAGTGGCTGAGGGCCATGCGGTAGCCATGGCTGCCCAGGCCGCAGATGACACCGACGGCGATGGACGATACGAACGACAGGTGACGGAACGGCTCGCGCTTGTGCACGTTGGACAGGTGCACTTCGATGACCGGCAGTTCGCTGGCCACCAGGGCGTCGCGGATGGCCACCGAGGTGTGGGTCCAGGCGCCGGGGTTGATCACGATACCGGCACAGCGGTTGCGGGCGGCGTGAATCCAGTCGATCAGTTCGCCTTCGTGGTTGGTTTGCCGGAATTCGAGTTCCAGGCCGTGGGCATGGGCAGTATCGGCACAGCTTTGCGCCAGGTCCGCAAGGGTTTCGTGGCCATATTGGGCAGGCTCGCGGGTGCCCAGCATGTTCAGGTTAGGGCCGTTGAGCACAAGAATAAGGGGCTTCATGACGGGCATCGCTTTGTTGTTGTTGGATGCGCGTAGTTTTGTACTGACTGGTTAGTTCCGTCAATTGGACGAGGCCGCGGCACCGGGAAAGTGGGCGATTATCGAACGCAGCCAAACCTTACAAAATTGTAATGTTCCCGACACCGCCCCGATAAGCACGGCTTTTTACAGTCCCTCGCCTACACGCGTCGACGAGGATTTGTTCGTGCCCATCCCCCGCAAGATCGCCTTGCTCTGCCTGTTGCTGGCCAGCGCCACCAGCGCCCAGGCCAGCCAGAGCCTGAGCCTGCCCCAGGCGCTTGCCGCCGCCTTTGCCCAGAACCCGGAACTGGCCGCCGCCGGCCGCGAAGTCGGCATTGCCGACGGCGAGCGGCGCCAGGCAGGGTTGATCCCCAACCCTGAGTTGTCCTGGGAGGTCGAGGACACTCGCCGCGACACCAGCACCACCACCGTCACCCTCAGCCAGCCGCTGGAACTGGGCGGCAAGCGCGGCGCACGTATTGCGGTGGCCGGTGCCGGCCAGGCCATTGCCCAACTCGACCTGGAGCGCCAGCGCAATGGCCTGCGGGCTGATGTGGTGCAAGCCTTCCATGCCGCCTTGCGGGCGCAGACCGCGCTGGAACTGGCGCAGCAGTCGCAGGCATTGACCGAGCGCGGGCTGCGGGTGGTACAGGGGCGGGTCACTGCTGGCCAGTCATCACCCGTAGAGGCCACCCGTGCCCAGGTGCAACTGGCCCAGGCCCAGGCCGAAGTGCGGCGTGCACAAACCCAGCGCGGCGTGGCCTACCAGGCCTTGGCACGCCTGACCGGCAGCCCGCTGGCAGGTTTCGACCACTTGCAGGCCGCCAACCTTTCACCTGGCGTTGCGCCCAGGGCCGACACCTTGCTCGACCAGGTCGAGCAAACGGTCGAATGGCGCCTGGCCGCCGCCCAGGTCGAGCGTGGTGAAGCCTCCTTGGGATCGGAAAAGGCCCAGCGCATCCCCAACCTCACCGTCAGCCTCGGCAGCCAGTACAGCCGCGAGGACCGCGAACGCGTCAATGTGGTCGGTCTGTCGATGCCCTTGCCATTGTTCGACCGCAACCAGGGCAACGTGATGTCAGCCGCGCGCCGTGCCGACCAGGCGCGGGACTTGCGCAACGCCGTGGAGCTGCGCCTGCGCAGTGACACCCGCAGCGCTGTCAGCCAGTGGCACACGGCGATGCAGGAGGTGGACGCCTACGATCGCACCATTCTGCCGGCTGCGCAGCAGGCCGTGGACACCGCCACCCGTGGCTTCGAGATGGGCAAGTTCGCCTTCCTCGATGTGCTTGACGCCCAGCGCACGCTGATCGAGGCACGCGGGCTGTACCTCGAAGCACTGGCCTCGGCGACCGATGCACGGGCGCAGGTCGAGCGGATCTATGGCGACCTCGATGGCCTGAGCACCCCCTTGAACAGCAGGAGCAACAATGACTAACCCACGCAAGATAGCCCTTCTGGTTGCCGCCATGGCCGCGCTCGGCCTGGGTGGCCTGGCCTGGACCGGCAACCTCGGCCAGGCGTCGAAAACAGAAGCCCGGCACGATGACCACGGCGAAGACGGCCACGGCCATGGCACCGAGACAGCCGGCGAAGGCCACGAAGAGGAGGGCCAGTTGCACCTGTCCATCGCCCAGATCGAGGCCGCCGGTGTGCAGTTGGCTACCGCCGGCCCTCGGGCACTGGGTACTGCTATCAGTTTTCCGGGGGAAATCCGCTTCGACGAAGACCGTACGGCCCACGTGGTGCCGCGTGTACCCGGCGTGGTCGAGGCGGTGCAGGCCGAGCTGGGCCAGGCGGTCAAGCGCGGCCAGGTACTGGCGGTGATCGCCAGCCAGCAGATTTCAGACCTGCGCAGCGAGCAGCAGGCCGCCCAGCGCCGCCTGGAACTGGCGCGCCTGACCTTCCAGCGCGAACAGCAGCTGTGGCAGGAACGCATCAGTGCCGAACAGGATTACCTGCAGGCACGCCAGGCGTTGCAGGAGGCCGAGATCGCCTTGGCCAACGCCCGGCAGAAGGTCGCCGCCGTGGGCCCGGCTGGCGCTGGCAACCGCTATGAGCTGCGTGCCCCGTTCGATGCGGTGGTGGTGGAAAAGCACCTGACCGTGGGCGAAGTGGTCGACGAGACCAGCAATGCGTTCACGTTGTCTGACCTGAGCCGGGTGTGGGCTACCTTCGCCGTGGCCCCGCGTGACCTGGACAAGGTGATGACCGGCCGTGATGTCACGGTCAGCGCACCGGACCTGGGCGCCCAGGTCGAAGGCAAGGTCAACTACGTTGGCAGCCTGCTTGGCGAGCAGAACCGTGCCGCCACCGTGCGTGCCACCCTGGCCAACCCCAACGGCGCCTGGCGCCCCGGGTTGTTCGTCAATGTGGCTGTCAGCGTCGAGCGCTTCAATGCCGCTGTCGCGGTGCCGGAAAACGCCCTGCAAACCTGGGAAGAGCAAACCGTCGTGTTTGCCCGCACTGAAGAAGGTTTCGAGGCTCGCCCGGTGGAGACCGGCCGCCGCGATGCTGGCCAGGTAGAAATCACTGACGGTCTTGCCGCCGGTACCCAGGTGGCCGCCGCCGGCAGCTTTGTCCTCAAGTCGGAACTGGGCAAAGGCTCGGCCGAGCACAGCCACTGATCACGGGGACGCCTGCATGTTCGAACGCCTGATCCAATTCGCCATCGAGCAGCGCCTGGTGGTGATGCTGGCCGTGGTCCTGATGGCCGCGGTGGGTATCCACAGCTACCAGAAACTGCCGATCGACGCTGTACCGGACATCACCAACGTCCAGGTGCAGATCAACACCGCTGCACCCGGCTACTCGCCGCTGGAAACCGAGCAGCGCATTACCTTTGCCATCGAGACGGCCATGGCGGGCCTGCCAGGGCTGAAGCAGACCCGCTCGCTGTCGCGCTCGGGCCTGTCGCAGGTCACGGTGATTTTCGATGACGGCACCGACCTGTTCTTCGCCCGGCAGCTGGTCAACGAGCGCCTGCAAGTGGCCCGCGAGCAGTTGCCCGAGGGCATCGAGGCGGGCATGGGGCCGATTTCCACTGGCCTGGGCGAGATTTTCCTGTGGACCGTGGAAGCCGAACAGGGCGCCCTGAAGGAGGATGGCACGCCCTACACCCCCACCGACCTGCGGGTGATCCAGGACTGGATCATCAAGCCGCAGCTGCGCAATGTGCCGGGGGTGGCCGAAGTGAACAGCATCGGCGGCCATGCCAAGCAGTATCTGATTGCTCCGGAGCCCAAGCGGCTGGCGGCCTACAAGCTCACCCTCAACGACCTGATCGGCGCGCTGGAACGCAACAACGCCAACGTGGGTGCCGGTTACATCGAGCGCAATGGCGAGCAGTTGCTGATCCGGGCGCCGGGCCAGGTGGCCTCGGCCGAAGACATCGCCAATATCGTCATATCCAGCGTGGACGGCACGCCGATCCGCGTCAGCCATGTGGCCGAGGTTGGCCTGGGTGAAGAGCTGCGTTCGGGCGCCGCCACCGAGAACGGTCGTGAAGTGGTGTTGGGCACGGTGTTCATGTTGATCGGCGAAAACAGCCGCATGGTGTCCCAGGCGGTGGCCGCCAAACTGGTCGAGATCAACCGCAACCTGCCCAAGGGCGTGGTGGCGGTGACGGTGTACGACCGCACCAACCTGGTGGAAAAAGCCATCGCCACGGTGAAGAAAAACCTGGTTGAAGGCGCCATTCTGGTCATCGCCGTGCTGTTCCTGTTCCTGGGCAACATCCGCGCTGCGCTGATCACCGCCATGGTCATCCCGCTGTCGATGCTGTTCACCTTCACCGGCATGTTCAGCAACAAGGTCAGCGCCAACCTGATGAGCCTGGGCGCGCTGGACTTCGGCATCATCGTCGATGGCGCCGTGGTGATCGTGGAAAACGCCATCCGCCGCCTGGCCCACGCCCAGCAACGCCATGGCCGCATGCTGAACCGCAGCGAGCGTTTCCATGAGGTGTTTGCCGCCGCCCGCGAAGCGCGCCGGCCGCTGATCTACGGGCAACTGATCATCATGGTGGTTTACTTGCCGATCTTTGCCCTGACCGGGGTCGAGGGCAAGATGTTCCACCCCATGGCCTTTACCGTGGTCATGGCCCTGCTGGGTGCGATGATTCTCTCGGTCACCTTTGTGCCGGCGGCCATCGCCCTGTTCGTCACCGGCAAGGTCAAGGAAGAAGAAGGCCTGGTGATGCGCACGGCGCGCCAGCGTTATGCCCCGGTGCTGGCCTGGGTGCTGGGCCGGCGCAAGCTGGCGTTTACCGCAGCGGCCACTCTGGTGCTGTTGTCCGGTGTGATGGCCAGCCGCATGGGCAGCGAGTTCATCCCCAGCCTCAGCGAGGGCGACTTTGCCTTGCAGGCCCTGCGCGTGCCGGGTACCAGCCTGTCGCAGTCGGTGGACATGCAACAGCGCCTGGAGCAGGCGATCATCGCCCAGGTGCCGGAAGTGGAGCGGGTGTTTGCCCGCACCGGCACCGCCGAGATCGCCTCCGATCCGATGCCGCCGAACATTTCCGACGCCTACGTGATGTTGCGCCCGCGCGAGCAGTGGGTGGACCCGGGCAAGCCGCGTAACGAGCTGATTGCCGAAGTACAACGTGCGGCGGCCAGCGTACCGGGCAGCAACTATGAGCTGTCGCAGCCGATCCAGTTGCGCTTCAACGAGCTGATTTCCGGGGTGCGCAGCGATGTGGCGGTGAAGTTGTTCGGTGATGACATGGACGTACTCAACCGCACCGCCGCGCAAATCGCCAGTAGCCTGCAGCGCGTGCCGGGTGCGTCTGAGGTGAAGGTTGAGCAGACCACCGGCTTGCCCGTGCTGACCATCGACATCGACCGTGACAAGGCCGCCCGCCATGGCCTGAACGTGGGTGACGTGCAGGACGCCATCGCCATCGCTGTAGGGGGGCGCACCGCAGGTACGCTGTATGAAGGTGACCGCCGCTTCGACATGGTGGTGCGCCTGCCCGAAACCTTGCGCACCGATGTGGACGGGTTGGGCAGCCTGCTGATTCCGGTGCCGGCCAGTGCCACAGCCGGTGCTGCGCAAATCGGCTTTATTCCGCTGTCGCAGGTGGCCACGCTGAACCTGCAGCTGGGGCCGAACCAGGTCAGCCGCGAGGATGGCAAGCGCGTGGTGGTGGTCAGTGCTAACGTGCGTGGGCGTGACCTGGGCTCGTTTGTCGAAGAGGCTGAACAGACGCTCATTGGCCAGGTTCAGATCCCGCCGGGCTACTGGACGCGCTGGGGTGGCCAGTTCGAGCAGCTGCAGTCGGCGGCCGAGCGCTTGCAGGTGGTGGTGCCGGTGGCTTTGCTGCTGGTCATGGCGCTGTTGCTGATGATGTTCAACAACCTCAGGGATGGCCTGCTGGTGTTCACCGGCATCCCGTTTGCCTTGACCGGCGGGGTGTTGGCGCTGTGGTTGCGGGACATTCCGCTGTCCATCTCGGCGGGTGTAGGGTTCATTGCGCTGTCAGGCGTGGCGGTGCTCAACGGGCTGGTGATGATTGCCTTTATCCGTGGGTTGCGCGAAGAAGGGCGTACCCTGCGAGCGGCCGTGGAAGAGGGCGCGCTGACGCGCTTGCGGCCAGTCTTGATGACCGCGTTGGTGGCGTCGCTGGGGTTCATTCCGATGGCCTTGGCGACCGGGACCGGGGCGGAGGTGCAGCGGCCGCTGGCGACGGTGGTGATTGGCGGGATTCTGTCTTCGACTGCGCTGACGTTGCTGGTGTTGCCGGCGTTGTATCAGTGGGCGTATCGGCGTGAAGAGGTGCAGGAGGGCTGAAAGTTTGGGGCCGCTGTGCGGCCCATCGCAGGCAAGCCAGCTCCCACAGGTACAGTGCAGGTCTCAGGAATTATGCTGTACCTGTAGGAGCTGGCTTGTCGTGGCGACGAACCGCTGCGATGGGCTGCAACGCAGCCCCAAAGATCTCAAACGGTACTACGGGCTCCAGGCTGCACGCGGTCGGCTCCCACTTCATCATGCAACGAAATCCGCGAAGTCTCCGGCAACGCCAACCCCCCGAACAACGCCACCAGCGCAATCACCACCAGGTAAAACGCCGGTGCCAGGCTGCTGCCGGTCTGCCCGATCAGCCAGGTTGCCACCAGCGGCGCGGTACCGCCAAACAGCGTATAGGCCACGTTGTAGGTAATCGCCGAAGCGGTATAGCGGGTGCGGGTAGGGAAACTTTCCGACAGCAGCGCTGCGGTAACCACGCCACTGCACAACGCTCCCACCGCCAGCAGGATCACCCCGATCAGCGCGCCGGACATCGAGCCCGAGCTGGCCAGCCAGTACGCCGGGAACACGCACAGCATCACCCACAGGCAGGTAAAAGCGATGGTCTTGCGCCGCCCCACCCGGTCCGAGAACGCCCCGGCCAATGGGCAGCCGACGGCGGCGAACAACAACGCCACGGTGGTCACCAGCAGCGATTGTGCGCGGGTCAGGTTGCCCACCAGTTGCAGGTAGGTGGCGAAGTAGGTGGTGAACATGTAGAACGACAGCGCAGTCAGCGAAATGAACGCCCCCAGGTTGCGAATGGCCCGGCCATGATTGCGCAGGGTTTCCTTGAGCGGCGAATGCTCGTGCGCTTTGCCCTGGGCGATGGCTTCACGGAACGCCGGAGTTTCTTCCATGCGCCAGCGCAAGTACAAACCGACCAGCCCCAGCGGTGCGGCGATCAGGAACGGAATGCGCCAGCCCCAGGCGTTCATGGCCTCGACTGACAGGCTGGCTTCCAGCCCGTAAGCGATTACTGCTGCACAGGCAAAGGCAGAAAAGGTCGAGACCGGCACGAAGCTGCCATAGAAGGCGCGCTTGTCGTTGGGCGCGTGCTCCATCAGGTACGCGCAGGCCCCGGCATACTCGCCGCCGGCAGAAAAACCCTGCAGGCAGCGCGCCAAGGTCAGCAACGCAGGGGCGGCCAAGCCGATGCTGGCGTAGGTCGGCAGCAGGCCGATCAGGGTGGTGGAGCCTGCCATCAGCAGAATGGTCAGCGACAGGATGCGTTTGCGCCCCAGGCGGTCGCCCAGCGCGCCGAACACGATCCCGCCCAGCTGGCGCAGGGCAAAGGCCACGGCAAATACTGCAAAGGTCTTGAGCAAGGCCACGCTGGCGTCTTCGCTGGCAAAGAACTGGCTGGCGATCAAGGTGGCGAGAAAGCCATAGACGGCGAAGTCGAACCACTCGACGAAATTGCCGATGGCCGAGGCGGCGATCACCCTGCGCAGGGTGGCGGGGGATACCTCATGAGGTGCGGACATGCGAGTGCTCTCCGGTTCCATTGGCAGGCATGATGAACGTGGCGCGGTCGGGCCGCGCCATCATTGTTGTGCTTGCCAGTAGATCGCCGGGCGCTGGAGCGTGCTTTGTCGAGGGCGACCTCGGGATACCTGAATCAACCGCCGTTGCGGTTTACAGCCGGCCTACTTTCCAGGGGGCGTATTCCAGCTCGCTGTAACCCTTGGCCTGGCCGTGCGCGTCGGTGCTGAAGCCGGGTAGCTGGCTCACATCAAGCGCCATGCAGCGGCTGTTGAGTTCGGCCTGCAGCTTGCCATCGAGGCGGAAGTCGTCCGGCCGGTTCGGGTGAGGATAAATCTGCACCAGGCACCCTTGGACTTTGCCTTGTGCATTGGCTTCATAGTAGAGCGAGGCTCTGCCAATGCTGTTTACCGGCTGGTCGCGCAGCAGGTGCTGCCAGAAGAACTCACGTTGTGCATTGGCCTGGCGCCGTGGGGTATCCGGTGCCTGGGCGGCAGCGGGCAGGTCCACGAACATCGGCGCACGTACTTCCACTGTACCGTCCTCATCGCGCAGCGACTTCGGCACCACAGGGTAGATGGTCTTCCAGCATTGCGCCTCGACCATGCTGGCCAACGCCTTGAAGTCCGAGCGGACCAGGTCGGCAGGCAATACCGTTTCGTACCTCATCGGCGCCTTGCTGGCTTTGCAGCTGACGGGCGCCGAGTTCTGGTCGAGTTTGACGTCCAGCATGACCACGCCAATCTGCTTGCCCGTGTCGGCGGTGGCAATGCCCAGCTTCAGGACTTGCTGCATGTCGCTGACGAATGTCTTGCGCGCCTGCTCGTCTGCCTCGGAGGTGGGGCGGTTCTGGCAGCCCGCTAAAGCTATTAGAGCGGCAGCCATGATTGCCGGAGACAACGATCTGAACACGGAAACTTCCTTGATGTGGTAGCGCCGGCCTTCATGCCGGCGGTATTGAGAACCAGTATTATCACTTGAAATGCGTGGGGGCTGTGTGTGATTTGTGTGGAGAATGTGGGCGCGGGCGTGCCCGCGAAGCAGGCCACGCGGATGATGGCACCGGCTTTGCCGGTGTTCGCGGCTAACGCCGCTCCTACAGGTACTGCGCATGCCTTGAGGCAAACACTGAACCTGTGGGAGCGGCTTTAGCCGCGAAGAGGCCGGCACAAGCAGCACAAGACTGAGGTTAGAAGCGCATGTCCAACGCCAGCTCGAAGGTGCGCGGCGGCCCCATGTAGTACTGGCTGTTGTAGGCCTGCTTGGCATACACCTCGTCGGTCAGGTTGCGCACCCGCCCGGTCAGCGTGGTGTGCTCGTCCAGCCGGTAGCGGGCGAACGCGCCGAACAGCGTGTAGGCCGGGGCCTTGAGGCTGTTGGCGTTGTCGGCATACACCGAACCCACGTAGCGCCCGTCCGCGCCCACCGACCACGCCGACGACAGGCTGTAGGTCAGCCACAGGTTGGCGACATTGGCCGGTACGTTGGTTGGTGCATTGCCCTTGCGCGAGACCGATACCCCGTTGACGGCCTCGTTGAATTCGTCGTACTGCGCATCGACGTAGGCGTAGTTGGCTTCGGCAAGCAGTTTTGGCGTTACCTGCAGGCGCCCGGACAGCTCCACCCCGCGTGAAGTCTGCTGCCCGGCCTGGACCGTGAGGTTGGCGTCGTTCGAGTCGCGCACGGCAAAGTCCTTGCGCACGATCTGATACAGCGCCAGGGTGGCCGCACCGCGCCCATCGAGGAAGTCGAACTTGCTGCCCACTTCCCATTGCTCGCCCTTGGACAGGTCGAACAACCCCACATTGGAGTAGGTCGCGGCTGCCAGCGAGCCGGCGGGCAGGTCGGCCGAGGTGCTGTATTGCGCATACAGGCTGGCCGATGGCGTCAGTGCATAGGTCAGGCCGATACGCCCGGACAGCGGCTCCCAGCGCCGTTCGAAATAGGCCGGCGAGGTGGGCGTCACGGCGCCGTAGTTGGTGACTTCCATGTCCAGGTAGTCGTAGCGCAAGGCAGTCAGCAGGGCCAGGCGCTCGGTGAGTTGCAGGCGGTTTTCGGCAAACACCGCACGGTTGATCACCTCGTGGCGACGTTGTTTGGTCAGGCCGGCATTCACCCCGGGGATGTCATCGAAACTGCCAGGGTTGAAGTGCTCGGCATCGACCACGTCGCTCCAGCTGCCCGAAGTGGGGTAGAGGGTCTGGCGCATGCGTGAGTATTCCAGCCCCAATGACCACTGGCTGGCCAGGCCAAACAGCTGGTTGTCGTGACGCAGCTCGATGCGGTCGCCCAGCAGGTTCTGGTCGTGGCGCTGCAGGTAAGGGCTGCTGCGTTGCACCTGGCCAGCGGAGGTGTAGGCGTAGCGTTCAAGGTTGCGGTAGTCGCGCTGGGCGTTGTAGTGGTACAGCGTGTTTTGCACGCTGGTGCTGTCGCTGACCTGGTAGTCGAGGATCGAGCGCAGCCAGCGTACGCGCTGCTCATAGCGGCCGTCAGCGACGTTGTAGTTTTCGAAGCGGCGGCTGTTGTCGATCTTCATCGTGCTGCGCCCCGGCAGGATCGGCGAGCCCCAGTAGGGGCTGTCTTCGCGGTCTTCCTGGTACTCCAGCGCCAGGGTGTGGGTGAGGTTGGGGGCCAGGTCGCTGAGCAGCGAAAAGGCCAGGCTGTCGGTGTGCCGTTCGTTGCGGTCGACGTAACCGTTGCCCTGCCCGCGGCTGAGGTCCAGGCGCATGAAATGGCGGGCGTCAGCGGGGTTGCTGGCCAGCGCCTGGTTGATTCCGAACGCCACCTCGCTGTCGTCGAAACTGCCATAGCGGATACGCCCGTCAATGGTCTGCTGGTCGCGGCTGGCGAGTTTGGTGATGTAGTTGATCGAGCCGCCCACGGCACCGGCACCATGCAGGAACGAAGACGGCCCGCCAATCAGCTCGACGCGGTCGAGCACCCAGGCATCCACTGGCCGGGTGGCGCTGCTGTAGCCCAGGTTGATGCCGTTGTACAACTGGGTGACCTGGTTCTGGGTAAAGCCGCGGTAGGCAACGAAGCCGCCAAAGCCTGGGTTGGCCGAGGCGTTCACGCCGGTCATGGCGTTGATCACGTCCTGGCTGTCCTTGGCGCCGCGTTCTTCGATCAGGCGGCGGTCCGAGACGCTGACCGAGGCGGGTGTTTCCCGCGCGGTGAGGCCCAGGCGCGAGCCGGTGCGGATCGGTTCGTCCAGTTGCACACCGCTGGCGGCATCGCGTTCGCCGTCGATGGTGGTGGCGCCCAGTTCAACGGGGGCGATTTCGGCGCAGGCAAAGCTGCAGGTGCCCATGAGGAGCACCAGAGAGGTCTTGCGAAGCATGTTTGTGTGTCTTCCACGCAAAGGTCATGGCTGACGGCGAGCGCGCGCAGGCGCACCCGGCTGATGTCAGGCGTAATGAGGTATGGCTGCGGGGAAGACGGCGGGGGAGGCGCGGGGGTTGAGGGCGGGGCGTTGATAGCGCGGTGGCGGTTGTGCCCAGCTGCGCACGACGATGGGCGAGGTGGCCACGGCTTGCGCCGGGGTGAACGACCAGCCACCGCTGCTGAGCGGTACGGCCAGGCCGAACGAGGAGCACACCGGGCAGTCCAGCTGGGCCATGTGCTGGTCACCGCCGGCGCCGTCCAGGTCGATGGCCACGCCGTGTTCGCTGTTCACCGAGCAGAAGCCGCCCTCCAGCCCGGCGAGGCGCAGCCCGCCCATCTGGCCATGGTGCAGGCCGCACAGCAACAGGCTGAACAGGACGCTGGCGTAGAGCGTCCAGGCAGTCAGCGTGCGAGTGTGCCGGGTGGTTTTCATGGCGGCGAATCTACCATCCGGATGAACGGTCGGGTAGCTCTTTGGCTGTACAATTTTCAGGGCTGCTGCGCAGCCCATCGCGACACAAGGCCGCTCCCACAGGAAATCACAGTACCTTGTGGGAGCGGCCTTGCGTCGCGAAAGGGACGCAAAGCGTCCCCAGGGTCTGTCAGGCAGCGCGTTCGAGCAGGTCCAGCAAATCGACAAACTCCATCGCCAGTTTGTGCCGTGGCGCCAGGTGTACCAACGGCACCGACGCCTGGTGCGATTCACGCATCTTGATCGAACTGCTCAGGTAGACGGGCAACACCGGCATGCCTTCGCCGCGCAACTGGTCAACCAGGGTCTGGTGCAGTGCAGTACGCCCGGCGAACTGGTTGACGACCACGCCTTCTACCTGCAACGCCGGGTTGTGGTCCTGGCGCAGTTCCTCGACCTCGGCCATGACACAGTGCAGGGCCTGGCGCGAGAAACTGTCGCAATCGAACGGGATAAGCAGGCGCTCGGCCGCCACCAGCGCACTGAAGGTGTAAAAATTCAGCGCCGGCGGGGTGTCGATATAGATCCGTTCGTAGTCCTCGCCCAGTTCCACCAACAGCTTGCGCAGCTTGTTGATCTTGAACTTGCTCTCCAGCTTGCTTTGCAGGTCGCTGAGGTCGGGGCTGGCGGTGACCAGGTGCAGGTTGCTGTAGCGGGTTTCGGTGATTGCCACGCGGTGCTTCTTGCCGGCGGCCGTGACCGGTGACAAGGTCTGGCGGAAGAAGTCGGCGATGCCGGCTGGAATGGCGTCGTTCACCAGGCCGGTCAGGTAGTAGGTGGCATTGGCCTGTGGGTCGAGGTCGACCAGCAATGTCCGGTAGCCTTCGGCGGCACTGGCTGCCGCAAGGTTGCAGGCGATGCTGGATTTGCCGACACCCCCTTTCTGATTGAAAACCACACGACGCATGAGACGCTCATCCATGAAGTGAAAATGTCAGGTTGAGGTCAATCCTATGACGGGAACACGACAGTTTTATGACAGACATTGTTACAACTGTATGTTTCATCTTTGCCGCCTCACAGGTCAGGCGATGACCACCCGATTGCGCCCCTCCTGCTTGGCCCGGTAAAGCGCCCGGTCAGCCTCGCTCAGCGTTTCCACAGGCTCACCGCCTGCCTCGCCATCCCAGCGCGCCACCCCCAGCGAAATGGTCACCGCCCCCACAGGTTCCAGCGGCGTATCCTGCACGGTAACCCGCAACCGCTCAGCCACCACCGCAGCCACCTCCAGGCTGGCCCCCGGCAGCATCATCAGAAACTCTTCGCCGCCGGTGCGGCACAGCAGGTCCCCTTCGCGGCAACACCGGCGCATCAGCTCGGCCAGCTGGCGCAGCACCTGGTCACCGACCTCGTGCCCATGGCTGTCATTGACCCGCTTGAAATGGTCGATGTCCAGCGCGATGGCCGCAAATGCCCGCCCTTCGGCTTCCAGCAACGACAGGCTGAGTTCCAGGCTGCGGCGGTTGCCCAGGCCGGTCAGCGGGTCGGTCTGGGCGTCACGGTCAAGCCTGCCGATGCGTTCTTGCAGCAGGTTCAGCCCGAATAACAGTGCGCGCTTGAGCTCGGCCGCCTCGAAGTACCAGGCGGGTACCCGGTGCAAGCGTTCGGCTGTACCGGCACGGTCCATCGAACGGGCGCCGGCGGCCAGTTGCCAGAGTGGTCGGGCAATGGTCAGGGCCAGCCACCACAGCAGCAGGCTGCCCACCAGCGCAAAGGGCGCGGAGGTGCCGATCACGTTGAGAATCAGGTGGCTCAGCGGCGTTACGGTCTGTGCCAGCGGCTGCTGCGCCACCACGCCCCAGCCGGCGCTGGGCACGGTGGCGTACCCGGCCAGCATTTCCACGCCCAGGCTGTTGGTCAGTTGCCGGGTACCGCTGTCCAGTGTCGCCAGTTGGTCGACCAGCGCGTTGCCTTCCACCACGGTGCCTACCCGTTGGCTGTTGGGGTGGTAGAGCAGGCGGCGGTTGCGGTCGACCACATACAGGTACGAGCCGTCCTTGTAGAAATGCTCGCCCAGCAGGCTGTTGAGGATGTTGCGTTCTCGCAGGTACAGGCTGCCACCCACGTACCCGAGGTAACGGCCGTTGCTGTCGAAAATGGGGTGCGACAACGCCACCACCAGGTTATTGGCGGCCGACAGGTAGGGTGTGGAAACCAGAGGGCGGCGTTCGTGCAGGGCTTCCTGAGCACCCGGCGACTGCATGCGGGTGCCGACAAAGTGGCGTAGCGAGGCTGGGGAAATCGCCAGCAGCACGCCGTTGGCATCGATCACGAACGTGGAGTTGAAGGCCATGCTCTGGCCCAGTACACGGTCGGTCTCCACCTGCAGTGCTGCCGCGTCGCTCAACTGGTGGCCCTGCACGCCGGCGCTGAATGAAAGCTGCTGCAAGGCGTTGCCGATGAAGGTCTCGGTGATGGCCGCCAGTTTCGTCGCATACACCCGGTTGGCTTCCAGGGCGTGGTCGATCAGCAGCTGGCGCTGCACCCGGTAGCTGGCGAAATAGCTGGCGCACAGCATGACCAGGGCCGTAAGGGCGCAGAGCACCAGAATGAGTGTTCGTAGATCCAGGCGCAATCCGTGCTTGGCGTGTGGCAATCCTGACCTCGGGCTTTGAAAATAGCTAAGAAATGGGAACAGCCATATGCACTAGCGCGTGAACGGGCGCTGCATTCAGGAGCCTGCCCTGTCCAGCGCATTCAGCTCGTCTTCCACCTGTTGCATGCGTCGCTCGACCAGCGCCTGCACCTTCACATCGCGGGCGGTTTCGCGCATCAGGGCGGTGAGCTTTTCGCTCAGGCGCCTGCCGGCTTCGGTGTCTTCCAGCGCGCGGGCCTTGGCCGGGTCCTGGGTGGCTTCGACGATGGTGGCGAACTCGGCGTCGCTGAAATTCTTCTCGCTGTAGAGGCGGAACAGGTCCTGGTGCTGGTCCTCGACGGTGAGGTATTTGCGCAGTACACCCTGGATGGTGGCTTGCGACAGCTGCGGGTGAGTGCGGCCGAGCAGCGTGGCCATGCGCTCGATATTGTGCGTGTAGGCATCCTGCAGCGGTAGCTGGGCGAGGATCTGTTCTTCACGGGTGGGCTTCTGGTCGCAGGCGGTAAGGGCGGCAGTCAGCAGCAGGGGCAACAGCAACTTCTGGAAGCGAGGCATGGCGTGGCCTGGTCGGGCAGTGAAGACTGCCGATTATACCGATGTCCGCATGGCCGCGACGAGCCCCGTGATTTGCCTTGACCGGCACGCTGGTGTAGAACCCAGCCCTCCAACCATTGCCAGCAGCCCCATGCCGAACCGGACCCTGCAACCTGTCGCGCGTGTCGCCATTGCGGAAGTCGTGGCGTTTGTTGAAAGCGCCCGCCGCGAGCTGTTCCCGATGCTTGCCGCGGCCCCCTTGCCGCACGACCTTGCGCACTTTGCCGAAACCTACCTGGACGGCGCGGGGTGCTTTCTTGAAGCCCGCGATGACGGTCGGCTGGTTGCCGTGATCGGCTATGTGCCCTATGACCATCGTTTTGTCCAGCTTGACTACCACGCCGAGCGGGTAGTGGAGGTGGTACGCCTGTTCGTGCTGCCGGCCTATCGCAGACAGGGGCTGGCGGGCGCGTTGTTCAGTGCATTGCGCGAGCAGGCGGTGCAGGCGGGTATCGATTGCCTGTACCTGCATACGCATCCGTTTCTCCCGGGGGCGATTGCGTTCTGGGAACGGCATGGGTTTGCGGTGGTGGACGTGGAGCAAGACCCGGTCTGGCAGACCACGCACATGCAACTGCGGCTGCGCTGATTTGTGGGAAAGCGCCTACAACGGCCTTTTCGGCGTGATCGACGCGTTCATGTTCAGGGCGCCCCGGTTTGCTTACCTTCCCTCATGCAAGGCTTTTCACTGCACCGAGGGAGACTCACGATGGCATACATGGCCCAGTACAAACTTAAACTGCTGGACGAGTTCGAGGACCGCAGAGACCTGTGGACCTTCGGCGATTTCGAGAACAGGTTGATGGACCTGTGGCGTGGCGCGACGCGGCATGATGCCAAAGGCATCATCAATGCGGCGCACAAGGAACGGCGCTGGCCGAGGACGGTGAAGCGCTACCTGCTGACCAATTGCCGGGTATTTGGCAATGTCAGTTCGGAACTTGAGCAGACGTTTGCCGAGGTGTTGGCGACGATGAGCGTGCAGGAACGGGCGGAGTGGGGCTTGCTGCCTGCAGGCAGCTCGGTTGCCTGAAAGTTACTGGGGCTGCAAAGCAGCCCCCATCCAGGCATCACCGTACCTTAGAAACTACCCGAAAGTGGCCATTCCACCGCCAAGCGAATTTGGTCACCATCCAGCTCCGCCTGCGCCGTGTTCCCCCGGTGCACGTTATGTCGCAGCGAGAACGTGGTGCCCTTGGCCTTGCCACTCTGCACCACATACCGCGCCTCCAGGTCGCGTTCCCAATGTTTGCCACCCTTGCCATACCCCAGGTACGCATACCCGCCAGTCGGGTCGACATGCGTGCCGTCGATATCGAACCCGCGCACGTACAGCGCTGTCAGGTTCAGCCCTGGCACCCCATAGGCCCCCATGTTCAGGTCATAGCGTGCCTGCCATGACTTTTCGTTCGGCGCGTTGAAGTCCGACATCTGCACCGCGTTGGCAATGAAGATCGCGCCACGCGTCACGTAGTCGAACGGGGTGTTGCCGTCTACCTGCTGCCAGCCCAGGCTGAACCCGTGCGGCCCTTGGTTGTAACGCGAGACCAGGCTCCAGGTGGTGTTGTCGATGCGCCCGGACAGCGCCTTGCCGGTGTCGGTGGTGCGGTACAGGTTGAGGTCCAGGCTGACGCTGCGGCGGTTATCCAGCGCATGGCTGAGGGTACTGCCCAGATAATGCTGGTTCCAGCTGTCCTCGTAGCGCGAGGTGTAGAGGCTGCCGCTGAAGCTGGCGCCCGGGTTCCAGACCACGCCTGCCAGGTCGAAGCTGTTGCCCTGTTTGCCGTTGGAGTAGTTCACCACAAAGCCCTGATCGTGGCTTGTGGCATTGCGGTCGGTGCTCTCGTTGAAGTGCCCGGCCACCAGCTTGAGCGTGTCGAAGTCGTTGCTGGTAAGGAAGAAACCGGTGGCGGTTTCGGGTAACAGGCGGCTGTCGGAAGAACTGAACACCGGGGTCTTGACCCGCTGCTCACCGTAGGACAACACGGTATTGGCCATGCGCAGTTTCAATGCCGCGCCTGCGCGGCTGTATTCGTTCTTTGGGTGCCCGTCGTTATCGACCCCCAGCAAGCGCGCCTTGCCCGCCCGCCCGCCGCCACTGTCGAGTTGCACGCCCAGGTAGGCGTGGGCATCGACGCCGACACCAACCAGGCCTTGCGTAAAGCCAGACTGGAAGGTGCCCATCAAACCGTAGGCCCATTCCTCAGCCTTGCCACTGCGTTCGCTGCGTGGCTTGTAGGCATTTCGTGCGGAACTGTTGCGCCCGCCATGCTTGTACTCGCGCTGGTCGAACACGCTGCGGTTGAGGATGCTCCAGCTGCCATCCTCCACAAAACCGTTGCTTTGCGACTGTGCGGAGTCGGCCTGGGCGAACGGCGCCAGCCCCAACAGCGGCAGCGCCAACAACAACCGGCTCATTGCGCGGCCTCAAGCTTCTGCAACTGGGCAGCAAAGCGGGCCTTGGCCCGGGCTGGCAAGTTGGCGGGCAGTTCGGTCGCCGATGCGTCACCTACCTGAATGACCATCACCATGCCCATCGCCAGGTGCGGAATGCACTGGATGCCGTATATGCCCGGCACGCTGAAGGTCTGTTCGAACGGCTGGTTCAGCTTGCTCTTGAAGGGCTTGGCCCCGGTGGGCAGCAGGCCTGCCACGCTGGCCGCATTGTGCCCGCTCTGGGTGGGCAGGAAGCGCACGGTGTCGCCGGGCGCGATGCGCAAGTGGTCCGGCTCGTACACCATCGCGCCTTCGCTGCCACGGTTGAGCATTTTCACTTCGTGCACGTCGGCCAGTGCGGCCGGGGCGAACAGGGTGCTGGCAAGCAGCAAGGCGAGAGGGCGCAGCGGCATCGGGAGAACTTCCTGGTTCAGGGGGCGCGAAAGCGCAGGATGCGCGCGCCGTCGAAGGGGTCGGTAAGGTAATGGGCGTGAACGCCAAAGGTGTTCAGCAGGCGCTCGGGGGTGAGCACTTCAAGGGGTTTGCCCAGGGCGACCAGATGGCCTTTGTCGAGTACGGCCACGCGGTCGCAGGTGAGCGCCTGGTTGAGGTCGTGCAGCGCTACCAGGGTGGTGACCGGCAGGGCCTGGACCTGTTGCAGCAGGCTTAGCTGGTGCTGGATGTCCAGGTGGTTGGTCGGCTCGTCCAGCAAGAGTACTTGTGGCCGTTGCGCCAGGGCGCGGGCGATATGCACGCGCTGGCGCTCGCCACCGGACAATGAGCCCCAAAGGCGTGTGCGCAGGTGCAGGGCGTCGAGGTCAGCCAGCGCCTGCTCGACGATGGCACGGTCTTCTTGTGAGAACGGAGCCAGTGCTGACAGCCAAGGTGTACGGCCCAAGGCCACGGCGTCGAACACACGGATTGCATCGAGGGTGTCGGCCTGTTGTTCGACCAGTGCCAGGGCCTGTGCCACACGGCGGCGGGGCAGCTGTGCCAGTGGTTCGCCCAGCAGTTTCACGCTGCCGCTGGCCGGCTTGCGCAGCCCGGCCAGCAACTTGAGCAGCGAAGACTTGCCTGAGCCGTTGGGGCCGACAATGCCCAGCGTTTCACCCGCGACAACGCTCAGCTCGATACCGCTGAGCACGGTATTGCCGGCCAGTTGCAACCCCAGGCCCTGGCAACTCAGGGGCGAAACCTGTACAGCGGTCATGACGGTCATGAGCGCCCCCGGCGGCTAACCAGAATCAGCGCGAAGACCGGTGCCCCGATCAGCGCGGTGACCACGCCCACAGGGATCACCTGGCCTGCAATCAAGGTGCGCGAAAGCACGTCGGCGGCAATCAGGAACAGCGCGCCGCCCAGTGCGCTGGCGGGCAGCAGGCGGCTGTGCCCGGGGCCGAGCAGCAGGCGCAGGGCATGGGGAATCACCAGCCCGACAAAACCGATGGCACCGACGATGGACACCATCACCGCCGTCACCAGCGCCGCGCAGCTGATCAGCAGTAGCTGGGTGCGCCGCACCGGGATGCCCAGCGAAGCAGCCGAATCGGCGCCGAAGGTAAAAGCATCCAGCGCACGGCGGTGCAACAGGCACACCACCAGGCCGAACAGTGCCACCGGCACGGCCAGCCACACCGATGGCCAACGCACCCCGCTGAGGTTGCCCATCAGCCAGAACAGAATGCCGCGTGCCTGTTCGGCAGTGGCCGACTTGGTGATCAGAAAGGCGGTCAGCGCGTTGAACAGTTGCGAGCCGGCAATGCCGGCGAGAATGACCTGGGCGTTGTTGTTGCCGGGGCCGGCCGCGCGGGCCAGTACCAGAACAAGGGTGAATGCGGCCAGTGCGCCGATGAACGCCCCGGCGGACATGCTCAATGCCAGGCCACCCAGCCCCAGCAGGCCGACCAGCACCGCGCCGGTCGAGGCGCCGGCAGACAGCCCCAGCAGATAAGGCTCGGCCAAGGGGTTGCGCAACAGCGCCTGGAGGATCACGCCACACGTCGCCAGGCCGGCACCGCAAGCAGCGGCGACCAGGGTGCGGGTAAGGCGGTAGTTCCAGACGATGCCGGCGTCGATCGGGTCGACCGGGTAGCCGGCCTGCCACAGGTGGTTGGCCAGCACCTGGCCAACCACACTGGGCGACAGGTTGGTTTCGCCAATGGCGGTGCCGGCCAGCAAGGCGGCCAGCAGGGCTGCAAGGGCGACCGCGATGCAAGGTAACAGGCGAATCATCACTGGGCTGCTTTACCGCTGGCAAAGGCGGCAGACAACGTCTGCAGGCCGCTGAACAGGCGGATGCCGGCCTGCATGGCGTCGGCGTCGAGGATGATGATGCGGTCGTGCTTCACCGCGTCCATGTTGCGGGTCACCGGGTCGCTACGCAGGAATTCGAGCTTTTTCTGGTAGTCGTCGGCGGGGAAGCGGCGACGGTCCATGCGCGCGATGATCAGCCAGGTGGGGTTGGCCTTGGCCAAGGTTTCCCAGCCTACGGTGGGCCATTCCTCCGTAGACTCGACCACGTTGCGCACGCCCAGGGTGCGCAGCATGAAGTCGGCGACGCCCTGGCGGCCGGCCACGTACGGGTCGATGTCGAGGTCGGCGCTGGAGAACCAGAACAGTGCCGAGGTGGCGGACAGGTCCTTGCCCGCCAGGTGTGCCTTGGCGCTGTCCAGGCGGCCTTTGAGCTCGGCATTCAGGGCAGTGCCGCGGTCTTGCACATCGAAGATCTCGGCCAGCTGGCTGATGCTCTTGTAGATGCTGCCTACCTGGAACGCTTGCAGGCGAGTACCGTCGGCGCCGACAAGGTTGTCCTTGCCTTCGCAGTCCGACGGCAGCAGGTAGGTGGGTATCTTCAGTTCGTCGAACTGTTCGCGGGTGCCGACTACGCCCTGGGCGCCGACCATCCATTCGAACTGTACCGCGACCAGTTGCGGGCGCTTGCCCACTACGGCCTCGAAGCTTGGGTCGTTGTCGGCCAGGCGCGGCACCTTGTCGTTCTGCGCCTTGTATTCGGGCAGTACGTTGTTGAACCACAACGAGGTGCCAGCCAGTTTGTCACCCAGGCCCAATGCGTAGAGCATTTCAGTGCCGGCCTGGCCGATGGTGACGGCGCGTTGCGGCGCTTGGGCGAACGTCTGCGGCCTGCCGCAATTCTCGACGGTAAGCGGGTAATGGGTGGCGGCGGCCTGGGCCAGGCCAGTAAGGCCGAGGCCGGCGAGCAGGGTGGCGAAACGGGGCAGCATGCTGGGCGATCTCCTATCGGACAGTTCGGGTGAGGAACGCACGGACAGGCATCGCCGCGCCCCGCCGTTGGCAGGGGCAACACAGATGGCCAATCCCGGACACCCCGCCGGTTGGTATAAGTAGGCCGGCAGGTCTCCTGACTGGTGCGTCATGGCCCGGCTCCAGCCTTCCCGGGCTATTACGCCCAGTGGCATCGATGGAGCAGGCTCGGCACCTACAGTTGCGGGGGCAGTTCCGTTTGGCCCGTGTTGGCGGGCCTGGGATTCCCTATTAATTCCGTGGTGGAAACCGGCGGCCCGCATGGTAGACCATCACGCCGCCGGGTGAAAACGCTTTTCAGAAGTACTTCAGCCAGGTGATGTCGCGACGGCGCGCTTTCAGGCGGGCGAACTTGCGCACCGGCAGGTACAGCGACGCGGCCAGCAGGACGGCACCCAGCCACACGGCGGCGATGCCATCGAAACCGAAGTAATCGCCATGATTGAGGCCGAACAGCGCCACGCTGGCCAGGTACAGCAGCTTCAGCACGTACAGGTGCAGCAGGTAGAAGAACATCGGCGCAGCACCAAACACCGCCAGCACACTGATCCAGCGGGCCTGGCCGGCGCGTTCGAAGGCGCGCAGCAACAGCAGGCCGCAGCCCAGGGTCAGGGCCAGGAACAGCAGTGACGGCGGGTATTTGGTGATGTTGAAGAAGCTCATCAGGGTTTGCGTGAAGGTTGGGTAGCCGCTCCAGGGCGCCTCGCCATAGCCGTTGAACATACGCAACACGACAAAGCCCAGCAACGCGACCAGGCCGGCCAGCAGCAGACGGTGCTGACGTTCGCCGGCCTCGCTGCCACGGGCGAACCACGGGCCCAGGCCGTAGCCCAGGGCGATGACGCCGATCCACGGCAGCACCGGGTAGGACGTGCGCAGGCGCAGGGTGTCGGAAAACGCCAGCCAGCCACGGTCATGCAGGATCGCCCACGGCACATGCAAGGCCGATTCCACGCCGAAGTGCAGGCCATCGAGCAGGTTATGGCCGGCGACGATGACTGCGCCCAGGGTTAGCAGGGCGGCACGTGGCAGCCATACCAGCAGCGACAGGGCGATCATGCTGATGCCAATCGCCCAGATGACTTGCAGGTAGATGACGCTGGGCGGCAGTTGAAAGGTCCAGGCGAAGTTGACCAGCGTGAACTCGAGCGCCACCAGAAACAGCCCGCGTTTGAACAGGAACGCCGACACATCGCCACGGCCCTGATGCTTTTCGCCATACAGCCAGGCCGAAAGGCCGGTCAGCAGGACGAACACCGGCGCGCACAGGTGGGCCAACGTGCGGCTGATGAAGAGCGACGGCTCAGTGGTGTCGATGGCCATCGGGTCGCTAACCTGACGGTGCAGGAAGAACGTTTCGCGGACGTGGTCCAGAAGCATGAACAGGATCACCAGGCCGCGCAGGGCGTCGATGCTCTGCAGGCGCTGGGTGAGCAGGGTGGGGGTGGCGCTGGCGCTTGTCATGGAGGGTCGCTGATAGGAATGAATGTCATGTGAAACGTTATCTTATAACTAATTGATTAGCGGTTGGTAGAGGTTTTTGTGTTGCCTGCTCCGGCCTCTTACCGGGCACCCCCGCGAAGAGGCCGGTACAGGCAACCTAAATCAGAAGCTGTAATCCACCGTCGCAAAATAAGAGCGTGGCATCCCCATCAACCACTGCTGCCCACTGAACGCCGACTGCACATACTCCCGGTCGAACAGGTTGTTCAACTGCAACCCCAGCCGCACATCCGGCAGCACCTGCCAGGCAACATTGGCATCGACCACGGTGTACCCAGGCGCGCTCTGGGTATTGGCAGTATTGGCAAAGCGCTCGTCCACATAACGGGCACCAATGCCGGCCTCCACCTGCTGCCCGAAGCCTTTGCTCAGCCACAGGTTGGCAGTACGCCGTGGCACATTGGCCGGCCGATTGCCCGCACGGTCCTGCGCTGCACCGCCGACCATTTCGTCAAAGTCATCATATTTGGCGCGCACCAGCGACGCGCTCGCCGACACCTGCCACTGATGCGCCAGCGCCAGTTCCAGGGTCGCTTCCAGGCCATCAGACGTCTGCTGCCCGGCTTGCTGCTTCTCGTGGGTGATCGGGTCGTCCACCAGCAGCTTCTTCTTGACGATGTGGTAGGCCGCCAACGTCCATTCACCGCGACCGTCCCAGAAGCGTTGCTTCAGGCCCACCTCGGTCTGCTTCGCTTCGGTCAGGTCATAGTGCATCTGGGCCGGGCTGAGGCTGATGAGGTTGTTCACCCCGTCCTCGCTGGTGGAGTACTGGCCGTACAGCGACAGGTCGTCGGTAAACGCATACACCAGGCCGACGCGCCAGTTGCCGCCTTGCAGGCTGTGGTCGCTGCGGCTGCCATCGACCAGGTTGTCGCGGTCGATGTGGTTCTGGTCGCGGCGCACGCCCGTGACCAACGACAACCGATCGCTCAGCTGCAGGCGGTTCTCGGCGAACAAGGCGAAGGTGTGGGTGGTAGACAAGGTTTGCGGGCGCAGGGGCGAGGCGCTGTGGAACCAGCCAGGCTGCGGCTGCCACGGGTCGATGTAGTCGCCGCCCACGTCGTTGTAGGGGGCATTGCTGTCGACGTTGAAACGCACCTTGTTGTACTCGGCGCCAACCACGGTCTTGCTGGCCAGGCCGAACAGGGTGTGGTCGAAGGTAAAGGTCTGGCGGTCGCCGAACTGCTCCTGGTTGTGCTTGATCTCCAGGTAGCTGCCGCGTTGCAACTGCTGGCGCTCGGCGTCCCAGCTGTAGTCTTCGGCGTTGCGCCAGTGGCGGCGGCTCTTGATGTAGTACAGCTGGTTGCTGGCGCTGAGGTGGTCGTTCAGCGTCCAGTCGGTGTTCAGCCGGGTCCATTCATCGACGTAGTGCTGCACGTCGTTCTGCACGTTGTAGTTTTTTTTGCGCAGGCTGCTGCGGTAGTGGCCATCGATCAGTGGCGTGCCGTAGTAGTTGGCGGGTTCCGCATCGCCACGGTCGTGGGCGAGGGTGAAACTGAGGTCGTCGCTGGCATCGAAACGCAGCGCGGCGCTCAGGGCCAGGCTGCGCGAAGGGGTGCGGTCGACCCAGCCATTGCCCCCTTGCTGGTTCAGGGTCAGGCGGTAGCTCAGGCGTTCGCTGAGGCTGCCACCGCTGTCCAGGCCGAGCTGCTGGCGGTCCCACGAACCGTAGCCCAGGCGCAGGTGGTTACGCACTTCGCCGGCAAACGGCTTTTTCGGGATCACGTTGACCACCGCACCGGTGGCGCCCTCGCCATGCAGCACCGAAGCCGGGCCGCGAATCACGTCGATGCGCTCGACCATCCACGGGTCGACCGGGAAGGTCTGGGTGCCGGCGCCGGTGTACAGGCGTGCGCCGTCGAACAGGGTCATCACCGAACTGTGCCCGGCAAAGCCGCGAGCAGAAAGGCCCGTGCCGCCGTCGCCCGGGGAGCCGACAAAGGTGATGCCCGGCGAACGGGTCACGGCGTCCTGCACCGTGAGGTTGTTGCGCTGCTGGATCTGCTCGGTGCTGATGCTACTGGTGCTGGCCGGCGTCTCCAGGGCGTTGAGGCCAAGGCGCGAGCCGGCCTGGGTCGGCGTGACCAGGTCGATAGCGTGGCTGTCGAGGGTGTCGGTGATGGCCGTGGAGGGCAGGGCCAGGGGCTGTCGGCCCTGGTCATCGGCCAGGGCTGGCAGGGCGACGGCCAGGCAGGCCGCCAGGGGGTGAAGCTTGAACATACGGGACATGTCGTT
>JADHEF010000494.1_pt1 | contig 39580 bp, 35 predicted proteins | sample 8952391 | NCBI WGS metagenome assembly JADHEF01 (sample SAMN16124439, study PRJNA663245) | bioreactor sludge metagenome | isolation source: sludge (nitrite) | place: India:Bengaluru | collected 2019-02-28 | reverse complement strand
GGACGGCTGCCGCAGAACGGCGTGCTCATCAAGACCATCGTCACGACGGAACTCATCGCGGCCATCGCCGCCGACTACGGCGTGGCGCTGGAGAACTGCCTGACGGGCTTCAAGTATATCGGCGCGCTGATCCGCGGCTACGAGGAACAGGGCGGGCCCGGCTCGCCCACCCGCGCCTACCTGATGGGTTGCGAGGAGAGTTACGGCTACCTGGTGGGCACCCACGCCCGCGACAAGGACGCAATCGTCACGGCGTGCGTGCTGGCCGAGATCGCCCTGTGGGCCAAGGCCGGCGGCCGGACCCTCGTGGACCTCCTGCACGACCTGTTCATCCGCCACGGCGTCCACGTGGAGAGCCAGCTGTCCAAGGCCATGCCGGGACAAAGCGGGATGCAGATGATCGCGTCGCTCATGGAATCGCTGCGCCAGGACCCCCCCGCCGAAATCGCCGGCATCGCCGTCGCCTCGGTGGTGGACATCGAGCGCAACACGCGGCGCGACCTGCCCGCCGGGGTGGAGAGCCCCGGCCTCGGCCTGCCGCGCAGCAACGTCATCCTCTTCCACCTGGCCGACGGCAGCGTGGTGGTGGCGCGGCCCTCGGGCACCGAACCCAAGGTGAAATTCTACTTCCTGGTGGCCGACCGCGAGGGAATCCCGCTGGCCGACCCGGCGGAACTTCCGGCCCGGATTTCCGCCTGCCAGGACAAGGACCGGCGCCTGCGCGAATCGTTCGACGCCCTGGTTGCCGTGCGGGCGAAATAGCCGCCCACCCGGCGCGGCAGACGGTTGGCGGATGCGCCGCCGGCCGATCCCGTCAACGCGGGGATAAAACCGTTGACTTGACCCCGCCCGCGGGGCGTTTTGGTGGTCTGAATATCAAAGCAGGCAAGACCAAGGGAGAGTCAGGGGAAACATGCGCGTGATTCGCGGGATACTGGTATGCGCAACCGTTGCGGCGGCAACCGTCGGTGGCGCCCAGTCGCTGAACGAATTGAATGCGGTGCAGGCCGGCCAGGCCACCCTCGACGCCGGCAGTGTCACCGGCGGCGTCAACGCGGGATTGGTCCAGGACCGGGCAAGGGCCGCGGCCGCCCAGGCCAACAACCCTTATGGCGCGGTTCCCCCGACCGGGGCCATCCCCAACCCAGCGGGCGGCTTTGCGCCTCCAGGTGCCCAGCCGCTTCCCGGTGCGGCACCCTCCTTCGCCCCTCCCGGGGCCGCATCGCCCTATGGCGCGGTTGTTCCCGGCGCAGTGGGGCCGGGCGCCGTCGGTCCGGGGGCCATTGCTCCCGGGGCCGGTTTTGCCGCGGCGGCCGGTTGGCTGGGACCGTGGGCCGTCGCGGGCCTGCCCGGTGTGTCCAGTCCGACCCGGATTCCCCAGATCGAAGTGCTGGCCGGAAAACGCGTCTATTGCGCCGTGTGCGGCTCGTTGCTTGAGGATCCCATCAAGCTCAAGCGACCCGAGACGGAGAAGGACAAGTATCTCGACGACGGCATCCATGACAACGGCATCGCCAACGACGGCATCCGCGGCAACGTGAGCGTCTCCAAGGACGAGTACATTGGCGCGGAGTGCAACAATGTGAAGAACCGCCTCATCAACGTCGTCCGCCGGAGCGAGGAACTCGTGCCGGCCAGCATGATCGGCGAGCGCGAGCCCAGCCCCTATGACATCGAGGACTACGAGAGCCGCCAGCGGCGCCTGGAAGCCAAGTATGCCGGCCAGGCCAACGAGGAGAGCGTGATGCACTTCTACCGCCTCCATGTGGCGACGATCAACCCGCTGGAATCCAACCCGGCGATGCCCAAGCTGCTGGAAAAGGAGCAGCAGCGCGACGAACTGCTGCGCGACTGGAACGCCCGCTTCCTGGCGCCTTACCGCAAGGACAAGAACGACCCGAAGAGCGACTTCTACCAGCTTTATGTGCCCGAGCCGCCGGCCGTGCCCCAGTACCCGGTCCCCCCCGGCTATGTCTCGCCGCAATCGCTGAGCAACCCGCAAGCCGGTGCGCCCGGGGCTCCCGGGGTGCCCGGCGCCGCCCCGACACCGAATATCTGGAACGGCCAGCCGGTGATCTAGGCCGGTTGGCTGTTTCAATGCGTTACCCCCGGATTTCACTTCGGGGTTGAATCTTAGGAAAACGCCACCTTCAATCGCTCCCGTTCTCGTAAGTTCTTGCGGAATAGTGGCAGGCGCCCCGGTTTCGGGCCGCTGGCAATCATGATTTCTTGCTCATTTTGTTAGGACGGAACGCGGAAACCCCAAAGAATGGCTGCACCCAAACCACCTTCACCCGAGGAAGTCGCCCTCGCCGACGCAGAGCACCTGATGGCACTCTGGGTTCGGACGAAGGCGTATTTCGCCAAGGCCAACACCGAGGAGCCGATCACGCGCGAGGATGAGCAGCAGTTCCTCGAGCTGAAGAGCGAGATCACGAAGTACCAGCGGACCGTTGCGCCGAAGATGCCCGCGGACGTGGGTTTCGGCGCGGACAAGATGACCGACCTGCTTCGCCAGTCCATTTCCATCTCCCACCTCCGCGGCCTGCCGCGGCCGGACCGGGTGGTCATGTTCGGCACCTGGCACCATGTGTTTATCCAGATGTGCCGGGCCGTCGGCGCGCTCAAGTTTATCTCCGAGGGCTACACGCCACCGGCCCGCCAAAAGGGCACCGGCGGCGCCAATATCTCGGATCTGAAAAAGGCCGCGGCCAAGAAGGGTGACGGCGAGGGGGGCGGGGGCAAGGTCAAGATCGTGGTCGCCCTCGTTCTCATCGCGGCGGCGGTTTACATGTTTGTTCTCAAGAAGTGACCGGCACGCAGGATGTTTTTTCCCCGATGTCCGCCCGGGGGAGCAAGGCGGACGGAAGAAGCATTGGAAGCACCTACAGTCGAAATGAAATACCGGGACAGAAGGATGGGCATCGTGGCTAAGGTTCAGAGGGCAGGGCTTGGAAGGATCGGCGTCTGGGTGGCCGTGGCTGCCATGGGTCTCGCATTGGCGGGCTGCACGCGCCAGCGCGCTGAACTGAACATCAAGAAGGCCGACAGCAACATCAGCACCGCCCGCGGCTGGAACGCCGACAAGTACGACGACAGCAAGTCCGCGTTCGAGCAGGCGCAGTCGCTCGTGAAACAGGCCAAGGCCTCCGTCGACGGCAAGCAGTTCCCCACGGCGCTGACCCAGGCCCAGGACGCCGTGAAGCAGTCCGAGCAGGCGCTGACCCAGGCCCGCACCCGCTACGCCGACCAGCGCAGGACCGAGGCGCGCAAGGCCGTCGAAGTCGCCACGAAGAACGACGGCATCAAGATCAACCAGCAGCTGTTCGACAAGGCCCAGGAGTTCCTGACCAAGGCCGAGGAGCGCCTCAACAAGCAGAAGTACGAGGACGCCATCACCAACGCCTCCCAGTCCATCGACGCCGTGGACCAGCTGGTGGCCGGCCTGAAGAACGACAGCCAGAACATGCTGGAGACGCTGAAGAGCAAGCAGAAGGAACTCGAGCGCCAGCAGGCCGACCGGTTCCTGCCCAACGCCCTCATCAAGCTCAAGGAATCCATCGGACAGGTGGAGAAGAAGATCGGCGAGGAGCGCGATTACAAGCAGGCGCTGATCCTGGCCAAGGCCGCCTCCACCGACGCGGACGCGAACATTGTGGAGACGAAGAAGCGCAACTCGCAGCTCCAGCTGCAGACCCTCGAGTCGAAGATCGCCGAGGCCATCAGCGAGGAGGCGCCCATCTACGCGCCGGATCAGCTGAAGACCGCCCAGGAGAGTTTCGAGGAGATCCTCAAGAACTTCTACGAGAACCAGTTCGACACGGTGCTCGAGGGATCCACGCGCCTCCAGCCCAAGGTGGACCAGCTCATCACCATCACCCGCATCGAGGCCACCAAGGACAAGATCCTCACCGTCAACCGCGGCATCGCCAACCTCAAGGAGCAGTCCGTGGAGCAGTATCTCCCCGGCCGCGTGAAGGTCATGGAGGACCTGGCCGGCGAGGCGCAGGACCTGTTCAACAACAGCGACTACAACGGGGCCAAGGAAAAGGCCAACCAGGCGCTGGTGGAACAGGACCGCATCATCGCGGCGTTTGACGCGCTGGCCGAGAAGACCATCGCCGACGGCGAGGCGGCCTACAACGCCGCGCGCGGCACGTACGACAAGATGCTCACCTTCTTCTCGGGCGCCGCCCGCAACCTGGCGATCGACCAGCGCATCGAGGCCCGCCGCCAGAGCGAGTCCTCGCGCCTGGCCGCCCAGCGCGACTCGGCCCTCGACCGGATGAACTCGTCCAAGAGCAACCGCTCGCAGCGCCAGTTCAAGAAGAGCATCGAGCAGGCCAAGGAAGTCCGCGCGATCTCCGACACGGTCACCAACGGCACCTTCAAGATCGTCGCCGAGCACGCCCTCCTTTCCATCCAGGACGAGGTTTCCCAGCTCGAGCGCATGGGCGCCCGCCAGGAGGCCCCCCGCCAGCTGGAGCAGGTGCAGAGCCTGGTGGAACAGACCCAGAAACTCATCCGCGAGAACCAGAACCGCGAGGCGGCCGAATACACGGCCAAGGCCCGCGCCTACCTGGAGAATGTGAAACAGGAACTGGCCCGTCGCGCGGTGGAGGAGAAGGGCCGCGCGGATGAGCTGATCCGCCGCCTCGAGGGCGGTGCGGCCCCCGCGACCGCCGCGGGCGGACGCGAATTTCCGGGCGGCAGCGACCTGAACAACAAGGAGGCCATGCTGGACGAGGTGGCCGCCATCCGCAGCCGGGCCGATGAGCCGCGCGTGCTGGCCCAGACCTACGCCGCTCCCAATTCCACGCATCCCGGTGGAACCGGGGCATCGGGTCTTCTTCCCAACCGGCAGGCGGGCGGCACGTTCATGACGAGCGACAACCCCGGGCGTTATTCCCGGGCCGAACTCAACACCGGCGCGCCGACCGGCGCACTAATCGGGACGCGCCCCGAGCCCGTTGTTCCCACGCACGAGAACACCAGGTCCTCATACACCGGCGCCTCGTACGAGGGGCCGACCGCCCCGGGGCCGTTTGTGGCCACGACGGGCGGCGCCGCCGCGGCCTCCGCCACGGGCGGCATGTCCGCGCCCGAGAGCGGCAACTCGCTCGCCGGCATCCGCCAGCAGGTTTCCGAGATCCTGCTCGACGACGCCCGCGTGCGCGACATCCAGAGATTCCAGCCCCAGGCCATCGACGAGGCCCGGGCGAAACTGAAGGAATCCAGCGACGCCCTGGCAGCCCAGGATTACATGAAGGCCCTGGACGCGGCCAAGGAGTCCCAGCGCATCGTCCTCGAGGCCGAAATGAAGGCCGCCCGGATGGCCGCCAAGCAGAACCTGCGGGCCGCCGCCGACCGGATCAACCTGGCCGAGGCGTCGGGCGCCGTCATGTTCGCCCCCGCCCAGCTGACCGAGGCCATCAAGCTTTACGAGCAGAGCGAGAGTTTCCTGGCCACGGGCCAGAACCTGCTCGCGCGGGATGCCAGCGAACGCGCGATGATCGCGGCCGACGACGCCCGCCTTTACAACGTCAACAAGGCCCGGGACCTCGCGCTCCTTTCCACCCGTTACGGCGGATGGAAAGCCGTCCATCCGCCGCTGGTGGCCGCCGAGCAGAAGGCCGCCATCGCCGCGGACCTGCTGGCCAATCCGGCCACCGCCGCCCAGGGACAGGAACTGGCCAAGCAGGCCGTGGTCTGCGCCCAGATCGCCCTGGACCAGGCCCGCGACTACTCCTTCCAGGAGCGTCTCGACAACATCTACAAGGCCCTGAACACCGCCCTGCGGGCCGGCGCCAACTACTTCAACGTGTCCGAGATCAAGCGCCTCATCGCGGAGCTCAGCGTGGCGCGCGACGAGTACAACTCGCGCAACTTCGACGCGGTGGAACTCAAGCTGAAGGACATCGAGGCCCGGCTGGCCCGCGTCATCGAGACCACGCCGCTCGTGCTCCAGGAGAACCTGACCGACCTCACCGAGAAGCTCAACGCCCTCGTGGAAGCCGGCGCCGAGAACTACATGGCGCAGGAAGTGGACGACGTGAAGACGCTGATGAACCGTTCGGCGATCGATTTCCGCAAGCACGACTACTACTCGTCGTACAGCAACCTCAAGAACGCCATGAAGCTGGTGGACGCGATTGAGCTGCGCCTGCAGGAGCAGGTTTACTTCGACGCCGTCACCGAGCTGTTCGCCCAGTTGGACGAGGCCTTCAAGGACTTCGCGGTCGTGCTCAACTACGACCCGGTCTTCCTGAAAAAGCTGGTGGCCACGCCCAACGGCCAGCCCGGCTCCATCTCCTACGCGGGGAAAGCCAGCCCGAACCTTTTCAAGGACCGGATCAACGACATCTACCTGCGCGCCATCCACCTCAAGCCACCCAAGAGCCAGGAGGGAACGCACCAGGAGCTCATCGTCGCGATCAAGTTCGCCCGCTCGGCCTCCGAGAACTTCCAGAAGTTGTACATGCTCGACCAGGTTTCCAAGCCCGACGCCTACCAGATCATCGACACGGCGTACGCACAGATTGGGAAATCGAAGCTCATGCGCGGCGAACTGCAGGTGAAGCTGATCGATCCGCAGGCCCGCACCAAGCTGATCAGCGCCGAAAAGATCGTTAACTACTAGTCCCGCAACCCGGGAGAGAAATCGGAACCGTGGAACTCAACTACGTCACCAAAGTCGAAATCCTGGTCATCGTCACCATCCTGTTCGTGACGGCGTACCTCTTCTACTCCCTCGACCTGTTCAAGAAGGGCAAGTAACCCGTGGCTCGCGACTCGAAGATCCAGAAACAGCTCACTTCCATCGACAACCGCCTGGCCGTCTGCACCGAGTACACCCGCCTGTGGCAGGAGTACTTCAAGTTCTATGCCGACGGTTTCGACGAGAAGCAGGCCATCAGCGAGCAGCAGGAACAGCAGTTCTTCCAGATGATGAACATCCTGGCGCTCAACCATTACCGCTTCTGCGAGATGGCCGGGCAGTTCTTCAAGGACGGCGAGAACATCCTGAAGGTCATGGCCAGCACGTACAGCCTCACGGGGGTGAAGCAGATGAGCGAGGCGCAGTTCGCGGCCCTGCTCATCGACTGGCACAGCCTGTTCATCACCATGAACAAGGCCATCGGCAAACTGAAACTCCAGCTGCCGCCGCCCGGCAAGGAAGCCAAGAAGGCCGCCTGAAGCCGGTTTCGCGCCGCGCGTTGCCGCGCGGCATGGCGCGTGAATCCTACGCTATTTCAGCGCGTGTATCCGCGTGACGGCTGGCCGGTTCGCGACGATGCACCCGTGATGATCGGCTGGATGGAAAACCACCCGTAAACGAGTCCCGCCGCGACAAGAATCCAGCCGATTTTGCTGCCCTTGAAAAGGATCAGCGCAAAACCGGCAGCCACCAGCACCGCCACGATGGCCAGCGGCATCATGATGCTTCCCGCCGCCTGACCCGCAAACACCGCCGCCAAACCCAACATTTCCGCCATGGACCCCGGACTCCCGTGGTTTTATTTGAAAACCGCGCATCCGGAGTGGCCGCCGGGCCCGTGGTCGAACTCCTGCGGCGCACTCCGGATGCGTGAGATGGTCAGAAGTATGAGACTGCGCAACGAAACGGTCAACGGGGGATTGGGGCGTCCGGGTTGACCATCTGGTCATTTTCGGGGCTATTTCTTGGGCGGGGTTCCCGGCCCGGCACCCTTCGCCAGGCGGTCGGCCACCTTCTTCTCCAGGTCGGTCAGTTCGGCGGTCGAATCCCCGCCCTTGTTCAGCACGCGATCCACCATGATGCCGATCTCCTGCCGGATTCCGTCCCATTCGCGGATGGTCGGCTCCTGTTTGCCCAGGTCGGCCGTCACCAGCGCGCTCGCCCGCGCATACATCGGGTTGGCCGCCAGGTACTTCTGCATCTCGGCGTCCTTCACGGCCGAGTAGCGGATCGGCATGTAGCCCGTCTTGGTCTGCCAGAAGACCGAGTTCTTCGTGTTGGTCAGGAACTTGACCAGTTTCCAGGCCGCCTGCTTCTCCGCGTCGGGGCGGTTCTTGAACAGGCCGATGTTCGTGCCCTGCATGACGTAGCGCGGCGTGCGTCCCGCGATGCCGGGGATCGGCGCCACGTCCCACTTGAAGCGCCCCGCCACGCTCTTGGCGTTGTAGGGGAAGCTGGCGCTCGAGTAGATGAACATGGCGATCTGCTGGTTGCCGAACGGCGCGTCCATGTAATCCGTCGTCACGTAAAGGTGCTTCGTGGGGAACTGCAGGTCGCGCCAGAACCTCATGATCGCCTGCCCGTCGGGCGTGTTGAACGTCGGCTTGCCGTCCTTGCCGAAAAACTCCCCGCCGCTGGCGTAGAATAGGGATGTGAACGCCTCGCTGGCCGGCATCATCCCCATTCCGTAGGTTTTCGGCCCGGCGTCGGTCTTGGTCAGCTTCTTGATCGCGTCGCCGAATTCCTCCAGCGTCCTGGGGGCCGTGGTGATTCCGGCCGCGGCCATGCGGTCCGTGTTCATGTAGAGCACGTAGATGCTCTTGTTGAACGGCATCGTCACCATCTTGCCGTTGTAGCTGTTGGTCTCGCGGAAGACCTTGATGATGTCCTCCTGCTCGGCTTTCGACAGGCCGTCGGGGCCGGCGAAGTGGTCCTCCACGGCCTCCATGTATCCCTTCTGGTGGAAGTCCGTGGTCCAGCTTTCGTACACGGTGGACAGGACGGGGTTCTTGGAGGGCGTGGTGGCGAACGAGTTCTGCAGCTTCTGGAGCAGTTCCTGCGGCCGGCCTTGGAAGAGGGGCTTCACCTCCACGTCCGGGTTCTCGGCTTGGAAGTCGGCGATCAGCTTCTTCAGTGCGCGCTCGTGGTCGCCCCCGAAGTAGTGCCAGAATTCCAGCACCGTTTTGCCGGCGGGTTTGGCCACCGGTGCGGAAGCGTTGCCCGCCTGGGGCGCCTGCGGTGCCGCCTGTTCATTGCCCGAACCGCCGCATCCCGCCAGCAGCGCCATGGCGCCGCCCGCACACAGTGTCGCAATCCAACGCATGAGTCGCATGACCGCTCTCCCCGCAATTCTTTATTGTGGTGGCACTTTACGGCAAACATCTCCCTGTGACAGTCCGTGTCGGCAAAGTAAAGTGACAACCGGAGGGGGTGCGACCGGGTGAGGGGCCGGAGCCGCGGTGGTCAGAGTCGCACCATCCGCACCATCACCGCCCCGTGGGCCGGCACGAGCACCGAAAACCGGCCCGTGTGCCGCCCCAGGTTCCTGCGCATCCAGACATCCCACACGGCCTGGCCCCCGTCCAGGCCGAGTTCGGACCATGTTGCCGTGACCCGTCGCGGAGCGATGTCGCGATTGAACAGTCCCACCGCGGTGTCGCCGCCCGCCAGCGGCCGCGCCCACACCTCGGTCAGGTCCTTTTTCGCCACCCGCCGCCCCTGCCGGCCCGCCGAATCCTGGTTCACGTCCAGCATCCCGTCGCTGGTAAGCAGGGCCATGGTGAAGTCGTCCATCTTCGCCAGGTCACACCCGATCATGAGGGGCGCGGCCAGCAGGCTCCACATGGTCATGTGCGCGATCTGCTCGTTCTTTGTCAGCTGGCACGGGTGGATTGGGCGCGTGCATTTCACATTTCCCACGACCAGCATGTCCGGATCGTTCCAATGGCCAGGGCCGGCGTACGGCTCGCGCCCGGCCTGGTCAAACAAGATGGAGGAGACGCATCCCCACGTGTCGATCATGTCCGCCGTCGTGCGCCAGAGGTGTCCGCCGGCCGCCTCGCCCCATGTCCACACCCGCCCCATGCCATACTGGCAGAAACTGAACACGATGTCGCGCCCGCTGGAGCGCAGGGCCGCGGACATCAGCGCGTACGGCTTCCGCAGTTCCTCCACCCCCCAGCCCGGGGTGACCTTGCTGTATCCGCACCAGTCGTATTTCAGGAAGTCCACCCCCCACCTTGCATAGGTGCGCGCGTCCTGCTCCTCGTGCTGCCAGCTTCCGGGGAAACCCGCGCAGGTGGTGGGTCCTGGCGATGAGTAGATTCCAAACTTGAGCCCGCGGGAGTGCACGTGGTCGGCCAGGGCCCTCATGTCGGGGAATTTGGGTGCCAGCACCATCTCCCCGTTCTGGTCGCGCCCCTTCATCCACACGTCGTCAATCGTCACAAACTGGTAGCCGTACCCGGCCAGTCCCAGGCTCTCCATCAGGTCGGCCGTCTGGCGGATTCTGGCGTCGTCCACGTCCCACGCGAAGCAGTTCCACGAGTTCCAGCCCATGGGCGGGGTCCGGGCGAGCCGGTTCTCGCCCGATTCGATCCGGATCTGGCGCGTGGCCGACCCGTGCCGGTTTTGGGCCGTGAAGGCGACGCTCCAGGTGCCGGTGGTTGTCAGCGTGCCGGACACGATTCCGGTGGCGGCATCCAACGACAACCCGGGCGGCAGACACTCCGCACTCACCTTCATCGGCTGGTTCCCCGTCGCCGGGATCCGGAACAGGAACGGTCGGCCCGGGCTTCCACCCGTCACCGCCGGACCGTGAAACCTGGGGCGCGGATCGGGCTTCGGCACGCGAATGCGCGCGGGCGCGTCGGCCGGTGTCATCGGTTGGGGGCGGCCCCGGGCCCCCTCCGCCAGTTCGAATCTCGCATCGGCCCAGTTCGCATGGGTGAACGAATACGCGCTCCCGGCGGTGTCGACCACGAGTGCCACACGGCGCGCGCCCTTCAGGTTCACGGCGATTTCCCGCGGCGGCGTTCCCCCGCGCATCTCCCCGCTGTCAAACACCTGCCGTCCGTCCGCAAACACCTGGAACACGCACGGCCCCTTGCCGGTGGCCGCGTCGTCCACGCCGATGGTCGCCGCGAAGCGCACGGCGCACCCGTCCAGACGCAGGTGGTGGTCGCTGCGTGCCTGCGTGCCAATTCCCCGCGAAAACACCCGCCCCCCCATCCTCATCGGCTTGCCCAGCGCGGACCGGTTGACCTGCGGCTGGTACCAGCCCTGCGTGATGGTTTCCGTTCCCAACTCGTCCAGCCAAACGGTCTCCGGCGGCGCGGACGCGCAAGGGTTCGGGCTGGCCATGGTGATCACGAGTGCCGCGGCGGCGGGGAGAAGGTGGCGGCGCATGGGGTAGTTCCCTCGGGTTTGAATTGGGTGCACGAGAACCCACCGTGGCACCACGATGATGTATCAAGGGGAATTTGCCCAAACCGCTCCTGCGATGTCGTGTGATTCCCGTTCGGCCGCTGGAGGCACATCGATCACTTGGAAATCCGCGAAAAAGACCGGTTGCGAATTACCGCGCCTGTCGGCACATTGGGGGTATCGAGGTCGATACAATGCCCATCGCTAGAGTGATCACGCGCAGGCCCGCAGGAACGGATGAGGCACCGGAGAAACTGGCCTACTGGCTGACATGCACGCCCGAGGAACGGCTTGGTCACGTGGAACAGCTTCGAAAGGACCACTGGGGAGATGACTATGAAACTCGGCTCCGAATTCCAAGAACTCCTGAGGCTGTTCGAAGAGTGCGGCGTTAAGTATCTGGTGGTGGGCGCACACGCGCTCGCCTTCTATGGCTTCCCTCGCAACACCAAGGATCTCGACATTTTCCACGAACCATCGCCGGAAAACGCCGACCGCATCCTGAAAGCCTTGGATTTGTTCGGTTTTGGATCACTGGGGATGTCCCGATCTGATTTTTCGGAACCAGGACTGGTGATCCAGTTGGGTTACCCACCCAACCGTGTGGACCTCATCAGCCAGATATCCGGAGTGGAGTTTGGTGAGGCTTGGGAGAACCGCCAACACATGACGTTGGACGGTGTTGCCGTTCCCTTCATCAGCCTCGAGGATTTCGTCAGGAACAAACGCGCTTCCGGGCGCCTCTCCGATCTCGCGGATTTGGAGCGCCTGGGTTATTCGGGACCCAACCTCTCCTGATTTGCCGCTCGCTTTCTTTCCCGTTGCGTCGCCCGTTTCCGGTGCGCGTCTTCGGTTCCAACAGAGTTGCTGAATCCCCCGCCGGAGGACCCGCCCGATGCAATGGGAGAACCTGACCGCCGATGACTTCGCCGACGCCGTCCGCTCGACCGGCGGAGTGTGCGTGGTGCCGACCGGGGTGCTGGAGCGCCACGCGACCCATCTCCCCCTCGGCACGGACATGCTCGTCTCGCACAAGATCGCCTGCCTGGCCGCCGCGCGCGAACCCGCGGTCGTTTTCCCGCAGATGTTTCTCGGCCAGATCTTCGAGGCCCGCTGCTTCCCCGGCACGTTCACCATCCGGCCCGCCCTGCTGGTGGAGATGTACGAGGCCGTCTTCGACGAGATCGGCCGCAACGGTTTCCGCAAGATCATCATCCACAACGGCCACGGCGGAAACTGGAACCTGCTCAAGTACCTGGCCCAGTCCACGCTGTGGAGCGAGAAGCCCTACACGCTCTACGTGCAGACCGAGTGGATCACGCCCGGTCGCCGCGACCAGTGGAACGCCCAGCTCGAGACGAAGTACCACGGCCACGCCTGCGAGTGCGAGACGAGCATGGTCATGGCCCTGTGCCCGGAACTGGTGAAGGCCGACCGCATCCCCGCCGAGCCGGCCGAAAACCTGGGCCGCGGCGCCCACCTGCCCCAGAACTTCTCCGGCATCTGGTGGTACGCCGCGCACCCCGAACACTTCGCCGGCGATCCGCGCACGGCCTCCGCCGAGAAGGGCCGCGCGCTGGTGGACCTCGCCGTCGCGTCGCTGGCCGACTTCGTCGCGGCCGTGAAGAAGGACGAGGTGTATCCGGCCCTGGAAAGGGAATTCTTCGCCCGCGAACGCGCGATCCGCGGGGAAGGCGAGTGAGCCGCGCCTTGCGGCTGCACGCCCTGCTCCTGGCGGCCGCCGCGGCGCTGCTCGCCGGTTGTTCCCCTAGCGAAAAAGCGGGAACGGCCGCGCGCGTAACCGTCGACTACTGGGAGAAGTGGCAGGGTTTCGAGGCCGAGGCCATGCGCAAGACCGTCGACCAGTTCAACGCGGCGAAAATCCGCAACGCGAAGGGACAGGAGATCTTCATCCGGTTCCTCACCGTCACCGAGATCGACCAGAAGGTCCTCGTCGCCACCGCCGGCGGCAACCCACCCGACGTCGTCGGGCTGTTCGAGCAGAACGTCATCATATTCAGCGAGAAGGGCGCCCTCCTGCCCCTCGACCGGCGCATGCGGGATGCCGGGCTCTCGCGCCAGGACTATGTGCCCCATGTGATCAAACTGTGCGAACACAAGGACCGGATCTGGGGCCTGCCAAGCGTTCCCGCCTGCCTCGCGCTCCATTACAACAAGAAGCTCTTCCGCGCCGCGGGCCTGGACCCCGAAAAGCCACCCCGCACCATCGCCGAGCTGGACGCCTATGCGGAAAAGCTCACGCGCGTCTCGAAGGACGGCAAGATCGAGCAGCTCGGTTTCTCTCCCAATGAACCCGGCTGGTGGAACCCGCTGTGGGGAGCGTGGTTCGGCGGGCGCATCTGGGACGGGAAGGAGCTCACCTGCGACTCGCCCGCCGTCCTGCGCGCCATGGAGTGGGTGCGCGGCTACACGAAGAAATACGGCATCGAGAAGATGAACGCCATGGGCGCACGCAACGTGCCCTTCGCCTCCGGCCAGAACTTCTTCATGGCCGGCAAGATCGCCATGGAGCTGCAGGGAATCTATTTCCACCAGTTCATCCAGAAGTACGCGCCCGACTTCGAACTGGGGGTGGCGCCCTTCCCCGTCGAGCGGCCCGACCTGGGCGACGTCACGCTCGTCCAGTGCGACGTCCTCTCCATCCCGCGCGGCTCGCGCCACCCCGACGAGGCGTGGGAGTTCATCCGCTTCGTCCAGCGCCAGGACGTCATGGAGGACCTGTGCGTGCGCCAGCGCCGCTTCTCGCCCCTGCGCAAGACCAGCGAGGAATTCTACGCGCGCCACCCGCACCCCTACATCCGCCTCTTCCGCCGCCTTGCCGAGGGGACGAACAACCAGGAGTGGCCGCGCACCCCCATCCAGTCGGAATACAGCGACGAGCTCAGCCAGGCTTTCGAGCGGATCTGGATGTGGAAGGAGGAGCCATTGCCCGCCATGCAGCAGGTCAGGCGGCGCATCCAGCCCAAACTCGACCGCATGAACGAGCGATGGGACAAGGTGAGGGAGCAACGCATGAAGGAATGGGACGCCGCACGATGACCCGGATCGAACGCCGCAACCTGCGCAACGGCCTGCTGTTCACCCTCCCGTGGACCATCGGCCTGCTGATCTTCACCGTCCTGCCCGCCGCGATGTCGCTCGGCCTCAGCTTCTGCGACTATTCTCTCCTCAACGAGCCGGTCTTCGTCGGCGCGACCAACTACAAGGACATGGCGGTCGACAATGTGTTCCACACCGCCCTGTGGAACACGGGCGTTTACGCCGTGATGGCCCTGCCCTTCGGCATGGTGCTCGCCATCGGTCTCGCCCTCATGCTCAACCAGCAGATCATCGCCCGCCCCGTCTTCCGCACCATCTTCTTCCTGCCGTCGCTGGTGCCCCTGGTGGCGCTGGCCCTTCTGTGGAGCTGGATCCTGCGCGGCGAGGGCGGCGCGCTGAACTACCTGCTGGGGTTCATAGGCATCAGCGGCCCCAACTGGCTGGGCGATCCGGCGTGGGCCAAGCCCGCACTCGTCGTCACGGGGCTGTGGGGGGTCGGCAACTCCGTCGTCATCTACCTCGCCGGCCTGCAGGATGTGCCACGGGACTTTTACGAGGCCGCCCGCGTGGACGGCGCCACCTGGTGGCAGCAGACCCGCCACATCACGCTGCCCATGATCTCCCCCGTGATCTACTTCAACCTGCTCATGGGCTGCATCGGCGTCCTGCAGATCTTCGCCGTCCCGTTCGTCATGACCAACGGCGGCCCCATGCGCGCCACGCTGTTCTACACCATGTACCTGTTCCAGCAGGCGTTCCGTTACCTCAACATGGGTTACGCCTGCGCCATGGCCTGGGTCCTGTTCATCCTCGTCGCCCTGCTCACTTACACCGCGCACCGCGTTTCCCGGAGGCACATCTACTATGGCGGCGCATGACCCCGCGTCCTTTCCCGGCCCGGCCTCGCCGGCGCGTTACCTGGTCGCCCGCATCGCCGGCCGCACGGCCCTTTACGCCGTGCTGCTCTTCTTCTCCGCCCTGTTCATCTTTCCGCTCCTGTGGATGATCAGCACCGCCCTCAAGGAGGTCACCGAGGCCATGCGCTACCCGCCGGCGTGGATCCCCGAGCGCTTCCGATGGGAGAACTTCAAGGAGGTCACCCGCCAGGTGCCTTTCCTGCGCTACGCGCTGAACACGGTCACCCTCTGCCTGCTCAACGTCGTGGGCACGGTCTTCAGCAGCGCGTGCGTTGCCTACGGCTTCTCGCGCATCCCGTGGCGCGGGCGCGACCGCTTCTTCGCTCTCACCCTCGCCACCATGATGATCCCCTTCCCCGTGCTCATGGTGCCGCTGTACGCCATCTTCAAGGCCTTCGGCTGGATCGGCACGTTCAAACCCCTGTGGGCCCCCGCGTTTTTCGGCGCGGCGTACAACATCTTCCTGCTGCGCCAGTTCTTCCTCGGCATCCCCCGCGACCTTAGCGAGGCCGCCATCGTGGATGGCTGCGGCGAGTTCCGCATCTTCTGGCAGATGATCCTGCCCCTGGCCCGGCCCGCGCTCATGGTCGTCGGCCTCTTCTGCTTCATGGGCGTGTGGAACGACTTCCTTGGGCCCCTGATCTACCTCACCGACTCCACCCAGTTCACCCTCGCCCTGGGCCTCCAGCAGTTCCAGAACCGCCACGGCGGCACCGACATCAACCTCGTCATGGCCGCCTCGACCCTGATGGTGACCCCCATCATCGTCCTCTTTTTCTTCACCCAGAAATCCTTCATCGAGGGCATCTCGCTGACCGGGCTGAAACTTTAGGCGCCCTCCGTCGCGTCTGCCCGGTCCATCCGTCTATTTCGTCGACAGTTTCTCCAGCTCCTCCGGCGACAGCACCTTGAACTCGATCACGTGCACGCTGGGGTTGGTGCTGTTTCTCAGCATGGTCAGGCGGGCGTAGCGGAACTTGTAGCCCGCCGTGAACCGGTGGAAGTGGCCCTTGATGGACGAGACCTCGCGGTTCTGCGACATGTCCACCACCTGCATCCAGTTGGCGCCGTCGGCCGAGACCTCGATGGTGTACTGGTAGAAGCGGTCGTCGCCCCGGTAGGGGTAAACCCAGAAAGCAGCGACCTCGCGCGGTTCCAGCAGGTCCACCGTCAGCGTGGCCGGGCCTTTGGCCGCCCAGTAGCCGCCCCGAAGCTTGCCGTCCACGGCCAGTTCCGGCTTGGATCCCGCTTCCGATCCCGTCGCGGTCACGGGCTTGTTCATGGCCAGCCCCGGCACGCTTTCGCCCTTCCAAAGGTCCGCCAGGCCGCTGGACTTGGCGAAGGCCGCCATGTCGGGCTGGTACTTCGCCCACACCTCGCGCGACACCTTCACCGCGTCGCCGGTGGGACGGGTGGGCAGTTTGCTGGAGCGGTCGGCCCATTTTGCCAGGAACTCCTGGCACTTCTTCGACTCCGCCACCTTGTCGAACGGTTTGCCCGCGCGCAGGCAATCCTCCATGCCCTGCAGGTACTTCTCCCACGCGGGGACCATACGGTCGCCGATGGTGCCGGACCACTCCTTGATGGCGTACGAACCGATCTTGCCGCCCCAGTCGGTGATCTGGCGCTTGGCGCCCCATTCCAGCAGGGCCTTCTCCTTGTCCGTGCTTCCCCACGAGCGCGCCCCGGCCAGCCACTTGCCCAGCAGCAGGTTCTCGTTGGTTGCCATCACGCGGTCCATGTCGCGGATGAAGCCGATCAGCTTCGCGCCGGCCTTCTTCACGCCGTCCGCGTCCTTCCTGTCCAGCGCCTCCTGGATGGCTATGGTGTAGTAGGGCGCAAACGATCCCATTGCCTCCCGCCCCACGTTCACCAGGTCATATTGGTAGGCCGGGTTGCCGCCCAGTTGCGGCGCGCCCTCCAGCATCAGGGTCCACGCCTCCACGATGCTCATGTCCATCTCGAAGCCCGACACCACGCGCGGGGTGAAGCAAAGCGGCGAGCAGTCCACGAGGTCGGTGCGGTTGTAGCGGGTCGAGTAAAGAATGTCCCACGCCTTGCGGACCGGTTCCGGGACCACGCCGTAGCGCTTGACGAGGTAATCCTTCTTCCACCGGTCGAGGTCGGGCACCCCCTTGCCCCACATCGTGTCGAACACCAGCTCGTACACGACCGGGTTGTAATCCAGCCCCTCGGTCATGATCCCCATTCCCACGGGGTTGCCCTTCTTGGGCGACTTCCGCATCCGGTTGTAGTTCTCGAAAATCTGGGGCAACCCGCCGTAGATGTCCACGCGGTCGCCGAAACTCTGCAGGATGCTCCACACCCACGGCTTGCCGTACCAGCCGTCCTGGTGATGCCACCCCGTGCCGCTCCAGTTCTCCCCCCACAGTTCCAGCGCCAGCATGCGGTCGTTCGGCACCGCGTCGAAGAAGCCCTTCGTCCGTTCGGGCGTCCAGAAGGCGTCGGGCATTTTGGCGAACCAGGTCATCAGAACCCAGGTGCCCTTCGGATCGGACTCATCGATGCACGAGAAGATCGTCCGCGCCATGTTGGTCAGGAACACCTTGTCCGAGCTGGGCGGCGTCATCTCGTTGAACGGGTCGATGTTGTAGAAGTGGTCAGTGCCGTAGGTTTCCCTCTGCTTGCGCATGAAGACGGAACTGATCCGTTTGAACATCGGGTCCTGCCAGTCGAGGATGTAGGTGGGACCGAACCCCCACCACTCCATGGTGTGGCGCTTGAGGGCGGGGTTCTTGTCCACCAGCGCCTTGGGGATGTGGCCCGAGAAACCCGGCAGCACGGCCTTCATGCCCAGCACCCGCGCGCGGGCCAGGATCCGCTTCTGGAGCTCGCACTGGCCGTCCATCACCGACTGCGGCAGGGGCCCGCCCCAGCCGTCCAGGTTGCCCATCCACTGCCAGGGGTACCACGCCGGGCCGGCGAAGAACGTCTCCAGATCCCTGGCGGTGCAGCCCAGTTCCATGTAGGTCTCCTGCCAGATCTTCTCCTGCCCCTGCAGCATGGCGGCGATGTTCACGCCGTTGAATGCCATCACGTCCAGCATCCGCTCCCACTCGGCCCACTTCCACCACGGCATCGAGTAGCCATAGACGCAGTTGTTGAACATGTACCGGTACTGGAAGGGCGTGGACTCGCGGTGGGCCGGGAAGTTGCGGGGGAGGGGATTGGGCAGGTTCAGGTTGTCGCCGCGCCACGAGATGCTGCAGTGGCAGACCTCGTTGAGGTACCACTTCAGCCCGCGGCAGGCCGACACCCCGTTCGACCCGCGGAGCACGATCTTGCCGTCGACCGCCTCCACCTCGAATGTGTCCGTGCCCGTGGTCTGCGGCGCGATCTCGACGCGGAACTGCGCGGCGACTTTCTCGCCGAGCAACCGCCGCACCACGCCCTGCGCCGCCTCCTGCTGGTTCGGGGCCGGGACGCTGCCCGCGTAAGCGGCGCCGGTCAGCGCCACCTGCGACGGGCGCCCGTTACCGCTTCCCGTTCCGCCCGAACCGGACGGCTTCCCGGCGGAAACCTGGCACGGCAGCATGGCGCAGAGAAGGAGGGGCAGGCATCGGATCATTTCAGGAACCTCGATTTTCCCAACGGGGGGAGTGTGCGGAGAACCGCGTGGTTCAGAGACTCACAGGGGCACGAAAAGCGGCATTGCCAGAGTTTTTCTCCCAACGGGGGGCGAACGCACCCGGATCGCGCGGGCCATCAGGCCACGGGTCTGTCCTTGCGCGACCTGAACGATGCTGCGATGCTAACCCGACAATCTGCCGTCACCCGACCGCAGCGAGGAGAATCCATGAAACCATTGACCCATGCCTTCCTGGTGGCCGGGCTTTTCTCAGCCGCCGCCGTGGCCGGAGCCCAGAAACTGGACCGCGCCCCCTACCTGCAGAACATGCGCCCCGACTCGGTGGAGATCCTGTGGCGCACAGATGTGCCGGCCGAGACCTGGGTGGAGGTGCGCGAGGCCGCGGGCGGCAGACCGCGCCGTTGGAACAGCAACGTGCCCGTCACGGCCCACCAGATCCGCGTGCCCATGCTCAAACCGGACACGGCCTACCTCTACCGCGTCGGCTTCGCGCCCGGAAAGTTCCTGACCCCGAAGCCGATTCCCTTCCAGACCTTCCCGGCCGGCGAAGTGCCCAGTTTCTCCTTCCTGGCCTACGGCGACCACCGCAACTACCCCAAGGACCACCGCGCCGTCGTGGACGCCATCCTGACCCAGACGCGCACCCGCGGCTGGCCCCGCTTCATCCTCGATTCGGGCGACTACACCGGCCAGGGCGAGCACAAGACGGACTTCTGGAACGAGCAGTTCTTCGACCCGGAGCGCGGCCTTATGGACCGCGTCTGCCTCTTTCCCCAGATCGGCAACCACGAGGCGCCCGACCGCCCTCCGCGCATCCCGCTGCGCTACCTGCAGAACTTCTCCGTGCCCACGGAGAACTCGGGCACCGAGTACTACTACTCGTTCGATTTCGGGAACGCCCACTTCTGCATGATCGACGCGTACTCGACCGAGTTCACCACGGGAACCAAGCAGTACGCGTGGATTGCCCGCGACCTGAAGACGACGAAGAAACCCTGGAAGTTCGCGGTCCTGCACTATCCGGTCTTCATCCACCGGTCCGCCCCGTCCGTCACGTACGGCAACATGGCGGTGCGCGAGAACCTGGTGCCCCTCTTCGAGAAATACGGTGTCAGCGCCGTTATCAGCGGCGACAGCCACTTCTACCAGCGCTCCGAGGTGAACGGCATCCAGTACATCTGCTCGGGCGGCGGCGGCGCGCCCCTCTACACGCCGGGCAGCGGGAAGGATTATGTGCGGGCCTCGAAAAAGGTCCACCACTATGCCTGGATCACCGTCGAGGGGGAGCGGATGAAACTCGACGTGTTCGACACCACGAACACGCTCATCGACACGCTGACCACCGGCTGCCGGGCGCCCGCGGCAGCCGCCGCGGGCCCGCCCCTGAATTTCCGCCCGCGGATGCCTGACGCGCAATGGACCCCGGGCGCCGCCACCGTGGTCGAGAGCCGCACCCCCGACGGGGGCGTCACCTCCGCCCCGGCCTATGCGGAGGCGGGCGACGAGTTCATGAGCAGTTCGGTCAAGAGCACGGCCCCCGGTTTGTCCGCCCAGGGGAGCCGCTTTTCGGGCAACGCGGAAACCAACGGCCGCGCCTGCTTCACGCCGCCCCTGCCCGGACCCGGAACCTACCTGGTCTCGTTCACCGTCCCGGCCGCACCCACCGCCGACGCCCCCACCACGCTTTTCGAAGTCCGTTCCCCGGGCGCCGAACTCATCCGCGGGCGTGTTGCGCTGTCGGCCTCCGTCGCGGGCGGGAAATGGTGTGACATCGGCCTTTTCGACCTCGCACCCGGCGCCTCCCTCACCCTCCTCGAATCCGAGGACCAGGCGGACCGGTTCTACTCGGACGCGGTGCGATTCGTGAAGATGGAGAAGCGCTGACGCCGGACCGCGCCTGCGCGGTGATATTCGCCGCCGCGTTTCCCGGAACCGGGTCGAAGCAAGAAAGAACCGCCCGACGGTGAAAATCCGTCGGGCGGTTCGTGACCGGAATTCGATCTGTTGGTTCCCTCAATCCGGAAAGGTTGAGGGTCAGTAAGCTACGACAACATCGTAGCCCTTCTGGTTGATGTCGCCGGCCTGCCCGCGGATCACCTCACCGGGCGAAACCGTTCCGTTGGTCGGGTCGTAGAGCTGCCACAGCCAGTCATTGACGCCGGTGCCGTCCGCGAATCCCACCGGAAGGTTCGTGATGCCGTCCGGACCCTTGGAGTAAAGGGCCCAGGCACCCATGACCTGCTTGGCCTTCATCATGCCCGGGGCATCCGGGCCCGGAAGGGTGAACGGAATTCCCGGCGTGCCGCTGAGCCACTTCTCGCTGAAAGCCCGGTAACGGAAGCGGGTGCGGACCTCATTGGAGGCCACGCTCTGGCGCTTGTCCGCGAAAACATCCTTCATGCGGGCCGCGTTGGTCATATAAGCGACCGGGGTGGTGACGCCGACGCCGAGGTAATACGGAAAGGCAACGTCCTCCGCGTAATCGAACGGGTAGTGATTGCTGTCCACCGCGTAGGCCTCAATGGCCGTCGCCACGGACCGCATGTCCGCCTTGGTGCGGCTCACCTTCGACCGCATCTGGGCTTCCAGAAAGTTGGGCACGGCGATCGCCGCCAGGATGGCGATAATGGCCACAACGATCAGCAACTCAATGAGCGTAAACCCTTTCCTCATGATGCATACCACCTCCGGTTTTATGTGCGTTGGCGGGGATGAAAACGATTACAAAAAAAGACCATGGCTGCGCCGCCAAAACTCTTTCTTTTGGCGTTTCAGGCCGGTTTTCCGCAACACAAATCTTCCGGTCGTCCTCCGGTTCCGCCGTGCGCGGGCGGAAGCCGGCGCCGCAGCTTTGCGACCCGTGCTTGTTCCGTTTTTGTGACCGCTCTTGTCACCGCCCCGTGGCATGATCCCGTCATGACAACCTCCAGAGATCCTCGAATCCGCGTCCCGGAATCCGCGCCAACCGTCCCGCCCGAGGTGCCGGGGGTGGGCTACTGCTTCCAGCTGATGGAAGAGGGCATCCGCACTGGCTACACCGTCCGTTACCTGCTGGTCGGCACCATGGTCCGGGGCCGGCTCTGCGGGTTGGCGACCGACTACACCGGCGGCGGCGTATTCATGACCACCTACGTCCTTGGCGGCTGGGGTCTGAACGGTTACTGTGAGGATTCCTGTCCTCCGGACATCCGGCGTTTGGCACGTTGCCTCATGCAGGCCCTTTGCCCGGGCCTGTGGGAGAAACTTTTCGAGGTGGTCCGTCTGTTCATCCAGCGTGCGTATCTCGAAGACCCGTGGGCCACGCGCCTTGCCGTGCGACTCTGGAAGGACGCCCCGGAAGGTTACATGGTCTGTTCCGCCAACCCGGCGCCTTCGCCCGTGAACATGGGAAACACGGTCTTCGGCGACGCCCAGGACTTCCGGGAGGCAGTAGTTTCCGCGGATAAGGAAAGGTGGATCGAATGTCCGCGCGCCTGGCGGCGGATTTGCCCAAACCCGTACCATCCGCCCAGGGTTTTTCGGCGCAGGGACTGATTACCGTGTTGGCGTTCTCGTAATTAGCGCGCCTGCCACAAACCGGATCTTTTCTTGTCCCATCGGTCCCATGTGTCCCATGAATCCCAGTCCTGCTACTCCACCCGCTCCAGCACCATTGCGATTCCCTGGCCCACGCCGATGCACATCGTGCACAGCGCGTAGCGGGCGCCCGAGCGGCGCAACTGGTGCGCCGCCGTCGTGACGAGTCGGGCGCCGCTCATGCCCAACGGGTGGCCGAGGGCGATGGCGCCTCCCAGCGGGTTGATGCGCGGGTCGTTGTCCGCGAGGCCCAGTTCCCGCGTGCAGGCCAGCGCCTGCGCGGCAAAAGCCTCGTTGAACTCCAGGATGCCCATGTCGTCGAGCGAAAGCCCGGTGCGTGCCAGCACCTTTTTCGTCGCCGGCACGGGGCCGATGCCCATGATGCGCGGGGCCACCCCCGCCGCGGCGCATCCCAATACCCGCGCGACCGGCTTGAGGCCGTGGCGTGCGACCCCGGCCTCCGAGGCCAGCAGCAATGCCGCGGCGCCGTCGTTCACACCCGACGCGTTGCCCGCCGTGACGGTTCCGTCCGGCCGCACGATGGGACGCAGCGCGGCCAGCTTCTCCAGGCTTGTGGCGCGGGGATGCTCGTCCGTCTCCACGACCACCGCCGGGCCTTTCCGCTGGGGGATGCTCACGGGCGTGATCTCCTCCGCAAGCCTCCCGTCCGCCTGCGCGGCCGCCGTTTTCTCCTGGCTCCACAGCGCGAAACGATCCTGGTCCTGGCGCGCGATCCTGAATTCCACGGCCAGGTTCTCGGCCGTCTCGGGCATCGCGTCGGTGCCGTGGAGGGCCTTCATCTTCGGGTTCACGAAGCGCCAGCCGATGGTGGTGTCGTAAACCTCGGCCTGGCGGCTGAACGCCTCGGTGGCCTTGGCCATGACAAAGGGCGCGCGCGACATGCTTTCCACGCCGCCGGCCAGCACCAGGTCCGCCTCGCCCGCGGCGATGGCGCGCGCGGCGATGCCCACCGCGTCCATGCCCGACCCGCACAGCCGGTTCACCGTGCTGCCGGGAACGCCCTCGGGCAGGCCGGCCAGCAGCAGGGCCATCCGGGCCACGTTGCGGTTGTCCTCGCCCGCCTGGTTGGCGCAGCCGAACACCACGTCGTCGAGGGCGGCCGCGTCGAGGCCCGGATTGCGCTGCAGGAGCGCCTGGATGGCGACTGCGGCAAGGTCGTCGGGGCGCACGGGGGAAAGGGCCCCCCCGTAACGGCCGACCGGCGTGCGAATCGCGTCACAGATGAATGCGTGGGTCATGGTTTTCTTCCCGTTGGTTATCGTGCCGGTGCGGCGGTGTTGTCGGGCCACATTTCGCGGATTTTGCGCAGGCCGCCGAGCAGGGCGTCCGTAAGCGCGTCGATTTCCGTCCCGGTCATCGGCGTGGACAGCGTGCCCGAGCACGAGTTGATCAGCATGATGCCGTGGTCGAACAGGTGGTCGAGCAGGCCCTTGATGAGCGCGGCTTCCACCGGCCCCACGTACGCCGCGCGGTAGTCGGCGGGCGCCACGGGTTTCATGTGGATGCGGAACATCGAGCCGCCGCCGGTGACGCAGGCCGGCACGTCCGCCGCGCGGATGGCCTCGGCGATCTGCGTCCGCGCCCGCTCGCCCAGCGCGTTCAGGCGCGCCACCTCGTCGCGGCTGAAAAGTTCCATCGCGGCAAGGCCCGCGGTCATCGTGACCGGGTTGGCCGAGAAAGTGCCGGAATGGGGGAACAGCACCTTGTCCGCGAGCGGGTTCAGCACGTCCATCACCTCGGCGCACCCGGCAATGGCGCCCACCGGGAACCCGCCGCCGATCATCTTGCCCAGCGCCGTCAGGTCGGGCCGGTCCTCGAACCACTCCTGCGTGCCGCCATACTCGGTTCGGAAGGTGATCACCTCGTCAAACACCAGCAGCGCGCCGTTGTCGCGCGTCCACCGCCTCAGGGCGGCGATGAAGCCGGGTGTGGCGGGCACCATGCCGACGCGGTGGGGGAGGGGGTCCACCAGCACGCAGGCCAGGTCGGCGCCGTGCTCGTCGAGCAGGGCCAGTGCCCGCGCCGGATCGTTGAAGGGGATGATCACCACGTCGTCCAGCGCCGATGCCGGCGTCCCCTGCACCACGGGAACCCTTGCCGGGCGATCCGGCTTCCCCCAGTTGGCGGGCTGGGCGGTCTGGCTCACCTCGGCGTAGTCGTAGAGTCCGTGGTAGGCGCCCTCCACCTTTGCGACCTTCGGACGGCGCGTGTGCGCCCGGGCCGCCTTGAGGCAGCACATGACCGCCTCGGTGCCCGAGTTGACGAATCGGATTTTCTCGAAGGATCGCGAGCGCGCGACCATGTGCTCGGCGTATGCGACCTCCACCTCGGTGGCGAAGGTGAACGCCGTGCCGCGGCGCACCTGCGCCGAAACGGCCTCCACGACAGCCGGGTGGGCGTGGCCGTGGATCAGGGACGCCATGTTGTTGGCGAAATCGATCCGGCGGACGCCCTCGATGTCCGTCACGTAACATCCCTCTCCCCGCTCCACATAGAACGGGTGCGGGCGGCGCAGCACGGCGTTGCGGCTGACCCCGCCGGGCATGACTTTCAGGGCGCGCTCGTAGATCCTCTGGCTGCGGGTGTTCTCCGGGGTCATGATTCCTTCTTTTCCGCGGCGTCGCGCCGGCCGTCGGTCAGCACGGCGCCGGTTTTCTTCTGCACATCCTCGAAACTGACGCCCGGCGCCAGCTCCCTCACCACCATGCCGCCCCCGGTCACATCCAGGATCGCCAGGTTGGTGTAAACGCGGTTCACGCACCGCCGTCCCGTCAGGGGGTAGGTGCATTCCTTCACGATCTTGGGGTCGCCGGACTTTGTCGTGTGCTCGGTGATCACGATCACCGTCTTCACGCCGGCCACCAGGTCCATGGCGCCCCCCACGGCGGGAATGGCGTCGGCCTCGCCCGTGGACCAGTTGGCGAGGTCGCCCTCGCCCGAGACCTGCATCGCGCCGAGCACGCAGATGTCGATGTGCCCGCCGCGTATCATCGTGAAGCTGTCCGCGTGGTGGAAGAACGCGGCGCCCGGGATCGCGGTCACCGGCTTCTTTCCCGCGTTGATCAGTTCCGGGTCCTCCCGGCCGGGGGCCGGGGCCGGACCCATGCCCAGCAGGCCGTTCTCGGTCTGGAAGATCAGTTCGCGTCCCTCGGGCACATACTGCGCCACGAGCTCGGGGATCCCGATGCCCAGGTTCACATACGAGCCGTCGGCGATGTCCAGCGCCACGCGGCGCGCCATTTCCTGCCGGCTCCAGCCGGTTGCCTCTGCCGGGGTCGTCGTCACGGGTAACACCGTCCTTCCTTCACCAAAACGGATTCCTGCGCCGGGTCGCGCACCTCCACGATGCGCTGCACGAAGATGCCCGGCGTCACCACGGTCTCCGGCGGGATCTCGCCGGGCTCCACGATCTCGCGCACCTGCACGATCGCCGTCGCCGCCGCCGTGCACATGATGGGGGAGAAATTGCGCGCGGTCTTGTTGTAGACCAGGTTCCCGTAGCGGTCCGCCCGCTCCGCCCTCACCAGCGCGAAGTCCGCCTTCAGCCCCAGTTCCATCAGGTATTCCTTGCCGCCGAAAACGCGCGACTCCTTGCCGCCTGCCAGCTGCGTTCCGACGGCCGTGGCCGTGAAGAACGCGGGGATGCCCGCGCCCCCGGCCCGGATGCGCTCGGCCAGCGTGCCCTGGGGAACCAGTTCCAGCTCGATCTTCCCGGCGCGGTAAAGCTCCGGGAAAACCATCGAGTTCGCGCTTCGCGGGTACGAGCAGATCATCCTGCCCACCTGGCCGTTCGCGATCAGCGCCGCCAGGCCCACGCGCCCGCTGCCCGTGTTGTTGCTGATCACCGTGAGGTTCTTCGCCCCCTGGTCGATCAGCGCGTGGATCAGCTCGATCGGGCTTCCCGCCTCGCCGAAGCCGCCGATCATGACCGTGGCCCCATCGTGGATGTCGGCGACCGCGGAGGCCGCCGAACCGCACCTCTTGTTGATCATTGGTCTTCTTCCGCTTCGGTCGCCGCCGGGTTCACGGCCTGCTGGCGAAGGAGCAGCTGGTGCAGGCTCTCCTCGATTTCCCTCAGCTCATCCTCGAAGAAGAAGTGCTCCGAGCCGAACGGTTTCAGGTGGTCCACCCGGTTCGTGTGCTCGTCGTACTTCGCGAGGAACACCTTGTCCATCCACGCCATGTTGCGGCTCTCGTTGAACTTCAGGGCCAGCGTCTTCTCGCCGTTCACCTCGCATGCGCCAAGGATCGACAGCTTCCCGGCCGAGGTGGTCATGGTGATGTAGCGCGAGGGGCGGTTGATGGACGACAGCGAGCGGTAAACCAGGTTGGCGACCTTCTCCACGTCGGCGAGCGGCGCGGTGAAGTAGTGGTGCTCGCCCGTGGCCCGCGCGCAGTACATGGAGTGGAACCGGACGAGCAGCGTGGCCAGCACGTTGCCAAGGTCGATCCAGTTCTGGGCCGACCGCTCGATGTCCACCCTGCCGTCCTTGTCCGTGAACAGGCTGATGTGGTGCATGATGGGACTCTGGCTGCGCACCACCACCCCGTGGCGCTGCAGGCGCCGGATGGCCGCGATGGTGCTGGGATTGAGCAGCTCGCGGGGCGTGGAGAAGTGGGCCATCCAGGTCAGTTGCACGCCGTTGTCATGGAGGATGTCGAAAATCTCCAGCATCGCGTCGTACTTGCGCGTGAGGATGCGTTCCGGCTCGAAGGTGAGCATGCGCGAGCCCAGGCGGATCGTGCGGACATGCAGCAGCGCCGGGTCCTCCACGATCGGCATGGCGTACTGGCGCAGCCGCTCCACCGGCAGGTAGCCGGCGTCGCCCCCCGTGATCAGCATGTCCGTCACCTCGGGGTGCAGGCGCAGGTACCTGTGCACCTGCTCGATGTCGCGCTGGATGAACATGTCCTCGTCGCCGCGGACCTGCGCGTGGCGGAAGCAGTAGGTGCAGAAGGCGAAGCAGTTCTGCGTCGCCTGGTCGAAGATCAGCTGGCACTGCGGATACTTGTGCTGGCTGCCCTCCACGATGTCGATTCCGCCGTCGTCCAGGTCGAGCCACGGCTTGTTGAGCAGCTGGTGCCCGTCGTGGGGGTTGGTCTGCCGGATGTAGTCGGCCACGATCCGCTCGCGTTCCCCCGGCGTCGCCGCGGCCAGGCAGGCCGCCACAATGTCGGCCCGCACCATGTCCGGCTGCGGGATGACGAGCTGGAACAGCGAGTCCTTCTCGAAGTTGTCCCAGTTGATGCTGTTCAGGACATGCCGGGTCGCCCGGAAACGGTAAACCTCGATGAAAACCTCCCGTTCGCGGACCCTGCCGATGTGGATGCCGTTCTCCTCCAGGATTGCGACCACCTTCCGGAACCCTTCGAGGCCGGCGTAGTAATCCTGGCCCTCGAACAGGAATTTCCGGGTCTCCATCAGGCCCGAGTGCTGCGGGTAGGTGGCGTGCAGCCGGCTGAGGAGACCCGCCGGCAGCAGGTTCTCCGAAGCGATGATCTCGCGGGTCTCCGCCGGGTAGCCATAGCGGTCCATCGCCGCGCTCACACCGGCCGCCGTTACGGTTTCGGAGATCTTTCCGGCCTTCCGTTCTTCAAGGCAGGCCGTCTTGGGGACAGTCATCTGAACCTCTCCATTTCAGGCGTGTCCGGTCATCGGATTTGCGCGCATTTCCACCAGCACCGGGGAACCGCTCTCTGCGGTTCCCGGCGAATTTCCCAGGGGGCGAATGCGGCCGCACGGGGCGGGCTGAAGGCGCGAAAAATAGATCACCGGCACAACTTATGTACCCAAAACAACCCCGCACCAACGCCACGGCAAGCGAAAAACTTGGATATGGAACTGCAGGGTTTCGGAGAAGGCATGGGGGCGCGCATGGACACCCACGGTTCAGTCGTGGAATCCGGCGCCGCCCAATCGCTTATGCACCGCTGCTCGCAGCACATTGCAAACGATTGAAGCATAATAACGGGAGCATAGAAAACGATTTCGTGACCGCCCAAGTGGGAAGCCCAAGAACCCGGAATTATGACCCGGATCAAGGGCGGATTTGCGGGGGCGGACGAAATCAGAAGAAGTGTAAACAATTCGAGAAACTGGTTTTCGGAGCCATCCGGGGCGCCGGCTTTTCCGTCTGCATAATCCTGTTGACTTCAATGCGTTCAGGGCGCGAATGCATGTGCCAAAGCATTAATTCACCACCATATTTTGGGAGGAAAAAATGAGTTTTTTCAGAAAATTATCGCTGACTACTGCCGCGATGCTTGCCGTGTTCGCGGGCAGCGCCAGTGCCGCGGTGATCGAGAGTTTCGACACCCTCGATTTCGCCGTGAATGCTGCTGCCAGCAATGACATCGGCACTAATGGCGCCTCGGCGTCGGTTTCGCTCGATCCCAGCGTGAAGACCGAGGGCAGCAACTCCCTCAAGCTCACGTACAACTACTCGGGAAACCAGTATTTCGAGGTCTGCATCGAGAAGACCTACGCCACCCCCGTTGATCTCTCCCCTTACAACAGCTTCCATCTGAAGCTTCGGGGCGACGCCGTCTCCTCGTCGTTCGTGTGGTACGCGAACTTCGTCGGTGAGAATGGCAAGTACTACCGCTATGTCGGCTGGAATCCCGTAATCCCCGATGGCACGTTCCTCGACGCCAACTGGGGCCGGTCGGAGATGGAGTTCAACCCCTGGCAGCCCGCCCGCGACGCGGTGGAGATCAGCAAGATCACCAAGATTCAGATTTTCGTCCAGAAGCGCGCCGGAAGCATCACCGCCGGCACGACCAACATCAATTTTGACGCCTTCGAAGGTTTCTCCGCGGCCGACGGTCGCGTCGTTGCCGACACGATCGCGAGTTTTGACTCCTACGCCGACACCGCCGCCCTTCAGGCTGCCTGGCCCACCTCCGCGGGCGGTACCGGCAACGCCATCTCCGCCGCGCTGGTTCCCGACAAGGATGCAAGCGGCAAGGCCATGCGCCTCGATTCCACCATCGCGCTGAAATGGTACACCCTGGCCGCCACCAACGTGCTGCCCGCCACCCTGGACCTCACCCAGTACAAGTACTTCACGTTCTGGATGAAGGGCGACGCCACCCTGGCCGGCCTGCCGTCCGGTGCCGCGCCCATCGTCTTCCTGAGGTTTGAGGACAGTGCCGTCAACCGCGTGCGGGCGTGGAGCACGAGCACCATCAAGAAGGGCGAGTGGATCTGCGTCTTCATCGCCATGGATGCCAATCTCGCCGGTTTCACCCCGGTGAACGTGGACAACGCCGACCAGGGCACCGACGGCCGCTCCAAGATGCTCGCCGACGAGCGCTGGGACGGCGGCGGAGACTGCGTGCTGAACGACATCCGCAAGGTCCAGTTCTGCTTCACCGAGAACGGCCTCGACACGAACTACACCTCGCAGATCACCATCGGCAAACTGATGGGCTACAAGTATGTGGCCGCCCCGGCTGCCGTCGGCGACTGGTCGATTTATTGATCCGAATAACCCGCGGGCCGTCGTATCCGCCCGCCTGTTGAAGTGAGCCGCCGCGGAGTTGGTCTCCGCGGCGGCCTTCTTTTTTTCGCGGATGGTGAAGTTGCGGCGCGGATGTTCCCGTCTGCACACACCCCGGTTGCGAACTTACAGGGTCAGGGACAGGCTTTCCCCCAGGAACGCGAACAGCCGTCCGGCCAGTCCGTCCCAGTCAAAGTGCCTTTCGGCCGCCTCCCGCGTTGCCGCGCCGAGCGCACCCCATTCCTCCCGCCGCTCCGCCATGGCGGCCAGCCCATCCGCAAGTGCACCCGGGTCGGGCCGGCAGAGCGACCCAAACCCGTACTCGCCCAACAGGCGCCCGGTTTCCCCCACGTCGCACGCGACGAGCGGCCGTCCGGCCGCCACATAGTCGCTCAGCTTGTGCGGGTACCGCGCCCGGTTCAGCGCCACATCGCGCAGCGGCAGCACCAGCGCGTCGGCCGCGGCCAGCCACCGGCCCACCTCGGCAAAGGGACGGAATCCCGCGTGGTGAACCCGGTCCCGCAGCACCTCGTGAATCCCGGGATCCGTCTGCTCGAACCCGGCCCCCAGCACCAGCAGCCTCGCATCCACCCCGCGCCTCACCGCGCCCGCAAGCGCCTCCAGCAGAAGACGCTCGTCCGTGTGGAAGTTGGCCATGTACCCGAACACTACCGTCCCGCGCGGAAACGCCAGTCCGAGCGCGGCGCGGGCCGCGTCCTTGTCCATCGGGCGGATCGTTTCCAGCGGGGCTCCGCTGTGCAGCACGAGCGATTTCGCGGCAAGCCCGGCCGGGGCCGCCGGGTGTTTCAGAAATTCGTGGGAGATCAGCGTCACGGCATCGGCCCACCCCGCCGCCCTCGGCTCCAGCCAGCCGTCCGCGGCGAAGGTGGCACGGCGCCACCCCCGGATCGGCGCGGCCAGCGAACGGAACGCGTCACTGTTCACCACACAGTCCGCATAAAGCCCCTCCGGCCCGCTCCACCAGTCGCTCCAGTCCAGCACCACCCGCGCGCCCCGAATCCGCGCCGCCAGGGCGGGAAGAATGCAGCAGGGCTTGTGGGAGAACGCGTACACCAGGTCCGGGGGCCGGCCGGTCAGGACGCGCCCCAGCCGGTAGCCGTTGTCGAACAGGCTCCAGCCTTCCTGTCGCTCGTTGAACAACGTGCGGCAGGGACTCTCCGTGGTCCGCACCGTGCCGGCCCCCTCCGCCGCGATCGCGCCGGGAGTCGGGCGGTAGTGGCGCCACGCGCTGGTCGAGATCACCTCCACCCCGTGTCCGCGCCGGGCCAGCCGGCGCGCGATCTCCAGCGCGCGGAACCAGCTTCCCTTGCCGGGGTGGTTGTGGAGCAGAAAAAGGGCGCGCATAGGTCTTTGCCCCGCCTACCTGTCCACGCGGATGGCGGCAAACCATGCCAGGCGCCGCAGGGGAGGGATCAGGGCGAACAGCGCGCGGTCCAGCGCGTGGAGCACCGCCAGCGACACGCGGAACAGCCGCGGCGCGCGGACCCCGAATTGCCACAGGAACGCGGCAAACGAGAACAGGTAGAAACGCTGTTCCTCACCGCGCGCGAATGGCGCCATCACGGCTCCCGATTCCTGGTCCGTGAAATAGGTCGTGATGGTGCGCCATTCCCGCGGGGCAAGGGTGCGCCGGTAGAGGTTCACCAGGGGGGCGCGGGCTCGCGGTTCGACGAACACGCCGCGTCCGCCGCGAACCAGCACCCGGGCCGCCTCGGCCGACGCCTCGGGGATGCGCGTGTGGATCAGCACCGACTTGGAGCACGCCCGGTCGAAAGACCCGGCGCGGAAGGGGAGCGCCTCGGCGGCGCACCGCACCGGCAGGACAGCCGCGCCCGCGCCCGACCCGCGCGCCACCTCGCCCAGCACGCGCAGGCGTTCCAGCGAAATGTCCGTGGCCACGACGCGCGCCCCGCGGCCCGCCAACTGGAGCGTGTTCACCCCCAGCCCGGCGCCGATCTCCAGCACGCGCGTCGCGGCAAGCGGGGCCATCTGCTGCAGGGCCCAACGCTGGTCGGGGGTCTCGTAAAAGGGCATCTCGGCCGCAACGGCGCGGGCCGCGTCGCCGGCCGCGCCCAGGTTCTGCGGGTCCAGGTTCGCGTCCCAGTACGAGGCCCGGCCGGCGTCAGCCGATCTCAAACCCCTTCACCCATTCCGCGATCTTCCTGCGCTCGGCAGGCCATGCCTTCTCGTCGAAGCGGAGCTTGAGGAACAGGTTGAACACCCCGCCCCAGAAAGCCTCGAACTGCTCGAACAATTCCAGGCGCAGGTCCAGGTACTCGGAGGGGGAAACCTTGGGCGGAAGGGGCAGCTTCAGCCCCGAGAGCGCGAAGTTCGACGCGCGGAAGCCGAAGGTGTAGGTCTGGTTGCGCCAGATCACGCGCAGGTTCGCCTTCGAGATCTGCTTGTTCTCACGCAGCGCCTGGTGCGCCTCGGGCGACTCCATCGGCGTGCCTCCCTTGAGCGTGATCACCGTGGCCTCGCCGTAATCGCACACCATCTCCACGGGCGCCTCGAACCAGCACTCGAATTCCTCGACCCCCGCCAGCTGCACTTTCGACTTGCCCGTCACCGAGCGCCAGTAGAGCCACGTCGCGAACTCCTCGCCGAGGAACTCCGTTGCCGCCGCTTTTTCCAGAAGACCCAATTCGTTTTCCCTCTATTACATGGTGGGCCACGATTCAGGCCCGTGCCCCGCGGCGGTTTCAAACTATAGTTTGCAGCTTCCGCGCGGACGGTCCCTCATGGGCCAGCAACCATTACATTCAGGATCGGACGTGAGTCATGCCATCGGTGGACGTGGTGAGCCAGCTCGACCTTCAGGAAATCGACAATGCCGTCAACACCGTGAAAAAGGAGATCGCGGGACGCTACGACTTCCGCGGCTCGGCCACGGAACTGGAACTGAACAAGGGCGACAAGACCATCCGGCTCGTGGTCGAGGACGAGATGAAACTGCGCGCCGTGAAGGAGATGCTGGTGGGGCGCTTCATCGCCCGCAAGGTGTCGCCCAAGGTGCTGGATTTCGGCAAGGAGGAGCAGGCCTCCCTGGGCGCGATCCGCCTCCAGATCAAGCTGCGCGAGGGCCTCGGCGGCGACGATGCGCGCCGCGTCGTGAAGACCGTCAAGGAATCCAAGCTCAAGGTCCAGGCGGCCATCCAGGGCGACCAGGTGCGGCTGACGGGGAACAAGATCGACGACCTGCAGGCCATCATGCAGACGCTCCGCGCCGACGACGCATACAGCGCACCGCTCCAGTTCGTGAACATGAAGCGCTGAAAACGCGGAAAACGGCACACGCGGCGCGAAGCCGTGTGTGCCGTTGAGACTGCGTCCGGGCCCGGGCGGGTTTACTTGCTCTCGACGACTTCGAGACCCATGGAGCGGGCGGTGCCCTTCACCATGGAGACCGCGCTCTCGAGGGAGTGCGCGTTCAGGTCCACCATCTTCGTCTTGGCGATTTCCTCGACGTCCTTGATGGTCACCTTGCCGATCTTCACCTTGTTGGGCTGGCCGCTGCCCTTCTCGATCTTGGCGGCCTTCTGCAGCAGCACGGCGGCCGGCGGCGTCTTCGTGATGAACGTGAAGGAGCGGTCGGCGTAAATCGTGATGATGCACGGGATGATCAGGCCGGGCGTTTCCTTCGTGCGCGCGTTGAACTGCTTGCAGAAATCCATGATGTTGACGCCGTGCTGGCCGAGGGCCGGACCGACCGGAGGCGCCGGGTTGGCCTGGGCTCCGGGAACCTGCAACTTCACCTGACCGACAACTTTCTTAGCCATGACTGTTTCTCGCCTGTCTTTCCTTGATAGTCCTTAGATGCTTTCCACTTGCAGCACGTCGAGTTCGACGCTGGTCGGGCGCCCGAAGATGGACACCAGAACCTTCAACTTGCCCTTCTCCTGGTCCACGTGCTCCACGACGCCCATGAAGTTCGCGAACGGCCCGTCCGTCACCTTCACCTGGTCGGTGACCCTGTAGGTGATGATGGCCTTCGGCTTGTCGCCCTTGTCCTGCACCGTCTCCAGGACCGCATCCACCTCGCCCTGGGTCAGCGCCGAGGGGTTTCCCGCGTCGCCGAGGAACGACGACACGCCCGGAATCTTCTGCACCAGGTCGAAAATCTCGTTGTCGCGCTCCATCTCGATGAGCACGTAGCCCGGCATGATGTTGCGCATTACCTCGCGCTTCTTGCCGCTCTTGGTCTCGATGTACTTCTTGAGCGGGATCTCGACGCGGCCCACCTTGTCGCGGTAGCGGGGTTCCTTGAGCACCTGGTCCTCGATCGCCGTCTTCACGCGGTTCTCGTAGCCCGAGTAGGTGTGGATCGCGAACCACTTCATCTCCGCCGCGGCGGTGTCGGTTTTCTTCTCTGCCATCATATCCACCTTATCCGAGCGGAATCGCGATCAGGAATTCCATGACCCTGCCCACCGCGTAGTCGAGCAAACCCGTGACCGCACTCACCAGCACCGTGACGGTGATCACCACAACCGTGGCGCCCCACAGGTCGCTCCGCGTCGGCCAGGTCACCTTCCCCATCTCGGTTTTCACCTCGGTGAAGAACCTGCCGATCTTGCTGCCCGATTCCTTGGTCTCTTCCATGTTGTTCCGCTGTTCGTGGAATGTTGGCATCCTGCCGGTTCGGCCGCACGGCTCCGCGGGCGGGAAAGTGGCAGGCCAGGAGGGACTCGAACCCCCAGCCTTCGGTTTTGGAGACCGATGCTCTAACCAATTGAGCTACTGGCCTGTGAGCAAACTTCCCGCGCGGGGCCTTTCGGCTTGGCGTCCCGCACCCCCCCGGGGGGGGCCGGACGCGTTCCGGAAGTGTCCCTTACTTCGTTTCCTTGTGCAGCGCGTGCTTGCGGCAGTGGCTGCAGTACTTCTTAATTTCCAGCTTGTTTTGCTGCTTCTTCTTGTTGCGCGTCGTGGTGTAATTGCGACGGTCACACTCCGTGCACGCAAGCGTTATGATATCCCTCATGGTTTGGGCCTGTTCCGCGAAATGAACCGCATTCCAAGTTGCTGGAAAGCAGGGGAAAACCTCCGGAGAACACCCCGGAAGCATTGCAGTTTATGGCGAATCCCCGAAAAAATTCAGGGCTGTGCTTACTGCTGTCCAGCCCACAGAACCAGCACGAGGGTGCGGTCCGGACCCGTGACCCCCAGCACCACCGGTTTTCCCGGCTGAATGTCGAACTGGTGGCTCATCAGCAACCGGCGCGGCGCCGCCGCAAACGGGCTGGCGGCCGTGTCGTTCTCCGTCAGTTCCAGCGACAGCGTGTACGCTCCGCCCGGCGCCGGCATCGTGCCGTAAGTCATGTTGATGTAGTCGGTCAGCGCCACCCGCGATGACCCGCCCGCCCCGAAGGGCAGGCTCATGTCCGCGCGTTTCCACACCTGCTCGGGCAGGGGCAGTCCCGCCAGATCCGCAGGCGTGACGGCGTAACTGGTCAGCGCATCACTCAGCGAGGTCCGGGCGATGGCGTGCGCCGCCGGAGAGGTCGTGTCGGCCTGGCTGGCCAGGAGGGCCGCGCGGAGCACCAGCGCCGCCCGCGGCCGCGGTGCCGTCTGGCGGATCTGCTCCGCCAGCGCCCGCGCCTTCTCGATCGTCGCCTTGCCACCGGAGATCGCCACCCGCTCGTCATCCAGGGGTCGGACCTTGTCCGACTTCCCCGCCACCGGCATCATCAGCTCGGCAAAATCGCGCGCCGGGATCGGCACGGGCAGGATCTCCACCGATGCGGCCGGCGTCGCCGCCACCGCCTCGCGTTTCGCGGCGGGAACCGAAGTCACCGGCGCGGTGGACGCGGAGGCGGCGGCCACCGTGGTGGTGGCCCGGGCGGCGCCCGATGTGGTCGCGCGCGCATCGGCCGTGCGGGCGGTCGCGGCCGGGCGGGCCGACGCCACCACCACGCACAGGCTGAGGCCGCGGACAAGAAGGCGGGTCTTCAATTCCAGGTTTCTCATCATCTTGTTCAGTCCATTACTCCTGACGGGTGGGCCTTAGTTCGGATCGTGTGAACGTCCACAGGATCCGCGTTCCGGCGGTCGTGACGCGGTCCAACAGGTATCGCTTGCGCGCGGGATTCTCCGGGTCGGTTTCGGCTCCCCACGCGGCAAAGGATGCCGGGGAGGCGGGGGACGGGTGCGCGGCGGTCCCGGCGCCGGCCGCTATGGCGGGCCGCGGCGCGGGGCCGGTGGTCGGCTGAGCCGCGGGCGGCGGTGCGCCCGGGTCGGCGCGGTGGAGCAGCGACCCGGCAACGAATCCCGTTACCAGCAACCCGGCCATGGCGGTCGCCAGCACCCATCGCGAAAGGGGCTTCAGGCCCCCGGCGGGAGGTTCCGCCGGTGTGATCGCCGCCGGGAGACTGGCCCGCAGGGCGCCCTCCCGGTACTCCCGGACCCGTGCAAGAAACTGCTCCCTCAGCGCCGCAGCCGCATCCGACGGAACCGGCGGCGCCGTGGCCGCGCGCAATTCCTCCACGGCCGGCACCAGGCGCCGGTGCAGGCTCCGGCACGCGATGCACGACTCGATGTGGCCGCGCACCAGCGCCGCCTCGGCCGGCGTCAGCTCGTCCTCCACCAGGTAAAAAACATTTTCCTGCTTACAGGGCATGGTCGCCGTTGCCCTTCCCCGCCAGCGCCAGCAGGCCGTTCCACAGGTGCGCCTTCACCGTCCCCGGCTGGCAGGCCAGCACGCGGGCGATCTCGGCCACCGTGGCGCCGTAACTGAACTTCAGCACCAGCACGCACCGCACGCGCCCCGGCAGTTCCTCGAACCGCGTCACCGCCGCCGCCGGTTGCGGGCTGTCCCCGAAATCCTCGATGCGCGAATGGTCCCAATCCGCCATTTCCACCAGGGCCGGGTCCGCGGCCGCGGTTCCTGCCGGCGCGCCGCCCGATTCCGATTGCCGGCCGTCGGCGTCCGCCAACTCCGTGCATGCCCGCGCCGCCGCCCGCACCAGTTGCATGGCCGCGTGGGAAATCGGCCCCGCCAGCAGGGGCAGCATCGATTCGAAGGCCGCCGCCGTCGCCTCAAGCGCCCGACGCTCATCGCGCAAAACCCGATGGCAGAACCCATACACCAGCCCGTGGTGGGCGGCGAAAAGTTCGTCAGCAATCGTCTCGGGAGCGGAGGGAACGGGGCACATGGCAACCAGCGGCGCGTAGTCATGCCGCCGCCGCCGCCGCGGTCAAGGCGAACTTTGCGGGGGGCCCCCCCCCCCCCCCCCCAGAGGGCGGGGGGGGGGGGGACCCGCGCCGAACAAACAACCGCCCCCCCACACGACAGCACAACACAGACCCACCGTTTTCAGGCAGGGCGGTCTCGCCGAGACCGCCGAAACAGGCGCACACCCACTTACGCATGGCACAGCGGTCCACTGCGGCCCAGTCAATCCCTGCTGCTTTTGCGCTGCTTTCGAAAAGCCCTTCCCACAAATCCCCTTGCGTCACCCGAATCCTTCCACCCTCAACCAAAAGCCCCCCGCACCACAGAACCTTCATTCAAGCACCCATCAAGCGTGTACAATGCGGCCAACACCGCTGGCGGGTTCTTGTCGCCAATGAACAGAACCCCGAATCCGCCCCCGAGCCGATACCGGCGTGAACCCAAACGAAATCAACGCTTATTATCAAGGACCAATTTGGTGCCAGTTTGTGCGTCTCAAATTATTCTTGACTCCGACGATTCTCATTTTTACCAACACAACCCGCAAGTGGAGATAAATCCCCTCGGCTGGTGGGGCTTTGCCAGAGGAGCCAGACCGGGGTTTCGGGGACACCCATGATTCGCAAACCGTTGTCACGCAACACGGGCAAGGTTCTTGCTCACTCACTCACTCACTCACTCACTAATTAGCCTGGTCGTCCTTGGCGGCGCGCTCCTCGCCCCGCTCCCCGCCTGTGCCGCCGGGGCCGTTTCCGACCCCCCCGCAGCCGAAGCCGCCTCCCGCCCCGCTTCCGCCGCCTTCACATCCGCCAAGGCATCCTTCGATGCGGGTGACTGGTCCGCCGCGGCTTCGGCTTTCGGCGTCCTGGCTTCCGCCACCGACGCAGTTCCCGCCGAGCGCGCCGAGGCCGCCGCCTTCGCCCTGCGCGCCCTGGCAAACGCCGGGACCCACGCCGCCGTCGCCGACCGTTACGAGGCCCTTCGCGCCGCCGCCGCCGACACGCCGTTCGCCGCCCAGTGCCCGCTCGAACTCGCCCGCAGCGCCTACCAGAATGCCCGCGACACCACGACAGCCCTCGCGCTCCTGGGCGACATCCTCACCCGTTACCCGTCCGATCCCATCGCCGCCCCCGGCGCTCTCTACCATCGCGGCATGATCGAACTCGAACACCTGCGCACCCCGGCCGCCGCCCTCGCCACGCTCGAAACCGTGGCCACCTCGTGGGCCCGTTCCGCCTATGCCGACGACGCCCTCGCCGCCCAGGCCCGCGCCGGTGTCGCCCTCGCCAGCCTCCCCACCATCGACGCCGCCCGCGACCGCCTCATCGCCATGAAGGCCGCCCCGGCGCTCCTGCAGAAGGTCCAGTTCGACCGCGCCGAGTTCTACGGCAAGGTTCGCCAGAACTCAGCCGAGGCCGCCCGCGAATATCTCAAGGTTCGCGACGACTTCCCCGGTCTGCCCGGCACCGATGCCGCCGCCCTCGCCCGGATTCGCGCAGCCGACGAGGTTCCCGCGGGCAGTTTCCACGCGGCCCTGGCGCTCTACCGCGAGGCCGTTGCCGCCCGCCCGCGTCTCTCACCCTATCTGCGCGGCTGGGCCCTTCTCCATTCGGCCATCTGCGAATTCCAACTCGACCACCGCGACGCGGCGCTCCGCGCATTTTCCGAGATTGCCACCAGCAGCGCGCTTCCGTCCCGCATTCGCGCCGAGGCGCGTCTGCACGTGGAGGGGCTTTCCGATCCCGATTCAACCGCCGGGGTCGTCATCCATTTCGACCGCGCCATCCGCGCCCGTCGCGCCAACACCAACCTGGACCGCGTTTACTGGGATCTTCAGCGGATCATCGCCCGCAGCCGCAAACCCTTCTTCGCGGCTTACGTCGGCGGCGCCGGGGCGGGGCGCGAGGATCGCGCCCAGATGCTTTACCGGCTCTGCTTCGCGTATTACTACTGCGGCTACGGCAACAAGGCATTCGAACTGGCCGGAAAAATCCTCGAAGAACAGCGCCCCGTTGGCGTGACCCGCTGGCAGTGCGAATTCATGCGGGCGCACCTGCTCACCCGCGCCGAGCGTTACCCCGAGGCGTTGCCCGTCTGGAAACGCATCGTCGAGGGTTGCACGCTGGATTCGGTCCTTCCCGATGCCCTTCTCGATTCGGCCCAGGCATACGAGTATGGCGGCGACCCGCTGGGGGCCGCCTTCAACCTGGAGGAATTCCGTCTCCGTTACCCGCACAATGCCCGGGCCGAGGACGCCACCCGCCTCATGGACATCCTCGCGCGCCGCGACGCCGCGATCCTTCCCGCCCTGACCAAGGCCCGGCCGGTCATCGAGGCCCGCCTGCGGCGAATGCCCACGCCCCCCCTGGGTCCGAAACCGGGGGATGAACGCCTCCTTGCGGGGGATTCGCAGAATGCCCCCACGGGGGGTGCCCAGTGAACGCGTCCCTCGTCCTCCGCGCCGCCATCGCGGCATTCGTCTTCCTCGGCGGCAACCTTCTCTGCCCCGTTTCCCTTTCGGCCAAGGGTTCCCTTCCAAGCAACCAGTCGCACGACTGC
>JADHEF010000493.1_pt1 | contig 39613 bp, 38 predicted proteins | sample 8952391 | NCBI WGS metagenome assembly JADHEF01 (sample SAMN16124439, study PRJNA663245) | bioreactor sludge metagenome | isolation source: sludge (nitrite) | place: India:Bengaluru | collected 2019-02-28 | reverse complement strand
TATGGTGGAGAAGGGCTGCATCATCGCCGGCCTCGACCCGTACCTGGGCTTTCTGCATTCCGACTCCTACAATAAGAAGTCTCTTGTCTTCGACCTGATTGAGCTTTTCAGGATCTACGTGGACGAGACGGTGGTCTTTCTCTTCAGCCGGAGGAGGGTTATGGATGAGCACTTTGAGCCTCTGGAGCAGGGCATGGGCCTCTCCAAGGAGGGAAAGGCGATGCTGATTGAGGCGCTGAACAAAAGGCTGGATGAGAGCATTCTCTACCGGGGGCGCAAGGTCAAGGTCCGCAATACCATTCAGTAGGAGTGCCACAGTATCGCCAACTCTCTCATCCGACCGGGAGAGGAGCTGCCGGATGACTACGACCAGAACATCCTGGATCTGGAGGAGGAAGAGGGAGAGGAAAAAGAAAGGTGCGGAGAGGAAGCCGGGCGGTGCAGTGAAGAGCACCGGGAAGATGGAGGCTCATAGATGCTGGTCTGGGTTATCTATGATATATCGGACAACCGGATTCGTAGCTTTGTGGCGAAGCTGTGCAAGAACTACGGCCTGTTCCGGGTGCAGAAGAGCGCATTCCTGGGCGACCTGAACCGCAATGAATCCGACTCTCTGGCCCTGGAGTGCGAGGCGGCCATTGATGAGTCGGATTCGGTCTATGTCTTTCCCATGTGCGAGGACTGCTTTGAGAAGATCCGGCTGATCGGAGCGGGCTTCGACCGGGAGATGGTGGCGGGCTTGACCATAACCAAGGTGTTCTGAGGAGAAAATGGAGACTGAAGCCGGGACAGGGACGGGAGCTACGGAAGCCAGGATGCCGGAGCCGGAGCTATTCATAACGGTATCGGATGCGCTGGAGTACCTGTTCTGCCCGAGGTTCATATTCTTCGAGAGATGCCTAATGATACCTGAGCACCAGGAGAAAAGGTACAAGGTCTTGAAAGGCAGGGAGCTGCATGAGGTTCGCGAGAAGGTCAATAGGGACTATGTGAGAAAGAAGCTCAAGTGCGTTCGAAAGGAAGTCTCTGTGTACCTGACTTCGCACAAGCATCGCTTCAAAGGAGAGGTGGACGAGGTCCTGTTTCTTGAGAATGGAACTGCTGCGCCGCTGGATTATAAGTTTGCGGAGTTCAAGAAGACAATCTACAGGACGCACAAATATCAGGCGGCTCTCTACGGGCTGCTGATCAAGGAGCACTTCGGCGTGGATGTGAAGAGGGGCTATGTCTGCTACACAAGGAGCAACAACTATGTGGCAGAGATAGAATTTCGGGAAAAAGATTATGTGGAAGCAAAACAGATTGTGCGCGAGATATTAAGGATAATTCAGAGGGGATATTATCCTGAGGGAACGAAGCAGAAGGAAAGGTGCGTGGACTGCACTTACAGGAATATATGCGTCTGAATGATGAGGTTTTTGTGTGATCGAGGCAGTAAGTAGAATTGGGGATTATGTTCAAAGGACGAAAGGTATACAAGATTTAATCTCCATATTTATAGAGAATCCCAATAGTAAAGGAAAATGTAATTTTGTATTAACTATAATATTGGGTGAAAATGAAGGGAAATACTCATTTAGCCGGGTTAAGCTTGATGAGTTCGGGGATTTTGATAAATACCTATACAAAAAAGGAGCATCCACTGCTCACCCATACGTAACACCTACAGCCATAATCGCAGGGGATATTAAAAAAACGTTTGAGGGAAAGATTCTCAAGTGGTTCAAGAATTGCGATGGCTACGATATCTCCACAGAAGATAAAGAAGTCCTTAAAAGTATAAGCACGGCGATTAATGACCAATCGGAAAAAATGTTGGCAGAGCTGCAGGAAAAATTCTCTTTAATGAAATCCGGTGAGAATGCTATCATTACTCTTGGAGTAGAAAAAGATGGAACGATTATTCATCTTGCAGATATTCCGGCATTCTGTAATGTCTTACTCCTAAAAGCCAAGGATATGCTTTCTACTAGGACGTCTCAGGGTACATCAGTCGGTAAAGATGCGGCTTGTTCGATCTGCAAAGAAACAAAAAGCGAAGTATATGGATTCGCTATTCCGTGGACGTTTCATACTTTTGATAGACCGGGTTTCGTTGCTGGAGGATGCAATGCATCTAATGCTTGGAAAAATACACCGGTTTGCTTTGATTGCGCCAAACGCCTGCAGTTAGGCAAGAAATATGTAGAGGAAAACCTGGGATTTAACTTCGCTGGCTTTAGATACCTCCTTGTTCCGAAATTAGTCCGAGGTGAAGATTATGCGAAGGTCCTAAGGATCTTGGGCGATAAGGACCAATTGAGAAAACTCAATTTAAACCGTGAGGTTAAAAACCGCATTATCCGCGAGGAGGATGGTATTCTCTATCTCCTTAAAGACCAAGAAGATTTTTTCAGCAACAGACTAATTTTTTATAAGGATGAGAAATCTTCTCGTCAAATCCTGCTACTCGTCGAGGGAGTTTTGCCCTCTCGATTCAAAGCTCTATTTGATGCTAAAGAGAAGGTAGACAAAAGGTTCTGGGTTTACTGGGATCTTGTCCTGAATGAATCACAAAAAAAAGAGAATCCATTGGTATTCAACTTCGGGGTACTAAGAGATTTTTTTCCACGTGAGTCCAAAAATAGGACTTTTGACAAGACATTCCTGGAGATAGTGAACAAGATATTCATCGGAAAGCCAGTAGACTACGCTTTGTTAATAGACTTCGTAATGAGAGAGACGCGGAAGCCGCTCATCAATAAAGGAGAGAAGAAGTCGGCCACCTACGACGATGTCACCGCCCTGAACGGTTTTTTGCTTTTGCACTATATCAATGAGCTTGGTCTTTTTGGAAATAAGAAAGAGGAGAAGAGCAGCATGGACGAAATGGAATGTGAGGTCTCCCGCTTGAGAGAGATGGAAACCCTCCCTCTTGAAGCAAGGGTTGAAAGGTTCTTCGAAATGAACAAGGCATTCTTCGATAATAATACTAAAAAATCGGTATTTTTAGAAGGGGTATTGGTTCAGGGACTCTTGGAAATCCAGCAGGAAAGAAAGGGTTCTACTCTATTCTTCAGCAAACTCCGCGGGCTCAATATGAATGAGGACCTGATTATACGTCTTCCGCGAGACGTTAGGAACAAACTTGAGGAATACGAGGAAAACGAACGCTACCAGGATCTGGAATTCATAGTCTCAAATCTGTTCCTCAGGGCTGGAGCTAAATTGGAAGGAACCGATGACGAGCTGAGTTTCTATTTTGTTTTGGGAATGAACATGCACCGGTTGTTCGAGATCAAATAAGATACGGATAAGATTGTAACGGAGGAGGGGTGAACATGGCAGAAACAATCAAAAACAGGTCGGAGATCATTTTCATCTACGATGTGAGCGATGGGAATCCAAATGGAGACCCCTTGGACGAGAACAAACCTAGGATTGATGAGGATGCAGGTATCAACCTCGTGACAGATGTCAGGCTAAAGAGAACCATCCGGGACTATCTCCATGATTTTAAGGGACTTGAGATATTCGTGAGAGAAATAATCACCGACGAAGAGAAGGGATATATCCAAGATGCAAAAGAGCGTGCTAGGGACTTCGAAGAAAATGCTAAGCGAATTCTGGCAGAATGCATAGACGTGCGTCTCTTCGGAGGAGTCATTCCTACCGAGAAATCCCAGGGGGATAAAAGCGCGATAACATATACCGGCCCGGTTCAGTTCAAGATGGGCAGATCTCTCCACAGAGTGACTGTGAAGCACATTAGAGGAACAGGAGCATTTGCTTCAGACGCCAAGTCTAAACAAAAAACTTTCCGAGAGGAGGACTTCCTGCCCTATTCGCTAATACTTTTCTACGGCATTATTAATGAGAATGCTGCCAAGCAAACAGGTCTTACTGACGAAGATGGCAAGCTATTGCTGGATGGTATATGGAACGGGACCAAGGGCCTTATTACTAGGACCAAGGTCGGACAGATTCCCAGGCTGCTACTTAGAGTGAACTACAGCAAAGAGAACTACCATATCGGCGACCTCGACAAGATGGTAAAATTAGTAACCGATATGCGTCATGAGGACATACGGGATGTAGAGGATTTTGAGCTAGACATATCCGAGCTAATTAAAAAACTTAAAGATGAGAAAGGCGCGATAAAAGACATCGAAGTTAAAGCAGATGATAGGATAAAGTTCAAGAAAGATGGTGCCGACTTTACATTTGCAGATCTGGGCAAGGAAAAAGAGATCATCATAAATACAATATCTTTCTGAGGTCCAGATGCTGGAAAAGGTATTAGTGTTCGATATATGGGGAGACTATGCCCACTTTAGGAAGAACTATTCTACCAGCTCTCCCCTCACCTATTCTTTCCCACCTCGAACGGCTCTCTCAGGGCTAATTGGGGCCATCGCAGGCCTTGACAAGGAAGGGTATTTCAGGTATTTCAGCAAGGATGAAGCCTGGATTGGCTGCAAGATCCTCGAACCTGTAAAAAAGGTGCGAATAAGCGAGAACCTGATTGACACAAAGAAATCAAAGATCAAGATAAATACAAAGAGTAAAACGGGGATACTGAGAATCAAGAACAGATTTCGAGTCAGGTTTGAATTAGTGAAAGCTCCAAAGTACAGAATATATTTCTCCTATTCCGAGGATCAATTTTTCGATAGGCTTAGGGACTTGATCGCCAACCACCAGTCCGTATACACTCCTTGCCTAGGGTTAAGCCATCATATCTGCAACTTTCAATTTGTGGGAGAATTTAGGCTTAAAAGGTGCGGAGAAGATTTCTGTTTTATTGATAGCGTAATCCCGAGCAAATACATCCAAGGAGTGGATTTTAAAGAGGGGATGAAGTACTTTTCAGAAGTGATGCCGAACGAAATGGGCGAGGCTAGAGAAGTAACTGAGTACTCCGAAGTTTTGTTTGAGAGTAATGGCACGAAGATTAGAGCCAAAGTCAAGGAGCTTTGGGAGGCAGAGAATGGCGAGCGAATCGTTTTCCTCTGAACTGCTATCTCACCCAGATAAGCCCCTCATCAAACACCTGAAAAATGTAGGAAACTTTAGCAGAGACACTGTGACTGGGAAGCAACTAAACTTTGATGACACTGCCCTCCTTAGCAAAGCTGCATATATCATCGGAGCGACTCATGATCTTGGCAAAGCTACAGCCTTTTTCCAGGAATATATAAGAGAGAAGGATGAGAAAAGGAAAAAGGAGCTCAAGTCCAGGGAGACCACCCACCATGGCCCGCTCTCGGCATTATTCACCTACGCAGTTATCAAGGAATATCTGAACCTATCAGGGAACGAAGGGTGGCTGGCAGAGTACCTGCCCATCATATCCTTCATAGTAGTAAAGAGACACCATGGAAACCTCATAAATGCCTTGGGTGAGATTGACGATGTTTATTCTAACAGAGAGAAGATTCAAAAGGTGGCGCAAGAGCAAATAAAAGCTATTGAAGGACCCAAGGTAGATGAAATTTTACAAAAGCTTCTCAAGGACGAGGTTGGCATTAAAATAGATTTCGACAAAATCATAAATTATGTCCTCGGAGATGCCATCAGAGATATAAGTAGAAAGGATTGCCAATTGGTGATTGACCTGGTGGACTGGCACAACCTCGATATATATTTCGTTTTGCAATTTCTCTACTCCACCCTCCTGGATGCAGATAAAACTGATGCGGGATTAGACGGCTTTAATTTAGAGCGGTTAGATATATCGTCAGATTTGGTTGATAAATACAAGGCCATGAAGTTCCCATCTGATAAAAATAATATCAATGATCTTAGGAACCGGATTTATGATGACGCCATGGAGGGCATCAAGAGCTGGGACCTGAACAGGAAAATCATATCCTTGAACGTCCCGACAGGTACAGGCAAGACATTAACCGCTCTCTCCTTGGCCCTGAAGCTAAGGGAAAGGCTAAATTTTACACCCCGGATTATCTATGCCTTGCCATTCCTGAGTATAATAGATCAGAATTTCGATGTATTTGAAGATGTCATAACCAAAGGAGGCAGTTCTAAGGATTCAAGGCTTCTTCTGAAGCACCACCACCTAGCCGACGTTGATTATAAGGTGGGGGAGGATAGCTACGAAGCCGATAAAAGCCTTCTGCTTACGGAAGGCTGGAATGCCGAGATAATAGTAACCACGTTCTGGCAGTTCTTCCATACGTTGTTTTCTAATAGGAATAAGCAATTACGGAAGTTCAACAAACTTGCGAACTCTATAATTATTTTGGATGAGGTGCAGGCAGTCCCTCACCGCTACTGGCAGCTAATCCACGATGCTGTTATGGTGCTCTGCGAGAAGTTTAATAGCTATGTGATTTTCGTCACAGCAACCCAACCGCTCATATTTGACGAGTCCAAGGGAGAGATAAATGAGATAGTCCAGAACAAGGAAAAGTACTTCAAGGATCTGGATAGAATCGAACTTATTCCTAGGTTGGATAAAGTACTAACACTAGACGAGTTCAAGGCTCTAGTAAAAGAACGCTTAGTAGAGCAGAAAGACAAGGACTTCCTAATCGTCCTTAATACCATTTGTTCCGCTAACGATGTGTATAACTCTATTAAAGAACTGAAGTTAGCGAACACAAAAAAGTTCTATCTTTCCACACAGATAGTCCCGAAGAAGAGATTGGAAAGAATAAAGGAAATTAAAGAATCTTCAGGCTGCAGAAAAATCATCGTGAGCACCCAACTCATCGAAGCTGGGGTGGATATAGACGCAGATGTGGTCTATAGGGATTTCGCCCCATTGGACTCTATAAACCAAGTAGCCGGTAGGTGCAATAGGAACTCGATGAAGTCGACAAAGGGATCAGTATCAATATTCAGACTAAAAGATGAAAGAAAGGAATATTATAGATATATTTATGATACTTTTTTGACCATAAATACCCTAGACATTCTAAAGACTGAAGAAGGTCCGATCCGTGAATCGGTGTTTTTAGAATTGAATAACAAGTACTTTAAAATTGTAAAGGTGGGCATGGGAAAAGAAAAGTCTCGTAAAAACCTAGCTTTTCTAACGCAGTTAGCCTTCAGGGATCTGAGTAAGGAGTTCAAGTTAATTGAAGAAGATTTCCCAAAAGTGGATGTCTTCGTGGAACTCGACGAAAGTGCGTCAGAAATATGGAAGAAGTATCTGGAATTACAATCTGAGAAAAATGGAATGGAGAGAATGAAAAAATATTTGAAAATAAAGAAAAATTTAAGCGAATACATGATTTCTGTACCTGAGAAATATGTACGTCACTTAGTGAACGATGATTTGGAGATCGGATATATATCAAAACAAGAACTGGAGAAATATTACGATCATGAAACCGGCTTCAAACGAACGGATTACGGAGATGGCTGCATGATATTCTGACTGATTATATAAATATATTAGCATATAAAATTGATATAAACAATAAATGAGATTCATATTATACCCGATGCAAAATATTCCACAAGGCGTCACACTCATAGGCTTCACACCAGCGAAGATCAAATAGCAACAAAAGATTAGGAGATATCAAGATGAAAACACTGCGCTATAAAGTACTCTTGAGAAAAGAGGATGACGGAACCTACACGGTGATTGTGCCCTCGCTGCCGGGGTGCCTGACCTTCGGGCGGACAGTCGAAGAGGCGTTGGAGATGGCAAAGGAGGCCATCGACGGCTTCATTGCCTGCATGATCGCCCGCGGCGAGGAAGTGCCGGTTGAGACCGATGATTCGCTGATATGCACCGTTGCAGTTGAGGTCAAGGCGACTGCCTGAATCTCGGGCAGCCTGAAATCATTCCCTCGATCAGCATGTCTAAACTGCCCAGCATCTCGCCTGAAAAGCTGGCAAGAGTGCTTGAGAAATGCGGCTTTGAGCTGGAAAGAATCAGCGGCAGCCATCACTTTTACCACAACCCTCAAACAAAGAAGTCAACGGTGGTTCCTTTTCATCGTGGAGATGTCCCCAAAGGGTTATTGAATGAGATTCTAAAGGAGGCGGGCATCAGTCGTGAAGAGTTCTTTGAAATCCTATAGAGGCCAGCATATACCGATGCCGAATGACAGATGCTAATAGCCCTCAAGGAAAGAATATCCATGAACCTTAAAATCCTCCGCCTCACCCTGCACTCTGACGCGCCCATGCGCGGGGACGCTGCCAAGCTGCGCGGCTTTTTTGCCACCAGCTTCAACGATTATGCCCTCTTGCACCAGCATGTGACGGACAGGCTGATCTACAAATATCCTCTGATCCAGTACAAGATGCTGCAGGGAAGCCCTCTCATACTGGGCATCAATGAGGGGGCGGATGTGCTTAAAGAGATTTACGACAAGTTCGATGAGATAAAGCTGGGTGAGAGCAGGTACAGCATAATGGAACGGGGCGTGAGCGTAAAGAGCGAGGAGTTCGGCTGCACAGAGGAGATTCACAGCTACAGGTTCGCCACTCCCTGGCTGGCGCTGAGCCAGGACAACTACCGCAGGTTTCAGAATTCATCCGGGGAAGAGAAAAGGGAGCTGCTGCGAAGAATTCTTGTGGGAAACATCCTCTCCGCCTCCAAGGGCCTGGGCTACGTGGCTAAGGAGCACATCCGGCTGGAGGTGGGCAGGATGCAGGACGAGATCTGCCTGCTGAAAGGGACGAAGGTAACGGGGATAAGAGGCGAGTTCACGGCAACCTTTGCTATTCCAGATTTGATGGGGCTGGGCAAATCGGTCTCCAGGGGCTTTGGGGCAGTCATTGATCTGAAGCATCCGGAAAACAGGATCTAAATAGATTTATCTAATATTATTTTATTGTAATCAAATCCGATAGCATGATGCCAGCTTCGCATTGATCTCAAGCCTAAGGGTCTCATCAGCCTCTCCGAAGAGTCCCTCAATGAACCAATTCTTCAATGTTGTCAGGACGCTTAGCTTAATTACAGAATCGCGCTTCAGTCCGGTTGCTTCAAAATACGGTTGGTTTCTCAAGACCAAGACGTCGGTGCCTGAGGGAATTATTGGCACTCTTGAGGAGATATAAGCTAATACGACTTCGTCCCGCTCTTCATGGAGCACAAGAGCCGGTCTGGGCTTGGTAATGCTCAAATCGGTATAAGGGAAACGCACAAAAACAATATCGCCCTTCATTTATATCTGACTTTTACATCCTCAATTGAATAGGAATCAGGTTCATCCTCAATGAGTTTAGCTATGATATGCGCCGAGAGATTGGTGAAAGCTTCTTCCATCTTCTCTTCATCTTCTTCAATGGTTTCATCTGAGAAGGAAGACCTCCGTCTGGTGTATTTCTCTGAGTTAGAGCTCTCGCACATTGAATATCCTTATGGAAGATGATCCATAAAAACCTTTTTCTACTATTCGATGCCTAGATCAGTGTTCAATATAGATAGGCCGCAGATATCTGCTATATGGAAATAGAGAAGTTGCATGCTTTTCTGGAATTGAATCCTGTTCTCAGACCCACCTGGCGGAATGAATTTATAAGCCTTCTAATAAGTTCTAGTAGTGCTCAGAGGAGGGTGTGAAAAGGGCGGTTTGACAGTGAGAAACGGGGAAAAGGACGAAAAAAAGCCCCTGTCCGAGGGCGACTTCCACGAAAACAAGGATTGAAACTTTAATTAATTTTAAATATTTATATCCGTATTTAACGTCCGAGGGCGACTTCCACGAAAACAAGGATTGAAACATTATGAATCCGAGCAGCTTGACGACTGCAGGAATCATGTCCGAGGGCGACTTCCACGAAAACAAGGATTGAAACACATATTAGACTCAATTGAGGACGCGATGGAGGGCAGTCCGAGGGCGACTTCCACGAAAACAAGGATTGAAACTTTATGCCCCTCTTCACGGCGCTCCCTGGTATCGTGTCCGAGGGCGACTTCCACGAAAACAAGGATTGAAACCTCGGAGAGTCGAGCATCTTGATCTGCCAGGGATCAAGTCCGAGGGCGACTTCCACGAAAACAAGGATTGAAACAAGAGGAGCATATCAGGCCGCCTCTGCTTCGAGGATGTCCGAGGGCGACTTCCACGAAAACAAGGATTGAAACGCCACGTCGCCGGTTCCTGCTACTGTCGTGCCATTGTCCGAGGGCGACTTCCACGAAAACAAGGATTGAAACAATCCAACCGATTCTCCCAGGCGGCCTCCGTGGTAGGTCCGAGGGCGACTTCCACGAAAACAAGGATTGAAACAGGTCGTCGGCAGTGGCCTCGACCAGGGTCGGTAGTCCGAGGGCGACTTCCACGAAAACAAGGATTGAAACATTACCTCACCAGATTTTTTACGGGCCACACCGGCCGTCCGAGGGCGACTTCCACGAAAACAAGGATTGAAACTTGGCCGTGTCAGGTCGATACCCCCGGCTGATAATGTCCGAGGGCGACTTCCACGAAAACAAGGATTGAAACAGGTCGTCGGCAGTGGCCTCGACCAGGGTCGGTAGTCCGAGGGCGACTTCCACGAAAACAAGGATTGAAACATTACCTCACCAGATTTTTTACGGGCCACACCGGCCGTCCGAGGGCGACTTCCACGAAAACAAGGATTGAAACTTGGCCGTGTCAGGTCGATACCCCCGGCTGATAATGTCCGAGGGCGACTTCCACGAAAACAAGGATTGAAACACAAAATCGGCTAATGTAGCGCGGCTGAATTAGGGCTGTCCGAGGGCGACTTCCACGAAAACAAGGATTGAAACAAGCTACCAAGATCGAAGGCCCAGCTAGTTTTGCCGGTCCGAGGGCGACTTCCACGAAAACAAGGATTGAAACAATGGATGAGACGCTGAACCTCTACATCTCCAACAGTCCGAGGGCGACTTCCACGAAAACAAGGATTGAAACACTATGCTCACCCCTCCTTTGAATACTACGAAAACTGTCCGAGGGCGACTTCCACGAAAACAAGGATTGAAACGCAATCAAGCTGAAGAGCAAGGGCATAATCGCCAAAGTCCGAGGGCGACTTCCACGAAAACAAGGATTGAAACATCGCCCCGCAGCCCCATTGCCTGACGTTATCCACCGTCCGAGGGCGACTTCCACGAAAACAAGGATTGAAACTAGATGCACACAACTGCTCCGGTGGGGGTGGCAGCGAGTCCGAGGGCGACTTCCACGAAAACAAGGATTGAAACATTTATCCATGCCAGCCAGGGATACCATTTTATCAAAGTCCGAGGGCGACTTCCACGAAAACAAGGATTGAAACAATGTTGCTGGCAGGAAAAGAAACAGGGCCTGGAGGGTCCGAGGGCGACTTCCACGAAAACAAGGATTGAAACTTCATGCCCCGCTTTACGGTGCTTCCCGGTATCGTTCTGTCCGAGGGCGACTTCCACGAAAACAATTATTGAAACTGACTTCTCTTCTAATGAAGTCTCATTCTATTCTGTCCGAGGGCGAGTTCCAAGAAAAAAAGTTTTGCGCTGTTGGGTGCCTGGCATCCTGCTATATGAGGCCTAAGCCAGGTGTCCACTTAGAGTGGCAATCAGAAATATCAATGCAGATATGATTATGGTATAAAAGCCTGCATCCTCGGATGTAATCGATCCCTTTACTTCCATGTCATGCCCAACCAAGGGTGGTTCAGTGTGTATGTAGCCAGCCATATCCATTTCCTGTAGCGCAGATGTCTCTTTTAGAGAACTGCTATACAGAGTCGAACTCGGCATTGCTTTTATTTAACCTTTTCCTTCAAATATACGATTAATTACAGAAATATTTATCTTATAGTTTTTGAAGTCAGAGTAATTGCCCCTTAATTAGCAAATCACTTTTTGTTGAATTGATAATTTTGTTAAATACCTTTTTTGCCATTTGGCATTTTTCCTCTAAAATTGCAGCTCTAGATACAGGCAAAGAGGATCAATCATCGGTCAGGGTCCCTCTTTCGCATCCGAGACATCTTTGCTATATTCGGTCAGGAGGTCTTCACAGAATCCCGCCATTCCTTTCGGATAAAAGGCCTCAAGAGCATCCAGCTCAGCCATCTTCTTGTGGTCCAAGCCATAGGCTTGAAGATAGCTCTTATACTGCCTGAAAGCCTCCTCTGAGCCTTTTTCCTGGGGGAGACCATGGTGAGCCTCCAGCGTAAAACCTGCTCCGGAGAGAGTCCCACCCGATGAACTCTGATCTCTGGAGAATGCCGGTGTCTGGCCTGGGCTAATGCTGCTCTCAGGCTGTCGCAGAAAAGGAAGCTCTTCAGGCTCAGGTCTGAAAGGCATAAGATTGTGGTCCTGCATTCGGCTCGATCGAGAAGTTTCTCCACCAAATTATTGATATGCTCTCGGAGGAGACCAGCACGGCTCCGTGTCTGGCGCATACAGGTGCCAGAAGAGGATTGAAGGCGGATCGGTTAAGCCAGAGTTCCAGTCTATGGGTTTGTGAACTGCAAGCCTCTGGCAGAATGGTATGCTCTCCGGGCTCTTCTTTGAGGATGGCGTTGGCCGGAAGTAAATCGAGCCTCTGGGCCTTTTCTGCCCATTTCACCAGCTTGGGCCCGTCGTTCTCATGATGGGGTCTTGTGACCCTGATCTCCCCCACAAAACCGCCGCAGATAGGATAGTCGGCTGTAGCCCGGCTCAGGGCAAAATAAAATAAGCCCCTCAATGTGGTTTTAAGCCTTCCTAACTCCTTAAAGACCTTGGCCAACATCTGGATTTGGTGCGGTCGACCTCCGAACTCACAAAGGCATCGGTCATAATTGCAGGGAAATAGCTGATCCTGGAATAAAGATATCTCTATGCCAATCCCAGTTCATCAGTCCATCAGGAAGCGAGCAGCAAAAGGTTTATCACCGACCGGTTATAATGAATTCTCGGCTGGTTTACCTGATTTGGCGGAGGTGAAAATTAATGGATATCATGTCTCAGATATATGCTATAGTGATATTTGGAATACTCGTGGTAGCTCTGCCCATGTTCCTGAATAAGTGGTCTGATAGCAGGTCAGGAGTAAGATAAACTTCACCAAAATTTATTTTGAGACTTCCTGGCAGATTCAGGGCTTTTATTATAATAGTGTCTTTACCTCATTTTGCATTTTTTGCCGTAATGAGGGCATCTGGTGTTGGTGCACACATCCCGGGATGCCTCGGTCAGATTGACCAAGAGCATGTCCAGGCGGTCCAGCAGATCCTCCCCGGCTGAGGTGGCCTCGGCCCGGGCCAGAGCCGATGCTGCCTCCTCCTTCAGTGCCCTGGCCTTTTCGCCTTTGAGATAAGAGGCCTGATCCTCCAGATCGCGAACCTCTTTTTCTGTGATCTTCTCCATGAAAATCCCTGCCGCCAATAGGTAGATCAACCTTTCTTCCAGATCCAAGCCCGCTCATCCACGGGGATGCCCAGAATGCTCTTCTCTCCATGGAATACATCTCTGGCAACCCAGGCGCAGCCCTCCGCCGCGGCGAGACCTCCCAGGGGCTCTACGGCACGGCCCAGCAGTTCGCTGACCCGCCGGCATAGGCTCGACGCCGGGCTTCCGGCCAGGAAGAGATCCGGGCTCTCCTCGCCCAGGTCGCGAGAAAGGACCAGAAGGGCATTGATCTCCATGGCTGCAAAGAGCGATAGGGATTCCAGGGCGGCCGTATGCTCCAAGGACGAGCATTGCTCCAGGCGTCCCACCCCCATCTTGGAGAGAATGCCGCCGCAGTTAAAGGCCTGGTTGGCGGTCATTTTGCCGCAGTCCACATCTCTGATGGCCTGAACATCCAGAGGGCCCTGAACCAATCCGGGAGCGAATATGGGTGCATCAATGGCTCCCGCAATCTTCCCCCCCAGCACCGCAAATGTGACCGTATTGGAGCTGGCGTCGCATACGATGAAGCTGCGGCCCATATTCCTGGAGAGGCCATAGGCCAATCCCACCTTTTCCGGGCTCATGCCGTGGGAGAAGACCTTCATCCTGGGATCGATATCGCTGCTGCGGTGGATGCCGGGCAGGAGGATAGCCGGCCAGCCCGACTCTTCTATGGCCTTATAAACCATGGTGCCGCCACCCACATGAATCCCCGCTCCATCCCGGCGGAGCAGGCCCCGATTGGGGGCATCAGCCAGCCTCATGATTTGGCTGATGCCATCCCCCATGGAGTAGCACAATGCGACCAGATCTATCTTTTCAGAGCCGAGATTTATTCGGACCCCATTCAAGATATCCTCTGCAGAGCAGAGGCTCGCCTCGTTTCTGGGGAGGGTCCAGCATCGGCCCTCCGTAGTGGCAAATCTGATGGCCGTGGTACCGTGATCTACTCCTATGAACATGAGATCATCTCTGCTTGTTGCCAGAGAGATTAGGTATTTTGGCTAGGTCTTTTTAAGCATATCCGGTGGGCTCCTTCTCTGCATAACCTCTGCTATCATCTCGCTGGATATGGCGACCCCCTTGTAGGTGTGCATATTGAAGGATAAAAGCATCCCCACAACCTTTCCGTCCTGAACCAGAGGCGTTCCGCTGTCTCCCGGCCCGGGAAGGTCTCCTGGTGGGAGCACCACGTAGGCGATTGACCAGGAGACATCGGATATGCGACAGCTCCTCTTGCGGGCAGAATTCTCCAGCCGGGCCTCGCCGAGATGAGGTTTGCCCAGTTCTGTGGACTTGCAGGCAGTTACAATGGGAAAGAAGGCAAGGTCGGCATCTCCTGGAATAAAGGCAATTCTACACTTCTGTTTGCCCACCCACAAGGCCTCAGTCCCTGAATAGTGGAATATGTGGGCAGGGGCAACTCCGGCATATGCCCCCCGCCATGGCACAACCGCCCCAATCACGCCCCCGGTCCTGCCGGAGAGGAAAAAATCTCCCGATTTGATCACGGCTCTAAGCACCATCCGGAATAATTAGGCCTTGTGCTGCAGACCTTCTGCACTCCTTGTCTCGATAGCTTATGCCGAAGGAATCCATAGAACGCCCAGATCATCGACATCAACATCCGCCTTGTTCAGGGATATCTCCATCTCTTCGATCTGTTGGGCAGCTGATTTCCATTTCTCAGAGATCTCAGTGATATCCTCGGCCAGTTTATCCTCGATCTGCTCCAGTTCGTTGGCCTTATCCGCCATCTTCTCTTCAGCCGTGCGCAAACGCTCCTCTGTGCGCTTGGTCTGAGACCGGCGGGATGCAGCCCGGCTCAGGCTGAGGGAGCGTCTTCTGCCCCCTAAAAGTCCGGTCAGCAGATCGCCTGCACCCTGCAATAGCTCCTGCTGCTTTCGTTGATTGGTATCGGTCTCAAGCTCTCGAACCCTGCGGTCGGCATCGCTTAGCTGAGACTTTACCCGGCCGATGGCGGAATCATATCTGTCCCTCAGCTTGGAAAGCTCTGCATCGGCTGCCTCTTCTGCTGCCGATCTGCATCGGGCCTCGAAATCCGCCCTGGATTCGCCTGCCCGGGAGAAGAGACGCAGAGCAGAATTGCGAAATACGCTCATTCTGAGACTGCGGCGGAGATGATCCTGAAGAGAGCTCCGGGCCTCTTTGAAATATGCGCCGCTCCCCAAATTCGCCTGTGCCAGCACATATACCGCCTCTTCCGGGGGACGGGATGAGAGATCGCGATGGTCATAATCTACATTTATGGCTTTGCCGGGATCGAAACGATCGCTCAAAGGATAGAAGACCGCCTCCCATTCCTCGATATGATTCACTCCTGCCCGGCGATCATTATAGGTAAGGTGGACTCGCGCAATCAGGCTGGCCTGAAGCCTTCTTCCCCCAGGCACAGCACCTACCTTGGAGGCCCAGGAGGATGCTGTATCCAGATAGTAGACGGAAGCTGATGGGTCTATCTTGGGCGCAACCTGGCTCTCATCTGCAGAGCGGTCGGGAGTACTTGATGTCATCCCCACGGGAGAGCGGGGTGATGAGGCCGCAGTCTTGCGCGCCGGGTGATCGGCCATCAGCCTTGAGATCTGATTTTTGTCAAGAGGTCCTGCATCATATGACATGGTCATTCGGCTGGTGAAAAGCAATGGCTCCTTGACATAAGGCGATTGAAGAATGAACTGCATCCTGCCAAGATTGGAGATCTGTTTATCGAGCCACTTTATGTCTACCTGGCCCGAGGCGGACTGCATCCCCTCGAGAATTCTGGCCTTGTCCCGTTCGGTTTGCAGCCGACCGATCATCCAGGTTCCGGCATTGGACATCAATTTATAATCGAGGTCCACGGGATTTTGGGTGACCAACACCATGCCCACTCCGAAGGCTCGTGCCTGCTTGAAAATTGTGAGGATCTGTTTCTTGGAGGGTGGCTCGGCCGTGGGTGGAGCAAAGCCGAAGACTTCGTCCATGTAAACCAGTGCTCTCAGGTCAGAGGTACCGGATTGTTTTCTCATCCAGGTGATCAGCTTGGATAAAAGCAGGGTGACCACGAACTGACGTTCGGCATCGGAGAGATGGGCCAGGTAGACAACAGATGCCTGCGGCCTCCCATCCAGGGCATAAAGCATCCTCTCAATGTCCAGAGGAGGGCCATCCAGCCATGCCGCAAAGGATGGTGAGGCAACCAGTCCGTTGAGCCGCATGGCCAGACGGTCGCGCTCTTTTTGGGGATAGAAGCTATCGATGTCGAAAACGCCCAGTTTGCGCATGGGTGGACGCCGTACCTGGGAGATGAGCTCCGCCAGGTCCAGGTCCCGCCCATCGCTCCAGGCCTTCTCGATGATATTGGCCAGGAGGATATGTTCAGGACTGGAGATGGGATCGGCGTCGATTTTGGCAAGCGCCAGAATAGACGAAACCAGGCCTTCTATCTCATCGCGGGCAATTTCAGCCTGAGCGGCAATGGACCAATCCAGTTTGGGAGAGACCAGAGAGCCGACTACATTGATCGGTATACCAGTGCAGGATCCGGGCGTATAGACAGTGAACTGGGCGGCGGCTGCAAGCATTCTCATGCGATCAGGCCCGATGCCCCATTTCTCTAATCCTGATTTCCAGTTTGCGGAATTCTGGCCGGCCAGCTGATCGATTTCCAATCCCTTTTTCCGTGCTTCCTCCTCTTTGACCCAGGGGCGGAAATCATCCGGAGAAAAGGAAGGAAAGTTGAGAAGCAAATTGCCCATATCGCCTTTGGGATCAAGGATGAGACAGGGAATGCCTGATAGCAGCGCTTCCTCCAGCATTACAATTCCAAGAGCGGTCTTGCCTGAACCGGTCATTCCTACAATAATGCCATGGGTGGTCAGGTTCCTGGAATCATAAATAACATCCTCTCCCGTGCTCTTGCTGCTTCCCGGATCTATGGCACCACCCAGGAATAGTCTTCCAAGCAGTTCTTTTTCAGTCATGCCTCCCTCCGGTTCTCATCATGTCGCCTCTTTATCCCTCCCTTGCCCTATTACTCTGCCGGGCCGAAAAGCTTATATCCGTCAATTGTCGTATATATGAATGGCAAAGGTCGAATCGTCTCATTCCCTCCTACATGACTTTTGCCTCCCTCCTTCTTAAAGACAGCTAAAGACAGAAATTTCAGGATCGTTTCGATTGGTACATGGCCCGATCTTGCACCCTTGTTTCTTTCCGGGGTTTTAGGGCCAGGCAATCGAGCCAGGCGGCGGCTTTGGACCTGAAATCGGCCAGGCCCGCCTCTGCGATATGCGCAATTGCAGCCTTTATTCGTACTTCATGGTGAAATCTGCATCGGACATGGTCAGGAGGAGGATGAAATCGTATATGCCTAAGATCATGGTGACAATCAGCCCCACCGCAGTTAGGCTTATCAAAATATAGATTATTCCCATCTTGGCATTTCCAAGATAGAACTTATGCGCGCCTGCCACCCCTAAGAATAGAGCAAGCAATGCCGCGGCAATCTTGGTCCTTCCGCTCCTGGTTGTTCCTGGCAGGGGTCTGACTCGGACACCGCAATGAGGACATATCTCCGCTTTGAGACTGATTTCACGGCCGCATTCAGAACAATGCCTGGTTGTTCTGACGGGAATGCTCTGTGATTGCTGGTCGCCCTCGGATTGATGATTATTATTCTCTATGCTATCGATATCATCTTCTGTCATTCTGATTGCCTCATCCTGGCAGCAAAAAAGTAATAGTGGTCTTCCCTAGCCGTTCAGATCAGAAGTGCAGTGCGAGCATTTCACTGCTGCTTTTGGTATGCTCTCCTTGCAGTAAGGGCATTCCTTGGTATTGGGATCAGGTGGCGCAGGCTGTTTTTTCATGGCGTTTATCTGCTTGATCAGCACGAATATGGCCAAAGCCACAATGATGAAGCTGATAATGGAATTAATAAACAGACCATAGTTTATGGTCGGTGCCGCTGCGGCTTGAGCCTCGGCCAGGGTGGCATAGGCCTTGCCATCTAAAGCTACGAACATATCGGCAAAGTTTATGCCGCCCATGAGCATGCCGATTGGCGGCATTATGACGTCTTTTACCAATGAATTGACTATACTGCCGAAGGCTGCTCCAATGATTATGCCCACAGCCATATCGATTACATTTCCCTTCACAGCGAACTCTTTAAATTCGCCAATAAATCCCATATTCTCTTAACCCCCTTTCGATTGTTTTAAATCTGGTAGGGTATATTCAGCGCTTGATATAAAGCTTTATCGGAAAGTAATAGCAAAATTATGAAAATAAATTTTAATTTAGGATTTGAACAGCTTCTTGATCATTCCCATCAGTCCTCCTCTCTCCTGGGGGGCAAAAAGCTCATCCATCAAAACAGCTGCTTCTGGAGAGGAAGAAAGTGCCATCTTAGATTGATCACCCAATAATTTCGAGAGATCATCAGCAGCAATGTTCTGCTTGGTTGAACTCTTGGCCAGCGAGCCCAGCAACATGGGCAAAGCCATGGAGAGCAATTGACCGACAACGCTGGCTGGCAATCCCGTCTTTTTAGATATCGCCTGCTGGATGGGCTGCAGACTGCTGCCGAGTATTGAGCTGAGGATATCCGTTCCCTGAGAGCCTGAACCACCAAGGTAGCTTGCCATATCATCAGCGGGATTATTGCCACCTAGCTGGGAGAGGCTGCTGATTATGGCTGAGCCCTCCGATTTCGATGCTTTATTGCTCATGGCGGCAAGCAGCATCGGCAATCCAATTTCCAATGCTGATTTGGTTGATTTCTCATCGGTGCCAGCTTTATTGCTGAGGAGCGAAAGATTGTCTCCCGACATCATCTGACTCATCAGGCCTTCAACTACTGAGTTCATTATTTCATCTCCTATTAAATTGCATTATATATTGGTAGACTCATCCTTATTAATCGTTTTTATGGTCATGTGCAATAAAATGTTGATCTAAAATAGCCATTCTCAGATAACTTAAAAAATTCGCAGTATGCAGGATTTTGCCGAAAATGATATGTAGGAGCAGCCATAAGAAAGGCAAGCAGCGAAGTGGATGCTAGAACGATTTAGTATTGGGCCAGGAGGCATTTGATGAAAGTAACCTATACGGATAAAAGCGGAAAAAAAGTTGAGCAGACTTTTGCGAATGAGGCGGAAGGCAAGAAGCTAAAGGAGAAGCTCAAAGCTCAGGGAGTTACTGACGCTAAATGGGAATGGTAATCCTCAATATTATCTTTTTCGTATGCAGGCGGATTACCTATTGAAGTAGGTATTTCTATCAGTGGATCTTTATTGTTTATAGCAGCAATTATAAATGATCGCAGGGCAATGTCATTTAAGCTCTGCTGGCAGTGGAAGGTGGTGAAATCAATGGATCTCCTGGATGATATGGATAGGCGGATTCTCAAGGCGATTTACGAAAGATCCCCAACCGGATGGGTTTTTTCGGTAAATGTCAAGAGCGCTTTAAGGCTGGAAAAAAAAGCGATGCTAAGCCGTCTGGTTCGCTTGAAGGAGTTGGGCTATATTGATGCCCAATCAGGTTCCTTTGATGAAGGGCACCTGATCCTTAAGGATGGATTTAATCAGCTGCAGCTTACGGACCTTGGGCGATCCCTTCTGTGGACCAGATGATATCGGCAGATATTAGCCTATCGGATTGATTGGCCTATCGGATTGATTGCATGATAGGAGATATCCTGCCGGACAAGCCGGATGGATCATGATCTGCGGTGCTACAATCTCTTTATAGTTGAGCAAAATCATAGCCACTATCCTTATCCTCACATCCCTGTCCCGTCACTTGATCTTGCGCCCTATGCAGGCGTGATTCCAGAACCGTCCGCACGGAGGCGGGTCTTTCTGGTTTTTAGCCGGGCGCGTTATCCTGGAACTCTATATCCTTTTGGGTCTGGAAGGAGCCGGTGTACTTCTGGTCCGCTTTCATCTTCTTGAAGAACTTGGCATACTTGGTCTGGATGTTCCAGGTTCCGTCAAAGGCCTGGTCTGTCTGGAAGGATAGGCTATTGTTGGACAGGCTATTGCTGGTTACCCTGGAGGTCTCGCTCTTGTCTACGTGGCTGAGGTTGAACCTTTCTGTGACCGAAGCCCCCAGGCCGCCCTGGAACTTGGGAGAGGCCACTGTCTTTCGACCTTTGAGCTGGCCTCCGGTGAAGACCAGATCCTTTTTCTCAGTGAAGTTATCCTCGGCTCCCTTCCTGTCGATCACCCGCAGGCTCTCCAGGCTGATGGAGCCGCTTCCCTTGAGCTTCTCGTCGAACTGAACATTCGATCCCATGACTGTGTCCTTGATGGAGACCTCGCCTCTGCCTTTCACTGACGTGGACTCTATGAAGAGCATGCCGTTTCCGGAGGACTTTGCTGCTTCTTTGCTGCTTCTCTCCGCGGCGTTGACCGTGCTCCAGTGAATCAGATATGGTCCTCCTTCCGCCGTGCTGGTTCCGTCGGTTATCCAGAGTGACAGGGGCATATAGGTCCCTGCACCCCGGCCAGGGATGCTGCCGCTCCAATAGCCGTCTTGGACTGTGCCCGACTCCAGGCTCAGGGCACAGTCGTAGACCCGGGCCACATTGAGCATATCCGACCTGGTGAGGGGTAGATCGGAGAGGCCGTATTTCACCAGAGCGTTCTCTATTCCCTCTGGACTCTTCAGATGGGCAGTCACCTTGATCGGCTCATTGGCGGCCGGCTGAGATGGTTGAGCATTGACATCCAGGATGACTATGGCCCCATGCTCTGAGCCCTTGACACCGGCAATGGAGAGCTCATAATTCTGCGAGGCGGCGAGCTCATCCCTGCTCTGGGGAGCAAATCCCGGTTCAGAATCCGGATTAAGTGCCTCCGACTGGGGCCGGTCTATAGCCGGAGATGCCTCTGCCTCTTTTGCTCCCAGCAGCCTTTCAACATAGCGGAGAAGATTTGAGATCCCGTCCATAACGGCATTGTTCTGCTTCATGGCAGATCGGTCTGAATTCCTGGCCATCTGCCTGGATACATCCCTCTCCATCTCCTCTTGGGCGGGAAGGTTGAAGGGCTGGCTGATATTGCCCAAGGTGATGTTGGCCCAGGTCATGTCTGTGGCGGAGGATCGGCCTGGCCCCGGTTCCTCAGCCTGAAAAGAATCTTCCAGAGACGGGCTGGAGCTGACCAGCTCTATGCTAAGGGTTGTGCTTGCTCTTACCGATGTTCTCTCCTGGGTGAAGCCCTCGGCAGTTATGGTGTCCTCTATGGCAGAGCTTACGCTCTTGTTTGTTGTCACCGTCATCTGCCTCTTGGGGTAAAGGCAATCGATATGGCCGAGAGGTCCCAGCCTCTTGCTTATCACAAATATATCATTCAATGTGACCTTGCCGGTATTGGCTACGATGCAGGTGATCTCGCAGCTCTCGCCGGGAGAGACCACAGCAGGGGAAGCGCTGGCGAAGACCTTGAGGGACAGCCTCACGCAATTGACCTTGACTGTGGCTGCATCCGACTGGATCTTGTTTACAGAGTCCTCTCCCAGGGCCTCAAACTCAAGGCTGCAATTGCCGATGATCGTGGTTTTGGATTGGATAACCCGGAACTCTCCCGGCAGGAGCTTTCCGATTGTTGCTATTGCCGAGCCATTCAATCTCAAGAGCACATTATCCAGTACATCGTCTCCACTGTTGCTGACCAGGATATTGGCCTTCCCCTCCTCCCCCGGGCAGGCCTCAACCTCAGTGGGCATGGCCTTGATGGTTATACCGGGACGGATGGCCTGCAGCAGCACCCCGGCACTATCTGATGCCTCAAATCCATTGCCATTGAATCCCCTGGCGGTGACATTGATCCAGGTGGTCAGATTATTGCTGTAGATGGCCGCCACATCTACTGATTTTCCCGGCGCCAGCTCTCTGAGAATGCGGCTGTCTCCATCCCCCACCAGGGTGATGTTATACAGTGTCTCTTCCCCGCTGTTCTTAAGATGCCAGAATACCTCGGCCGGCTCTCCCGGATAAATCCTGACCTCTTCCGGGCTGCCCTGAATCTGGAGGGAGGAGTTGAGCAGACTGAGGTTGAGCCTCTGGCTGGCATAGACATCCTGGCCGACCGGGCTCTTGGCCTCGGCAGAGATCAGATCCTGCATGCTCTGGTCGACAATCATCTTCTTTTCCAGGGTCTGGCTCGATCCGGAGGGAAGAAGCTCGATTCTTCCTATCTCACCCTCACCGCAGCGGACCAATATGTTGGTGAGGTTCTCTATCCCTTTATTTTCAACTCTTACGGCCAGTTTAATCTCATCTCCCCGGTGCGCTCTCTGGGGATAGACCAGCTTCAGATCGAGCTCAGAGCAGATGCGGCGAATCTCGGCCGAGGCATTTCTGGTTAAAATATCGCCTTCGGGGTCGGAGGCCTGCACTTCTGCCTGAAGCCTGGTATCATTGGAGATAATTATGAATCCATCCAGATGCAGCTCCTTGCCTGGGGTAAGATAGCTGGTGGATGCCACCTTTCCGGCACAGTTGATGGCCACATCGGACAGCTCAATCTGCCCACCATTCCTGGCAATGCATCTGTAGCCCACCGCTTCCCCTGGCCGTCCATCTGATCGGTTGACGGCTAAGTTCAAGAGGAGGGGAGTGTTCTGGCTCAGATCTTCTTCTGCGACTGGGATTGAAGTTACTGATGGGAAATTCCCACTTGAGGAGGGTGCAGTGTAAAGCTCTGAGGAATGTGATATGCTGGAAGAAGGAACAGACTTTGTTTTCAGGGGCATGCTCTCTGTCGTGGGATCTTCAGTGCTTCTTGTGCTTCCTGCCTCCGGGAGTGATTCGTATTTTACCTGAGCACTTAGGAGATGATCATCGGGATCCAGGGCCTGGACAGCGATATCCTGGGGAGGGCCGCTCACCGCTAGCACCTTCTTTTCCTGGCGGTCGAGCATGGATATCTTTCCCAGAGATCTTCCCTGGCTGGTGATCTGGATTTGATGCAGAGGCAATGATCCAGTGTTCTCCAGATGGACCTCGGACACCTTCGAGTCCAGCTGCACTGAAGCAGTCAGGGAGGCGTGTTTGCTGGCTGCATTAGGCTGAAGATCGTTGGAATCGATCTCTTTCTTTTCCATCGGCGGCAGGAGGGACTCTTCCTGGTATGAATCGAGGGATTGGCCCGACTTTAATGGGACCGACTTTATATCCAGCGGGGAGAGAAGATCGGAAGAAGAAGAAGGAGATGAACTGAGGTGGGGAGAGCCCGGAAAGAGATAGAATAGAGATGCAGCTATTACAGCCAAAAACATGGCCACTCTCAGGAGAGCCGGACTGCCCTTACGGCTAAGCCTCCCCCGAGGTAGTCTGCCCTGAAAGCTACCTCTCCTCACGCTGCTACTCCCTTCCCTTCAGACTGTCCTTGGCCGGAGCTTCCTTCTGCGCACCCGGCCCGCTTTAAATCCCTTTTACACCGTTTTTATATTTCTATCTATAAATGGGTTTCGGATGTTTCCGAAGATGGCGGGACATGCATAATCATGCTTTTTATACCTAAAATGATATCCCTGAGAATATGGAGACTACCCTCGCTTTTCTGGCCGTGGTCGTCTCCGCGAGCCTGGTCATAACCAGGCTGGGACCATTCTTATCCCTGGTCCTGGCATCTATCGCTTTTGGCCTCCTGACAGGCATGGGGGTACAGATGCTGGAATACATCTCCGCTGGCCTCTCCCGCATATTTTCGTCCCTGGCATTGGTGGTATTCTGCGGTGCACTGATGGCTGAGTATCTGCGCCGGACGGAAGGCCTGGAGAGAATAGTCTTCGATTTGCGAAAACTAACTACAAAAATACATATTGTTTCCGGGGCAGCGGGATATCTCATCTCCCTGCCGGCCATGTGCAGCATCACTGCCTATATGATTCTGGAGCCGGTGGTCAAAGGCCTGGCCGAAAAGGCGGGCAGCGATGGCAGAAGATCCCTTTTCATGACCGCAGCCTGCTCCATAATCTCCTTCAATCTCATCTACCCCTCCCCGGTGATGATCTCCCTCTCTTCCGGGCTCTCCGCCGAGCCCTCTGATCTGCTCAGGCAATCTATTCCCATATCTCTGATCTTATTCATCCTATGCTATCTGCTGATGAGTTACATGTTCCCTGAGGCCGAGAGGCAGGGAGAGCAGAGCACTTCTCCCCAGATGAATAGCGCCAGGGCCTGGACCCCTCTGATATTTCCTGTGGGCATGATGCTTCTGGGCGGTGTTAATCCTACTGTGGCAGTCTTTGCCCGTCCGGATATGGCTCTGCTGATGGGGGCATTGCTCTGCCTCTGGCTGGAGAGAGGCATGGCCCAGGAGATGGTTCATGCCGCCTCCCGAAGATCAGGGGTGATATTGCTCGATCTATGCGGGGCGGGGGCTTTCGGCTATGTTATAGCCGGGAGCAGCCTGGCCGGGGAGATCTACCAGTTGGGACAGTTCCTGCCTGCTCTTCTTCTGCCCTTCTTCCTCTCCGCTCTGCTCCAGCTGGCTATAGGATCCAGGGTGGTCTCCGCCGCCGTTTCCTGCCAGGTTCTGGCCGGCTATCCGCTGCCGTCCGTCACCCTAGCTCTGCTCATAGCCTCAGGAGCATTCATGCTGCCTTATGTCACCGATCCCTACTTCTGGCTGATAAAAAGATCAACCGGAGCAAGCATGAGGCAGATGGTGCGGGGATACACCCTGCCCCTGAGCCTGCTAGGCGTGGCGTCCTTTCTGCTGGCGGCCCTGTCATCACTGATCTGGCCTCAGATCTGAAGCCAATCAGAAAAGCTCATTGCCCATGCCATCCGCATCTTGCATTCTGATGTCTCATTTGCCCGGGTACTGCCTGCTGCCCGTAAAGGAGCTAAAAGATCGCGCCAGCGCCGCCCTCTCCCGCATAGCCTGCTGCGATATCTGCCCGCGTTGCTGCGCCGTGGACAGGCTCTCCGACCAGCGGGGCTTCTGCCGCACCGGCCGGCTTGCAGGCGTGGCCAGCTATACTCCTCACTTCGGGGAAGAGGACTGCCTTGTTGGCAGCGCCGGCTCAGGCACCATCTTCTTCTCCGGCTGCAACCTCTCCTGCCTCTTCTGCCAGAACTATGACATCAGCCAGCAGGGCGCCGGCCGGGAGGCCTCTGCGGAGGAGCTGGCCCGGATGATGCTGGCCCTGCAGGATTGCGGCTGCCATAACATCAATTTCGTCACTCCCACTCATGTCGTCCCCCAGATCCTGGAGGCATTGGTCTTGGCCCGCGAGGGCGGCCTGCATCTGCCGCTGGTTTATAACAGCGGAGGATACGAGAGCATAGAGACCCTGCGCCTGCTGGATGGGGTCATCGATATCTACATGCCCGATGCAAAATACGGGCAGGACGGGCCGGCCCTCAAATACTCCGGCGCCCCGGATTATGTGGAAAGGATGAAAGCGGCATTAAAGGAGATGCACCGCCAGGTGGGCGATCTGGTTTTGGACGAGGCAGGCATCGCCCGGCGCGGCCTTCTGGTCCGCCACCTGGTGCTTCCGGAGGGAGCAGCAGGCACAGCAGAGGTGGTAAGCTTCATCTCCCAGGAGATATCCAAGAACACCTACCTCAATGTCATGGCCCAGTATCATCCGGCATATAATGCCTGCCGCTTTCCCGAGCTGTGCCGGACCATCACTGCTAGGGAATATGCCCAAGCTCTGGACCTGGTGGCGGATGCGGGCCTGACCCGGGGTCTGGCAATGCTTTAAAGCTTATTAGCCTCAATAAAACTGCAGATGATCGCCTTTGAATATCTGGAGCATACCGCAGACGTCATGTTCCGGGCTTACGGCAAGACGGAGGAGGAGATGCTCTGCAATGCTGCTTCCGCCCTATTCCGGGCCATGGTGGACCCGACCACAATCGCCGCCCAGGAGAGTTGGACTGTGGAGTTGGAAGGGGATGACCTCGAGGATCTGGCCTACAGGTGGCTCTCTGAGATAATCTTTCTCTTTGAGACCGAGTCGGCGGTCTTCTCCACATTCTCCCTGCAACTAAAGCAGGATGGGAAGATGAGGCTATACGGAAAAATAGGCGGCGAAAGAATAGATCTTGGCAGGCATGCCTTCGAGAATGAGGTCAAAGCCGTCACCCGGCATAAGTTCGGCATAAAGAAAAATCAGATCTGGTGCATTCAGGTAGTTCTGGACGTGTGATTATGGAAGAGGCCAGCAAGAATCTCTGCAAGATAAATGATAACACTTACGAGGTGCCCCTGGGCTACCGGCCGGGCATGAGAGTGCCGGGAAGGATCTTCGTCTCTGCCGCCCTGCGGGATATGGTCGAGCCGGGGACGGTAGATCAGGTGGCCAATGTGGCCACCCTGCCCGGCATAGTCAAGTACTCCATGGCCATGCCCGATGCTCATTTAGGCTACGGCTTTCCCATCGGCGGCGTGGCCGCCTTCCGGGAAGAGGGAGGTATCATCAGCCCGGGTGGAGTGGGCTTTGACATCAACTGCGGCGTGCGGCTGCTGCGCTGCGACCTGCGGGCAGAAGTGGTGCAGCCCAGGATAAACACCCTTATCGAGGCCCTCTTCCAGGCCATACCATCCGGCCTTGGTGCCACGGGCAGGCTGCATGCCACCGACCAGCAGCTAACCGAGGCCTTCATCTCCGGGGCCCGATGGGCGGTGGAGGAGGGCTACGGCTTTGAGGCAGACCTCACCCACTGCGAGGAGAGTGGAGGCATGGCCGGAGCCGATCCGGAGCAGGTCAGCCTCAAGGCCAGGAAGAGGGGCAGGCCCCAGCTGGGGACACTCGGCAGCGGCAATCACTTTCTGGAGATCCAGAGGGTGGAAGAGATCTATGATCCTGATGTGGCCAGGCAGTTCGGCCTTTTCAAGGGCCAGATTACAGTGATGATCCACTGCGGCTCAAGGGGAGCCGGCCATCAGATCTGTACCGACCATCTGGATGTCCTGTCCCGAGCGGTCAGAAAGTACAAGATAGACATTCCGGACAAACAGCTGGCCTGCGCCCCCCTGGGCTCGCCCGAGGCCGGGCAGTACTTCGGGGGCGGGCAGCAGGCTGGACCTGGTTTATGATGTGGCCCATAATGTGGCCAAGATCGAGGAGCACAATGTGGATGGAAAGCGGGAGAGGCTCTATGTGCACCGGAAAGGTGCCACGCGGGCCTTCGGCCCCAGCCGAAGCGAGGTTCCGGCGGCTTATCGCTCCGTGGGCCAGCCGGTGATAATTCCCGGCAGCATGGGCACCTCCTCCTATGTTCTCTGCGGCAGCGACGCCGCCCTGGATCTGACCTTCGGATCGGCCTGCCACGGCGCCGGCCGGGTCATGAGCCGCAGCCAGGCCCTGAGGCAATTCACAGGCAAGAGTGTTAAAGCGGCTCTGGACCGGGAGGGGATTGTGGTCAAGGCTACATCTCCGGGCATGCTGGCCGAGGAGGCACCTCAGGTCTACAAGCCCTCCGGGGATGTGGTGGATGTGGTGCACAACCTGGGTATAGCCAGAAAAGTGGCCAGGCTGGTGCCGCTGGGAGTGTCCAAGGGATAGGAAGAGAAGATCATCTGGCTCCTCCTCCGCCACCCCCTCCGCCACCGCCACCACCGAAACCTCCCCCAGAACCACTCCCGAAACCACCTGAGTCGCTTGATCTGGGACTGGTGCTGGAATAAGCATGGCTAAAATGAGTATGCATGCTTTCCACAGCCATTGCCTCAGGAATGTCGATGTTCAGGTCAGACATGGCCTCCCGTACATTGTCTCCCACTCCCAGGGCAGTGCCATATACCAGCCATTCTTTCCATATCATCAGATCTGCTGGGGAATACTGCTGAATCATGGCGAAGTCAGATAAGAAGGATTTAAATGCATCCCATTCAAGCTTTTCTTTGTAAAAATCCTCTTTCCATTTGCCGAAGAGGGCGGAAGGAGCTGATGCCACAATGAGGCTCTGAAGAATTAAAACTATTAAAACTACAACCCAAGAATTCGTGAGGAGACTTTTCGGATTGAAAAACAAGATCAACATGAGGAGGAAGGCCAGAGGCATAATCATATTCTTAGCCTCGATCCTCAAGCCTAGAGTCCTAAAGCCCCTACCTCGTACGAAATTTCCAATCTCTCTGTCATTGAGATAATGCATAAGTTCGTCCATAGTTTTATGCAGGCGGGCCAAAATCATCTCATGATTTGATTCTGCCAACAAATCCACTTTCTCTTCAAAACCCTGAGCCGAAAAGAAGCTTCCTTCACATAAGTTATCCTTGAGAAAATTTAAAACTTTTCGCTCATAGCTATCGATATCTTTTGCAGGGGCATCAAGCAACATTATCCTTGTTCCATCAGTGGATTCTATCTTTATGGCCCCTCGCCGATCCAAGTCGAGCAGTGTGGCATAAAAACCATCCTCATCAAAGTCGAAGGCATCGCCTTTGAAGACCAGATTTACCAGCCAGGGCTTTCTCTTTGCGGGAATCGTGCTCAATGACTTGGGCACGACATAGTGCTTCTCCTTGCCAAATTTGAAATAAATCAGAGCTACGAGAAGCGGAAATATCAACATCATACTCTGCATGAAAAAGAAGATCTTATCGAATATAGAGCGTTGAGAGGAGATGGTCTTAGCTTTGACATCTGAAACCTGGCGAGGGAACCCGGAAATCTGGCTTGATGCTTCAGGCTTGAGGAGCATTTCGACTTCCAATAATTCATTCCGGGGACTGCTCCCGGTTATAATCCAGCAATCTCCTACTTTGCTAAAGTCCATTTTCGGATGGATGAAAAGCTGGACAATCAAGTTATCTGGATCGTGGATATTGACTGAAACCTGCTTATAGGGGAGATGCTCATCGGCCAGCTTTAAATTCCAATGGCAGAGTTCTTGGTCGCACTCTAGAAAAGGATGAATTCGAAAGAGATAGTTCATATCATACCAGCCAGAAGCGAACTTGCTGGGATAGTAACCGCCAGCCTCATTTAATTCTGCCAGAGACTGCACCTCACTCCTACGATCCCCATACTTTGTAGAAAGGATTTGAACACTGCCGTTGTGCTGCTTGATATAAGGTATTAGTCCAGCTTCCGGGGAGACCTTTAAAGGCTCTACATATGGCTGGCTGAGATTTTGAGTCGATAGAGGCATCTTCCAGCTTCTGTAGAGCATCCTATACTTGCCGCTGGGCACTATCCTATACACGAATTGCTCTGCTAATGTGCCATTGAGATAGATATCAGCCCTATACGTATCGACATAGACATCACCTAAACTTATGCCCATTTCAATGGAAGGCTTTACGCCGGGAATGCCGCCAGTAAGAAAAAAACCGATTATTCCGACTAACAGAACAAGGCCGATATATATAGCAGCATGTCTTTCTTCATTCATTCCATTTCGCCTCTGGCCGGCGTGGCTCGATCTCCTCGGATGTCAAATATCCAGCCCGCCGCAGCTCATCCTCCTCAAAGCTGAGGTAGCCCAGCTTGGGCATTCCTCCCGCTATCAATCGAGAGGGATAGGTATCCCTCATAGTATTAAATTCCTGAATAATATTATTATAAGTATATCTATGTCGGGCAATCTCGTCTTCTATTTCTCGAATAGCACTCATGGCAATGATAACCGATTCAGATGTTTTAAGATTAGGATAGCTCTCTGCAACGGCATAAATCGAGCCCAGCATCACGGCTTTCTGCCTCGATCCTTTGCAGATCACTTGGGCCGGCTCTATCCAGCCCGGATCTGATCTGAGTTATCCTTTCCATGGTCCGGCTCTCGAAACTGGCGTAGCTTTTAATGGACTCCACCAGCTGTTCAATTGTGTCCAGTCTTTTCTTCATGGCTACTCGGATTTGGGACAGAGTGGCTTCAGCTCCATTTCTCAGGCTTTGAAGACGGTTGAAGATCATGAAAAAATAAATTATGAAAGCGATCAACAATACCAGAAAAAGAAGGATTATGATATTGGAGTCCATGCTATAATAAGCGCCCTGCTAATTTAAAAATCTAGCGAAGCTCTAATTCAATTTGAACTAATGCATACTGATTATCCTAAACTCCGCTCTTTTAATAACCAGACGTTTCAATTTCGATGGCAATAGCTCGAATTTAGGCCTGCAAAATAGAAATAAATCCAATAACCAGACCAGATTTTTTCCGCATTCTGTAGGACCATGGTTATTAACTACACCGGAGTTTAGGGATTATATGAAAGCCCCTTCTCCACCTCAAACAAACTCCGTCTGAAGAAAAACGTAGGCATATCATCTATCCAGCCTGGGGCCTCCCCGGCTGTATCCCAAGTCGTCCAGGGCCACCAGCCAGTCGAAATCGGTCAGGCTCTGGGCGGTCAGCGGAAAATAGGTTGGATTCTTGGTTCTTGCTGATCGAACCGGAAGGGCAGCCTGCGAAGCTGAAAGCTCCTGCACCCTCCGGGTGGAGATGAAGCGGCACGGTCCGGGCGCGGCTGTGAGAAGGGCCTCCAGGGTGCCCGCCTCGGGCCTGCCTATGCCATTGGCATCTGAGACGCCCACGGCTGAGCCTATGGATGCATACCACTCTCCCAAGATCTCTTTCAGATGCGATCCTGCCGGCCACCAGGTGAAAAGCTCATCGCCGAACTGCCACTGCATCCTCCCCTTCTGCAGGTGGCTGTTGTGGGCATAGGCCAGAATCCTGCCCCGGCCCCGCTCGCATGATAAGATGTAGGCCAGATTGTCCGCCATGCAGGCATCACGAATGCCGAGAAGCCTGCTGGTTCGCTGGCTTGACTTCTCCCCCATAACGGCGTGGTAGCCCAGAAGCCACCGGGCCAGTCGAGCATAGTGGACCGCCTCAGAATAGCGCTCTTTGCCGCTCCGGGAGACAAATTCCGGGCGGCGCATTATAAGCTCGGCAATCAGATCCTCCACCTCGATTCGCAACTGCCCTGCCGCCGGGGAGAGGCCGATCGACCTGGCTGGATCAAGCAGAGTTGCAGGGTCTTCCCAATCGCTGCTCCGGCCTAAGAGCGGCTCTATCTTCTGGCGATAGCTCTTCCCGCAGGCATCATCGAGGGCGGTGATATAGTCCAGAACAAAACGCAGTATGTGGCCGGGGCTGTCGGCATAGCTCATCTCCGTGGGGCTGTCGAAGCCGTAGAACCGAATCTTGGTGCGGTGAGACGGATCGGAATTGTAATGCCTCATCCACTCCACAAGCTCTCGATTCGCTTCCAGCCGGCCAAAGCCATGGCTGAATCCGGCCTGTGCCATCTCCTCATAGGATGCCTCCCCCCGGCCGGCCACATACTCATCTACCAGCCTGCCTCGGGAAAAGCTGCTCTCAATGGCGATGGCGCTGTAGCCATGCTTCTCCACCAGCCTCTGGAAGAGCCGGTTCCGTAAAATCAGGATCTCTTCTCCCCCGTGCAGCGCCTCTCCCAGTCCGAGGAGCTCTACCGGCTGGCCAATCAGGGAGACAAGCCGGTCTATGCTGGCGTTGGTGCTTTTCCTTGAATCAAGATTGAAGGCAATGGCCTCTTCATCCAGCTTCATTATGACTCGGATCTATAGAATGATCGGCATACGCTGAATCAGTATACTTATTTTCTATCACCAGCCCAGGGGCGCTCATTGCTTCTTTCCGACAGTAGCACAATAGATCACGAACTGCTCGATGCCATCTATTCCCAGCAGTCCGGCCATGATCTCATCATCAAAGGCACCTACGGCGCAGACGCCGCATCCGATCTGCTCTGCCGCCAGGTAGAGGTTCTGGCAGACATGACCGGCGTCGAGGTGAACCAGCCGATAAGCCCTCTCGCTGTACCTCCAGGCCATGCGATAGATGTCGCAGGACCAGACAAAGAACACCGCCGAGTCTTTGATCATGGCCTGTCTCAGGCAGGCGTCGGCCAGGCATTCGGCCATACCCGGATCCGGATCTATGAGCAGAAGGCGGTGCGAGAACGCCAGATATCGATAGAGGCCGGGCGGGAGATCGCTGACCCGGTTGATCTGCAGATAGGTCTCAAAGGCGTGGCGGCCACCGGCGGAGGGAACAGTGCGAAAGGTGGCATAAGGCTCATGGCTCTCTTTTATGCCCTGGGTGCACCAGAGCAGATAGGCCAGCTCATCCATGGTCAGTGACTGGCCGGAATAGCGGCGGACCGATCGGCGGGACTCTATAGCTGAGCGCATCTCCAGTGGCGGCGCTGATATCTGGGATGGCGGGGGCAAAGAGATGAATTTGCCCTCTTCAGGGGCGGGCTCTTCCAGAGGAGGTGCCGGCATTCCCCGGAACTGATCGGCCTGGGATAGGTGCTTGTATCTGGTCATCTCCATGAATATTCGGCCAGTGGGCTGCATAGAGCATTGTTTATCTGCTTAAATAATAAAGATCGCGGTGATCAATGCACCAGCGTCGCCTTATCGGAGCCGGAATTTATCAGGCAGAATTATTTCAATAAAAATTTTATATATTAAAGTGAGTATCAGCCAAGCATAAGCTCCTTGTTGTACCTCAGCACATCCGCCATGCTGTCTGCGCCTTCCACAGACCCAGGGAAGTTGGTGAAGATCACACGCTCGGCTTTTATGCCCTTGTCATTCAGCGACTCTTCGATGCCCTTGGCCAGCTCTCCCGATTGCATATTTTCGATGATGTAGGAGACGTTCTTATATTTTTCCGGGTTGGCATTGATGTCGTCTACGACCTTGGCAGCCGTCTTGGTTCCATTCATGGCGAACTCAGGGGCAAATATGTTCACCACATTTATGCCCAGCCATTTCTCCACTGGCTCTCTCTGCCAGAGCATTACTATGACCGATGTCTCATTCAGCTTCTTGCTCTCTTCCTTGGTGGGCTCAACCGCATCAAAGCTCTTGGCATAGTCATTGAAACGCTCCTCATAGTAGCTCTGGTTGGATGGATCTTTTTCTATCAGCCATCCTTTTACCTCATCGGCCAGAAGCTTGGCATTGTTCGGCGTGTTCCATCCCATAGAAGGATTGGATACCGTATTCCACGAGACTTCTCCGTAATTGTTGGCCTTTATGAAATCGTTAACTGCAGGCATGTTATATTTTTGGTCGTTGCTGTCGTTGTATGCCATGAACATATTCGCATTCTTGATAAAATCCATATTAAGTTGTATGCGATTTGGGATTATGTCTGTCTGTAGGTGAGGACAAAGGGTCGGATCAGCTATGGATATAGCTTCCACCCTATCCCCTCCGATATAGGTTGCAGGATCCATCAATACGCTGGTTGTGCATACGATTCTAAGCGATGCAGGCTCAGATTCCGCATAGGCTGTGACAGTCAAAAGTGCTGCTAAAGCCAGTATGATTAGGCACGGTGATTTAATTTCTCTCATAAATTCCATTTGGTAATACTAGATATTTAAGTTTTACTAATATTAGCTTAAATATCTTGAACTGTTCACATTATAAGACATTTTTCTTTTCAGCAAGAAAAGATATGCCGACGTCTTCAGCCATCCCACGAGCGATTTCAACTGGAATTCCCATAGCCAGGCAATTCTTGGGCATCCAACTACGGGCTGAAGGATCGGTTGGACCTAAGCTTATCCTAGCCGGGCCGGCATTTTCTGCCATGCCCCCTGGATATGTAACCAGAGTAGCGCATGCCGGCCCCCAAGGAAAAGATATTAGGTTGAAAACATCAGGGCTGCTGAAATGGGCTAATGCACACAAATCCCTGATCTCTTCGCCGCAGGCAAAGCATATTATGCACTTTATTCCTGGATCTTCTTCTATGTCGTCGCAGCGCCTTATCACCACATACCTGCCAAGTGGCTTGATATCACCTACTGCCCGATAGGTCGCGTATGCAATATTTTCATCCCTTTTCAAATGTTTTCCTGCATGCTTTGCATCTGCAGATCCGGTGGACATCATACCTGGCAATTTTGGATCAAATCGTCCATATCCAAACCAAGCTGGCCCTCCAATGCAACGGCAGAACACCTGACCAGTTTCGTTTCCGACATAGACAGGGGACAATATATTTCCTTCAGCTATCAGATACATGCTTTTGGCGAGGCATGTGCTGATCTGGGAAGAGTGAATGGAATCTTCAGGCTTCTGATCAGAGCCGTATACGCATATCGGATTAGTTTTCAGATTCACTGCATCTGCCAAACGCTCTCCAATCTGCCTTATGGACAGCTTCTCTTCAATCATGGCATAACACCCTGAATTGTTTTAATAATTTCAATGGATTTTTGTATTTATCCTTCTCTTAAAGGACAGAATCACCGATATACCAAAAACACCTGTAAGCAACAGGGCCACCAGGGGTGCTACTGGCAGGGTGAATTCAAAGCCAGCCCAGACGCCGAAGGCGCTCACAGATAGGGCTATAAGTGGTGCGGCGACGAACATGCCCTTTACATTAAAGCAGAACTGGCTGGCTATGGATGCCGGCGTTACCAGCAGTACGAAGATCAAGAGGCCTCCCACAATGTCAAGGCTGAGCGCCACGGAGATGGCAATGATAAACAGGAGCATGTAGTATACAAGCTTGACCCGAATGCCAGCTGCCTCGGCTATCTTCATATTGAACATGATGGCAGATATTTCCTTATAAAATATCAGAACGAAGATGATTGAAAGGATGCAAACTGTTGCCAGGGCATAAATCTCCTCCCTGTAAAGCGAGACGACATCCCCAAAGAGAAGCGCGCTGGCAGACAGGCCTTTGCCCATGTACTCCATATAGGATATCAAGAAAATGGCCACGGCCATGGACATGGCGAAGAGCACGGCTAATGTCGCATCTGCCGCCATCTTTGCCTTGTCGCTCACTGGGCCTATCAGAGCTGCAATCGCTATGCTGAAGGCTATAGCTGCCAATTGGGCATTTCCTTCCAGGAACATGCCGATAGCTGCCCCGGCAAAAGCAGCATGCGACATGGTAAATCCGATTGAGGAGAGGTTCATGCGGGAGATGATGACGCCCAGGATGCTGCATGCGACGGAGGCAAAAATCATAGCCTCAAGGGCATGACAGACCACATTATTCTGTATCAATGGCTCGAGCATTTTCCCATCACCCCGCATTCCAATCTTATGATGTCTTCTACCTCTTCCGCCCTGCAAGTCCTGTCGAAATTGATCTTGCCCTGGTTCATGACAACAAGGTGTATGGGAATGTCAGGAAGCCCATCGAATGCATGGGCAACCATGAGGAGGGGGATGCCTTTTTTCACAATATCTTTGAGTACACCTTGCAGATACTCTCTGGCATGAAAATCGAGATTGCTGAACGGCTCGTCCAGCATCATCACCTCAGGCTCCTTGGCGATATTATGGGCAATAATTGTCTTTTGCTGCTGGCCGCCGCTCAATGTACCGATCGTCTTGTTGACGAGATCCTCGATGCCTACCAGTTTAATAGCCCTCTGGACGGCATCATAATCGGAGCGGCTCGGACGCTTCAGCAGACCCAAACGGCCATAACGTCCCATCATCACCACCTGCTCCACGGTAAAAGGTGTGAAAGGATCAAAAGAGAAATTCTGTATGACGTAGCCCACCCGCTTTCGGATCTCGTCGGGATAACGGGAGACCTCCAGGCCGAAGACTGTCGCGCTGCCGTGAGTGATCTTGACCAGGCCGTTAATCGACTCCAGTAACGTGGTCTTGCCCGCGCTATTGGGGCCGCCGATGACCACGTACTCACCGCGATCCACATCAAGAGACAGATCCTTGATTACGGGTTTATCTCCCCCCTCATAAGAAGTGTAAATGCCCTTTAGATCAATGATGCTCAAAGCAGATCACCAAGGATCTAAGTTATGACTGCCTCAAAAAGCTCTGAATCCTGCATTGAATACATTTTGGCAGCTAAATTTTCGATAAGCTGGCTGTAATCTTCTGAGCTGCGCTCGGGAAAGTTGATTTGCTTCGGTTTGAAAACAATCTTTCTCTCCCCGCAGATAAATTCGCACTTTATATCGCTGCTTGAGACAATCTCAATGTTTCTCTTTCCCAAAGTGCAGCCACTGCCAATCTGAACTCCGTCGGCCAGACAGGATTGAGGGGGCACGCCTTCACAAAATATCGTCGCTTTCATCTGAAAGGGATCGCTGCAAAAGTGCTCCTTAGCATATCGACCTATTCTATAGCCAAGGACTATATAGGGACCGAGGTGGCCGTGGAATGCCGCCAGATCCTCTATGGAGTATTGCTTGTCTATGCCGGTGTACTTGCATCCGCTTGATCCGTGATCCATGTCAAACGCCTCTGTAAGCTTGATACTAATTGCATCGGTATATTACATATTAATCTGTTGATGCAGTACATGGCAGATAAATTGTCTATTTTACAAAGATATTAAGCTAAAAATCAATAAATATTCTCTAAAAATATTACCAGACAGGAAGAAGGCTGTCTCTTAAACATGTGGTTGCAGCAGAAAACCGCATCCCTGCGGGGGTTTGATATGGAAGGGCAAAAAAGGGATCCGGGACCTTTCGGCCCAGGCGCAAATCCTTTAGAATCTAGTGCCCGTGGCAGCATTTATGAGGGTGGCTGTGATGCTCTGCATCGTGGACATGCTCGTGCTCGTGCATTTTCCCGTTGTGATCATGAGGATGGGTATGCTTATCTGCGGTATGGCAACACATGGCTTTCACCTCCTTACCAAGTTTTCTTTGCTAATTTAGCTATATATTCTTTGCTGAGAACAATTTCAGAACTGAATAACAGATTTCTCTAAGAAATAGATCAATTATTGTAGCAATATAGTCGTTTCAGCTGCATAAAACTTCTCCTTATCTATCAACTCTAAAATAAAAAAGTAAGATGTTTTTAAATCGAGTATGAAATATTCCCGATCACGGCATCTAAGATCGGGTGTCTGTCATTTTTCTGCCGCATCATCAGATGACGGTTGTTAGTAGGATTTGATCGACTGCTGATCGCTTTTTCCGGCAAGGACAGGTCGCGCATGAGGCATCAATCATCCGGTCAGCATTGCATATTCGGCGAATAGACCTATATCAATGCATAAAAGGGCTTTTTGATCTGAGATCAATATCCATTTGGCTAAAGATAGAGCCAGTAACCCATAAGTGCTTCGTCGTCTGTAGCAATTGATATGCATGATAAATCATCCCTGAGCTAAAACGGTTTAGAGAAAATTTATCAACCAAATGGATGCAGTCTTCGCAGGGGACTTGCATGACAGAGAGAATTGTGAACGTGGGATTAATTCAGACCTCACCCACCAGGGACCCGGATCTGAACATGAAGCTGGCTATGGAAAAGGTTAGATCGGCAGCAGAGAGTGGGGCGCAGATCATCTGCCTGCCGGAGCTGTACCGCACCAGCTACTTTCCCCAGCAGGATGGGAAGGACTTGCGGCATCTCGCCGAGACCATTCCCGGCCCTTCCACAGAAGCCTTCTCCCGGCTGGCCAGCGAGCTTTCCCGGGTCATCATAGTTCCCATATTCGAGAAGGACGAGGCCGGCTACTACAACTCCCTGGCGGTGATCGACGCCGACGGCAGCCTTCTCCCGGTTTATCGCAAGGTGCACATTCCCCACGATCCTCTGTTCTATGAGAAGAGCTACTTTTCTCCCGGAGAGGAGATCCGGGTTTACGACACCCGCTATGGCAAAATCGCCGGTCTGATCTGCTTTGACCAGTGGTTTCCGGAGGCGGCGCGGCTGGCGGCCCTGGCCGGTGCAGAGATCATATTCTATCCTACAGCCATCGGCTGGATCAGAGGCCAGGAGCAGCCGGAGGAGGGCGACTGGCATGATGCCTGGGAGACGGTGCAAAGAGGCCATGCCATTGCTAGCAGCATCTCCATAGCGGCAGTGAACCGGGTGGGGAGGGAGGATGAGTTGATCTTCTGGGGCAGCTCCTTTGTCTGTGACTGCTTCGGCAAAATCCTTGATCGCGCCAGCCGCAGTGAGGAGGAGGTGCTGGTGGTACCGCTGGACCTAAACAAAAACCGGATGGTTCGGGAGAGCTGGGGCTTCTTCCGCTGCCGCCGCCCCGACCTCTACTGGCCCCTCATAGAGATGGTGCAAGAGAGGGAGGCGACGGGAGGGGAAAAGGGATCGGATGATACCCCCCGCTCTTTAGGCTATCATATGCCGGCAGAATGGGAGAAGCATGAGGCCATATGGCTGGCCTGGCCATACGATCTGGACAGCTTCCCGGAGATAGAGGCAGTGGAAAATGCCTACGGCGCAATGATCAAAGCCATCCATAAGAGCGAGATCGTCAACCTCCTGGTCAGGGACGAGATGATGAGAGGAGAGGTGGCAGACCGGCTCAAGAGGGAGAAGGTCGATCTGGGACGGATTCACTTTCATATCATGAGCTATGCCGATGTCTGGTTCAGGGATTATGGCCCCACCTTTGTGGTCCGGGAAGATTGCGGGCCCGGCGAGAGCCGGCTGGCAGCGGTCTCCTGGATCTTCAACGCCTGGGGAGAGAAGTATCCTGAGTTGATGGCAGATGCCGCCATACCCGACCTGATCAACCAGGACCTGAATATCAGGCTTTTCAAGCCGGGCATAGTCCTGGAGGGCGGCTCCATTGATGTCAACGGCTGCGGAACCCTCCTGACCACAGAGCAGTGCCTGCTCCATGAAAATAGAAATCCGTCTTTGAGCCAGGAGGAGATTGAGAGCTACCTCCGGGAATATCTGGGCGTCCGCAAGATCATCTGGCTCAAGGAGGGCATAGCCGGGGACGATACTGACGGTCATGTGGATGACATTGCCCGCTTTGTCGATCCTGTAACCGTTCTCTGCGCCTATGAAGACGACCCAGAGGACGATAATTACCTGCCGCTTAAGCATAACTATGAGCTTCTCTGCCGGGAGACTGACCAGGAAGGCCGTCCCCTCAAGGTGATCAAACTGCCCATGCCTGCCGCCCTGGGCGCAGTGCACCGGCTTCCGGCCAGCTATGCCAACTTTTATATCGGCAACGATGCCGTCCTGGTCCCGGTCTTTGGGCACAAAAACGATGCTAGAGCCCTGCAGATAATCCAGGAGGCCTTCCCGGGGAGAGAAGTGGTTGGCATTAACTGCCGGGAGATGGTGGCGGGCCTGGGAGCAGTGCACTGCGTCAGCCAGCAGCAGCCGTCTGCTTGAAGCAAAAAATTTAATGAAATTATGTTTTCCCAGTCAAAGAAAGCTATATTTATCCTCAAAGCTGCTTGGAATTATGTCCCCAGCAAAATACAGCAATAATTTTAAGGGTGCGCTGGTAGTCGGCGGCATCATCATCGATCTGATTGCCTCCTCGGATGAGTTCCGGGTTATAGATGGCAATATCTG
>JADHEF010000489.1_pt1 | contig 39801 bp, 32 predicted proteins | sample 8952391 | NCBI WGS metagenome assembly JADHEF01 (sample SAMN16124439, study PRJNA663245) | bioreactor sludge metagenome | isolation source: sludge (nitrite) | place: India:Bengaluru | collected 2019-02-28 | reverse complement strand
CTTGGGGCTGGGTGCTGCCGTCGGGGCCGCAGACGGTGGCGACTTGGAGGCCTTCCATCCGCGGGGCGGCTTGCAGCCGGGTGCCGGTGGCGTCGGCGCGCACCGGGCGCCAGGGCACGTCCAGGGCTTGGGTGATGAAGCGGTTGGCGTAGCCGCGCGCTTGGGCGGCGGCGAACAGGTCGGCGGCGTCGGGGTCGTCGCGCAGGGCGTCGGTGTGGGTGGCGGCGGCGCCGCTGCGGGCTTGGGCGGCGCGCAAGGCGGCCACGCTCTCGTGCAGCGGCCGGGGCAGGTTGTTGATGCCGGCGTGGTGGACTTCGAGCACGAGGTGGCGCGCGGCGCTGCCGTCGGCTTGGCCAACGCCGCTGTGTTGGGCTTCGCTGAGGGCGAACCAGGTGCCGGGGCGCAGGCTGCGCACGTTGCTGCTGCCGATCTGGCGGTGTTCGCTGGCTTCCTGGGCTTCGCGCATCAGGCGCACATAGCGTTCGGCGTCGGCCGCGTCGGCGGCGGCGTAAGCGCTGGCGGTGTCGAGTTGTTCGATGGCGGGGACGGCGCCGCCTTCGGTGAGCGCGTTCAGGCTGGCGACGATGGGACGCTTGTTGGCGTAGTCCCAGGTGATGAGGCTGGTGGCGCGCGCTTGGACGCGGCGCAAGGGGCCGAAGGCGGTGATGGCGTCTTGTTCTTCGAGGGCGTCGGCGCGGTGGTAGCGCAGTCCGGCGCCGCCCAGGCCGCTGGCGCTGCTGGCGTCTTGGGGCAGCGTGGTGCTGTCGGCAAAAATGAGGAGGCGGTGCGCGGGCTGTTCGCCCAGCGGGGCGGCGGCGCTGCCGCCCGCGTCGCTGCCGCCTTCACCGCCGCCGTCGGCTTGCAGTTCTTCGATGCGCAGGCCCAGACCTTCTTCGGCCAGAAGCCGGGCGAGGAAGTCGTGGTCGCTCTCGCGGTATTGGCAGCACAGGCTGCGCGGCTTGGCGTCTTGGAGAAACCCGGCAACGTCGTCGCCAAAACGCCAGTCCAGGCGCGGGGCGTAGGCGGCGAGGACTTCTTCGAGGATCTGGGCGACGGTGCGTTCGACGAACAGACGGCTGGTGCGCCGTTGGGTGAGTTGCCACCAGCTGGGCACGAGCACGAGTTCGTAGCGCGCGAGGCCGCCGTCGGCGCCCAGTCCGGTGGCTTCGCGCACGTAGCCGCTGCGAACCGTGCTGCCACCGTCCGATAGCCTCAGCGTGAGCTTGGCTTGGCGCCCCAGCAGTTGCGTCACCTCCAGCCCCGCTTGCGTGCTCAAACACACCACCCGAAACTCAAACCCGGCGCTCAGCGCTTCCCAACCCACAAACGTCTCTACTTCCAGGCCCGGCTGGTTGGCGACTTCGATTGCATACAACCGCGTTTCGGCATCGAAAACGGCTGCCAGATCGCCGATCACGTCCGCGATGTCTGAGATTTCCATGGAGGTCAACCGAGAGTTCTTTGGAGGAGGACCGGGCATGTCGCCATGCCCGGCGGTATTCGAATTATTTGCTGGCCTTTGCGTCGCCGCCCGGCATGGTGTGCACGATCAACGCTTCGATGAGATCGACATCGTTGTCGGCCTGACCGGGCCGCCGCGCAGGCTTGGCCTCGGCCGGCTTGGCTGCGCTCGCGGCCTTGGGGGCTGCGGTGTCGTCGGCACGCGCGACAGTAGTGGCTTTTTTCCGGTCGGGCGCTTGCGCCTTCGTCGGGGCGGCGGCAACCGCCTTGGCCGTCGTGCGCTTCGCCGCAGCCGGCTTGGGCTTGGCGGCTTCGGCGCTCGGCGCGGCCGCAGCCGGCAGGGCGGAGACGGCCGGTTCGACCTTGGGCGTGGCACCGGCGTCCTTGCCCGGCGTGGGCATGATGGCCGCGAACGGTGTTCCGGTCGCGGTCGGGGGCGCCACATTTTCGATGGTCGCCGCCGGCGCGGCTTCATGCGCGGTCGGCAAGGCGGGCGTCGTTTCGGCGGTCGTCACCGACGACGCTGCAAGCCCGGCTTCGTTCGTCGCAACGGTCGTCGCGGGCTGCGCGGCGGGCGCGGTCTGGACGTGCACCACCTGCACCTGCGTCGGATTCGATGTGATCGAGCCGTACCAATAGCCGCCGACCGCCGCACCGCCGATCGCGAGCGCGACGAAGGACCACATCGCCAGGCGCCGCCGACTGCGCGTGGTCATGCCGGTACGCGCCGAGCGGCCTTCTAGGTTGGCAAGAATGCGGTCGCGGCGATTGTCGTCGCGCGCATCGCCGGTATCGATCAAGGTCGGCCGATCGAGCCCGGGCCGCACCGGCGCGGGCTTGGATGCTTGAGGATGTTCGCCTTTCAACCTTGGCTCCGTTGTCTGGATGCGAATCGCTTCGCCGATGGCATGGGGCGCGACCGGGATCGGCCCGACATGCACGCCGTCTTGGTACGGACGGGTATCGCGCGATTCTAGGCTACGGAATGCCGCGTGCACACGACAGGCGATGTTCTTGGTACATCGCTTCTACACCTTCGTGTCGTTCCGATGTCATGGCGCCACGCGGTTCCACACTTTCGCGTCATACGACCGACCAGCACATAGACACTTTTGTGCTACGCGCCGCTCCACACCTGTGGAAGCGGTGCTCAAAAGATGCGGCAATCGCGCGAACATGCGATGCGAAACATCGCTGCAACGCGACGGCTCGCCTACACTTGGGTCCCTTCGCGCGCGCCCGTGCGGTCCTGGCGTTCCCGGTTAATTTGTGGCTGGTCCATCGTGCTTTTTGTCGGCGTCTTCGCATATTTCCTGATCGCGTCGGTCGTGCTCGCCTTGATCGCGATGCCGTCCTTGCGCGCGCTGGCCTTCGGTTGGGTGCGCAAACTCGGCCTACGCATGCACGCGACCGGCACCGCGACCTTGTCGGTCGCGCAACAAGCCGCGCAAGGCTCGCGTTCCGCCGCGGCGAGTTCCTTGGATCGCTGCGCGCAGACCTGGCAGCGCCATCGCTGGCTGATCCTGGCCGCGCTCGCGGTGATCGCCACCCCGCCGCTGGTCGCCTGGGCCTTGCGCCCGCATGCCGGCTGGCACGCCTACGAAGAAACCGCGCCGCAGGGCGACACCATGGTGAGCTGGCTGCTCAAGGGCGAACAGCTGGTGCCGCCGCCGCCCTTGCCGCCCGAAGTCTTCGCCCAGCGCGACATCGTCGAGGAACGCCCCGATCTGCAAAGCGCCGATCGCGACTGGATGCTGCTCGACGTCCAATTTCGCCAGAAGCTGCTCGAAGTCTTGCGCATCATGAGCACCGAGCACGGCTATACGGTGGCGCTCATCGAAGGCTATCGCAGCCCCGAACGCCAACAGGCGCTGGCCGCGATGGGGCCGCATGTGACGCGCGCCGGCGCGTTCCAAAGCCGCCATCAGTACGGCCTCGCGGCCGATTGCGCCTTCATGCGCGACGGCCGGCTGGTCATCAGCGAGCGCGACCCGTGGGCCATGCGCGGCTATCAATTGTTCGGCGAGGCGGCCGAGTCGGTCGGCCTGACCTGGGGCGGGCGCTGGAAGATGATGGACTTCGGCCATGTCGAGCTGCGCCGCCCCGGCGACCTTTCCTCCAATTCCTGAGTTCCTCCAACCTACAAAGGACCGAAATGGGACGTCCCTTCATCCTCGTTGGCGACAAGACCGATCACGGCGGCGTCGTCGTCGAAGGCTCGCCGAGTTCGATGGTCGACGGCAAACGGATCGCGCGCGTGGGCGACAAGGTCACCTGCCCCAAGCGTGGCCACGGTCCGACCACGATCGTGACCGGCGATCCGACCGCCATCATCGACGGCAAGCCGGCCGCGCGCCATGGCGACCGCTGCGCGTGCGGCGCGGTGTTGATCGCTTCGCAATCCCTCGCCACCGACTGATCGACCTCCGAGTCCCTACCGACGATGGCACGCGGCTTCAAGATATTCGGTCTCATCCTCCTGACGTTCCTGGTCGTCTGGGCGGTGGTGATCGTGCAATGGCAGCAGACCCACCGGCTGCCCGACACCTCCGACATCGTGCTCTACCTGATCGCGTTGCCGATCGGATTGCTGCTGGTGTTCCTCATGCTCAAGCTCGGCATCGACCGATTGCGCCGCCCGCCCGCGGCCGACGCCGCGCCGCCCGCCGATCCGCAAGCCGCAGCGGCCGAACAAGCGCAAGCGGCCCAGGCGCGCGAACGCACGCTCTCGGCCCGCATCCTGATCCAGGCGGTCAATCTGCCGGTCGGCGCCGATGCGGCCGCCGCCATCGAAGCCTTGCGCGATCCGGGCACCCAGCCCGAACTCGACAAGCAGATCAAGAATGCCGACGGCTTTCCGGTCGCGGCGGCGCGCATCGCCGATCTCGCGCCCGATGACGAAGCCTTGCGCGAGGAACTCGACGCGCTGTCGCCCGGCCTCGATTGGCAGCCGACCAGCGTGCGCGCGATCGCCGCGCTCGAACCGGTGCTCATGCAGGCCTTCGACGCGATCAACGCCGCGCTGCCCGAGCCGCCGAGCGATCCGGCGCCGCGCGCGCGCCGGCCCGAACCGCTCGCCTTGCGCATCACGACCTTCGTCAACGAACGCATGCCCGAGCACGAGCGCCAGTTGCTGGTCCGCTGGATCACGCAACGCTGCGTCAACACCATCGACGAGCGACGCGCCCGCGCGCAAGTCAGCGCGCTGCCGGTGCGCAACGGCACCGACGCCCTGCTGACACTCGACCGTTGGATCCTGAACGCGCACAAGCGCGAGGAACCCGAACTGCTGCTCGCGCTCGCGACCGATTCATCGATCGATCAAGACGCGGTCGATCGCCTCGCGGCGACCGGCGCTTTGTTCGGCGCCGACAACGCCAATGGCCGGGTTCCCGGCGAGGCGGCCGCGGCGCTCGCGATCGCGCGCGCCGAACTGCCCTTGCTCTGGCCCGATGCCGATGTGCGGCTGCATCGCATCGGCCTGGGCAAGCGCGACAAGTCCGCCGACGCGAGCGGGCGCATCGCGGCCGATCTGCACACGACGCTCGTCCGGCAATGCCTGGAGATCGCGCAAGTGCAAGCGGCCGACATCAAGCTCGTCTATACCGATGCCGACCACCGCGCTTCGCGCGGCGTCGAACTCGGCGCGCTCATGAACGAATTGCTGCCCGAACTCGATCCGATCCAGGATCGCTGCGCCCTGGGCGTCGGCTGCGGCGACACCGGCGCGGCCGCGGGGCTGGCCACGCTCGCGCTGGCCGCCGGCGCGCTGGTCGAGAACGAAGCGCCCGCGCTCGTCCTATCGTCGTTCGACGCGTTCGAACGCGCCGCCACCCTGGTGCGCCGCCAGCCCCAGCCCGAACCCGTCGCCACCTGAGCAACCCGCGGACGCGTGTCGTCCGCCTTAACCGAGCCACACCATGCGCCGTATTTGGACCTTTTTGATCGACTCGCGCACGCTCGCCGTGATCGGCGTGCTGCTCGTCGCCGCCTTCATCTTCCTCGGTGCCTCGACGATGCGCATCGCGATGATCTGGGCGGTGGTCTTGCTCGTGCTCTTCCTGCTCGGCTATCTCGGCTTATGGTGGTGGCGCCGGCGCAAGGCGCGCAAGTCCGCCGAGCAATTGGGCGACATGCTGACCGAGCAGGCCAATCGCGCCGTGAAGGCCGCGCCGAGCGCGCATCGCGCCGAAATGAAGATCCTGCGTTCGCGCCTGCTCGATGCGATCAAGACCATCAAGACTTCCAAGCTCGGCGAAACCTCGGGCGCCGCGGCCTTGTACGAATTGCCGTGGTACATGGTCATCGGCAACCCGGCCGCCGGCAAGAGCACGGCCATCGTCAATTCGGGGCTGCATTTCCCGTTCGCCGATCAAGGCGGCGCGGTGCTGCAAGGCATCGGCGGCACCCGCAATTGCGACTGGTTCTTCACGACCGAAGGCATCCTGCTCGACACCGCGGGCCGGTATTCGGTCCATGAGGAGGATCGCGAAGAATGGTTCGGCTTTCTGAGCCTGCTCAAACGGTTCCGTCCGCGCGCGCCGATCAACGGCATCCTGATCGCGGTCAGCGTGACCGAAATCGCGACCAGCCGCCCCGAAGCGGCGATCCAGCTCGCCAAACAATTGCGCGGCCGGGTGCAGGAAGTGACCGAAAGGCTGGAGATCTTCGCCCCGGTCTATGTCGTGTTCACCAAGGCCGACCTGATTCCCGGCTTCATCGAGTTTTTTGAGGAGAACGACCGCGGCGAACGCGATCGGGTCTGGGGCGCGACCCTGCCCTATGCGGCCGAAGGCACCGGCGACGCGGTGGCGCGCTTCGATGCGCGTTTCGACGAGTTGTACGAGGGCTTGCGCGCGATGAGCATCGCGCGGCTGTCGATGGTGCGCTCGACGCGCGCGCCGTCGGGGCTGTTGACCTTCCCGCTGGAGTTCGCGGCGCTCAAACCCTCGCTGCGCGCGTTCGTCGCCACGCTGTTCGAAGACAATCCCTACCAGTTCCAGCCGGTGTTCCGCGGCTTCTATCTGACCAGCGCCTTGCAAGAAGGCGAGATCGCGCGCGGCTCCGGCGACCGTGTGGCCAAGCGCTTCGGCATCGAACTGCCGCCGCCGACAGTCGCGCCGACCTTGTCGCAAAACGGCTTCTTCCTGCGCGAGCTGTTCTCGAAAGTCATCTTCGCCGACCGCGAACTGGTGCGCCAATACGCGAGCCGCAACAAGCTGCGCTGGCGCTATGTGAGCTTCTTCGCGGGGCTGGCCTTGCTCGGGCTGGTGCTCGGCGGCATGACCTGGTCGATGATGGGCAATCGCCAGCTTGCCGCGAATGTGCAGGCCGACCTCGAACAGGTCATCAAGATGCAGGAGGGCCGCATCGATCTGCAATCGCGTTTGGCGGCGCTGGAAATCCTGCAAGACCGCATCGAACAATTGCAGCGCTATCGTGACAACCGTCCATGGTCGATCGGCTTCGGTCTGTATCAGGGCGATCGGCTCGAACAAAAGCTGCGCCAGGAGTATTTCGCGGGCGTGCGCGATGTGATGCTCAAGCCGGTCAGCGAATCGATCGAGGCCTATCTGACCGACGTGAACCTGCATGCCGACAAGCTCGCGCCGGCCGCCAAGACCGCCGAAGAGACCGTGGTCGCCGGCACCTACAAGGAAGCTTCGCCGACCAGTGTCGAGGACGCCTACAACGCGCTCAAGACCTATCTGATGCTCGCCGAGCGCGAGCGTGTGGAGCCCGGCCATCTGAGCGACCAGATCACGCGCTTCTGGCGCGGCTGGATCGAGATCAACCGCGGCAACATGCCGCGTGAACAGGCGATCCGTTCCGCCGAACGCATGATCGCGTTCTATGTCTCGCAAGTCGGCGACCCGACCTTCCCGATGATCGACAACAAGCTCGCGCTCGTCGATCAGACCCGCGAATCGCTGATCAAGGTCATGCATGGCATGCCGGCGCGCGAGCGTGTCTATGCCGAGATCAAGGCCCGCGCCGCGACCCGCTTCGCGCCCTTGACCGTCGCCCGCATCACCGAAGAAGGCGACCGGCCGACGGTCGCCGGCAGCTATGTGGTGCCCGGCGCGTTCACGCGTGAAGCCTGGCAGGGCTATGTGGAAGAGGCGATCCGCGACGCCGCCAACAAGGAGTTGCAATCGACCGACTGGGTGCTCAAGTCGAAGGTCGCGAGCGACCTCACGCTCGAAGGCAGCCCGGAACAGATTCAGAAAGCGCTCGTGCAGATGTACAAGACCGAGTACGTGCGCGAATGGCAGAAGTTCATGCAAGGCGTGAGCGTGAGCGGCTTCGAGAGCTTCGACCAGGCCGTGATCGGCATGAACCGCCTGGGCGATCCGGCCAGCTCGCCGATCGCCAAGCTCATGAACGCGTTGTACGACCAGACCGCCTGGGACAACCCGTCGATGGTCAATCAAGGGCTGGCCAAGGCGCAGCGCGGCTTCGTGCAATGGTTCCGCGAGACCATCCTGCGCCAGTCGCCGGCCCAGGTGAACGTGAACGTCAACGTCTCCACGCAGAAGGCGGAGATCCCGCTCGGCCCGATCGGCAAGGAATTCGCACCGATCGCGCAATTGATGATCGCGCGCGGCGGCAGCGATGTGTCCTTGATGCGCGGCTATCTCGAACAATTGTCGAAGATCCGCACCCGGTTCAACCAGATCAAGAACCAGGGCGATCCGGGCCCGGCGAGCCGCCAGCTGATGCAACAGACCTTCGAGGGCAACGGATCGGAACTCGCCGATGCGCTGCGCTATGTCGACGAGCAAATGCTGGTCGGCATGAGCGACAGCGCGCGCCAGACCATCCGGCCGCTGCTCGTGCGCCCGCTCATCCAATGCTTCGCGACCATCGTCAAACCGACCGAGGTCGAGCTCAACAAGACCTGGGCCTCGCAGGTCTACGAACCGTTCTCGCGCACGCTGGCGACCAAATACCCGTTCGCCTCGGGCGCGCGCGTCGAAGCCACCAGCGCCGAAATCGCGCAATTCTTCGGGCCCGACGGCGCGATCGCGAAATACGTGCAAACCTCGATGGGGCCCTTGGTCGTGCGCCGCGGCGACGCGATCACCGCGCGCACCTGGGCCGATACCGGCGTGAACCTGGTGCCCGATTTCACCAACGGCTTCTCGACCTGGGTCGCGCCGCTTGGCGAAGCGGCCGGCGGTGCCGGAGCCGGCGGCGGACAAGCCCAGACCACCTTCCAGATCCAGCCCTTGCCGAGTTCCGGACTCACCGAGTACACGATCGACATCGACGGCCAGGTCCTGCGCTACCGCAACACCCAGGCCGACTGGATGCATTTCGTCTGGCCCGGCCAGCCCGGCCCGGCCGGCGCGCGCATCAATGCCGTGACTTTCGACGGACGCACGGTCGAAGTGTTCAACGAGCCCGGGCGCTACGGCCTCGAACGCATGATCAGCGGCGCCCAGAACCGGCGTCGCCCCGATGGCGCGTTCGAATTGTCCTGGACCAAGGGCAATGCCACGGTCCGCGTGGTCCTGCGCATCATCAGCAACGCCAGCGCACCGCCGGCCGCCAGCGGTTCGGGCGGCGGCGGTACCGGCGGGTTGCGCGGCACGCGCCTGCCGGCGGCAGTTGCCGGCGGCGAGCATGCGCCCGCTGCCGCCCCTGCCACCGCAGCCGCGCCCGCGCAAGGAGCCTGAGATGACGCGTGAGAACGGAACCGGACCGGTGGTGTACTTCGGCAAACTGCCCTCGCGCGGCGATTTCGTGCGCAGCCCGCAGGAACCGCAACTCGTGCACACGCTCGACGATTGGCTCGCGCGCGGCATGGATCTGCTCTCGGGCGATGTGCGCTGGAAACTGATCTACGACGAAGCGCCGCCGGCCAGCTTCGCGTTCATGGGTTCGCGCAGCCGCATCGCGCTGTCGGGCCATCTGACGCCGAGCTTCGACGCGTCGCGGCGGCGTTTTCCGTTCATCGCCGCGACCGCGGTCGAAGTCGATCAACCGATGCGTTTCATCGCGCGCAGCCCGCTCGCGCTGTCTTCGCTGTGGGGCCGGCTCGAATCCCTGGCCACCGACGCTTTCGCGGCCACCGAACCGGCGCCCGCGCTCGATGCGATCACGAATGCCGACATCAGCTGCGATACGCGCGTGACCGCGCTCGACGATCAATTCCAGGCCCTGCTCGACGAAGCCACGATCGGCGATCTGGAAGACTGGCTGATCGCCGCCGGCCATGTGGTCTCGATACGCCGTTCGGTGATCGCGCTCGGTCTGCTGTTGCAGCCATTGATCGCCAGCCCGACCGCGCAACTCGACAAGGCCCTGGTCCTGCCATTGCCGCGCGCCGAACGCCGCCGTTATTTCGTCGCGGCCTTGTGGAGCGATCTGGTCACGCGCTTTCTCGCGCGGTCCGATGTCGAACTCGGGTTGTTCATGGGCCAGTTCGAGACCCTGCCCTCGATGCTGATCGGCTTCAACGGCGCCTCGGCACGGGTCTTTCAATCGCTGGTCGATCCCGAAGCCTGCCGCCAGAACGGCGTATCGATCGCGCAGGCCGACTGGATCGAAGAATGGGTCGATCAGGACTACGCGCTGCGCAAGCTGTCCGATTACATGGAACAGCGCAGCCTGTCCTTGCGTCAGATGCTGGCCACGTTCGGCGAAACTTTCATCGGAGCATGAGCATGCGCAATCTACTTCCGTCGCTGGCGCTCGCGTCGCGCGTCGTCCTGGCCGGCGGCCTGTCTGGTCTGGCCGCGGGCGTCGCGGCGCAAAACGCCGTGGAACCGGGCAAGGTCGTGATTTCGGGCGCGGTCCCGGACGAAGCCACAAAGGCTTCGGTGTTGTCGCGCATGCGCGAGTTGTATGGCGCCGACCTCGTCGTCGATCAGATCACGGTCGGCGGCGTGGTCACGCCCGCCAATTGGTCGACCGATGTGCGCAAAGCGCTCGGCTATCACATCAAATCGATCAGCCGCGGCCAGGTGAACATCGACGGCACGATGGTGACGCTCAAAGGCGAGGTCAACAGCGAAGCCACGCGCCAGCAAGTGGCCAGCGATTTCGCGACCGCGCTCAACGCCAACTACACGATCCGCAATGCCTTGCGCGTCAGCGCCTCGGAACAATCGACGATCGACGACCTGTTGGCCAACCGCACGGTCGAATTCGAAAGCGGCAGCGCCGTTCTCACGCCGGCGGGTCAGGCCATCCTCGATGAAGTGATCGTCGTGATCAAGAAGATGCCCGGGCGCAAGATCGACATCATCGGCCATACCGACAGCGATGGCGCGCGCTCGACCAACATCGCGTTGTCCTTGTCGCGCGCCGAAGCGGTCAAGCTATACCTGCGCGACCATGGGATCGATCCGCAAACCCTGCAGGCCTCGGGCCTCGGTCCGGACCGTCCGCTGGCATCGAACGCCACGTCGGCCGGGCGGGCCCGCAACCGGCGCATCGAGTTCCGCGTCGGGTCCTGAGTTCGGGACGCGTGGGCCTGGGACTCGGGTCCCGGAACCGAACTCGAGTTTCGGCTTGCACGGCGCCGTGTGCGTGGCGCCATGCGGGTGTGATGCCTTCCGGATGGCGGTGCGGCGTCAGAGGTGCCGCGCCGCCCGGCTTGTGCGGCGCGTCTCGTCCGCGGCGGCGCCGCGCCAGCGACTCTCGCGAGCGCTCATTCGTCCTGGCTGGCGCTCGGCGGCGGTTCGACGCCAAGCAATTCTTCGAGCTGCCCGACCGCGGCCTGATCCTTGATGACATGCCGCAGCCATTGATGCAGCGGCATCTCGCCCCAGCGCGCCGCGCGATCGGCCAGATAGGCGACCGGGCTGTGCGGTTCGGTACGACGGAAGAAATCGGCGACCTGGCGTAATTGCGCCAAGGCCTGCTGACGCGACCCGATCGGCCCCGACACCGCAACCGGCGCGGCCCCGGCCGCCGCAGCGGCTGTCTGATCGCCGGCCGGGCCGGCAGCGGTGTCGCCATCGAGCACGACCCCGTTTTCACGCGCCATGACGCGCACCATATTCGCGACGGTTTCGAGCGCCTCACGCGCATGGCGAAAACTCGGCCCCTCGTGCCCGAGGCGGGCATCGGTCGATGCTTCGAGTTGCGTCAAAGCCGCGCGGGCCAGTTCGATCTGCTCGATCAGGCCGAGTTGCGCGGTGGTCGGCGTCTTCTGGCGCGCCTTGTTGATGTCGGCCTGGGTGACCCGGCCTTCGGACAACTCGGCGGCATGGTCGGGATCGTGTTCGATCAGCGCCTGCAACGCGCGCGCCGATTCGACATCGTTGTAGCTGTACGGCTTGCCGGGCGCCGAGGTGAGCGCGAATTGGTGGATCAGTTCGACCAGACGCGCCGCGAGCCAGGACAGATTGCCGATGCGCTGTTCCTGGTCGCCTTCTTCGGGCAAGGGATGCAGACCGTCCCAATGTTGATCGATCAAGGCGCTCAACGCGCCCAGCCCCTCGACCAGACCGGCCGGGCCATCGAGCTTGGCGCGCGCTTCGACGAGCCAGACACCGAGCCGGATGTCCTTGCTGCGCTGAACGAGCAAGTCGTGGCACAACTGCGCCGCGGCTTTCCAGTCGGCGGTCTTGATCGTGGTGACCCAATCGCCCTGATCGAGCGAAGGATCATCCTCGCGCCGCGCTTCTTGGATGGCATCGAACTCGGACGAAAAAGACAGGTCTTCGCCGCACGGCGCGTCGTCCGAGATCGGAGCGAGCAAAACGGAATGGTCGGGCATGATCGGCAGAGGAATGCGTTTCGGAAATGACCGACGCATTCTACTGGTCGCGCCCTTGGCTGCTGCCGCCAATGCGGCTTCAATGATTCACCGCAAATGCGGGACGAAACGCGTTCGCCCCGTCATCGCGTAGCCATGTCAGCGGTGCGCGAGCGTGACCGCGACGCTGGCCGCCGCCGTCACGGCCGGGGCGGCCTCATTGGGCACTGACCCTTTCGCGTCATCGGTAGCGGGGGCCGTCGGCATCACCAGCGGACGGCCGGTCACCGCCGATTCGAGGCGGGCCCGTTCAATCAGCACGCGCGCGCCATAGCCGCTGTCGGAATCCATACCGGCCGCGCCGACATACGCCTTCAACCCGCTGGGCACCGAACCGTAACGGTCGATCAATTCCTTGAGGATGCCGGCGCCGACCCGGATGTTCACGATCGGGTTCAGCGCCGAACGCGGGCCGCCGAACTCTTCGAACCGATCGGCATGCACGGTGGTCATGACTTGCATCAAGCCCTGGGCGCCGACCGTGCTTTGCGCGAACGGATTCATGCTCGACTCGATGCTCATGACCGCGAGGATCAGCAAAGGATCGACCTTCAGTTCATTGCCGGCCGCGTACGCTTCGGCCACCACCGCCGCCACCGCATCGGGCGCCAGCCGGTACTTGCGCACCAGAAAATTCGCCGCCGCGCGCTGCTCGCGCGTCAGCGCCGCATAACCGGGGTGTTCCTGGACCGCTTGCGCGGTCGGCGTGCCATTGGCCGTCACGAGCGCGACACCGGATGCGTCGACAATCGCGTCCGACATCGCATCGGCTTCGCTGGCCGCGAGCGATGCGTCGTTGACCAGTGCCGCCACCATCGATTGCCGCAGATCGGGCCGGGCCACGCCCAGTACCACCACGGTCAGGGCGGCAATGCCGAGCAGCACCACCCCTTTGTGAGCCAGCAGGCTCAATCCCCGGCCGATGTCGCGGGCGACATGGCTACGGGCCTCATACAAACGGACCATCGTCGTTGCTGACGAATGCATGCATACCTCCTTGCTGCGTCGCCTGGACGACCGTCGCCTGCTGCTGCGTCGGACCGCCCGGACAACCACATTGGGTCGGCGCCACGGCTGCGCATTCGCGTAGCCCGTGACCTTGCAAAGCGTCTGCCGAAATCCGCAACCGCAGGTTGCGGCTACCCCGTTTGGGGTGGCGGTGCCGGACTTGTGATTTTTTGGGTGTCCGGCCCAATCGACAGCGCCGAAGCGGGTGCCGGTCCTCGTCGGTCCCGGTAGCGCAACGCATTGCCTACAATGCGTGCCCAACCCGCACTTCGTTTTCCGGAGCCTGACCCGCGCTTCATAGGGAGCGACACTCGGAAATTTGCGCGGAGTGTAGGTAGGCACCTTCCCAGGGTCAACTCGGAAACCGGGTAACGCGTGTGTCCAATCGTGATCCAGTTCACGTCAACCCATTGATTTAAAAAGATTATTGATTCCCTACGCGGGATGGTTGATTTGTTCTATCGTTGTGCGGCGCACAATTTGTTTGGTGGATTTTCATGAAATACAAGGACTTGCGCGACTTTCTTGGTCAACTCGAAACACGGGGGCAATTGCGGCGGGTATCGCAGCCGGTGTCGCCCGCCCTCGAAATGACCGAAATCGCGGATCGCGTCCTGCGTGCCCAAGGTCCGGCCTTGCTGTTTGAGCGCCCTGGCGGCGCGACCATGCCGGTCCTGGCCAACCTGTTCGGTACACCAGAGCGCGTTGCGCTCGGCATGGGTGCCGATTCGGTCGAAGAATTGCGCGACATCGGCGAACTGCTCTCGGCGCTCAAGGAACCTGAGCCGCCGCGCGGCCTGAACGAAATTGGCAAGCTCGGCAGCCTGAACAAGGCGGTCGGGGACATGACGCCGGCCCGCCAGTCGAGCGCGCCCGGCCAGGACATCGTCCTCGAAGGCGCCGAGGTCGCCCTCGGCCGCCTGCCCATCCAGACCTGTTGGCCCGAAGACGCCGGGCCGCTCATCACTTGGGGCCTGACGGTGACGAAAGGGCCGCACAAAACGCGGCAGAACCTGGGCATCTATCGCCAGCAAGTGATCGGGCGGCGCCAGGTCATCATGCGTTGGCTCGCCCATCGCGGCGGCGCCCTCGATTTCCGGGAGTTCCGCCTCGCCCACCCCGGACAGCGTTTCCCGGTCGCGGTGGCGATCGGCGCCGATCCGGCGACCACGCTCGGCGCGGTCACCCCGGTGCCCGACACCTTGTCGGAATACCAATTCGCGGGGCTGTTGCGCGGTGCGCGCACCGAGGTCGTCAAATGTCTGTCGCACGATCTGCAAGTCCCCGCCGGCAGCGAAATCGTGCTCGAAGGCTTTCTGGAACCGATGGGCGACGCAAGCGCGGCGACCAGTGAATTCGGCGTGCCGCTCAAGGCCATCGACGGCTATGCCCATGCGCTGGAAGGCCCGTTCGGCGACCACACCGGCTATTACAACGAGCAGGAGTGGTTTCCGGTGTTCACGATCGAACGCATCACGATGCGCCGCGACCCGATCTATCACTCCACCTATACCGGCAAACCGCCCGACGAACCCGCGGTGCTGGGCGTGGCGCTCAACCAGGTCTTCGTGCCCATCCTGCGCAAGCAATTTCCCGAGATCACCGACTTTCATCTGCCGGCCGAAGGCTGTTCTTACCGCATGGCCATCGTCCAGATGCGCAAAAGTTACGCCGGCCATGCCAAGCGGCTGATGTTCGGGGTCTGGAGCTTCCTGCGCCAGTTCATGTACACCAAGTTCATCGTGGTGGTGGATGAGGACGTGGATATTCGCGACTGGAAGGAAGTGATCTGGGCGATCACGACCCGGGTCGATCCGACCCGCGACACGGTGCTGGTGGACAACACCCCGATCGATTACCTCGATTTCGCCTCGCCGGTCTCGGGCCTGGGCTCGAAAATGGGCCTGGACGCCACCAATAAGTGGGCGGGTGAAACCACCCGCGCCTGGGGCCGAGTGATCGCGATGGACCCTGCGGTGCGGCAGCGCATCGACGGGCTCTGGGAGTCATTGGGCCTTTGAGCGATTGGGCCTTTGAGCGCCTTTGCGCCATCGCCCCCAAATGCCGGCCGGCGCGTCGCGGCCGGCCAACGATGCTGCGCTCGCATTCCTTAAGTTTTGCTGAATGTGACCGAAATCAATTCCTGGACGAGAGATCCATGGCGGAATTCGTCTCGTCTTTAGAACAATTCCAAAGTTTGGAATAAGACGCCCCTGGAGTCGTGTTGCATCGGCGCTGCCGGTGAACGTTTTTCCTCTTTCCCTATGGAGCGTGAGCACCATGAAGAAGATCCAATCCTTGGCGGGCAGCCTGCTCGTTTTGACTGCCCTCGGTACGGCATGGGCTGCGCCGAAGTCGACCGAACCGGTTTCGCCCATTCTGCCGGCGGTCGTGAAAGACCCGGCCCTGGTCGAACTGGGCAAAAAACTGTATTTCGATCCGCGCCTTTCGCGCTCGGGTTTCATTTCGTGCAATTCGTGCCATAACCTGAGCATGGGTGGCACCGACAATCTGAAGACTTCGATCGGCGACCATTGGAAGCAAGGCCCGATCAACGCTCCGACCGTGCTGAATTCCAGCCTCAATGTGGCCCAGTTCTGGGACGGCCGCGCCAAGGACCTGAAGGAACAGGCTGGCGGCCCGATCGCCAACCCGGGCGAAATGGCGTTCACGCATGAACTCGCGGTCGATGTGCTGCAATCGATCCCGCCCTATGTGGCCGAGTTCAAGAAGGTGTTCGGGGTCGACAAGGTCGACATCGGCAAGGTGACGCTCGCCATCGCCGCGTTCGAAGAAACCCTGGTCACGCCGAACTCGCGTTTCGACAAATGGCTCAAGGGTGACAAGAAGGCCCTGACCGCCCAGGAAGCGGCCGGCTACCAGTTGTTCAAGGACAGCGGCTGTGTGGCCTGCCATAACGGCGCGGCCTTCGGCGGCAACACCTTCCAGAAGTTCGGCGTCGTCGAAGCCTACAAGACCAAGAGCGACGCGATCGGCCGCGCCGGCGTGACCGGCAAGGACGCCGACCGCTTCAACTTCAAGGTGCCGACCTTGCGCAATGTCGAACTGACCTATCCGTACTTCCATGACGGCGAAGCCGCGACTTTGGAAGAAGCCGTCGACATCATGGGCCGCCTGCAGCTTGGCAAGCAGTTCTCGGCCGACGAGAATGCGAAGATCGTCGCGTTCCTCAAGACGCTGACCGGCGATCAGCCGAAGTTCCAGATGCCGATCCTGCCGGCGTCGACGAACGCGACCCCGCGTCCCCGCCCGTTCAACTAAGCAGCACCGAAATGCCGCCGCGCCCGCCGGCGCGGCGGCCTGAAACGCCATCGAACCACCCATGGACCTGTTGACCATCCTGGAAGCGTCGGAACGGCTGCGCGCCGTCGGCATCCCGCCCACGTTGCCGCGCGTTGCGATCGCGCGCATTCTGCTCACCCGCCCGGTGCACATGACCGCCGAGCAGGTCTATGCGCAAGTGCACGAAGCCTTGTCGGGCGTTTCACGCGCGACGGTCTACAACACCCTGGGTTTGTTCTGCGAGAAGCGCCTGCTTCGGGAGTTGCTAGTGGATCCACAACGCATCGTCTACGACTCGAACACGACGCCCCATTTCCATCTGTACAACGCGGACACCGGCGCCGTCACCGACATCAGCGCCGAACAGATGCAGGTACTGGGCACGCCCAGCTTGCCCGCCGGCGTCGCGCTCGAAGAAGTCGACGTCATCATCCGGGTGCGTAATCAGCAGGCCTGACCGCCGCCCTGTCGGCTCGCGCCGGGTCGCCTCTGCCGCACCCGGCCATCTTTCCTTTCGTTCTACCCTTGGGCATAGAGCCAGCGCAGCAAGGCGTCATGCACCGCCTGGGCGCCGGTCGCACGCGGCCCGCTGATGATCGATACCACCACGTAGCGCCGGCCCGAAGCCGCTTGCACATAGCCGGCGATGGCGCGCGTATCGGCCAGCGAACCGGTCTTGAGGTGCGCCGCGCCGACCGCGGCCTCGCCGCCCAGCCGGCGGCGCACCGTACCGTCGAGCCCCAGGATCGGCAATGAAGCGATGAATTCGGGCATGACGGTGCTGCGCTGCGCCGATTGCAGCACGGCCCCCAGCATGCGCGCCGACGTGCGCTCGACGCGCGACAGTCCGGAACCGTTGTCGAGCACCAGGGGCGCGATATCGATGCCTTTGGCGCCCAGCCAGGCCGCCACATTGCGCTGCGCCATGGCGGCCGATCGGGGCGCGCCATTGCCGTCCCCGCCCATGGTCAGGAAGATCTGGCGCGCCATCACATTGTTCGAAAATTTGTTGACCTCCCGGATCTGCTCGGCGAGCGGCGCCGACACCCATTCGGCCAACAGCCGCGCGCCCGGCGGGATCGGACCGGTCCGCACCGCGAAGCCCGGCCCGACCGTGCCGCCCAGTTCGGTCCACAACTGCACGAAAGCCTGCCGCAGATATTCGTCATGCGGCCAGAGGTTCACGTACCAGGTGCGGCTCGCGCAATCGCGCGGATATTCGCCGGTGATCACCGGATGGGCGGGATCGGTGAAATCGGCCTGCAACCGCGACCGCCAATCGAGGCAAGGGCCGTCGACCAGCCGCGCCTCGACCCTTGGCGCCATGCCGTCCACGCGCGGCTCCATCCAGACCGCGACCCGATCGTCGAGCGCAGCAAAACGCAGCGCAGTCGCCTTGTAATTGAACATGAAGGCATCGGGCCCGACGTTGTAGGCGCGCAGCCGGTCGCCATCGAAGGCCGCATCGTCGTGCGCGACCGGTTCGAACACCGAACGATCGACGATCAGATCGCCACGGATCTCGCGCACGCCGCGGGCGCGCAGATCGCGCAGCACCTGCCATAGATGTTCCCAAAGAAACTGCGGGTCGCCGCTCGCGCGCACGCGCAGATCGCCGTCGAGGACATCGCCGACCAGGGGCGCTTCCGAGACGAACTGCGTCTTCCACACATAGGCCGGGCCGAGCAATTCGAGCGCGGCATAGGTCGTGATCAGCTTGATCGTCGATGCCGGGTTCTGCGCCAAGTCGGCATGGGCGTCGATCAGCGCTTGATCGACCCCGATCTCCTGGACGAAAAAGCTCGCATCCTGGGGGCCGAGTCGTGCGCGCGCCACGGCGTCGGCGAGCGGGCCCGGCAAAGCCGCGTCGCGCGCGGCGGCGCCGGCGCATAGGCACACACCGATCGCCAGCGCGATCAACCCGCGCTCGATCAAGGCAAAGACCGAGTTCGGCACGGAAAATCCCCTAGGCTGCGCAGGATCAAAGATTACGGACAACAACAGAACCTCCTCCCACGGCTGTGAAGTGGGTCACGTCTGGCGAATCCCGATTGGCGAACAATGTGTGCTGCGGCACACTCGAACAATATGACATACCCACCCGCTCGGCCTACCGCCACCGTCCCCGGTACCACCATGCCGCGGGCGGCCAAGGAGCTCGATGACACGGTCGATCTCGCGATCGACACGTTCGCGCGTTGCTTCAACGACATGTTCCCGCGCATCGTCGATGAACTGTTCGCCGAGGCCGAGCGCGAAACCGACCGCACCCGCCAATCGCGCATACTCGACGCCTATGGCCTGGTGCGCTCGAACCGCGACCGCATCGAGAAGGAGTTCCGCAGCTCGATCGCTGAAATCGTGCGCGAACGCATCGCGATGCGTCCGCAAAAGAACCAGGACTACGCGACCCGTACCATCAACTTCGACAAGCTCGCCCTGGTTGACGACACCGAGATCGAAGCCGACATCATCATCCGGCGGCTGGTCTCGCAATTGCGCAAGACCGACAATCCGACCGACGAAGAAGAGCTGCGCAACCTCGACGCGCGCCTGAGCCATCTGCTAGGCAAGTCCGACATTCCCGACAAAGAAAACCCGTTCTCCGCCGATGCGCTGGCGCGCGCGATCGAGCACGCGTTTCGCGAACTCGCGACCGAACAGGAAGTGCAGCTCGAAATCCTGCGCACCTTCGAAAGCTTCGCGGCCGAGGCCTTCAATCCGGCCTACCAGAAGATCAACACCCATCTGATCGACCGGCGCGTGCTGCCCGACATGGCCGCCTATCGGCGCCAGCGCGTGAGCAATGGCGCTTCCAACGCCGGCACCATGGCGACCACGCCGCGCGCCGGCACCCAGACCTCGCCGCGCCCGACCCAGACCCAGCCGCGCAACCACGAGAACCTGCTCGAACGCTTCACGCGCTTTCGCGCCACCCAGCCGTCGGACGTCACCAGCACCCTGCCACCGCAAGGCACCCCCGATACGTTCTGGCCGGTGATCTCGCGCAGCGTGATGGATTATCTGCCGAGCATCGTGCCGAGCGTTGCGCCGCCGACCGAAGCCGAACTGGTGGCGGTGCCGCTGGCGCAACTGAATCTGCTGCACCAGGCGCGCGACAACGCCCGCCGCATGGGCGCGCCGCGCGACGAAGAAATCCTCATCGATCTGGTCGCGGTGCTGGTCGACAAGATCCTGCAGGACCGGCAGGTTCCGGAGCGCATCAAGCGCCTGATCTCGCGCTTGCAAGTGCCGTTGCTGCGCGCCGCCCTGCTCGACAAGAACCTGTTCGCCAGCAAGGAGCATCCGGCGCGCCAATTGCTCGACACCATCGCACGTTCGGCGGTCGGTTGGACCGAAGAGAACGATGCGGGCGGGCGCTATTACGAACTGGTGTTCGAGATCGTCAACACGGTCGAGAGCGAGTTCAAAGACGATGTCTCGGTATTCGCGGTGCAGACCGACAAGCTCGACGCCTTCATCGAAGACGAAGCGCGCCGCGAGGAAGCCGAGTACCAGCGCGCCGCCGCGGTGCTGCAACAGGTCGAACAGCGCGAGGTCGCCGATGTCCAGGCGCTGGAACAGATCCGCGCCGCGGTCGCCGACATCGAACTGCCGCCCGACCTCACCGAGTTCCTGCTCGATCCGTGGCGCTGCGTGCTGGTCGACGGCGTCGTGCGGCAAATCGAGCCCGAAGTCCTCGATGGCTACCGGCGCGCATTGACCGATCTGGTCTGGTCGGTCCAACCCAAGGTCACGCCCGAAGAGCGCCAGTCCTTGGTGCGCATGTTGCCCGATCTGCTCAAACGCTTGCGCGCCGGGCTGTTGTTGATCGCGATGCCGGTGCCCGAACAGGAGGCCTTTTTCGCCCAGCTCATGCAGATGCATTCGGCGGCGGTCAAGGTCGGCGTGCGTTCGCAGATGCAGGACATCGCGTTCCGCAATTTCGAGTCGCGCGTCGAGAAGATCAAGATCGACCCCAAGGCCGAGCCCAAAACGCCGGTTCAGATCGCGCCCGAAACGCTGATCGCCTCGGTCAAGACCGCGCCGGTGCCGGTGGCGGTGGCCGGCGATGCGACCGAGCCGCCGCGCCAACGCCTGCCGCGTCCGGCCCGCATGACGCGCGATTACATCGACACCATGATGCAATCGATGAACAAGGGCGTCTGGGTCGAGGTGGTGCGCGGCGCGCAAGTGATTCAGATGCGCCTGCGCTGGGTCAGCCCGCATCGCTCGATGTACTTGTTCACCGACCGGCAAGGCAAGGAGGCGCTCACCTACACGCCTGAATTGCTGCGCGTCCAGATCGCCGATGGCTTGCTGGCCTTGCTCGATACCAAGGACTTGTCGGAACGCGTGATCGATTCGCTCGAAGAATCGATCGGCGCCCTGGTCTGACGCGCCGGCGGCACATACGCGACCGCAGGTGCGCGCGATGCCGTGCACGAAGCTCTATCGCGCGGTAGCATGCGATAGCCATGACACTCACCGAACTCAAATACATCGTCGCGGTGGCGCGCGAGCGGCATTTCGGCCGTGCCGCCGAAGCCTGCTTCGTCTCCCAACCCACGCTGAGCGTCGCGATCAAGAAGCTCGAGGACGAACTCGGCGTCACGCTGTTTGAACGCGGCAACACGGAAGTCAGCACCACCGCCATCGGTGAGCGCATCGTCGAGCAAGCCCGCGAAGTGCTGGCCCAGACCGCCGCGATCAAAGAAACCGCCAAGCAGGGCAAGGACCCGCTCGACGGCCCATTGCGTCTGGGCGTGATCTACACCATCGCGCCTTATCTGCTGCCCACCTTGGTGCACCGCATGATCGAGACGGTGCCCAAGATGCCCTTGCTGTTGCAGGAGAATTTCACGCATCGCCTGATCGAGATGTTGCGCCAGGGCGATCTGGATGCGGCCATCATGGCCTTGCCCTTGCCCGAATCGGGCTTGATGGTCCAGCCCTTGTACGACGAACCCTTCATCGTCGCGGTGCCCAAAGACCATGCGCTGGCCCGCCGTCGCACCATCGAAGCGTCGGAGCTCAAATCGCAGACCATGCTGCTGCTGGGCAGCGGCCATTGTTTCCGCGACCAAGTGCTCGGCGTGTGCCCGGAGATGGCGCGCTTTCAGCCCAGCCTCGGCGACGCCGATGGCATCCAGCGCACTTTTGAAGGTTCATCGCTCGAAACCATCCGCCACATGGTCGCTTCGGGCCTGGGCGTGACGGTCCTGCCCATCACGTCCTTGAGCGTGAACGGCAAGGACCCGTTGCTGCGCTTCGTGCCGTTCGAGGCCCCGGTGCCCGATCGGCGGGTCGTCATCGCCTGGCGCAAATCGTTCACGCGGCCGGCGGCGATCGAGGCGGTGCGCGCGGCGGTCACGGCCTGCCAGTTGCCCGGCGTGACCATGCTCGACCTGCCGGCCAAACAGGAATGACTCAGAACCCGATCCGCGCCTTCTTGGGCCCGCGATCGAGTTCGATGTCATCGGCCCCCACCTCGTCGCGATGGGCGAGCCGCGCGTTGCCGAAGGCGCCGAGGATCACGCGCCGCATCTCGCGCGGGCTCACCGCGGCGAGCTTGTCGAGCGGGTCGTCGGCCAGGCGCGGCGGGAACACTTCGCCCCATTGATGCGATTCGCGGATGTCGCGATAGATCGATTGCGCGATCTTGCGCGCCGCCTCTGGGTCGGGGGGCGCGATCTCGTAGACATTCATGCGGTTGAGGATGGGCTCGGGAATCGCGCCGGCCTGGTTGGCGGTCGCGACCCAGATCACTTCGCCGGCATCGATCGGCACCTCTGCGAATTCGTCGGTGAAGTCGCGCGCGGTGTCGTGTTCGAGCAAGGTGTAGAGCGCGCCGAGCGGATCGTATTGCGCGTCGCCGCCGGCCTTGTCGATTTCATCGACCACGATGACCGGATTGGCGTATTCGCCGTGCACCAGGGTCTCGAACACCTTGCCGGGCTTGGCGTTCTTCCATTGGCTGCTCGCGCCCGACAAGACCCAGCCCGCGGTCAATGAACTCATCGGCACGAAGCCGTAGCCGGTGCCGAGCAACGAAGACAATTGCCGCGCGAAATGCGTCTTGCCGATACCCGGATCGCCGAGCAACAGCATGGGCGTGAGTTCGAGCCGGTCTTCGGTGCCCACGCACAAGGCGAGCTGCTTGCGGATGTCGTCGAGCACTTCCGAAAAATTGGGCAGCGCATCGTAAAGCGCCTCCATTTCAGGCAACGAGGCCGGCTTGACCGAGAACCGCGTGCCGCCGGCCTTGATCATGCGTTCATACGTCGAACGCAAGGCTTCGCTGCCCCCAGCGCCGAGTTCGTCGAGCGCCGCCTCGACCTCCTGGGTGCGATAGACATCTTTGAACGATGCCACCGGCAAGGCCTTGCCTGCGCCGTGTGCGGTCACCAATGCGCCCATGTCCGCCCTCCTCGCGTTCGCTGCGACGCCGTCTGGGCGTCAGCGTGTCGACACGATCGCGCGGTACGCGATCGCCTGCTACCTATAACGCATCGGGTCGCAAGAAGCGTACCGATTCATGGCAAACCCCGAGACGGTGTCGATGGGTGATGTCGAAATGCGCGCACGCCAGTCTATCGATGACGAAAAAAAGCCGCGTCATGGACGCGGCTTTTCACTGGCGCCGCGACGCGGCTCTATGACTCAATGGGCCTTGTGCATCTGCTCCATGGTGGCGGGGGCTGCCGCGTTGAGCGCGCGCACCGGCGCCTTCACTTCGATGCTGTCTTTCTTGCCGTCCTTGCCTTGCACGACCAGCGTCAGCGGCACCGTCGCACCTTCCTTCAGCGGCGCCTTCAGATCGATCAGCATGATGTGGTAGCTGCCGGGCTTGAGTTCGACCGTCTTGCCGGCGGGCAATTCGAGGCCGCCTTGGACCGCGCGCATTTTCATCATGTTGTCGACCATGGTCATCTCATGGACTTCGACGATGTTCGCGACCGGCGATTTCACCTCGATCAGTCGCGCGTCGGCGGCCGAATTCAATTGCATGAAGGCGCCGGTGGCCTTTTGTTCGGCCACGGTGCCGCGCACCCAGGGTTCCTTGACGGTGACTTGAGCGAAAGCCGACGCGGCGAAGACCAGGCCGGCGGCCGTAACGACGAGATGACGCAACATGGTGAACTCCTGTGAGAAGAAAAAAATGTGAGTGATCGAAGAGCGCCCTGTGCCGCAAGCCTCAGGCCGCGGTTTGCAACAGGGTACGGATGTCGGCGGCGAACTGCTCCGCCGTGAGGTCATGCCGCATCGCCAGCCGTAGCTGGCCTTGCGGGTCATAGAGGTAGGTGAGCGCGGTATGGTCCATGGTGTAGGACCCGCCCGTGGGCACCTTCTGGTAATAGATCCGGAACTCCCGGGCGACTTCGGGCGTATGCGCCAGATCGGTGGACAGCCCGATGAAGCTCGGATCGAAGGACTGCGTATACGCGCGCAACAGGTTCGGCGTATCGCGCTCCGGATCGACCGTGACGAACAAGGCCTGCATGCGCTCGCCATCGGCGCCGAGCAATTGCTTGACCTTGGCCGCACGCGTCAGCGCGGTGGGGCACACATCCGGACACTGGGTGAAACCGAAGAACAGCAGCACCACCTTGCCGCGAAAGTCGCCCAGGCTGCGCTCACGTCCGTCGGGGTCCTTGAGCTTGAAATCGCGCCCGTAGGTCACGCCCGTGATATCGGTGCCGTTGAAGACGGGCTTGCCGCGACCGCAGCCGGTCAATGCGACCAGACCCGCCGTCCCTGCAAGCAGGAATCCACGTCGATGCATGATGCTTTCCTTTTGCTGATGCCGATCCGGACTGCACCCGCGGGCGCGCGCCGGATCCGGAACCGGTGCGCCGACGCCCGTGCGAACGCCGTGTGCGAACCGGAAGCTTTGGAATCAGACTGACAAAGGAGGCGCGCGCGAACGCGCATGCAGGCGCGGCGCGCCATCGATACGTGCGATCAGCGCCACCGTGACCGGCCGCGTGTCGAACCGCATCGGCGCCCAGGAGGGCGGCGCTGAGGCGGCGAAACCGAACGAGCCCGGATGGACCGCACAGAATGGACATTGTTCGCCAGCGCCGGCCGGCGGGGCGGGAAGGTCGGCATCGCCGGTCACCGGCACCCAGCGCGATCCGGCCAGCGAACAGATTTGGGTCCAGCCGGTGGGCTCGCCGGTCGCCCAAGCCACCGCTTGCGACACGCTCGGCGCGAGCGCGTTGAGCAAGATCGCAAAGCAGGCGATCCAGTGCACGAACGAGCGATGGACGAAGCGCGGAAAATTCATGATGGGCCGGCGCAGTGTATACGCAACCCGGACCCGATGACCGACCTTGGTCATCGGGTCCGCGCTTTGCGTACAAGGTGTCACGCACATCGTTCGCGCACCGTTCAAAGCCGGGCGCGCACCGTCAGCATGACGTTGCGCGGGTCGCCGTAACTGTTGTAGGTGTTGAGTCCGCCCATGCGCGTGTAGTACTTGCGATCGAACAAGTTCTTCACCGCGAACGTCAGATCCAGCCTCGCATTGATGCGATAGCCCACCGTCGCATCGTAGACCGCGAAACTGCCTTGTTCGCGAATGTCGGTCGCGCCGGTTCCGTTCACGCGCACCGGCCCTTGCCCGACCATGCCCGCGCCAAAGCGCCAGTCGGCCCACGCACCGCCGGGCCGATACATCGCCCAGAGCTTGAACTGATTGGGCGGGTACCAATAGTTGGTCGGGCGCCCCTCATTGTTCTTGTCCTTGAGGTATTTGGTCATCAAGCGCGTGAACCCTGCCGACAATTGCAGGCCCACGACCGGGCTGCCGGTCACCTCGGCCTCGTACCCCTGCACCTGCACCTTGCCCATCGGCAGATAGAAATTGGTGTGGTCCGGATCGGCATAGGGACGGTTGATCTCATGGGTGCGGAACAAGGCGAAGGTGGCCTCGAGCCGACGATCGAAGAAATCGGCCTTGGCGCCGAGTTCATATTGCTCCCCGATGCGCGGATCGAGCGTCTCGCCCGTGAAGGTCTGGGCTGTTTGCGGCATGAAGATCTCCGAATAGCTCGCGTACAAGGACGCATTCGGCAGCAGGTCGTACATGACCGCGCCATAAGGCGTGATCTCGCGCTCGGCATGCGCGCCCTCGCCCCACTGGGTCGGAGTGGCCGGCGCTTTGTTGTGCGACTTGGTCTGAAAGTCGGTCATCCGCGCGCCGACGGTCGCCGTCCATGCATCGCTCAGGCTCAAACGCGCCTGGCTATACAGTCCGCGCTGCGCGGTCTGGCTTTCGCCGCCCAGGGTGTAGATCACCGCCGGCTCCACCACCGCTTCGGGATGGAACAAGGGCACACCGGTGACGCTGGCCGCGGTGCCGCGCACATAGTCGGTCTGCAACTGGTCGTAGTTGAATCCAACCAGCGCCATGTGCGCGCGGCCGAACAGATCGAACGGTCCGGTCACGAAGGCGTCGACCGCATTGCGGTGGTAGTGATAGTCCGCCTCGCGCCGCGCATAGGTCATGGTCAGGGTCGCCGGATCGACGCCGGTGGTCGGGTAACTGTCTTTGAAATAGAAGTCCTGATTGCGGCGCAACAGCTTGACGCTGGCCTGCCAGCCGTCGCCGAGTCGATGCTCGACGCTCGCCTGCAACTCCTCGGTATGCCAGAGGTACTTGCCCCAATCCGGATAGACATTGGTCGAGCGATCGACATTCAGGAACTGGCCGGTCGTATAGGCCGGCAAACCTGAGAAGCTCGGCGCGTCGTCGTCTTGCACGGTCGCCGCGATCGAGAAAGTGGTCGCCGCGGCGAGGTCGGCCTCGACCGTGGCATAGCCCAACCATTTTCGATCGTGCGCCCGATCGAAAAAGTAATCACGGTCGTTCCACATCGCCAAAGCGCGCGCCCGCACCGAACCGTCTTCGTTCAATGGACCGGTCACATCCACGGTTGCGCGATAGTTGTTCCACGATCCCAAATCCACGACCGCGTTCAGCGACCGATGGTCTTGTGCACGCTTGCGCACGAAATTCACGACGCCCGACGGATTGTCCGAGCCTTGCAACAGACCGGCCGGTCCGCGCTGGACTTCGATACGGTCATAGATCGCCAAATCGAACTGTTGGTAGCCGCTCAAGCCGCTATACGCGGGCATGCCGTCGTACATCACGCCCAGCGCGTAACCACGCGCGTGGTATTGCGCTTGCGAAACATCGTTGGACACGGCGGTCACGCCGGTCGTATACGTCATGGCTTCCCAGGCGTTCTGCATGCCCTGATCGTCCATGCGCTGCCGCGTGATGACGCTGACCGATTGCGGAATCTCGCGCGGCGCGATCGGCATCTTGCCCACCGTTGCCGCCCGCGCCTTGTAATCGCCGGTGCCTTCGGACTGCGCGCGGCGCACCGTCTCGTCGACAAGGACCGGCTGCAGCGTCACCGCCGACCCACGGTCGTGCGCGTCGCCAGCCGCATCGGCCGGAACGTCGGCGCGCGTGGCTTCTTGAGCCTGTGCCAAAGACAACGCGCCGCTCAAGCCCAGCGCGACCAGACTTCGATGAATCAGAACCGACACCATGGAAACTCCTGAAAAGAATGAACGAAGCCGCGTCACTTCAGACGCCGGTGCGCGAGCCCGCGGGCATCGCCACCGCGCGCGATTTCCCGCCCAACTTCTTGCCGAGCCGTCGCCATCCAATGGCGACACCGGTGAGGCTGAGCGCCGCGCCGCCGAGGCTCAACACGATCAGCAACGCATCCCACCAAGGCCGATGCGCGAGCAATGCCGGCCAATCCCAGCTATGCAAAAACGCGAACAGCCATCGGCGCACGCGCGCGCTGTCATCGAGCCGGCTCGCAACGGCGCCGGTCGCCGGATCCAGATGCAGCCAAGTGTGCTTCTGGTCGGCGAACTCGATGCGCAACACCGGCAGACGGCGATCATTGCTGCCGCTCATCGTGTGTTCGGCGCGGGCGTAGTAATACGCGTCGTACTCGCGCAGCCAGGTGCTGCGCGCGATCGGGACGCCGGGCATGACGCGCCGGGCTTCGGCCAGCAACGCGGATTCATCGATCGCCGCGATCGGGCGGCCATCGACGTGCGCGGGCACGACGCGCGCTTGGCCGCGGGCATCGGTCGCCACGTATTGGCCGCGCCCGTCGAACATGCGCCATTCGAGTTCGACCGGGATGAATTGCGCGTCGAGCAAACGCGCGATCGCTTGCGCGGGCGGCAAAGTGAACCGGCCGGGATCGAGGCCGGTACGCAGCGCGGCCCGATCACGCCCTTTGCCGCCGTCGAAGACCTGCCACGGATTCATCGACAGCAATCCGCTGAAGATCCAGGTGACGCAAACGGCGCCGAAGGCGAGACCGAGCAGATGGTGCCAACGCATGGCGCGGCCAAGGTAAGGCGTCTTGCCGCCATGCCGGTACTGCCCGGCGAAACGCCAGCGCATCAGCCCGACCACCACGCCGCTGACCGACAAGACGGTGGCGATCAAGGCCGCGTAGATCACGATCTCGGTCCAGAGTCCGTCGAACATGCCGCCGCGAAACGGATAGAGCCAATGGATCCAGGCGCCGATCCAGTTCCATCCGCGCTCGGCCCGCGTGGCATCGCGCACCACCTCGCCGGTCGTGGACGACACGTAATAGCGCGTCCCCGGCCCATCGTCGGCTTCGATCAGATGCAAGGGCCGATGCGGGTCCAACGCGCGCGAATGCGTCCACGCGTCTTCATCGACCAGGCCGCGATGCTGCAAGGCGGCCGCGCCCGCATAGGCGCGGACCGCGCGCAGCGCTTGCGCCTCGCCGACGCCGGCGATGGGCCGGCCGGAGCGGGCATCGACCGCGATCGTCTGACCGCGCGTCCAGCTCAGCACCAGACGCGGCGTCCCCGCCACGATCGACAGTCGCGCCGACTCGGGCGCATCGCGGCGCCCGACCGCTTGCAACGCGGTCGCCAGATCGCTCAAGCCGGCCTGCGCCCCGAGCGCCGGCAAGCCTGCGCGCCGCTCGCTCGGCGTGAGCTTGGGATAGCCCACGTACATCATGACCACGCCCGACACGAACCACATCGCCATGAACAAGCACAGCAACACGCCCATCCATCGATGGGCGAGAAACAGAACGCGCTTCATTGCCGCCTCCGCTCAGAAGCGCATCTGCAATGCCAGTTCGACCGTGCGCGGCGCGCCGAGATAGAACATCGGGGTGCCGGTCACCCAACGCGCGTACACCTCGTCGGTGAGATTGCGCACCCGCAGCGTCAGGTTCGCGTTGGGCGTCGGGTGGTAGCCGAGATACGCGCCGTAGATCGTGTAGGCCGGAACCCACAGGGTGTTGGCGGTATTGGCGTACCGCGATGAGACATAACGCGCGTCGACGCCGGTCTCCCATTGCGCGTCGATCGTGTACGTCAGCCACGCATTCGCGACCCGCGCCGGTGTGTTGCTCGGAGTATTGCCGGCGCGTGAAACGGCGGTCCCGCTGACGGTCTCGGTGAAATCATCGTATTGCGCATCGACATAGGCGAAGTTGCCCTGCAACAGCCAGGCCGGTGCCGCGCGCCATGACGCGGCGAGTTCGACCCCGCGCGATGATTGCTGCCCGACCGGAATGGTGACGGTCGGATTGTTCGGATCGCTGATCGCGATGTTCTTGCGCGTGATCGTGAAGGCGGCGATTGTGCCGGTGCCCTTGCCTTCGGCGAAATCGAACTTGCTGCCGACCTCGAATTGATGCCCGGTCGTCAGATCGAAATCGCGCACCTGGCTGAAGGTCGCGGTGGTCAAAATGCCCGCGGGCGGATCGGCCGCCGTGCTGTATTGCGCATAGACATTGGCACCCGGAGCGACATCGGCCACCACACCCAAGCGACCGGTGATCGGACGATAGGTACGCTCGAAATAGGCCGGATCGGTCGCACTGACCGTGCGCTGATTGCGCACCTCGAGATCGATCTGGTCGCGGCGCAAACCACTCACCAAGGCGAGGGTGTCGGTCAGGCGCGTACGGTTTTCGAGAAACAGCGCGAGCGTCGTCACGCGGTGCGACCGATCAGGCACGAAGCCCGGCACCATGCCGGGAATCTCGAAGAAATGCTCGGTCGTGTAGTCATACGGGTCGACCGTGCTGACCGTCGCCGACAAAGAGCGCGGAAAGCGCGTCTGCTTGTTGACGCTGTAATCGAAACCGGCCGCCCAGTCCGACGGCAAGCCCGCAAGACTGCCTTTGCGGGTGTACTCGACCCGGTCGCCATTGAGTTGTTGATCGTGCCGCTGCAACAGCGCCGACGAGCGTGTGATCGCGGTGTTGCTCGCGTTGTAGCGATAGCTTTCGACGTTGCGGTAATCGCGCAACGCGTCGTAGTGATAGAAGGTGTTGCGCAGACTGCCGGCGTCGCCGAGCTTGTAATCCAGCACCGAACGCGCCCATTGCACGGTCTGCTCGTAAAGTCCATCGGACGTGTTGTAGTTCTTGAAGCGTATGCCTTCGTCGATGCGCAATTCGCCGCTGGCCGGCTGCAAGGCCGGCGTGCCCCAATACGGGCGATCCACCCGCTCGTTCTGGTACTCGACCGCCAACGTATGCGACAACCGCACGTTCACATCGGTCAGCAACGACGCGGCGAGATTCCAGGCCTCGCGCTTGTTGCCATCGACCCAACCGGTGCTGTCAGTGCGGCTCACATCGGCGCGAGCGAAGTGGCGCACCGCGTCGTCCGCGCCCAGCCGGCCATTCACACCCAGGCCCAGCATCGACGTGTCGTAGGACCCGTAGCTCGCCTTGACCTGCACTTCGTTGCCATCGCGATGCGCGAGTTTGGTGAGGTAATTGATCGACCCGCCGACAGCGCCGGCGCCGAACAAGAAGGTCGATGGCCCGCCGATCACCTCCACCCGATCGTAAATCCAGCTATCGACCGGCCGCGCCGAGATCGCGTCGTATTGCACCGTGATGCCGTTGAACAATTGCGTGAGTTGCGAGACCCCGAAACCGCGATAACTGGCCGATCCCGCCGATCCGGGAGGCGCCGCGGCGGTCAGGCCGGGCACGCTCGACAAGATCTCCTGGGTATCGGTCGCGCCGCGCTTTTCGATCACATCGCGCTCGATGATCGTGACCGAGGCCGGGGTTTCGCGCGGCGTGAGCCCGAGCCGCGACCCGGTCGTCGAAGGCGTGTCGAGCGACAGTTTGTCGCTGGGCTTGCTGCCGTTGACCTGCACCACGGGCAGGATTTCGTGCTGCGTCGATTCTTCGGTGTTTTGCGCCAAGGCGCCGGACGAGAGCGCCGCGCTCAGACTCGCGGCGACGATGCGTAGATGGCTGGACTTCATGACATTCCTGATGCGTGTGCCCCGCACGCCAGCCGCGGAACGAACCGCGCCGACGTCGCTCGCGCGCGCAATCGCGCAACGCGAACAAGGGCGATCATGCGAAAGCGCCGGGCGCTGGATGCACCCGGTGCCGACTCAAAGGCGTGGATCAGGAAAGCGCAGGAGGCGCGCGCGGATGCGCGACCGTCCACGGACGGAACGGTTGCGCGTCAGGAACGACGGAAATCGGCGCGCCATGATGCGCGACCGGTACCGCGATGGCGCCGAAAACCGGCGGCAATGCGATGAAGGAGCCGGCATGCAACCCGCAAAACGGGCATTGCGATGCCTGGTCGGTTTGCCCCGAATCGCCGTCTTCTTGCGAATTCGCAAACTCGTCGACCTGTACCCAGCGCAACCCGGCGAGCGAACAGATCTGGGTCCAGCCAGTCTGGCCTTGCGACGCCGCGACCGCTTGCGAGACCGCCGGCGCGAGCGCATTGAGCAAGATCGCGAAGCACGCGATCCAGCAATAGACCCGACGGCGGACCAGGGAAAATGACATGGGGCGCGAGTGTAACCGCGTGTGGCGGACTTTGTGGCGCGCACCTGCCGAATTCTTGATCCGGGCCCGACGTGCCGCCGGGACGCCCCCCCCGGCGGGCACTGCGCAGCGCCGCCCCTGGGCGCGTTGCACCGCCCACACAAGAAGGCTCACACTGCGCACCGCGCGCCGTTTACAAGCCTTTGCGTTTGGGCAATCAGCGCGCAGCACCCCTTTTCTATCGTCGCTTCCATGACCCGCCCCCCTAAGACCCTCTTCGCGCGGCCGCATTCGGCACCGGCCACGCGGTCGTCGGTGCGACCGACGGCCCGTCGCGCGCTGCCCGTCGCCGCCAGCCTCATCGCCGCCAGCCTGTTGCTCGCCGCCTGCTCGACCACCGCCCCCATGCTCGATGTATCCAAGGCCGGCGTCGCCGTGCCCGAGGCGTGGGCACAATCGTCTGCGGCCGCGGGGGCCGGTGCGACCGACCTGGGCCGCTGGTGGCAACGCTTCGATGACCCGCAACTGACCCAGCTCATCGACGAGGCCTTGCGCGCCAACACCGACGTGCGCGCCGCCCAGGCGGCGTTGCGCCAAGCCCGCGCGGTGCGCGATCAATCGGCCGCGGCCTGGTGGCCGACCCTCGACGCATCGGCCTCGGGCCAGCGTTCGCGCAGCGCGAGCCAGCCCGCAAGCAATCTGTACCGGGCTGGCTTCGACGCGGCCTGGGAGCCGGACATCTTCGGCGCCACGCGCAGCGCGGTCTCGGCGGCCGATGCCGACGCCGCCGCGAGCGCGGCCAGCCTTGCCGACACGCAAGTGTCGATCGCGGCCGAAGTGGCGATCGCCTACATGACCCTGCGCGGCAGCCAGTCGCGGCTCGCGATCGCGAAGCACAATCTGGCGGCCCAGGAAGAGACGCTGCAAATCACACAATGGCGCGCGCAGGCCGGGCTTGCGACGTCGCTCGACGTCGAGCAATCGCGCGCCACCACCGAGCAGACGCGCGCCAACCTGCCCACCCTCGAAGCCAGCATCGCGCAATCCGAACACGCGCTCGCGGTCCTGACCGGCAAGCCGCCGGCGACGCTGATCGCCGGACTGCAAGCGCAGGCGGCGCTGCCCGCGCCGCCGGCCGACATCGCGCTCGACATTCCGGCCCAAACCTTGCGCCAGCGCGCCGATGTGCGCACGGCCGAACGGCGGGTCCAGGCGGCGCTCGCGCGGCTCGATGCCGCCGAGGCCGACCGCTATCCGAGCTTCAAACTCAGCGGATCGATCGGCCTGAGCGCCTTGACCGTGGGCGCGCTGACCAGCGGCGGCACGGTCGCGAGTTCCTTGCTGGCCAGCATCTCGGTGCCCTTGTTCGACGGCGGCGCGCGGCGCGCCAAAGTGCGCGCGCAAGATGCCGCGCTAGAACAGGCGCGGGTCGACTACGAAGCCGCGATCCTGACCGCGCTCAAGGATGTCGAAGACGCGCTGGTCGCCTTGCGCACCGGGCGCGAACGCCTGGCGACCTTGCGCGTGGCGTCCGAAGCCGCCACCAACGCCGCCCTGCTCGCCAAGCAGCGTTACGCGAGCGGTCTGGTGGACTTTCTGACCGTCCTCGACACCCAGCGCACGCAATTGAGCGCGCAAGACAATGTGGCCAGCGCCGAAGCCGAACTCAATGCCGATTACGTGCGTTTGTACAAGGCGCTGGGTGGCGGTTGGCAAGCCACCGACGCTGACGACATCGCCCCCGGCGCCACGACCGCACACCCACACACCACGACTGCCTCCGGATCATGAGCACGCCCACCTCCCCCACTTCGCCGGCCGCCACGGCCGATCTGCAAACCTTGCTCGACGAACCGCCGCGCGTGGCCTGGTGGCGCCGCCGTTCGAGCTGGATCGCCCTGCTGGTGCTGGCGGTGGTGATCGCGGGTCTGGCCTTTTGGCGCGTGAGCGCGCGCAACGCGGCCGGCCCGAGCTTCATCACCGAGCCGGTCAAGCGCGGCGATCTGGCCGTCACCGTCATCGCCAACGGCACCTTGCAGCCCACCCGCACGGTCAATATCGGCAGCGAACTGTCGGGCACGGTGTCGCAGGTGTTCGTGGACGTGAACGACCAGGTGCGTAAAGGCCAGCCCTTGGTCCAGCTCGACACCGCCAAGCTGCAAGACCAGATCGTGCGTTCCCGAGCGACGCTCGCCTCGGCCGAAGCGAGCGTGGCCCAGAATCTCGCCGCGGTGAAGGAAGCGCAAAGCAATCTGGCGCGGCTCGAAGAAGTCGCCAAGCTTTCCGGCGGCAAAGTGCCGTCGCAAAGCGAACTCGACACCGCGCGCGCCACGCTCGAAAAGGCCCAAGCCAACGAGGCCGCCGCGCGCGCCTCGGTGCAGGACGCGCGGGCCGCCTTGTCGACCGACGAGACGAATCTGTCGAAGGCGTCGATCCGCGCACCGACCGACGGCGTGATCCTCACCCGCTCGGTCGATCCGGGCAACGCGGTGGCGGCCTCGTTGCAGGCGGTGACGCTGTTCACGATCGCCGAAGACCTGCGCAAGCTCAAATTGCAGGTCAGCGTCGATGAAGCCGACGTCGGTACGGTCAAGAACGGGCAGACCGCCACCTTCACGGTCGCGGCCTATCCGCGCCGCAAGTATCCGGCCACCATCACCCGCGTCGCCTATGGGTCCACGACCACCGACAATGTCGTCACCTACACCACCTATCTCGATGTCGACAATGCGGACCTGAGCCTGCGCCCCGGCATGACGGCCACCGCGACCATCGCTTCGGCCGAACGCCATGACGTGCTGCTGGTGCCCAATACCGCGCTGCGTTTCACGCCATCGAGCGGCGCGCCCGCGGGCGGGCAACCGGCCGGCGCCAGCGGGTCGGGTGGCGGCATCGTCGCAAGCCTCATGCCGCGCATGCCGCGCCAGCAAAGCAGCCGCGGCGCGGCCGGCGCCGGCGAGAAGCCCGCCGCGGCCGGCGAACGCCAGGTCTGGGTCCTGCGCGAAGGCAAGCCGATGGCGATCAAGGTCGTGACCGGGCTTTCCGACGGACGCATGACCGAAGTGACGGCGGCCGAATTGCAGCCCGACATGCAGGTCATCACCGATCAACGCGCGAGCGCATCGAAATGAGCACCCCAGGTTCCGAGGTGAACACCGGCCTGGCCGCCGGCGCCGATGCCGGCGCGCCGCCCATCATCGCCTTGCGCGCCGTGACCAAGGTCTATGGCGAAGGCCAGGCCGCGTTCAAGGCGCTCAAGGGGATCGATCTCGACATCGCGGCCGGCGACTTCGTCGCGGTGATGGGGCCGAGCGGTTCCGGAAAATCGACGGTGATGAACATCCTCGGCTGCCTCGATACGCCGACCGCGGGCGCCTATCTGTTCCAGGGCGCGCATGTCGAACAACTCACGCGCGATCAGCGCGCGCGCCTGCGCCGGCGCTGGCTCGGCTTCGTGTTCCAAGGTTTCAATCTGCTCGCGCGCACCTCGGCGCAAGAGAATGTCGAACTACCCTTGTTGTACCGCGGCCTGGCGCGCGCCGAACGCGCCGCGGCGGCCAAGCGGTCGCTGGCGCTGGTCGGGTTGGCGGGGTGGGAACATCACACGCCGGCCGAACTGTCGGGCGGCCAACAACAGCGCGTCGCGATCGCGCGCGCCATCGTGAGCGAGCCGCAAGTGCTGCTGGCCGACGAGCCGACCGGCAATCTCGATTCGCAACGCAGCCGCGAAATCATGGAGTTGCTGGTGCGGCTCAATGAAGAGCGCGGCATCACCGTGCTCATGGTGACCCACGAGCCCGACATGGCGGCCTATGCCAAGCGCATCGTGCGCTGTGTCGACGGACGCATCGCGAGCGACCAGCGCAACACCGAGCGCACGCCGCTGCGCACGACCGACGACGCCGACACCGCGCGCGAGGAGGCGTGATGCTGTTCAACACTTTCCTGCTCGCCCTGCGCGAAATCCGGCGCCATCTGTTGCGGTCTTTCCTGACCATCCTCGGCATCGTGATCGGCGTGAGCGCGGTCATCACCATGGTGACGCTGGGCAACGGTGCGACCATGGCGGTGCAGACCCAGATTTCGAGCCTGGGCAGCAATCTGCTGATGATCCGTCCCGGGCAACGCATGGGGCCGCCGAGCGCCGGCGTCTCGGGTGCGCCCTTCTTCAAGGAGGCCGATGCCGAGGCGATCGCTTCGCAGATCGGCGGTATCGCGGCGGTCGCGCCCGAGGTGCGCGGTAGCGTCACCGCGATCGCCAACGGCAAGAACTGGTCGACCACGGTCACCGGGACCACGAATGCCTATTTCAAGACCAACAACTGGGTGATCGCCGAGGGCCGCACCTTTGAAGACACCGAAGAGCGCGCCGGCGCCGCGGTCTGCCTGATCGGCGCGACCATCCGCCGCGAATTGTTCGGCAGCACCGATCCGATCGGCGAGCAAGTGCGCATCAAGCAGTTCTCGTGCGAGGTGATCGGCCTGCTGGCGTCGAAAGGCCAGGCCGCGATGGGCAACGACCAGGACGACATCGTCGTGGTGCCCTTGCACACCGCGCAACGGCGCGTCACCGGCAATCTGCGCGTGCCGACCCTGCTGGTCTCGATGAAGGACGGCAGCGACGCCGAGCGCGTGAAAGCGAGCCTGACCCAGTTGCTGCGCGAACGGCGCAAGCTGTCCGACAGCGACGATGACAACTTCAATGTGCTCGACACCAAGCAGATCGCCGAGACGCTGTCGGGCACGACCAAGATCATGACCACCCTGCTCGGCGCGGTGGCGGCCGTGAGCCTGCTGGTGGGCGGCATCGGCATCATGAACATCATGTTGGTCAGCGTCACCGAGCGCACGCGCGAAATCGGCGTGCGCCTGGCGATCGGCGCGCTCGAACGCGAGGTGCTGCTGCAATTCCTGATCGAGGCCGTGGCCCTGGCCGCGCTGGGCGGCTTGATCGGCATCGTGATCGCGACGCTGGCCTCGGTCGGCCTGGCCGCCGTGATGCAGGTGCCCTATGTCTTCAACGTCGGCATCAATCTGCTGGCCTTCGTGTTCTCGGCCGCGATCGGCGTGGTGTTCGGCTATTTCCCCGCCCGGCGCGCAGCGCAACTCGATCCGATCGAGGCGCTGCGGCACGAGTGAGGAAGTTCAGGACGGCAGGAAGTCCACGGGCCAGGTGACGGTCATCGTATCGACGTCCTTGGCCCCGAAGTCGAATTGGCGGATGCGCGCGAGCAGCTTGCGTTCCAGATCGGGCGACTTGAGTTCGCTCGACTGGATGTTCACATCGACCACCTCGCCCGATGGCGCGATCTTGAGCTGGAGCACGACCTTGCCTTGCAGCGTCGGGTCCTCACGCAGCGCCCGGTTGTAGATCGCATAGATCGCGCCCTTGTTGCGTTCGAACACCAGCTTGATCTCTTCGATCGAACGCGACGCCTTGCCGCTCGCCCCCTTGTGGACGGCACCGCCGGCGCCACCGCCGGTACCGACGCCATTGCCCTTGCCGCCGCCTCCGCCACCGCCATAACCACCGCCCCCGCCGCCACCGGCCACGCCTTCGACCAGCGTGGTGGCACGACCGGCCAGACCGCCGCCGCCGGTGTTGCGGCTATAGCCCGCGGTGTTGATGCCACCGCTGCCGCCGCTCGCGTTCGAGGTGATGAGCGCGCGCGTCGGCACCCCCGGATCGGTGCCGGCCCCGACGCCCGGCCCCACGCCGGCGCCGACGCCCGGTCCCGGCTTGATGTTCGGATTGAGCTGGACCGCGGTCGGTGCCCCGCGCAATTCGGCGAGTTGGTCTTTCATCGCGAGCAGGCCCACGCCCGCGGCCTTGCGGCGCGCACCTTCGACTTCGCCCGGCGGCCGGTTCGGCTGCGGGTTGCGCGCTTCGGGCACCGGCGCGCCCTTGGCCGGTTCAGGCTTGGGTTCGCGATCGGGCTTGGTCGGATCGGGCTTGACCTCCTGCCGTTCGATCTTGGGCGCCGGCGGCGGTGTGTTGGGCCGTTCGAGCACCAGCTTGGCCAGACGCGACGGAATCTCGGGCGGATTCTCGCGGTCGATCTTGGGCGCGGGCAGCCAGGGAAAGATCAGGCAGATCAGCAGGCAGACGATGAGCACCCGCTGCAAGACGCGGCGAAAGCGCTTCTCGTCGTCGGGCGCGGCGCCCCAGGGCAGGACCGGCGCGCGGAAGGAAACGGCGAGTGCGGTCATGACTTTTCGTACCTTCTGATGACGGCGAACGACACGTCGCTGTAGTTGGCCCGCGCCGCGGTCACCATGACCTTGCGCAGCAGGCGATACGGGATGTCCTTGTCGCCCATGATCGTCACGGCGCGGGTCTTCTCTTCGTTCTCCTTGCGGATCACCTGGCGATTGGCTTGCAGCAAATCGAGTTCGGCCTTGAGCGGCTCGATCACATCGCCTTGCAACGCAAGCACCTCGTTGACGCCCGCGACCGAACGGCCGTCGACGACGATCTCGGTCGGCGTCACGGTGATGACCACCGTTTCGCGCGGACTCTTCTCGGTCGTCGATTCGGGCAGCTTCACGGCCTTGGTGCTCGGCAGCACCTCGACCCCGACCGCGCTCGACAACAAAAAGAAGATCAGGATCGTGAAGATGTCGATCAAGGACACGAGGTTCATGTCGAGCCCCGTATGGTTGCGCGCCTTGCGCTCGGCGCGCTTTTGCAGTGGTGTCAGCTTCATCGTCGCCCCGCTATGGCTTGACGCTGATCGGCGCATCGCCGATCGAAATGTCGGGGAACAGCTCGGCGCGTACCAGCTTCGCGCCGTCGGGCGCGGGCAGATGCCCGATGCGCGCGGCGTCCATCACCTTGACCAAGGTGTCGTAAGGCGTATCGGGCTGGGCGAGCACCGTCGCCGCGGTCGCGTCGGGGAACTTGAGCTTGATCTGCTCGAGCAAGGCCGTCAGCGCCTTCACGTCATAGCCGGTCTGGAGATTCGGGATGTGCTGGATCAGTCCGCCGATGCGGTCGCCGACGTCGAGCGCGTCGGGCCGGATCACGATCTCGAGCTTGAGGTCATTGACCTTGAGCTGTTCCACGCCCGCCGATTGCGCGGGCAAAGTGAGATCGAGCACCGCCAGACGCGTGAATACCGCCGTCGACAACAAGAATGGCACGAGCACCACGATCAAGTTGATGAAGGCCGTGACCTCGAGCTGCGCCGGGGTCTTGTGCAAGCGTCGCACGCGCATGGCTTACCTCGCGGTTTGCGATTCGGACTTGGCGGCCGACGACTCGGCCATCAGGCGTTGCACCAGGTTCAAGAAGCTGATCTTGGCGGCTTCCAGACCATCGACGATCTCCGCGGTGCGCGCCTGCAGGAAGGCATGCACGAGCAGGAACGGGATCGCGACCATCAGCGCGAACGCGGTGTTGTTCATCGCGATCGAGATCGAGGCCGAGAGCATCTCCGCCTTTTCGGCCGGGTTCACCTGGGCGACCGCGGTGAAGCCTTTGATCAGACCGATGATGGTGCCGAGCAGGCCCACGAGCGTGATGACATTGGCGAAGGTCGCGATGTAATGGGTGCGCTTTTCGAGGCGCGGCACGATTTCCATCATGCCTTCTTCCATCGCGGCGTCGATGTCTTCGCGCCGGCGCGCGGTCTGCAAGCGCTGCAAGCCGTAGGTGACGATCTTGCCGATCGCGGCATCGGAGCGCGCGGTGATGCCGTGCACATCCTTGAACTTGCCGGCTTGCAGCATGGGCAGGATCTGTTCCCAGAGCTTGCGGTTCTCGCTGCGCGAGCGCTGCAAGAAGACGAAGCGCTCGATGGCGATCGACAGGCCGACGGCCATGATCAGGATGCTCGGGTAGATGAACAGGCCCGAATCCTGAAAGAACTTCACGAGGGTGCTGAAGGCATTCATGCGCGAATCTCCGGTGACGACGAGTGGCTCGATACGAAAAGGTTGAACAGCGGTTTGAACGGCAAGGGCGCGGCGCTAAGGCGATTTGGCCGCGGGCGCGGCCTCGGCGCGCACCTGCGCGTCATAACTGACCTGGCGTTTGAAGACATCGCGATCGATGGGCGCCAAGGCTTCGTCGAGCACGCTCATCGCGGGCTTGCCCGACAGATCGCCGGCCAAGGGCTTCTTCCAGGGCACGATGTACAACACCTTGGGCAATTCGCGATTGCCGATGATCTGGGTGCGATCGATGTCGGCGCGGTCTTCGGCCCGCGCGGGCGCACCGGCCAGGCCGGCCACGCACAGCGCCGCGCCGAGGGCCGCGCCAAAAGCGGCGCGCAGGCGGGCGCGCCGGGCCGCGAAACGCGGCGTCGCTGGCATCATGAGGGCTCCTTGGTCTGGTCGCCAGCCGGCTTGGCCTTGCGGTTCTTGAGGTCGGCCACCCATATGCCGACCACCTGGTCG
>JADHEF010000487.1_pt1 | contig 39993 bp, 32 predicted proteins | sample 8952391 | NCBI WGS metagenome assembly JADHEF01 (sample SAMN16124439, study PRJNA663245) | bioreactor sludge metagenome | isolation source: sludge (nitrite) | place: India:Bengaluru | collected 2019-02-28 | reverse complement strand
CTATTCACTGCGCACGTGGCGGCGGAACCGCTTGGCCGTCGCGCTGGGCGGATTGTTCGTTCTGACTGTATGTGCCGTAGAAGGCGGCGTTGCCGTCGAGCCACACGCAGAGCCTCAGCCGATCGTCATCCGAAAGCGTGACTTTGCCCCGATGGTTGTCGCCCTCAAGGATCTTGAGAAGCGGGCTTTCATCAGCGCCCATATGGCCCGGAACGGTGACGGTCTGCGCGATGCTCGTGTCGCCCCACTCGTACCACCGCACCTGTTTCCGCAGGTTGTTGTACGATTTGCAGAACGCGCCTTCGGGCTGGCCAGTCAGAGCAAGGCGGCTGTGCCGGGTTCCCTCCGTGCCGTCGTGGCAGCGCACGCAGTGGCGGTCGAGCACCGGCTGAACCAGCCGCTGAAAGCACCACGGGGAGGAACCGTCCGGTCCGGGGAGAATCGCCGAGGGCGCGCGGCGTGACGCGAGCGGCTGACGGTCCGGCGGAGGGCTTCCTGGCCGCTCGTGACAGCCCACGCAGCTGCGGCGCTCGCCGGGCTGCAGATAGACCACGCTGCGCATCGTGTGCACCGCACGCCCCGAGGCGTCCACCGCCTGAAAGTAAAACGGCTTGCGTGCCGGTGCGCGAAAAAAGGCCGAGCCGTCCGCCTCGACCGGCACCGTGCCCAGAAGCATGCGCGCACATTCGGCGTTGGCGTAGCCGAGCCGCGGCTTGTTGGCCACATGTGTCTCGGTCTTGGGCAGCACCTGATAGATACGCAGGCTATGGACCGGCCGGTCGGACGGCAGCGGCGTCAGACTGGCGCGCACATCGCTGAGCACAAACTCCCCTGCGTCGCCCAGGGCCGGATCGCACGAACGGGTCAATGCGGGCGGTGCCGGACGCGAAGCCAAGGGGAGCGGATACATCGACGAAATTCCCGACTGGCGGTACAACAGCTCCATGTTCCCGAAACGGTCGAAGTAATAGAGGCCCGTTTCACCATCGCGCTCGACCTTCGGCCCCATGCCCGGCAACGGGTCGAAACTGAAGGAGACCAGGTAGTAGTCTTCCGACAGCGGGCAGGGACTGTGGAAATAGCTGGCCGGCCAGCCAGCCGCCTCTGGAAAGCAGATCTCGGGCGTAAGCACTTCCAGCGAATCAAACCCGTCCTCGCCGCTGTTCGGATCGAGACAGGTCCGCGACGGATCGACGATCACCAGCGCCCCTCCCACGGCGGCGTGATGCGCCCCCGCCACAAATACGATCCGGTTCGAGCCAGGAATCGCCCGCGGCTGATAGCAGGCGTTGATCCGCGTGGTGTAATTGCCGAAGAGAATGCTCGGGTTGGTGCCGTCGGGATTGCTCGTCCAAATGCCGTGGAAGTTGGCTGCCGACCGATCGACGTAGTCCCAGCGGACATATGCGATGCGTCCATCCGCCAGCACGGAGGGGTGCCACTCGTTGGTCTCATGCCACGAGAGCGTCTGCACGCCGCAACCGTCTCCGTCCATCCGGTGCAAGGTATAGGTCGGCAGCGGCTCCCACGGATTGTGACACCGGCCAAAGCCGCCGCGGCGCGTCGACATGAAAGCCACGCCGCCGCCGGGCAGCGGACAGGGGTCGAAATCGTCGGCCTGTCCATCGGTCAGCTGCCGCAGTCCGGTGCCGTCGGACTGTACCGCGTAAAGGTGAAAACAGCGCCGCTGAGGCGAGTCGAAATCGGGCTTCGCCGCAGCCCGCGCGGCAAAGGCGAAATAGACCGTACGGCCGTCATCGCCCAACGCAAGCGTCGTGTAGTTGCCGCGCGGGAGCCGACCTGCGATCAGATCGCGTGTCCGCCGCGACCGACCGGGAGCCTCCAGCACATACACACCGCCGCCCTCAATGTCGCCGTAATCATAAAAATACCCAAGATACTCGTGCAGCATCTGGGTGACAAACCTCCGCCGCTGCATGAAGACCACCGGACGGGAACCCATCAAAGGATTCTTCAACGCCGCGTCTCGGCCAATCCAACGAATGCCACGGTACAGATCGATCCGGGCCGCTTCGGAGAGGAAAGCGGCCTTTTCAGCCTCGGATCGAAACTTCGCCCAAGCGGCGCGCTCGCGCGTCAGTTCCGGAGGCTGAGGCATGCGGCTGAGGCCGTCCAGCATGCGGCCGACACGTTGGAGCGCCAGATGAATCGTCTCAGGCGACTGCGGACCGCGTCCAAACCGTTTCTCCTGAGCCGACCAGTCCTCCTCCACCATCAGGCGGAAGGCCACATCGTCCTCAGCCGCATCCGCCAGAGTCGCAAACGACAGGGCCGCGGCCAAAACCGTTATCCAGCTCATCCGTCTTCCTTCTTTCTCTGCATCAACCGCTTCGGCGGCGGCCCTCTGCCCCCGGCCTATTCCGTTGGCCCGTACTCTTCCGGGAACCAGGTGCGGTAGAAGTTGTCGCGATGCCAGGTGTTGCCGGCGGACGCATAATCGCAGAAGGAAACGGTTTGCTGCAGCGCGCCTTCCGGGTTCTCGTGGTGCGAGCCGATCGGCAGCGTCGCGGAAAACGCCATCCAGATGTCATCCGACGGCGTGCGCACGTCGGCGAAACCCTGCATGCGCTGTCCGTCCTTGATGCCCCGCCGGAACGGCTCGTTGAAATCGCCGTCGCCGAAACGGCTGTCGCGGGCCAGGAGGACCGGACCGCGCGTAAAGGCGATGTTGTGGTCGAGCGTGTGGGCCACGACGGGCATGTCGAACTTGATTTCGACGATATCGCCGAGCTTCCATTCGCGCTCAACCGTGAAATAGGACCCGGATTTGACGCCCGGCTGCTCCTTGCCGTTCACCTTCACGACCGTCGTCTCGCTCCATTTCGGAATACGCAGCTTGAGCGGGACAACGCCCGCGTTCTCGGTGTGGCTAACGATACGGGCGGCGCTCGCGCGCGGATAAAGCGAATACATGTCGAAGGAGACCTTCTTGCCGGTCTTGGGGATGGTGCCCTTCACGAGCGCGGATGCGTAAAAGTTGAAGACCGCCGCGTCGTCGGTCGTGCGGAAGAGCCCCTTGAGAAAGCAGAGGAAGCCCCGCGGGCCGTTCGCCGTACAGCAGTCGGTATGCATGTAGCAGTGGTGCTGGCCGTGATAGCGGTTGCCGGAAAGCGGCGTATAGCCGGCGAATTCCGAGCCGTCCGCCTTCATCGCGCCGAGATACACATTGTAGAAGGTGCGCTCAAGCTCATCCGCCCACTTCGGGTCGCCCGTCAGATCGAGCAGCTTCTCGCAGAAGCGCATCCACGTCGTCGTGACGCACGTCTCCTGGAGCCGCAGATAGGGCAGGTGCTGCTTGCGAGCTCCGTGAAACCACGCTTCCGAACACGCGCAGCCGCCAGCGAGGTTGATCTCCTCCTTGATGATGTCGTTGCCGGTCGCGACCGCCGCGTCGAAAAGGTCCGTGCGTCCCGTGACCTCGAAGTACTCGAGCATGCCCTGATAGCAGCTCATCATCTCGTAAGATTTCCAGCGGTTATGCTTCATCACGTAGGCGCCGTTGGTTTCCGGCGTGTTGCCGTAGCCGTTGCGGTCCGCCACGGATACGCCTTTCAAGGCAAGGTCGAGCAGCCGCGGGCCGTCCTCCGCTTCGGTCATGTCCTTGACGAGATACGTCGCGAAATCGAGGATCTTCTTGTCTTGGGTCCGCTTGTAGAGCCACATCACGGGCTCCAGGATCGATGAGCTCGCATAGCCGGACCAGTTGCCGGTCTGATACAGATGTTTGCCACGCTTTCCTCCGGGACCCAGTTCGGCGATCACGTAGTCGCACACCCGCTTGCACGCCTCCAGCACTTCCGGAGACTTGGTCGCATCGTAGTCATGCATGAGCCCCATCATCGTGTACTTCATGCCCCAGACGTCCCACCCTTCGCCGCAGCGGAGCTCGTCCGGGTAGTTCCCGATGTAGCCGCACGTCTCCTGCGAAGCGAGTATGCGCGCGATGCCGCGGTCGACTTGCGATTTCAGCTTCGCAGAACCGGTGTACTGCAGATACGGCATGGCGGCGTGCATGTACTTGCCCCAGAACTCCGTCTGCCACCAGCCCTTGGTTTCCGTCTTTTCCAGGAACGGCGCGGTGATGTAGTCGACATCTGTCCCGATCACGTGGCGTTCGATCATCGCATCGAGCCGCTCGCCGAGATAACCCTTGAGCCGCACGTCGCCGATGGCGCAGACGACCGGCGACCGGGCCTTGCCGGAAACCTCGGCGGAAGACCGCGGTTGCTCCTTCGAAGCGTCGCCGGAGGGTCCGTCGGCGGACGCGATGAGTACCGTGAAAACTGTGAGCGCAGGGACAAGCATTCGTTTCATTTTTTCAAGCTCCTTAATCCTTCGATAATAGTTCCCTTTTGTTTCGCAGTCAACGTCCCATCGGACGAAAGAACAGAAGTACGAGGGGGCCGGCCCGAGATGCGGTGCATGGACCGGCTGACGGCAGGGACCGGCTGGGATGGGGGATTAATAACAACGAATAACAAGCGCGAGGGGGGGGAGAGGGGATTTGAGAGCTGAGCATGGCGGATGGAAAGCCGGGAATATGGGGAAGCATTCACTTGCGTTGACTGAATTGCGCTCGTCGGGTAAGCTATGGTCAATCTAACGGAGGATCTCATATGATGCGTTGTCTGTTTGTTTTGTCCGCACTTCTGTCATTCACAGCGCCACAGGATTCGGTGGCGCAATTTGTCGGAACCAGCCCGTCGTTCAAAGGCCCCGTCGGGTTGCAGCTCTACTCCCTGCGGAATCAGATCAAGCAGCAGGGAGCCATCGCGCTGGACTTTGTCAAAGAACAGGGTTTCGTCGAGGTCGAGATCGGCCTCGAAAGCCATTACGGCCTGACCGCGGAGGCGATGAAGGCGGCCCTTGACGCGCGCGGCCTGAAACCGATCGCCGCCCACGCCAGCCTCGACTTCATCCTGAACCAGACCGAGAAGGCCGTCGCCGAGGCCAAGCGTTTCGGCCTTCAGTATGTCGGCGTCGCTTGGGCTCCGCACAAAAAACCCTTGGACGAACAACAGGTTCTGAAAATCGCCGAGGGGTTTAATCGAGCCGGGAACGTGCTCAAAGAGCACGGCATCCAGTTCTTCTATCACAACCACGGCTTCGAATTCCAGCCCTACAAGGACGGAACCCTTTTCGACCTGCTTATGCAGAAGACCGACCCCACTCTCGTGAAATTCGAGATGGACATCCTCTGGGTGATTCATCCCGGCCAAGACCCGGTCACTTTGCTGAAGAAATATCCTAACCGCTGGGCGCTGATGCACTTGAAAGACCTGCGCAAAGGGGTCAAGGGCGATTTCAGCGGAGGCACCTCGCTGGACAACGACGTGGCGCTCGGCAGCGGGCAGGCCGACTACGCAGCCATTCTGAAAACCGCGCAGGAAATCGGCGTCAAACACTTCTTCATCGAGGATGAAAGCCCCGTCGTCCTGCAGCAGATTCCGAACAGCTTAAAATTCCTGTCGTCGGTGGCGTTCTAACGGACCTTCGCATTTGCCGTCCCTGAAGCCGGAAGACTGTCTGCACTGAAGCATCTCCCCGAACCTTCGGCGAACGCCATCGCGCTGAGCGACGTGGCAAGACGCCAAGAATCCGGTTTTTACGGCTCGTTTCCGCATCCCCGCACATGCGCTCTTTTCTTACACTGGACGTTCTTGGCCGCCGGTGGTACGGTATCACGCGTTCGGGAGAAACCGGCAATTGAAAGGAAGAAACATGAAATTGATGGTGATGATGATGGCGGCAGTGCTGACGGGCGTGGCATTTGCGAATTCTCCGAACCCGAAGGCGGCGGGAGACATGTTCGGCGTGAAGAAGGTGGCCGGGACCCCGAACTTCGAGAAGCCGCCGGCCGGCGCGGAGGTGCTTTTCGACGGCACGTCGATGTCCGCAGAGGCGAACTGGGTGGCCGAGAAGCCCAAAGAAAAGGGCGGGGTGATCTGGCCGGTCAAGGACGGCGTCTGGATCGACACCGCGACGGACTTGCTCACGAAAAAGGAGTATGGCTCAGTCCGGCTGCATCTGGAGTGGCGCGTCCCGAAAGACCGCGTGGCAGCCGGCCAGAAGGGCGCGAACAGCGGCATTATTTTCATGCCGAAAAAGGGGTGGTATGAGGTGCAGATCCTCGAGTCGCACAGCAACCTCACAAACACCTACTCCGACGGCATGGCCGGTGCGATTTACCAGCGTTCCACGCCCGCGTGTAACCCCGCCCTGCCCAAGGGCGAGTGGCAGACTTACGACATCACGTTCCTCGCGCCGAAGTTTAAGGCGGACGGATCGGCCGAGCGCAAACCGACCTTCACGGTGGTCTTCAACGGCGTGACCGTGCAAGATGCAGTGGAGATCGACGGCTCAACGCTCAAACGCACGGCCACGCTGAGCCCGCACCCCGTGAAGCAACCCATCAAGCTCCAGTACCACAACGACCCCATCGAATTCCGCAACATCTGGATTCAAGAGCTGGGCGACTGACTCAAGCTCCGCGCCGACGCCACTACAAAACCATCCTGACCGCGAAACGGTCAGCTTCGCAACAGGGCTGGAAGGTGTGTTAACTATTCAGCCCCTTTGCCTTGCCCTTTTTAAGCCGGAGCGTCAGAACACCAGTTTCAACAGCCGATCGAGCAACTCTTCCAGCGGAATCATCGTCAACAGCAAAGGCCCCACGGGCAACAACGTGGTCACCCCCAATTGCAGCACCGTCTTCATGTTGAAGGGCACCCATTGCATTTCCTTCACCACCGTGAAACTGTTGCCCAGATCGGCCAGCGACTGGATGTCCGCGCTGCCGAGCAGCGGCTCGTCCGCCGGGGCGCCGCCGCGCAGCCACTTGCGGTCGAACTCGCACGAATAGCGCTGCGCCAAGGTGCCGAATTCACGAGAGCCCAGGCGTTTGGCGGCTGCGAGCTGCGGCAGGAACACCAGCAGCGGCCCGAGAACGGCAAACACCATGAAGGCTACCAGCCCGATGAGTTCCAGCTTGAACTCGGGCAGTTTTGCGCCCGTGTAGAAGATCCGGTTGGCCATCAGCCCTGCCAGCATCGTCCCCTGAGCGAGCAACACCGGCGCAAACGCGTTGCAGACCCCCGCGAGGAAACCCAACCCGCCGCAGCGATCAGGATGCGTCGGCATCAAGCTCAGCTCGAGACGTGAAACCTGCCATAGAAAACGCGCCCAAATGAACAGCCTGAAATACCAGCGCAAGAGCAGGAACTGGAACAGCGGCAGGCTCACGCAGCCCAGCCACCAGCCCGCCAGTGACGGCCGAAGTTTCCCGTCCACCTCCACGCCATACCAGCTTCCCATATCGAGTGCGGCTTGCGTGCGCCAGACGAAGAGCACGCCCACCCCATAAACAAAGGCCAGGAGCAACAGCTCCGCAGCAACCGAATTGCGCAGGCGCAGCGCAGCCACGACAGCCGCGTCAAACCGCGACCGTACGGAGTCCGGGATCAGACCACGCTCCAGAAACATGCCCACAACCGGGCGCATCCGCTGGTGGACGATCAACTCCGCCATGACCAAGAGGGGTAACGCAAGCAGCAGACGCACGTGGATATCCGCGTCAAAGAGAAACGGCAGCTTGGTCCCGCCCCACGCATGACCTTCCGCGACCGAAAGCACCAGCAGGGGCACCCAGCTTAGCAACATCAACACCGTGATGCGCCGATTCAGCAACTCCAGCGCGTTTCCTGACAGGTGCGTGCGCTGCCAGAGTTGATACACCGGTCCACCGAGGCACAACGAGAAGTCGACCGGTTCCGCCATAAGCGGCTCACTGGACGCGTTTTTGAGGTTGATCATTTTTTTCCCCGGGGGTGACGTCTTATTGAGACAGATTATGACTACGCTCTTGATTCGCTCATATCTACCTGCCGTAAAAAGGCTCTGTGACCGAGTCCGTTGCGCCAACAACGACGCCGAATACGCTGAGCAGGCGATTGATGACAACAGAACTGATGTGTCTGACCATCATGTTTTCAGTTTATTCCGCTAAGTTGGAAAAGTCAACGTCATGCACAAACGGGCGGATAACAAGACCACGCACAACAGGGAGCATAAGTAAGCGTGAATTCGCCGATTGACTCTTTTCACATTCGCCGCATAATAGAAAAACATTCATAGGAGCCTGGCGTTTCCGTCCTGCCCAATGGGATAAGCGTGGCTCAAACAAAAGATCCTTATCAGCTGAGGCCTCATGAACAAAAACGGCAGCGTCCGGTTTCAACGCTCTTTCTTTTTCCTCTCTTCCCTGGGCTTCCTGCTGAAAACCGCCACGGCAGTCCCGGCGTTTGCCCAGGCGCAACCTGCCGCCACCCCGCCCCTCATACTCCCGCAACCCCAAGAAATCCGGCTCTCAGGGAGCGCCACCTTCACCGTCGGAGCCACGACCCACATTTCCGGTCCCGCCGAATCAGCAGCCATCGTCAAAGGGGTCCTGGCCGAGCGTGTGAACCTAACCGGACTCAAGGCTGGAGCCGGCGGCATTACCGTTGCCAAACCGCACGATCCGACCGATAAATTGTGGACACACGATCAGGCGTATCTCCTGACCGTGTACGCCTCGGGAATCTCGATCGAAGCAGCGGACAAAACCGGGACCTTCTACGCCGCACAGACCCTCGCACAGCTCATCCAAGACCATCCGGTAATCCCGGCGCTCGTGATCCGCGACTGGCCCGTCATCAAGACCCGGCTGGCCATGATCGCGACCGATCAGGGCGGGTTCCAGGTCATCGACATCGACTACTGGAAACGCATCATCCGCGAACTGGCAGCCCTGAAGCTCAATGCGGTCATGCCCTATTTCGACGGCGGCACCTACAAGTACCGCAAGTATCCGTTCCTCGGCACCAAAGGCGACGACGGCTTCACCTTGGAAAAGGCGAAGCTCCTGAGCGACTACGCGTCCGAACATTTCGTCCAGCTTATTCCGCAGCAGAACTCCATCGGTCATCTCGGCGGAGTGCTCGGACACAAAGAACTGCAGCACCTGCGCGACGGTGGCGGAACCATCAACACCGTGATGCCGGAGAGCTTCGCCTTTCTGGGTGACCTCTACGACGAACTGGCAGAAGCCTTCCCGAACGCCTCCGCCATCCACGTCGGAGGCGATGAGTTCGGGCAGGATTTCGGGAAGAGCCCGCTTGTTGCCGCACGGATCGCCCAAGTCGGCAAAGCCGCCGTCTACGGTGAGTTCATGGCGAAAATCCACGCCATGCTCAAGCAACGCAACCGCGCGATGATGATCTGGTGGAACGAGCAAGGCTTCACCCTTGAAGCCGGCCCCCTGATGCCTAAAGACATCGCCGTTTTCGACTGGCATTACAACGCACAAAAAGACTACCCGTCCTTGGACAACCTCCTGAAAGCCGGCTTTATCGCTCCCTGGGCCACGCCGGCGGTCACCCGCTACTACGACGGGAGCAACGATTGGGGACCGACCTTTGCCAACATTCACAACTTCGCCGTCGCCGGGGCCAGGCGCAACGTTCCGGGCATCTGCACCTGCACGTGGGTCCACGGCATGTGGGGCGGGCGCAACCTGTTCGAGCTGAATCTGTACGGGCTGGCCTACAGCGGCGAATGCGGATGGAACCCCTCCGCCGAGGTCGAGACGGCCACCTTTGACCGCACGTTCGTCGCCCACTGGCTGGGCTGCCGGGAGGCAAACGCGGCAACCTGGATGGCAGACGGCATCCACACCCCCTACGGCAAGGCCAACGAGCAGAAATTCTGGAGGGACAACCGGGGCCAAGAGACTTACGCCGGTTCACCTCTCACGGCCATTCTGGATCTCGTGAAAGTCACGCCCTCGCTTGAGACAGACGCGAAAACGCTGCTTGGCTTCTGCGACCGGGCGGACGCCGCTCTGGACGCCCTGAGAAACGCCTCCACGCGAAATCAGCTCACGCTCGACTACTTCAAACACGACGTCCGCATCCACCGGCTGGCCGCAAACCGCGTGCTGGCAGCCGCTGAATTGATGCGCTGGTCCGCAGGCTTGAAAATTCCCAAGGCCGTTCCCGAAAAAGAACTCCTCCGCCTCGATTTCGCCGCATCTCAACTTTCCGCAAACACCGCGAAGGCAGGACCGGCCACGAAGATCGCGGAAGGCGTTTTGGTCACGTGTCCCGGCGGCAACTGGAAAAGCGACGGGCTCACCGTCGGCCCTCTGCCCCTGCCGGAGGCCGGCGTCCTCGTGGAGTATGACCTGCGCCTGCGTCAGCTCGGGCAGCAGTTCCAGCAGTTCGCCTCTGTCAAACCGTCTTCCCATCACTACATGGTGTTTGTCGGGCCGGACAAGAAATTTCACCTCCACACCCGCTTCGGAAAAAACTGGTCCGAACAAGGCATGCTCGGCTTAGCCTGCGCGACCGGCAGATGGTACCGCTGCGCCGCCATCATCAAGAGAGACAGCCTCTCATTCAAAGCCACGGATCGCGAGACCGGCAAGACGGTGTGCCGCTCTGGCATCATCCCCATGGACGACGCCGGGCCGACACTGATGTTTGACTTCTCCGACTGCCATCCCGAAGCGGGCAGTGACGAGCCGGCTACCGATTGGGACAACGTGACCGTGTCCGCGCTTACAAAGGTGCCCGAGCAGAACATAACGCCACCCGCGGGATTCATCGACCGCATAAACCGGCTCATCGCGGAGCACACCGTGATCGAAGAGACCTTCCGCAAATCGGTCCTTGAGGCGGGCGGCGGCTCCGCGGATACCGGCAACCTGGGCAAAGGCGCGATGCAGTTCCGCAGCAAACAGGGCCGGGAAGACCTTGAGCACCTGATCCGGGATCTCACCGCCGGTCGGCTGCCCGCGAGTTTCGGGGAGTGACCGACTGTTCAGAGACGGGAACGGGAGCCCCGAAGGCTCCAGCTCCGTTCGAGCCAAAGGCCGTTCGCCAGCCGGAGCGGGCGGCGCCGTCATGCCACACACGACCCCTCAGACGGCACACGACTATTTGGCGGCCGCTACGCCAGGAGGCACTGTCACGTTGACCGTACAAGACGGACTCATGACGCTGCCCGCGACATTCGAGACACACACGGAGAAACTCACAGGGGCCTCTTTGACCTTAAGCGGTCGGCTCTTGTATTCCGTGGACGTTGCCCCTGGAATATCTTTGCCGTTTTTCCGCCACTGGTAAAACAAAGGCGGAGTCCCATCCGCTTTCACGCTAAGGGAGACCGGCTTCCCTTCCGACACGATCAGGTTTCTGGGGCCCACCTTCTTAACAATACATGGGGTAAGCGCATCCGGCGGAAGACCGGTCTGCCCGAGCACAACGATGCTGTTGTTTGAAGCATCGAACGCGGCATCAAAAGAAAAATCACTGTTTAACCCGTCGCGGAAGGTCTTTAAATAAGGAGAATAGGTTTTGAAATGAATCCTCCCTTCCTCGGGCTTAAAGGTGATTTGGCGAAGCCAGCCGTTGCCGCCCTTCGGATCGTTCTGGTAGTCAGCAAGCATCTGGATCACGTTCAAGCCGGCTTCGTTCTTTCCAAGCCGTTGCGCTTCGCCATGAAAGTGTCCGCACAACACCATAAAAATACGTGGATTCTTGGCAACGAGGTTATTCCAAACCTCGTTTTTGGCAGGCGTGCGGTTCCCGTCGATATTGAGGTAACAGTGGGTTGTCACGATTACCGGCATCTTGGGATTTGCCTTCACGACTCCGTCCGCCCATGTCAACGTGTCAGGGGAAGGACTAAAAGACAGATTGAGGTGAAGGATTTTGAAGCCGCCCCCACTGAATATCTGGTAGCAGCTGAGCCCGTCCTTGCTGGCGCCGCCGAAAGCAGGTCCTCCCTGATGCGCTTTTGTCAAGAAAGCGCGGCTGTTGACAGGCCCTTCTTTTTCCCTCAGATCATGGTTGCCAAAACTCACGCTATACGGCACTTTCGCGTCCAACTTTTCGATAGCGGCCGTGGCGTGTTTCCAATACTCGGCTTTTGTTCCGTCGTCCGTGAAATCGCCGAACTGCGAAACGAAAACAATATTCAGCGGCTCCTTGTTGGCAACGATCCATTCAGCCTGTCCGTCCATAAGATTGGGATTCGCCGTTTTGTTATAAACCTGGGTGTCCGGCAGCGCGATGATCGTAAACGGCACGGCCGGCGCCGGAGAACACAGAGCCAAGAGCAAGGAAAAGGCGAGTGCGGTTTTTATAAAGCACGTGGTTTTCATGTCGGACGTTTTTCCATTTCCGGGTTCAGGTTCCGCTCAGCACCGCGCCGCTGATCCGTTTTCGCAAGATCGTCCGGAGACGCCCTCAAGAAACAACGGACGCGTTCAATCCGAACAATAACAAAAGGAGGCTTGCCGAAACAAGAACGGAGGCGAGCGGACCGGCGTTTCAGTCCTTCACTGCCTCTGATTATAGAGCGGGCCACTGCTGACGTGCTGTTTGATAAAGGCTTTCTGAAGGGTGCCGATATCGCCCATCCACACATCCTCCCTTGGCAAACCGTTATGCCCCTTGTGAGGATATGCCACCATGCTTTTCTTGACGCGGAGGTTGTTATAGGCGGCGAAAATCCCGCTGGCCGGACACGTGGTGTCGACAAGTCCGGCGAAGAGCTGGGTCTCCGCCTTCGAGCGCGAGGCCAAGAAAACGTTGTCGCAATAGGCGACCGCCCGAGCAATCGCTTTCGTCTCATCATTCATCACGACACTTTTCGCGTTCCATCCCAACGGACGCGGCCAGCCAGCCACATCGGGGTCTGCAAAATCGCAGAGCGCCGGAACCAAAGCTGAAACCGCGGAGACGCGGCTGTCCAGACCCGCAGCCGCCAAGGCCTGTCCTCCACCCTGGCTTTCGCCGACGGCGATGAGGTGACGGCCATCCCACTCCTTCCGGGAACAAAGAAAGTCGATCCCTCGGAGGAGCCTCAGATACATGCCCACAAAATAGAACGCATCCCGATTGTCATGCCCTTGCGACGCGTAGTTTTTCAGCTCGTTCTTTTCGAGCCGCTCGTAGTATTCCTTTGGCATGTCGTTCGGGATGCCGTGGGCGTTAATGTCAAGCACCAGGGCTCCATATTCTTTGGCTTGGCTCATCGCCCCTCGCGGGCTGGCTATGCACCATGATCCTGAGACCCCCGCAGCCCGGAGATAGAGTAGCGCCGGGGAGCCGCCGGGCTTCAGGGCTTTGGGCCGGGCGAAATAACCCATGACGGGACGTATCTCTTTCACCGGAATCTCGACCCTCAGGGAGAAGCATTCATAGTCCGCATATTCGTTCCCCGCGACGGAGGCCTGCTGAGCCTCAGCCAGCGGCGTCATCTCGAATTTGAGAGGTGCGGATTTCAAGAGTGCCTTCTTAGCCGACCAAAACGCGTCGAAATCCGCAGGCTCAGGGACCGGGGGCTTGAACGCGTCCGGAGCCACAAGCGCTCCGGCAGAAGCAACAGAAGCTTTGGCGCCTTCAACGGGCAGGGAGACGTCGCACCGATACCAGCCGGGAAGGGAGGACTTGATGCAGAGCCTCAGCACCCCGTCGGACGTCGTTTTCTCCGCAGGAAACTCCGCGGCGCCGTTGAACAGGATCTTGGCCGTGGCCTTCTCAAAAACGGACAGCGTCTGACCCTCACCGGGCTTCACGGTAAAAACGATGTCACGCCCGACCGGATAGATTCCCGAGGCCTCATCGGAGCTGACGTTGAAAGCGTCACCGGCTTCAGCAAGAAAGGGGACAAGACTTACCAAGGCCACACGCAGGAAGGCCCTTAGACCCTGGAGGCCCTTTCCAATCCGCAGTGAGTTTATCATCTAAGCTTCTCCTTCTTTTTCTTGGTGAAAGCCGACGCGCGCACGGCAGGACGTACTCCTACCTCACCACCCATTCCGGCGCCTTCGGCGCGCGCGCCTCTTCAAACGTCGGCACCCTTCTGAAATCCGGCGACCCCTTTTGACTCAAGTCGCGCCGACCCCAATAGCTTCCATAATACTGACAGTTGGTGTCGATCCAATTCATGAGCGGCAGCAACTCCTCATCTTTCAGCTTAGCGACAACATCCGCATGCTTCTTCGCGAGCCTCTCCGCACGCGCCTGCTGCTCCGGATTGGCCAGCCTGATCTTATCACGGCTGAGCAGCGCCGCCAGCACGCTGGTGCGGGCTCCCAACGAATACGCCGGCAGATACTCCACGTTACCGGTCTTGGGATGGTTCTCGCCGATCACCAAACCCAACAGGCCGAGATCGCGGTTCTCCTTACCCTTGCGCCGCTCGGGAACGAGCGACTCGTAAGAGACGCAGAACTTCTTGGTGGGCGTTCCGCGGAGATCCAGACCGCCCGCAAGCTCCTTGCCCCCGCCGTGACACGACACGCAGGCACGGTCGAAGAACGGCTGCACGTCACTCGGATAGTGCAGCGGACGCTGGCCACGCGCCTCACCCGGCTGCGGACCGGGACGCGAAGGCGCGCGCCGGAACGCCAGCCGGTTCTCCCGCACCGCACCGCTCTGCTTCATCGCGCTCTCGGGCGTCTCGTGGCAGCCGATGCACGCGCGGATCTCGCCGGGACGGTAGTTGACGAACGTGCGCTCGGTTTGAACCGCCAGACAGTCGGCGTCCAACGCCTGCAGGAAGATGTTGGCGTCGGCCGGCACCACGAAATGCGCCGAGCCATCCGGCTCCACAGGCACGATGCCATGCTGGACCTTCAGCGCCAAATGCGTGTCCTTCGAGATCACGATGTGCTGCTGGTCGTACTCGTCCGTATTGCCTTTGCACCTGGCGGCCCACGGGCGCGGCACCTGCTCGAGGAGGCGGAGGTACTTGACCGTGCCGCGCGGCACGCCCTCGAGACCGTGATAGACGTCAGCCACCATGCAGGCCGCCTCGTTACAGGCCGCCAACGCCTGATTAACGGGCGAATGTGGCACCGGAGGCACCGGCCGAGGCCGCAGCGGCATCGGACGCCAACAAGAGATCGCAGGATCGCGGTAGAACTCGCTGACTGCCCCGCGCTCGTCGAGCAGATAGAGCCCGTATCCCACGGGGTCGTTCCACAGCGCCCCCGCCGGCTTGTGCGCGACAAGAAACCGTTCGGACGAAAGCGGGAACGCCTCCGCGAACAAAGGCCCGGCGCCCTTATCGTCTTTGACCCAGGAGCCGTCCGCCCCTCTAAAATGGAACCCGCCTTCACTCCGGATATCCACATACGGCGTCATCCACGTCATCGGCTCGCACGTGCGGATCGGCTTGGACATATCCAGACGGATGACGGTGCCCAGGTTATTGTGAGGATAATGCGGCACACCCATGACCACATAACCGTGCGACATGCCGGGCACCGCGCGGCCGAAGTTCAGGGTCGGAGGCAGCGCGATGTCGTTGCCGAAGATCTCGACCGAGGCCGTGCCGTCGGGACGCATGGCCCACAGGCCCTTCACGCTGACCGCACCCTTATCGACATATTCCCAGCGCGTGTAGAGCACACGGCCATCCGGCAGAAGCGACGGACCGGTCTCGCTGACCGAACTGTTACTCAACTTGGTCAGATTCTTACCGTCGCCGTCCATCCGGTAAAGCACCGTCGTCGTGAAATTATCGACGCCGTCGCACAGAATCCCGTACTGGCAGCGCGTGGAGACGAACACGATCCCGCCATCCGGAAGATAACACGGGCAGAGGTCATCCGTACCGTGGGGATAGCCGGCATCGACGCGGTATTTGCCGGCCAGTTCGGTCTCGTCCGGCTGCGGAAAGGTGAGCTGGCGCAGCCCCGTGCCATTGACATTGACCTCGTAGAGGCGGTAGCCATCCTGCGGGCCCTTTTTCCACGCGAAGACCACGCGCTTGGCATCGAAAGAGAGGTCGTAGCGTTCGAACACACCCGAAGCCAGCTCCGGCACGAGTTCGCGCACCGCGCCCGACTTCACGTCCAACACGCAGACGTTCCCCCCCGGCAGCCACTTGCTATTGATGAATTCCGTGTAATAGTGGTTCGAGCTATAGGTGAACCGCTTGACGAAGAGCACCTGTTCCACATCCGCCGGCATCTTCACGTCAACCGCAGCCTTCGGCGGCGGAGCCTCCACGCCAAACACGCCGAGGACCACGCCCGCAATTAGCCACATCAGGCCTCGTTTCATTCGACACATTCTTCCACCCCCTATTCAAGCGCGTTCGCGTTCAACCCGTGATTCCCCGGCCTCTTGGACAGAACAGAGGCTTGGGGGTTGAGGACACCTGTCTGGCTTGCGGAGTCAGCACCGTTGAACCGCGCCGACGGGAACGGTTCGAGACAACGGTCGAGGATGCCTTGCATATAGGCGATGAGCACGCCGTAGTTGACGATCGCCACGCCTGCGGCTTTGGCCTGTTGAATACGGTAATGCATTTCACGGCGGTTGAGCATGCATGCGCCGCAATGGATGAGCAGGGCGTATCTGGTAAGGTCCTTGGGATATTTCATGCCGCTGGCGTGTTCGAACACGAGCTGTTTTCCGGAATGCTGACGCAACCAGCGCGGGATCTTGACCGTGCCGATATCGTCAGACTGGCGGTGGTGCGTGCAACCCTCGGCCACCAGGATGCAATCGCCGTCCTTCAGCTTCTCAACCGCCCGAGCACCGCTCACAAGCGTTTCGAGATCGCCTTTATAGCGGGCGAAAAGAATCGAAAACGACGTGAGCGGAACATCACGCGGCGTGTCGGCGGAGACCTTGGCGAAAACCTGCGAGTCGGTGATGATAAGCCGCGGTTTTTTTCCAAGCGCCGACAGCGTCTCACGCAATTCGAACTCTTTGGTCACGACCGCGATGGCGTCGGCCTCCAAGATGTCGCGGATGGTCTGCTGCTGCGGCAGGATCAGGCGGCCCTTGGGCGCGGCCTTGTCGATAGGGGTCACCAGCACCACGAGGTCCGAAGGCTTCAGCAGGTCACCCACGATCTGGAACTTGTCGGCCTCCTCGGGCACCGCTTTTGCGAGCGCGAGCTTGAACTCCTCCACGCCGTCCCCCGTGAGCGACGAGACGACGTGCACCGGCACCTGGGCCAGAGCGGAAGCCTGCTTGAGCGCCTCGGCGGAGGGCGGCGTCAGGTCGGCTTTGTTGAAGACCACCAGCAGCGGGATGTTCTTGGCGCGGACCAGCGCAAGGATCTCCACCTCGCAGGCGCCGAGGCCGAATTCGGCCTCGGTGATTAGCAGGGCGACGTCGGTCTTGTTCAACACGTCGCGGGTGCGCTGGACGCGCAGTTCACCCAATGCGCCCTCATCGTCGAGCCCGGGCGTGTCAATGATCATGATGGGCCCGAGCGGCAACAGCTCCATCGCCTTATAGACGGGATCCGTGGTCGTGCCCTTGACCGGCGAGACGATCGAGACCTCCTGGCCGGTGAGGGCGTTAATGAGGCTGGACTTGCCGACGTTACGGCGTCCGAAGAGCGCGATGTGGACGCGTTCACCTTGGGGAGTTTGGTTGAGGGATGACATAAGTAGGTTAATAGGCTGAAGGGGGAAGGGGCGCCATAAGGACTCGTTAGGGCGTGGCGACCGCAGGAGGCGTTCCGCACCTTCTCGGTCTCAATGCGTCTGGCTTCGCAATCGGAGACTTGCGTTTGCTCCACACCGTCCAAACGGACTGCAAGCGTGAATTGGTTGTGTCGTTTCCGGAGCGAAGCAAAGCCGATTTCAAGAAAGCGGACATATTCGGGTTGGCCCCCTCACCGGAAACGCGTGTTGATCCATAGCAATGATCCTTATTGTCCTTGCTATAGATCATTATAAAAATGTAACATTCTGATTGTCAACGTCAGGATTGATCACTGGCACGGAAAGCGTTGCTATTTTTGATCTTCATTAAAATGTTGGACAAGAGAGAAAGCGATGCCGATTGAATTAATAATTCCTCTTCTTATTGCCATCGCCCTACCAACGTCTTGGTTGATAGCCGAAATATGGTGCGAATCGAAACTGACTCATTGTTTGCTCGGTATGCTGACCATACTGGGCTGTGTAGGCTCAGTTTATTTCATTATACGGATACGGACCACACTGGAATTCAGAAAGTCATTCGGAACAGCAACCTATCACTTAGTTTCAGCGATCAACAACCGTCTGAACACGGGGGATGTCGAAGTCGTGAGCCAAGAGCTTACAGAACTCCAAAATCAATTCCGCCATCCCGAACGAATCAATTACAACACGATGGTCGAAGAAGCGGCACAGAGTTTGAAAATCGAAAAAGGAGTCAAACCCAGCGACACTTTGAACCCCCATTCGCCTTCGGCTCTGGGGGCCGGAGGCCGCTGACGTTAAGAGGGAGAAATGACGATGACAGAGAATACGACAAAGAGCGAGAACCATACTGAGAGGGCTCCAAGCGTTAACACCACGGATGTGATCGCCATCATCGCATGCTGGGCAGGAGCTACCGCCGTGACATACTTTTCTAAGGAACCGGTTGTTGCGGTAATTGCCATTGGAGCGGCCTACTACCTGGCCAAGTGGATCATCTTGAAGAAAGAGAAGTGAGAGGGACCGAACCAGACCTTCGTGGCGATCATCGCTTCGCTCCTTGGCAACAAGGGCAACGTTAGACATGAAAGAACGAAAATGACAGAGATTCTTTCCAGCAAGACCGTTATTGTAACGAGTCCCACCATACCGGGGTGGAAAGTTACACAAGTCATGGGAATCGTAACAGGTGAAGCAATCATTGGAGCGAATGTTTTTCGAGACTTGTTTGCAGCCGTAACCGATATTGTGGGGGGAAGGTCGGGCGCATATGAAGAAGCGCTTAGCCACGCACGCGAAACAGCGCTTGATGACATGCGTTATCGGGCGGAGATGATGGGCGCGAACGCGATTGTCTCATGCGATCTGGATTATGAAACCCCAGGAACAATGCTGATGGTTGCGGCAAGTGGCACGGCGGTCAAGATTGAACCGGAAAACGAGGTCTAACCAGTCGGCGCAGACAAAGGAAGTAAATGGAATGATGAAGAAACTCAGTCTCTCGCTCCTCGTCGTCGCGGGAATCGCGGCCTCTGCGGCCGGTCAGTCAAACACGGCGTACACAACCGAGATCGGGCCGCTTCTTACAACGCAATGGGGGCAACGAGGCGTCTATGCGAAGCTCACTCCGACAAAGGTACGCACAGGGTGTTGGGCCGCAGCGCTTGCACAGATTCTGTATTTCCACCGTGTGCAACCCTCTGGCGAGGTGACCTTTTGGCACGAGGGGGGGCAGTCGAACATGGTTGTGACGTTAGACCATCCGTTTGACTGGAGTCTCTTTGTGGACTCCATATCGAACTCGACCCCGACGGCAAGCCAAGACGAGGTCGCGACCTACTGCTACTACACATACCTCGCCATAAACGAGAAGGTCTCAGCCCCAACGAATATTCAACCCAGAACGCCGTTCAGCGATCTGGCACGACCGGGCATCAAGAAGTACTTCAAGTGCTCGACAAGTCGGGTTCGGAGCGGCGATGCAGGAGGGATGGACGCCGTCAAAAAGACGGTTCTGTCAGAACTGACTGCAAGGAGGCCGATGATGCTCTACGCACACCCTCACGCATTCGTGATTGACGGGGCGAGGATTGGAGAGAAGGGATTTGAAGTCCACCTGAACTGCGGATGGGGCGGCGTTGACAACAAATGGTATGTGTTTGATCAACCGCTCGACACACATTTTGGGCCACTGGGCGGCACGGGCCGGTGGGTCATGTTGATTCGACCGCCTGCCCCCAACGCGGCGACACCGAAGAAGTGATTCATTTCGTCGAAATGATAAGACGCCAACAAGGCGATGTTGAGGAACGTCGCTGACGCGCCGTTGGTGCGCCGCAACGTTGTCGGCCAGAAGACGGCCATTACTCCGGAATCGGCCAGGCCTGCGGGTGTGGAGGGGCCGCGACACAGACCAGAGAAACTGCTGCCTCTAAGAGAGGCACAGGAAACAACAAACCGAAAGGGTAACATGAAAATGATGATGACCTGGCGATGGGTGCCGGCGGTTGTGCTGCTGGCACTGATCGTCGCATCCGGGCGAGCGGAGAATTTCGCGATCCAGTCCTTTGACGGGACGGGGCGGTTGACGTTCAACGAAGTCTCCACGGCGAAGACTTACCGTGTGGAGTGGGCACCGACGCCCAGCGGTCCTTGGACGAACTTCATGGCTGCCGCAAGCGCATTGGACGAGATCATAGCGAAGGGATCGGGCATTGTCACCTGCTCAGTGCCGATGTGCTACCGGGTGGTGGCCACGATGGCGCCGAAAAACATGGCCGCGATTCCGGGAGGAACGAACAGCGGCACGGACCCCGACTTCGGGGCATACTCGCTGACAGTGTCGTCGTTCTACATGGACGCCACCGAGGTAACGAAGGCTCGATGGGATGAGGTATACACGTGGGCGATTGCCAACGGTTACGGCTTCGACAATACCGAATCGGGCAAAGCAGCCAACCATCCCGTCCACACGGTGAGTTGGTACGACTGCGTGAAATGGTGCAACGCGCGCAGCCAGATTGAGGGGCGAACGCCCTGCTACACGGTGAGCGGAAACGTTTACAAGACCGGGCAGAGCGCGCCGGACTGCAATTTTGCCGCCAACGGCTATCGGCTGCCGACAGTCATTGAGTGGGCATACGCTGCGCGGGGCGGGGCGATCAGCCATCGCTTTCCGTGGGGCGACAGCGACACGATCCAGCACAGCCGAGCGAACTACAACAGTTCGAGCGCTTACGGCTATGACACGAGCGCCACTCGCGGCTATCACCCGACCTACCTGACGGGCGGCGAACCTTACACGAGCCCGGTCGGTTCTTTCGCGGCAAACGGGTTTGGGCTCTATGACATGGCCGGGAACGTGTGGGAATGGTGCAACGATGCGGAAGGCTCGGGCCGTAGCATCCGGGGCTCGGCTTGGTCCTTTGACCCCAGTTACGCGCGATGCGGCAGCACGGGCTGGGATTTCACGAATGGCTCTTTAAAACCAGGATTCCGGGCTGTATGCCGTTAGACATCGGCCAACCAGCCCGTGGAGTGTTCGGCGTTGCCGCAACGTTAGCCAACGAAAACGACGGCCTAACTGAAAGCCAGATTGACAGGCGCAAGTCATACGTCATAAAATATGGTCGTAAGAATAACTCAATTTATACCCGATACCATCCATCGCGACCCGTTTTCAAGTCGCTATTCCCCCAAGGCAGCGGTCATCTGTCAGAAACGAGAAGACGTAGCCGTTATTGACCAGATTAGGACGATAGCCAACCATCGGCTCAAATCCAAAATCGAGGCGATTAAGCCGCAGGGTCTCAATTCCTTCATTCGAGCTTTGTCCACTATTCTGGAAACACGTTGAAGACGCACAACAACAGAAAGGAGAAATCATGAAGACCAAATTGGGATGGGTACTCGCAAGCGGAATCATGTTCACTGGCGACAGCGTTTGGGCCCAGTCCGTAGAAATTACGTCTTTTTCTAGAAACGGTACCATTGCGTGGCAGACCCCCAGCAACGCGATCAGTACCATCGAGTGGAGCAGCAGTCTCGCGCCCACATCAACTTGGCATCGCAACTGGCTTCCGCTGGTTCAGTGCCCGAGCACTAACGGAACTGGCATGGCGGCAGTTCCGATGTTCTATCGGGTGTCATCTTGGACAAATGGGCTGCTCGTTCCCTCTCCAGCGGGCCGAACCTATACGTACGCGGTGTCAAATGCACTTGGCCAGACGTGGACCGAAACAGTCCGCATGGCCGGATCGGTCTCCATACCATCAGCGACCGACAACTACTTCTTGGTGGATGTTCGCGAGCAGTACACCGGAGATCCGCCAGCCGATTTGCCGAAAGATGAGATATGGATCGGCCGCTCTACAGACACACAGCTCTACGGATTCTTCGGAGTCGGTCGCGAGTTTCTCGTTTGGCAGAATGCACCCATCGGAACGACATGGACTAATGGAACAGAGGTGTCAACCATCCTGACGAACGAGAATGTCAGCGTACCTGCCGGTGTTTTCTCGAACTGCATCAAGACTGAACGCGAGGAAACCAACCCAAACTGGCCATACCGCTTGGCGGAATGGATAAAACCCGGCTTTTTCATGGTCAAATGGGAAGACTACACGTCTGCTGGCGCGCCTGTAGTCTACACATTGACTTCGTGGTCGGATCAATAGTACGCCGGACCATCGGCGGCACCTTACGCCGCTTCGCGCAGCCGGTGAGCCGGAACGGTGGGCGACTGAGTGAACGATCTTCGGATATCACACAATGAGAACTGAAACGAGAAGGCGGTTCACAGTTCCTGTCATCATCGGGTTGCTGACCGCGGTCGGCGCGCTGCATGGTCAGACGAATCCGTTCGACGTCCATCTTCCACAACCGCCACCGGGCAAGACTTGGAAGATGATCTGGAATGACGAGTTCGACGGCGCCAAGTTGGACGAGACCAAATGGGAAACGCCACCTGACGGAGCGCGCCATGATGGCTGGTGGATGAAGAAGGCCGTGTCGCTCGATGGCCAAGGCCATCTGATCATCCAAACATCGAGGGAAGGTGACAAGATCATCAATGGCTGCGCGCGCACAAAAGGAAAGTTTGCGCACGCTTTCGGCTTCTACGTCGCCCGCGTCAAGTTGCCGCAGGAACAGGGGCACTGGGCAGCGTTCTGGCTGTTTGAGGGCTGTCATGCGGAAGGCGACACGTGGTGGAACGGGACGGAGATCGACATCTTCGAGAAGTTCTGGCCGAACGACGACGTGCAACACACCCTCTTTTGGGATCCCGTCGGAAACCGCCAACTCAAGCAGTGGCACCAAACGGTAACGATCCCCGGCATTCGAGAGGGTTGGCACACCTTTGCCCTGTGGTGGACACCCGAGGCGTATATCTATTACGTGGACGGAAAGGAGTCGTGGCGGATTAACCCCGGACGAATCAGCCAAGTGCCACAATACATCAAACTCAGCGATGAGACAGCCGCTTGGTGCAAAGACATTTCCAAAGCCAAATTGCCTGATGCGTTCATGGTGGATCTCGTTCGCGTGTTCGATCTGGTGGACAACGGTCAACTGTCAATCACAAACGAAAGGAAAGCGGAATGAAATCAAAACCTTACCTCATACTAAAACGGTGCTTCGCGATGGCGATGGTGCTTTTTATCGCCGCGTGCCAAAAGCAACAATCAACGACCACCACGGCTGATCCCGCCGGGGTGTATCAGTTGATCTCCGTAGACGGGAAAACCGTGCCGGCAGGCATCTCTCACCAAGGCGCAACCCTGCAGGTTCGATCGGGTTCATTCACTATTCATGCCGATGGCACATGCAGCAGCAAGATCATCATGGTCCCGCCATCCGGAACGGAGGCATCACGGGAGGTGAGCGCAACCTACACCAAAGCCGGTTCACAGTTGACGATGCGGTGGAAAGGCGCGGGGACAACCGTGGGCAGCATCGACGGCAACACCTTCACCATGAATAACGAGGGCGTGGTGTTCATTTACCGGAAGTGAGTGAAGTGGCCTAACCCTGAAACTACAGATCGTCATCCCCGTGCCGGCCCTTTTCGGGATTGTTACCGGCATCATGGACGTGTTTGAATTCGCTATCCGTTATGCCAAACTTCCAATATTGTTTGGGAAGCTATAGTACTCACTCTGCTTCCGAGAAGTGGAAACCTCCTTATGAAAACGACGGACGGAAGAAAGCGCATTGCCGTGGTTGGCTCAGGTGTCGCGGGAATCACAGCATCCTATCTGCTTCAACAGGGGCATCAGGTGACTCTCTTTGAGAAGAGCCTGATGGTTGGAGGGCACACCCGGACCTGCGTTTTGCAGGACGGGAAAGATGCGGGCACGCCCGTCGATACGGGGTTCATCGTGTTCAACAACCGAACCTATCCGAATTTTATACGTTTCCTCGGTCGGCTGGGGGTGGCGTATCAGGCGAGCGAGATGTCCTTTAGCTGTTACAACGAAGCGAGCGGACTGGCGTACGCCGGAACAGGGCTGTCCGGTCTTTTCGCCAGAAGACTCGATGTGTTCTCCCCCTCCCACTGGCGATTCATTGCCGGCATCCTTCGCTTCTCTCAGCGGACGCGGAAGTTCTATCTCGCGGATCAGCTTTCGGGATTGTCACTGAGCGATTTCTGCGAGCGCGAACGGACCCCCAAGCGGGTCCTCGAGAACTATGTGTTGCCCATGGCCGCAGCCATCTGGTCGACACCGTTCTCGGGAATCCGCGAATTCCCCATGGCGTCCCTCGCGCGTTTCTATGAAAACCATGGACTGCTGTCGCTCACAGACCGCCCGACGTGGTACACGGTTACCGGTGGCAGCCACACCTACGTGAAACGCTTTCTAGCCACCTTCACGGGAACCGTGCGCACAGGATGTGGCGTCAAGCGCGTGCTGCGGCTCGACAACGGCGTGCGGCTCGACTTCGAGGACGGGGGATCTCAAGCTTTTGACGATGTCGTGATCGCCACGCATGCGGACCAGGCGATCGCCCTGCTAGAGGACCCGTCAGACGACGAGCGCTCCCTGTTATCGGCGTGGAGCTATTCGCAGAACCAGGTGCTCTTGCATACAGACGAACAGCAGATGCCTCCTCTGCGTTCTGCGTGGGCGGCGTGGAATTATCTGCGCTTAGCGCCTGCTTGCGATGACTCCCCTGCCAGCCTGACGTATTACATGAACCGCCTTCAGAATTTTAAGGGACATGCGACCTATCTGGTCACGCTCAATCCATTGCGGCCGGTCCAGCAGTCGGCGCTCATTGCGGAGTTTATGGATACTCACCCGGTCTACAATTCCTCCGCCGTGGGAACGCAAGCCCGTTTGCCCGAGCTCAACGGCAAGCGGCACACCTTTTTCTGCGGGAGTTATTTCAAGCACGGATTCCACGAAGACGCTGTGTCTGCCGCCGTTCAGGTGGCCAGTCACTTTGGTTACACGCTATGAATTCACAGCTCGTTTTAAGCACAGTCAGGCACGAACGTGTCACGCCCGTGCACGACGAACTTAACTACCCCCTGTGGCGCTATGTCTTGGATGTAGACGAGCTCGGGGTGCTCGACAAGGAACTGCCGCTCTTCGGCTACAATCGCTTCGCGCCCGTCTCCATCTACGACCGGGATTTCCTCGACTGCCGGCCCGGATCGATCCGTGATAAAGTCGTTCGAATCCTGCATGAGAACGGGATTACCGGATCTGCCGACCGCATCTTGATGATCACTGATCCGGCCTGTTTCCGGCATGTCTTCAACCCCGTCAGCTTCTACTATGTCTTCTCGTCCACGAAGACGCTGACGGCGATCTTGATCGAGGTGAACAACGTTGTGGGTGACCGACACCTTTATCTGGTGCCCCGTGATGCCGGATCCTCAGATCCCGAATTCCCGGCGACAATAACACTGACCAAGGCTTTCCACGTATCGCCCTTTAATCCGCTGGAAGGCCATTACGAGATGCGTTTTTCGGATATTCGCGAACGGCTCGACATCCATATCGATTTGCATAGAGAAAACGCGTTGGTGATGACGGCCAGCCTGATAGAGAACGAACGTTTCCCGCTCACGCGGCAGACTCTGATCCGCGCGCTCACGCATCCGCTTTTGAACACATGGCGCACCATGCCGCGGATCTTGCGGCATGCAGCCCGGCTTTTGTGGGCTAAGCGGATGCCCTTCCACTCGCGCCCGATCGTCGCAAGTCCAATGACAATCCGAATCAGGGCCGCCAGCAGGCTCCAGCGCTTCTGTCAACGCAACGTCGAAGGCGCGCTTTCACGTATCAGGATCGGCCGCCTCGCATTTGAAACGCCGGCTGGCACCCAAACCTTTGGCGATCCGGGGGGCACCGTCCAGGCCCGGCTGATTGTGCGTGACTGGTCATTCTTCACGCGCATAGCGACCGGGGGAGACATCGGCTTCGGCGAAGCCTACATGGACGGACTTTTTGACACGCCCGATTTAACGGCCGCAGTGCGCCTGATGATCGACAATGTTCGCTATCTGCAGGACCGGCGACTAGCGCCAACGGCGCTCCATGCGTTGTTGTACAGGCTCGGGCATCTTGCCCACGACAACACACTGCGGGGCAGCAGGAAAAACATCCACGCTCATTATGATCTCAGCAACACCTTCTTTCAAACGTTTCTTGATGCCGGCATGGGCTATTCGTCCGGCATCTACCGTGAACCCTCAGAGTGCTTGGAGCAGGCGCAACTCAACAAGTTGGATGCGGTGATTGAGAAGGCGCGGCTGGAATCCTCCGATCATGTGCTGGAAATCGGTTGCGGCTGGGGGGGCTTCGCCATCCGGGCGGCGCAGACCCGCGGATGTAAGGTAACAGGGCTGACGCTTTCTCACGAGCAGTACACGCTGGCCAGAGAGCGTGTCAAGGCGGCCGGCCTGGAAAGCCAGGTCGAGATTCTGCTTCAGGATTACCGCACGCTCGCCGGCACCTTTGACAAGATCATTTCCATCGAGATGCTGGAGGCGGTGGGTCATCGCCACCTTCCGGCCTTTTTCAGACGTTGTGACGAACTGCTTGGCCAGGATGGAGTGGTTGTGCTTCAGGTGATCGCCATTCCGGACCAGCGTTATCAAGTGTATTGTAAAGACTGCGACTGGATACGGAAACATATTTTTCCCGGCGGACATCTGCCGTCACTTACGTCGCTCTGTGAGGCCATGACGAAAGCGTCCCAACTCATCGTCGAGGATATTGAAAACATCGGGGTTCACTATGCGCGTACGCTCGACGACTGGAAGCGCCGTTTCGTCGAGCACCCAGAACACAGAGAGAAACTGGCGAGGCGCACCGTGTTCCATCGCAAGTGGCTTTATTACCTCTGCTATTGTCAGGCGGCGTTTGAGTCGCGAACGCTGGAAAATCTGCAACTGGTTCTGACGCGGCCGGGAAACCGCCGTCTGCCGCCAGCGCCCTACTTATGAGCCGGCGTGTGGCCGCCCTTAATACGTCAATTGGAGGGAACGAAAACATGGCAAGTCAACTGTTGATTGCCGCCTGCATGGTGTTCGCATACGTCAACGTGATCCACCTGATCGCGCTGTTTAAAAAAGACAACGGCATCATGGATGCGGCCTGGGGGCCAGGCTTTGTGTTGATCGCCTGGTCCGGAGTCCTGGCCGGCAGCGGGGCCACGCCGCGCGGAATCCTATTGGCCTCGCTGGTCACGCTGTGGGGCTTGCGCCTGTGCATTCACATCCTCATGCGTAACGCAGGACGCGCAGAGGACTTCCGTTACCGCACGTGGCGGGAGACGTGGGGGCGCTGGTTTTATCTCAGGAGTTACCTTCAGATCTTCATGCTTCAAGGGTTCTTTATGGTTTTGGTGGCCCTGCCGGTCATCGCGGTGAACTCCCACGCTGGCGATTCGCTGGGGTGGCTTGACGCGCTCGGCTGCCTGGTCTGGCTGCTCGGTTTTGCCTTCGAGGCGCTGGGCGATTATCAGCTACTGCGCTTCATGAAGAATCCGGCGAATCAGGGACGCGTGATGCGCTATGGTATTTGGCGGACAACGCGGCATCCTAACTACTTTGGCGAGGCGACGCTGTGGTGGGGCTGCTTTCTGATCGCGCTTAACGTGCCGGGCGGTTGGCGGACGCTTGTCAGTCCGGTGCTCATCGATTTCCTGCTCCTGAAAGTGTCCGGCATTCCCATGCTCGAGGCCAAGTACAAGGACAGGCCTGAGTACCGGGAGTACCAAGGGACAACGAACGCGTTCTTTCCGTGGTTTTCCAGAAAGCCGTAGGCATGCTGAGCAAGATTCTGAACTTCGCGCTGTTTCAAGCCGGCTGGTTCGCCTGCGTGCTGGCTGGCGCACACGGCCTGCCGGCCCCTGCTGTCGCGGCTGCGGGAGGGGTCATGGCCGTGAGTCTTTGGCGGTTCAGCGCCGACCGGCTGTGCGACGTGCGATTGTTCCTAACGGTCGCGCTTATCGGTTTCTGCGCGGATACCGTGCATCTGCGTCTCGGGGTCTTCGCGCTTGTCGGCGCGCCGCGCTTTCCGTACGTGTGCCCGTTGTGGCTGGTCGCGTTGTGGGCGATGTTTGGAACGACCCTGCGCGGATCGCTGAGTTGGCTGGCCGGCCGGTACCTGTTGGCGGCCCTACTGGGCGCACTGGCCGGACCGCTGAGTTATCTGGGCGGGGCCAAACTCGGTGCCGTAACCCTGCACCCGGACCGCGTTTTCTGTATCGCCGCTCTCGCCGTGGGGTGGGCCGTGATGATGCCGCTACTGGTGTGGCTGGCGCAGGGACGGGAAAAGAGGTGAGGGAGCGTGGGAGCAAGGGAGCGATGAACACAGGTCTTTAAGTGAGTGTGCTGCCGCTGCTTCTGGCCACGACGACGCGGACGGTAGAGTTGCCGGCCCCGCCGCGCGAGGTCACGCTCGGGTTTCGAAAGGTGCGTCGGTAATGTCCGAACAGGCACTTACCGAAACCCATTCTTCGCTTATCCATGAGGTCCCTAATCTCCGTCGCCGACGAGCGGCCGCTCGCGCTCGATCCGGAAGTAGACCACATGCTTGTTCTCATCCGGGTGAATCCTGGATTTATCGGGATGTTGCTTCCGTCGCAACTCCTTCACGAGAGCCGCATCCTTCACGTCGTTGATCTTCTTCAGATAGAGCCGCTTGCCTTGATAGTGCTCGCCGGCTTCCTTAAAGAGGTAGACCGCATTGGGATTCGACTCGAGGTTTTGATGGGTGAGACGCTCGGCCATGATGAAAGCCACGGTTTCTTCGTCAATAAAATGGGGGTGAGCGTAAATGGCCGCATCCACGAGCCCCGTCACGTCCGCTGTAGCCAAAACGCCCATCCCCGCTGTCTTCTCAAAGTACTCACTCACTTTCACGCTTTCAACCTCTTTCCTCAATCCCATGGTTTTTCTCCCATTCACCTGTTCGTCTAATGACATCCAGTCAGCACCCTATTGACTCATTGTTATTACGTTAGTCGATTCGCTCCTCAAAGTGAAGAACAATACCACAAGGCACTTGTGCGAAGTGTGCCTGCGTGATACTGTTTTAAAAATCGTGAAACAGCAGCTTCCAATTGAGAACCAGAGCGCTTGTGCAGGGGTAGATGATCCGCATCTTCTGCCTGCCGATTCTGTCTTGCGCCAACGTGACGCATCGCGCGGCGGTTTTACCTGCGTGGAGGCGGGGAAGCGTCTGGCCCTCTGCGCGCCGAACACGCTCAAAGCGCGCGCGCGGACGTCACAGATCGTTCTGTTCGGGCATGGATGTCCGTCAGCAGATGGCCTATACCGGGCTCGAGAGTCGCTGTGAGAGATAAATGGGGTTGCGGGCGCCACCCGCAGTAGAGAAAGAAGAACTATGATACTACAGATCGTCATTCCCGTGCTGGCCCTTTTCGGGTTTTTTTACGGATGCCGGAGCACGTCGGACACACAGGCGACACAGCCCGCGCAGACTGCGGCGACGGAGGCGAAGCGTGAACAGCGAAGGTCCGGCGAGCGGACGGGGGAGCCGATCTGCCTGAGCGCAAACAGCCTGTCTATCGCAACGGGCCAGCCTTCGCTGACGCTCATGTCTAGCGGCGCCACGCAGATCCCGGTGTGGTCCTTATCGGGCGGCACTGTCGGTCAGTCCGTCGCCGGCCTCGTGACCGGTTTACCCGACGGATGCGCGGCCGTGAAGGTCGAAATCGTCGTAACCACCACGGATGCGGCGACGAGCCCCGCCTATGAAGATGTTTATCGCTGTCACCTGTCGCAGATGGAGGAAGGAGTCGCCTTCACGTCCCGGTATGTCCTGGGCACCCCCGTGCGGACTGCTCTTCCCTCCGCACCTTTCCATACTCGGACCATCCTGCTGGAATCTTACTACCCCGTGGAGCCGACCGCGCCCCTCTGGGTGCGTATTCAGCGGGAGCCTGGCGATCCGGCCGACACGTTCACCCACCCCACCGGCCTGGCCATGGTCAAGGTGACGCCCCTGGACGCTCTCGCGGAGCCGCAGGTCGTGCAGAACGTGAGCGGCTACAACTCGTGGCCGATGATTCAGTCCCTCGGAGAGAAACTGGTCTGTGTGTATAGCCGAGGCTCGGCTCACTCGATCGGCGATGACACCCGCGCGGTTTACGCGCGCACTTCCGCCGACAAGGGGAAAACTTGGACGACGGAGACGGTTGTCGCCAACACACCGGGATACGGCGAGGTCGCTGTCGGGAAGGGGCTGGACGCCACGGGTGCGATGCTCCTGTGGGTGCGCCGAATCGGACCGGAGTGGAACCACGACCTCTACCGCACCACGGACGGCGTGACTTTCGCGCGCGTGGCGACGCCGAAGCTCGCCGTGACACCCATTCAGATCACCGACGTCTTTGCGGTCCCCAAGGTCGGGCTCATGGCCCTGTGGTTCGCAGGGAACTACACTGATGAAGGCCCGTGTCACTCATGGGGCACGCTGACCAGCAGCGACAATGGCGCAACTTGGATACAAACCCCCATCGAGTCCGGGCTGACCAAACCGCAGTGGCCAACCGAGCCCGCCGCCGTCTATCTCGGTCAAGGCAGGATTCTCGCCATCGCACGGACCGAGCAGGGGGGGACGTCCTCGACGCGCTCTCAATTTCAGATGGTATCAACCAACTCCGGTGCGACGTGGACGCGTAAGCAGACCAACATCGGCGATGTCACCGCCTCCACCCCGAGCCTGATCCTCGACGCCGGAACCGGTTTGCTCAGCAACTACTACTATCAGCGCGGCAGGGGAATCCTTTTGCGTCGGGTCGTCGACCCAAACAGCGTCTTCGACCAACCGCTCAACTGGCCCGTTTCCGAGGCGGTCGCCACAGGCAGTCGAATCACGTTCGATGCGGGCAACGTGAACGCCACCGCGATCAGGGACACACACGGACTTGCTTTCTACTCCGGAGCGGCTCCCAACACGGCGATCCTTGTATCCGTGCTACCGGCACCGACCGCAAAGAAATCGATTCCCAGCCTCTCGCGCCCCGGCGGGTCGCGAGAATAAACGGACAGACACGTCACTGACGCGCCGGACTCCACCCTCGCCATTCTGCGAAAAAAATGAAAGCAAGCCAAGTCATTGTGAACGACCTGATGCAGCGAGGCTACTGTTATCTGCTGACGAAACCTATCGGCCGCTGCTTCCATCCGGATTTCTGTCCGGACCTTACGCCCAAGCAAATGCTGGAACTGGGTGTGTTCGGGGGGAGGTACATGACCGATTGCCGTTCAGAATTCCCGGCCTCTTGGTTCGAGAAGGCGAAGTTATCCCCGGAACAAGCCCGTCCCGAACTGAACTTTTTCGGAGTGAGCGCCTCCAAGCCGCTGTCCTACTGGATCGCGAAAGAATGGATCCACCCTCAAGATCCGCGGGGATGGTTTCAGTGGTACTGCCGGTACTACATGGGCCGGCGTTCAGAGGATGACGATCGCCAGATCAGAAGATGGAAGGCCATGCAGCGGCACATTGCCCAAATCAGGAAGCACTGCCGCAAAGGCGACCTGAGGTGCAGGCCGGTCCAGAGACAGGCTCTCCTGCATTGGGCCTATGACAGCAGGGAAATGTGAGCACAGATCGGGTTTCGGGCTGTGCCCGCGTCAGGAGTCTGGCGTTAGCAGTCGGCTGAGGGGAACTCCCGTTTCAAGAGACTTCTTCGCAAGGGCGGCTGCGGCGTCATAGCCGATTTTGGGCACAAGCAGTAGCGCGGGCGCGGTCGAGGCATTGAGGTGGCGCGCGCAGGCGGAGGGATCCGCTTCGAGCGAGTCGACGCAGACTTCGCGGAAGCGGGAAACCGCATTGCGCAACAGGGTGAGCGAATCGAGCAACGCATCGGCGATGAGCGGAAGGAAGGCATTCAATTCCAGCTGTCCACTCGCGGCAGCCAGGGTGATCGCCGTGTCATTGGCGAGGACTTGCATCGCACATTGCGCGACACACTCGGGAATCACGGGATTGACCTTGCCGGGCATGATGGACGAGCCGACCTGACGCGCCTCAAGGCGGATCTCGCCAAGGCCGCCGCGCGGCCCGGAATTCATCAAGCGCAGGTCACCGGAGATCTTCAGCAGGTTGACCGCGCAAGCTTTCAGCAGTCCTGAGACTTCGACAAAGACATCGTTGTTCTGCGTCAGATCCATCGGATATTCGGCGCGGGCCAATCCGAGACCGGTCATCTCGCGCAGGATTTCAGCCACGCGATAGGTATAGCGGCGATCGGCCGCCGCACCAGTGCCTACGGCGGTGCCGCCGAGATTGATCTGGCGGAGGCGCTCCTCGACTTTATAAATGCGCCAGCGATCACGGGCGACAGCCTGCGCATAGGCGCCGAATTCCTCGCCGAGCGTGATCGGCGCGGCATCCATGAGCTGCGTACGCCCGAGTTTGCGGATTTCCGAGAACGCCTGTTCTTTTCTCTGCAGGGACTCCTGAAGTTTGGCGAGGGCGTCGGCCAGTTCGCGCACGAGGTAGATGGCGGCGATACGCAGGGCCGAGGGGTAGACATCGTTGGTGGACTGGCCGCGGTTGACATGGTCGAGGGGGCTGACGCGCGCGTAATCGCCGAGGGCACCGCCGAGTTTGAGCAGCGCGAGGTTGGCCAGCACCTCATTGACGTTCATGTGGGTCGAGGTGCCCGCGCCGCCCTGCAGCGCGTCGGTCACGAAGGCGTCGTCGTGCAGGCCCGCGAGCACGTCGTCGCAGGCGGCGACGAGGGCGTCGGCCACCTCGTGCGGGAGGGCGCCCAGTTCGCGGTGGGTCAGCGCGCAGGCTTTCTTCACGAGCGTGATCGCGCGAATCAGCTCCATCCGCACACGCCGACCGCTGACGCCGAAGTTCTCCAGCGCGCGCTGCGTGTGGATGCCGTACAGCGCGTTCTCCGGAACTTTTTTGGAGCCGAGTGTGTCGTGTTCGGTTCGCATGGTGTTAGAATTCATCAAACGGGCCGAGGCCCCAGAGGTTACTCGATGATGACTGCGAGACCGCCGGCCTTGGCCATCGCGAGGTTGAGGCTGTCGCCGGTCTTGACTGTACGGATTTCTTTCACGGCAGGGCGGAACCCGTCCGTCTCGACATCGCCATCACGGAAGATGGTGGCTGTGTAGCTTTTACCCTGAGCGAGGAAATCAAGCGTGACGGGCGCGAGATAAGCCGACTCGCCGGTCATGCCGCCTATAAACCACGTGGTGTCCTTGCGGCGGGCCGTGACGATGTGGTGGCCGACCTTGGCGTCGAGCACGCGCGTTTCGTCCCAACTCATCGGCACGCGGCGCATGAACTCCGCCTCGGGGCCGACGCGGTTCAGGCCTGTCGAGGCGAACTCCTTGATGCCGCCGCGCACAATGCAGGTGGGGCCGTGGAAGACCACAAAGAAAGCGACACCATGCGCATGGCTTTTGCCCTTGTGATAGATATGCGGGGTATAATCGAAAGCGCCTGCCAAGCAGCGCGTGAAGGGCATGAGCACGTCTTGGCGCACGGGGTGGTTGCCCTCTTGTCCACCGCCGCCCTCGTTGATCATCAGATTGGGGTAGGTACGCTCCATGCCGTCGGGAACATGGTCATCGTGCACGCAGAGCCAAAGGTTATGGCGGGCGGCGGCTTCGACCATCGAGCGGATCCAGTCGGTCTGTTCTGCGGTGCCGTAACGCACAAAACCGGGCTTGAGTCCGGCGAGGCCCCACGATTGGTAGAGGGCGAAGAGCTTATCCATGTCGTGGGCACGCAACACGTCGCCGTGCATGTAGAGACAGACGCCCATGTCGCGCTCGCGGGCGTATTTCACCAGCGCAGGGATGTCGAGGTCGACGACCGTGTGGAAGTCCTTCCAGTCCGGACGGTAAGGGACACGACCCTTGGCGACGGTGTACGGATCGGCACGGGTATTGGCCACCCAGTCCAAGTTGTTCGACCAGGACGGATTGACTTGCAGGAACTTCGCGCGGTCGGCGTCGTTCCACGGCCACTCGGTGCCATACCAGCCCCAGTCAAGCTGGAGATAACGGAAGCCATTGGTGTGAGCCACGTCGATGACCTGCTTGAGCTCTGGCATCTTCAACAGACAGTTGTAGTGGTCGGAAACCGTGAGGCCGGGTTTGATCCAAGAGGCATCGGCGATGGCGCAGGGCGGATTGAGCGTGGGAATCAGCGTCTCATGCTCGATCAGGCGCGCCTCGTTGTCGCCGAGGAGCACGACGCGCCAAGGCGTGGTAAAGACACCGCGACCTTCGGCCTTGCCCTGAAGCCGGATGCCGACCGCGCCATTCTCGCGTTTCTCAATCCGGCAGCGAGGATAGCTCACGACGAAGGCCTCAAGCACGGAGGCGTATTTACCGTCGGGCAGACGCACGGTGAAGGGTGCCAGGGAAGCCTTCGACAGGTCTGCAAGCGGGACCGGTTCCTGCGGAAAGGTGTCCTCTGTTCCGGCAACGGAAAAAGCGGCACTGCCCTGCGGAAAGCGGAACTCCGTCACCTCGCTGACGAGCTGCCAGGCGACATCGGAGAACGGCAGCCGGTAACGCACGGCGAAGCCCTCGTTATATGCGCGGAGTTCGACAAGCATCGTCCGGCCCCGCACGTCGTTCTCCTTCAGCGTAACGGTGAGACCGGCGTAACGCTCGGGTATGACGGCCCGCTCGCCCCAGACCGGCTTCCATTCGGAGTCAACATTATCACGCGCGGTTCCGGCAAGCGAGAGGCCGCCCCTGAAGGCGTCCTGCAGGTTGAGTCCGAGAGCGGAGGGTTCCAGAACGTTGGCGTCTTTGTAGGTGAACGTAAAAAAGGGCTGTCCGTCGCGCACGTCGAACACGGCTTTGAGCGCACCGTCGGGGGAGACCAATTTTTCAGCGGCGCAAAGGGAAAAAGCGAGCAGCGACGCAGAGACGGAAACCAGCAGCGAAAAATATTTTTTCATGCGGTTCAGTATAACATCGCAAACCGCGCAGCCGAAAGCTCCTTTTAAGCCAACGGCGTGAAAAGAACAGGGGGTGCGGCAACCGCCTTGAGGTGACTCATCGTCCTCCGCAAACGAACCGTTTGCGGCTCAAGCCGGTTACCGCAATCGGCGGCTTAGAACTTCGCGATCACTTCCCAACGGAGGAAATAGGCGAGATCGTCGGAGACATAATAGTCGCCCGGATCCAACACTTCGGCCGTTATGTGGCCCGAGAGGTCACCGCGCTTACCGAAGATGTTTTTGAAGAGCGGGAAATCGTAGCGGATCACACCCAGCCAGCCTAACAGGGTCCCATCGCCGCCACCCAGCTCGTCATCCGCCGCAACGTACATCGGGCCAACGCTTCCTCGCACCTTATGTCCCGGCGCAAAGCCAACCCCCGACTCCAAACTTGGATAGATCAGGTTGGACCAATATCCCGCGCCATACATAAAGCTATAAACGTACAGCTCGCTGAACTGCGGCCAGCGCGCCCACAGAGGGTCCCAGGCGGTGTCGTTATCGCCTTTCGCATCGCGATCCTTATCCCCCGACAAATAGTAAAGCGAGCCGGTGAAGAAAGGCTTGGCGGTCATATCCACCAGAGGCGTATAGGTCAGACCCGCATATCCCATATAACCGGAGGTCGAGGCGCCGCCGTCTTTTTCGCCAGCCTGCGCCGCACCTTCGAGTTCGGCGGAGACCGTCTCGGTCAGTTTGGGCATCACGCGCGCACCCAAGGTGTGGTTAATGCGCCCCGGCAATTTTGCCCCGGTCGGCAGCCGGGCCTTGGTCTCCCGCTTATTGAAATAATACAGTTCAAACGGGACCCCTTCGATCTCTTTTGATCTGAAATACAGGCCGCCGCCATACTCAGCCATGTCGGTGCTTCGCGGATCGATCGAGGTCAACGGACGCTCATCGTACTCCGACCCATCTGCCCGATAGGGATGGCCCCAGCTCAGCTCGGTATCCGGGCTGTTGTAGATCGCCAGCAGGTCAAGCGTGTTCTTCTCGTCAAATTTGACCGTCGCCTTGATCGCATCCATGAAGATCGTGCGCGACCCGTCAAACGGCGTGCCGTCACAAATCACACGTCCGGCTCCATAGGTCGGCCCGTTCGGACCATAGAAATCCTGCCGGCCGATACGCAGGTCAACCCAATCGTTGAACAGGTTGTAGACATCCAGGTAGAGATTATCGACCAACAGCTCATCCGGCGTCTGATAGTTCTTGCTTTCGCTCGGCTGGAAATATTCGCGGGACTCATCGGCAAGCCGCATGTAGAGCTTGAAATCCTCGTTCTTCACCTGGCCCCAGACGCGCGGGCGGATACGCAGATAGTTCGCGTTAGGATACGTCGAACCGCCCCTTCTCGGAAGGTTGTCGCTGGCCTCTTGGCGCACCCGAAGATCGGCACCCGCATCCCAGTCCAAAGCACCCTTGTCCACTTTCGCTTCCGGCGCACCGGCCGCGGGTTTCGCCGCTTCTGTCACAACCGCCGTATTTGTCGCAGCCGTCGCAGCTGCGGGCTTGACCTCTTGGGCACAAACCGTCCCGGCCAGACCCGCACAAAGAGCCATCCCTAACACTTTTTTCATACCGTCTCTTTCTCCAGCGTGAGTGTCCTTTCAGAAAAACCGCACATGCGTTTCTCCATGTAGTAACACTTATACCTGAAACCCGTGCCGTCTGTCCAGCCCGTATTCTTTTTTTCTAAAAACCGGACGGATGCAAACGAACCGGGGTTTTGTTACACTTCGACCCATGACAACCACGCTCCTATGGCTGACCGGCGGGGCAGCCGCCTACTTGCTGGGTTCGATCCCTTTCGGATTCCTGATCGCGAAGGCCTGCGGCAAAGACATCCGAACGCTCGGCAGCGGCAACATTGGCGCCACCAACGTTTTCCGTTCCGTCAGCAAACCGCTGGGCATCCTGACTTTTGCGCTCGACTTCCTCAAGGGCCTCTGCGGGGTGAAGCTCGTGCCGGTTCTGGCCACCACGCTGGCAGGCGGCAGCGCCGAGAATATGGCTCTCCCCGTTTTCTGCGGCGCCATGACCGTCGTCGGGCACAACTGGACCTGCTTCCTCGGCTTCAAGGGCGGCAAGGGCGTGGCGACCAGTGCCGGGCTGCTGCTCGGGCTTTCACCTATCGGCGTGGTCCTCGCCTTCGCCGCGTGGCTGGCCACCTTCCTGCTCTCGCGCTATGTTTCCGTAGCCTCGATCACGGCGGCCGTGGTCCTTGGCATTGCCGTGTGGCCCCTGCACCTCAAAGAACACGGAATCTGGTTTCCATGCGTCTTGACGCTCCTCGCGCTCTTGGCGATCTGGAAGCACCGCTCCAATATCGCGCGCCTGCGCGCCGGCACCGAGTCGCGTTTCCATTTCGGCAAAAAGAGTTAGGCTCCAGAGAAGCCCTTCAGGAACCTCCTTATGAACATCACGATTATCGGCGACGGCGGCTGGGGTACGGCCATCGGCTGCCTTCTCGACTCCTACGGCCACACCATCACCTTGTGGGGACCCTTCGCGGATTATCTCAACGACATACAAGCGTGCCGCGAGAACACGCGCTTCCTGCCCGGGATCACGCTGCCTGAGCGTTTACGCTGGACCGCCGATCCCGCGGCCGCCGTTGCCGATGCGGAGGTTGTAGTCCTCGCCACACCTTCAAAATTTTTTGCGGAAGTCTGCGGAAAATTCAAAGGACTGATCCCCGCAAACATGCTCGTAGTCAGCCTGACCAAGGGACTTTGCGAAGACTCCCACTGCCGCATGAGCGAACTCGCCCAAACGATCCTCGGGCTAGACACCATTGCCGTGCTTTCCGGCCCAAGCCACGCCGAAGAGGTCGCGCGCAAGATCCCGACCGCCGTGGTGGCGGCTTCGGCGGATGAGGCGTCAGCGAGACGCGCTCAACAACTTTTCAGCGGCCCGTTTTTCCGCGTCTACACCTCATCCGACCCCCTGGGCGTGGAGATCGGCGGCGCGGTCAAGAACGTCATCGCCATCGCGGTAGGCGCGTCGGACGGGCTCGGCTTCGGCGACAACACCCGCGCCGCGCTCATCACGCGCGGCCTGGCGGAGATCACGCGCTTCGGGATCGCGCTGGGTGCGACCCCGGCAACGTTCGCGGGGTTGAGCGGCGTGGGCGACCTGATCGTCACCTGTACCAGCCGCCACAGCCGCAACCATTCGGTCGGCGAACGTCTGGGACGCGGCGAGCGTATCGACACGATTCTCGGCAGCATGAACATGGTGGCCGAAGGCGTTTGGAACGCAAAGGTCATCCACACCCTCGGCCTAAAGCATGGCGTGGAAATGCCCATCACCGATATCGTGTACGCCCTTTGCCACAAAGGTTTTTCGGCCCGTACCGCCGTCGAAACCCTCATGGCCCGCGACATGAAATCCGAAGCCTAGGACACGCTCAGACTTCTATCGCGGCCGCAACGCATTCCGGGCCTTCTTGCGGGCCGGAATGCGCCGGGGCTTCGGCTTAAGTGTGTATTGACAATGCCACACACGGCCGGGTCAAACCACGTCCCCGCCCTTCGCACCGGTGCGGATATCTTCCGCCTCATCGACCGTTGACACGAAGATTTTGCCGTCGCCGTGCCGCCCCGTACGGGCATGCTCGCGGATGACGGCCAGGATGGCATCTTTGTCGGCGTCGGCGCAAACGATTTCCAGCTTGGTCTTGTTGACAAACCCTCTCAGGTCCGCGCTCTCTTCGCAATGGAGTCCGGGCGCGGAGGCCAAGTGTCCGAAACCGCTACAGGGGAACATCGTCATGCCGTGTATACCCGCGCTCCGCAGAGCGTCGACTACCTTGTCAACCATAAACGGCTGGATGTAAGCGTTGATCTGTTTCATTTGTCTTTTCTTTCGGCTGAAGATTACACGGGTTGATTTTTCGCTTCGGCACGTTCTCGCCGAGACTCCGCAATATGATAGATCGCCGGCAGCACGATCAGCGTGAGCACCAGAGACGAGGCCAGCCCGCCCAGGATCACCGCAGCCAGCGGCCGCTGGATCTCCGACCCGCTGCCCGTCGCGTAGATCATCGGCAACAGGCCCAACAACGTGGTCAGCGTAGTCATCATCAGAGGCCTCAGGCGCAGTTCGCATCCTCTGCGCACCGCGTCCACCGTACTCAGCCCTTCCTGGCGGAGCTGATTGAAGAAGGTCACCAGCATCACGCCATTCTCCACGGCCGTGCCGAACAGCACGATAAAGCCGATGGCTGTGGAGACACTCAGATTGATCTTGAGCGCGATCATCGTCAAGATGCCGCCTACCAGCGCGAACGGCAGGTTCACGATCACCAGGAAGGCGCTCCTGACCGAGCCAAGGGCCGAGAAGAGCATCAGGAAGATGAGCAGAATGGAGACCGGCACAACCACCCCCAGCCGCCGCATGGCGCGCTGTTGATTCTCAAACTGGCCGCCGTATTCAACGAAGTAACCGGTCGGCAACGCCTGCGCAAGCGACTGAAGGCTGCTCTGCGCCTCCGCCACAAAGCTTCCCATGTCCCGGCCACGGATGTTACACTCCACCACCACGCGGCGCATTCCTTTCTCGCGGCTCACCTGGGCGGGACTTTCCGTTTCAACAATTTTGGCCAACCGGGAGAGCGGCACACGCGTGCCATCGGGAGCCGGCACCAGCAGACGGCCCAACGCCGCGATGTCGTTGCGGTCCTTCTCGGGAAACCGGACAAGCACAGCGAAGCGCATCTGCCCTTCGATCATCGTGGTGGCGACCTTGCCGCCGACCGCCGTCTCAATCAGCTCGTTGATATCGGCAAGATCGATCTTGTAACGCGCGATGGCCTTGCGGTCCGCGATGATCTCCACCTGGGCAGCCCCCGAGATCTGTTCGACCTTGACGTCTGCGGCGCCACGGATGCCGCCCATGATGGCGGCAATCTTGTCCGCCTGCGGCTTGAGCACATCCAGATCGGGGCCGTACACCTTCACGGCCAGATCGCTCTTAACGCCCGAGATCAATTCATTGACGCGCAG
>JADHEF010000485.1_pt1 | contig 40034 bp, 28 predicted proteins | sample 8952391 | NCBI WGS metagenome assembly JADHEF01 (sample SAMN16124439, study PRJNA663245) | bioreactor sludge metagenome | isolation source: sludge (nitrite) | place: India:Bengaluru | collected 2019-02-28 | reverse complement strand
GAAAAAAGGCGCGGCCAGTCGTGCGCCGCGCCGTTGCTGCCGGGGACTTGCCGTTTACTTCAGGCTCGCCAGGTATTGCGTCACCGCTTCGAAGTTCTCTTGGCCGAGCATGGTCACGGCGGCGGTCATCGGGGTGTACAGGCGTTCGCCCGATTGGGTCAGGTAACGCTTGAGGTTGATGCGCAAATAATCCTGTTGCTGACCGGCCAGGCGCGGAAACCCTTCGGCACCGCGCGCGTCGGCTTGATGGCAGCGCGCGCAATTCTTCGCATACAGCGCCGCGCCGCGTTCGGCGAGCGGGCCGGGCGCGATCATGGGCGTGACCGGGGTCGAGGCGTAGAAATGCGTGATCGCCTGGCGGCTGCGCTCGTCGAGCATCTTGACCAGCCCTTGCATGAACTCGTTCTTGCGCTTGCCGGTCGCGAAGGCGTCGATCTGGTTGCGCAGGTAGACCGGGTTCTGGCCGGCCAGATTCGGCACATCGGGATATTTGCTGATCCCGTTGTCGCCATGGCAATTGGCGCAGAAGAACGCGGCCTTGCGGCCTTCGTCCAGGGTCAGGTCTTTCGAGGTGGCGGCCATCGCGCTCTGGCTCAAGGCCCGCGCGCCGCCGGGGTCGGCCGCCGCGGCGGGCAAGGGGGCGAACTGCGCCGCGCATCCGAGAAATACGACTGCCGCGATCCGGGCGGCACCTAGCAGGGTCTTGGTCATGATCCGGTTGAGTCTTCGGCGAAACCGATGGGGTGGCCTCGGAATTGAGCCTACTCCAAAGTGCTAACCTGGAATCGGGCTGTGGCGACAGATGCGACGGCCGTTCGTGCGCGATTTCACGACGGCTCGCCGCGACATTTCGCGGGTGTGATGGATTTGGCGCCGCCATCGCGGCGCCGGTGTCTCAACGGCGGTACGCGCGCCAGACCAGGAAGCCGAGGCCGCCCGCGCACAGTCCGAGGAACGGCCAATCGAGCCAGCGCGCGTAAGGCGTGAGGCCTTGCATGCCTTGCACGCGGGCGCCGAGGCTGGCGCGCTCGTAAGGCGGCAATTGGTCGATCACCCGGCCGTCGGGGCCGATGGCGGCGGTGCCGCCCGAGTTGGTGGCGCGCAGCATCGGCCGACCGGTTTCGAGCGCGCGCATGCGCGAAGCGAGCACATGCTGCGGGATCGCGGTCGTATCGCCGAACCAGCCCAGATTGGTCAGGTTGATGAGCACTTGCGGCGCATCGGCGCGTTGCAGCTCGATGGCGATCTCGTCGCCGAAATAGTCTTCGTAGCAGATGTTCATGCCCACCAGCAGGGTCGAACCGTCGGCGCGCGCGATCGGGAACGAGGCCTGGCTCACATCGCCGCGTTGCTGGTCGCCGATCGGGATGCGCATCTTGTCGACGAACCAATGCAGGCCGGGCGGAATGAACTCGCCGAAGGGCACCAGATGGTGTTTGCGATAGACCGGCAAGCCTTCATGGCTGAACAAGGGCAGCGCGGTCTTGGGCCCGAGCGCGATCGCCGCATTGGTGAACAACAGCGCGTCGCTTTGCGGATCGGGTTCCTGCACGAAGATGCCCGAGACGATGTGCATGTTCCGCGCTTGGGATTGCTGGACCAAGGCCTCGAAGAATCCGGGCGGGCTGACCTGGATCGGCACCGGGAAGGCGGTCTCGGGCAGCACCACGAGTTCGGCCGGCCGTTCGCGGATCAGGTCGTAATAGATCCGGTATTGGGCGACCAGGTTGTTCGGGTCGAACTTGGTGTCTTGGGCGATGTTGCCTTGGAGCAGGCGCACCTCGATCGGCGCGCCGACCGGGGCGGTCCAGCGCACGAACCGCAGCCCCGCGCCGATGCCCAGCAACACCAGCGCCAAGCCGGCCATGATCGCGGCGGTGCGCCGGTTGCGCGGCGCGCGCAGGCGCTCGCTGGCCACCGCGCTGTCGAGCACCAGGGCCACCGCCGCGGCGAGCAGCGCCGCGAGCAGCCCGACCAGATACACGCCGCCGATCGGCGCATAGCCGGCGAGCGGTCCGTCGACATGGGCGTAGCCGGTGCCGATCCAGGGAAAGCCGGTGAACAGGGTCGAGCGCAGCCAGTCGGCGCCCGACCAGAGCAAGGCGAAGGCCAGTGCTTGCCAGGCCGGCGCCAACCGGGTGCGCAAGCGCCACCAGAGCCCGGCCGCGAACGCCGGGTAGAGCGCGAGGTAGAGGCAGAACAAGAGCACCGAGGCCCCGGCCATCCACCACGGCAGGTGGCCGTAATCGTGCATCGAGATGTACAGCCAATAGATGCCGATGCCGAACCAGCCGAGCCCGAACCCGAAGCCCGACAGCCAGGCGATGCGCGGCGACTCGGCGCGCGCCACGATGCCGACCAGCAGCGCCAGCGCGATGAGCTGGGTCCACCACGAGACCATGGGCGCGAAACTCGCGCCATGGGCCGCGCCGACGATGATGGACACCACGGTCGGCAGGCGCCAGGCGCCGGGCCGCGGGGTGATGTCGATGGTCCAGCGATCGCTCATGCGCATGCGGGGGCTCCGAATACATGTTGCCAGGCCGCGCGCACCGCGGCGCGTTCGTCCTGAAGTTCCTCGGGGGGGATGCGCGCCGGGCCGGCATCGCCTTCGGCTTGCAGGCGCAGCGCGTGCTGGCGGGCGCGGAAGACGCGGTAGGCATCGGCGCAGCGCCCGGCCAAGGCTTCGGGCAGCAGACCGCGCGCGCCGGCGCGCAATAACAGCGCGATATTGCCTTTGTTCTCGGCCAGCTCGGGCAGCGCGCCCGCGTGCAGCAGCACCAGCGCCTGCACGATGAACTCGATGTCGATCATGCCGCCGGTGTCGTGCTTGAGGTCGAACAGCGCGCTCTGGTTCGGGTGGCCGTCATGCATCTTGCCGCGCATTTCCACGATCTGCGGCAACAGCGTGGCCGGCTCGCGCGGGCTGCGCAGCACCGCGGTGCGGATCGCCTCGAACTTGGCGCCGGTGGGCGCATGCCCGGCGCAAAAGCGCGCGCGCGTGAGCGCTTGGTGCTCCCAGGTCCAGGCGCTGTTGCTGCCGCGCTGGCTCTGGTATTGCGCGAACGACTCGATGCTGATGACCAGCAATCCGGCGTTGCCGTTCGGGCGCAGCCGCATGTCCACTTCGAACAGCCGGCCAGCCGAGGTATGGCTGGTCAGCCAGGCCAGCACGCGCTGGGCCAGCTTGGCGTAGACCTCGGCCGAGCGTTCATGCTCGCCGCCATGGCCGGCATCGTCGTGCACGAACACCAGGTCGAGGTCGGACGCGTAGCCGAGTTCCTTGCCGCCAAGCTTGCCGTAGGCGATCACGGCGAAGGTCGGGTCGGCGCGGTGCTTGTTGGGCAATTGGGCCCAGCATTGCGCGAGCGTCGCATCGAGGATGAGGTCGGCCAGCGCCGAAAGGTCGTCGGCCAGCGCTTCGACGCTGAGTTGTCCGTCGAGGTCCTGGGCCAGCAGCCGGAAGCTCCAGACATGGTGGGTCTCGCGCAGGATGTCCATGCGCCGTTCGACATCGGGCTGGCCGTCGCCGAGCGTCGCGTCGGCGAGCAGATGTTCGAGTTCGGCGCGGGCCTGGGTCCAATCGGGCCGGCGCGCGAGTTCGCGTTCATCGAGCAGTTCGTCGAGCAGGATCGGATGGCGATTCAGATAGGACGCGGCCCAGGGCGAGGCGGCGAGCATGCGGCCGACCCGCGCCAGCGCCGCCGGGTATTCGGCGAGCAAGGCCAGATAGGCGCTGCGCCGCGCGATCGTCTCCAGCAGATCGATGAAGCGTCCGGCGACCGCGGCCTGGTCGGTGCAGGTCGCGACGAAATCGAGCATCGGCGCGACGATCTGTTGCAGCCGGGCCCGGCTGGCTTCGGGCAGCGCGCGGTAGCGGCTGCCGCGCACCAGGGCCGCGAGGCGCCGCGCGATCTCTTCCGGGCAGGCCAGGCCGCGCTCGGTCAGGGCGGCGATCGCGTGCCGCACGCCCGCGTCGTCGGCCAGCGCTTCGCCGAACCAGTCGGTCGCGCCGCGCGCGCGCGGCGTGTCGCCATTGCCGTTGCCCGAGGTGTCGAACACATGATCGAAGACATCGGCGACCAGGCGCTGCACGGTGTCGAGCTGCGCCATCAGCGCCGGCGCATCGGCCAGGCCCATCATGCCGGCGATGCGGTCGAGATCGCCATCGTCGGCCGGCAGGCTATGGGTCTGGGCGTCGTCGAGGTATTGCAGCCGGTGTTCGAGCGCGCGCAAAAAACCGTAGGCGGCGCGCAGGTCTTCGCTGCGCTCGCGCGGCATCAGGCCGTCGTCGGCGAGCAAGGCCAGCACATCGCACGTCGCGCGGGTCTGCAATTTGCGCATGCGCCCGCCGCGGATGAGCTGGAACACCTGGGCGATGAATTCGATCTCGCGGATGCCGCCGCGCCCGAGCTTGACATTGGCGCCGCGCGCCGGACGCTGGGCCGCGCGCTTGCCGACCTCGGCGCGGATCTGGCGATGCAGGTCGCGCAAGGCCGCGATCGCGCCGTAATCGAGGTATTTGCGGAACACGAAAGGCCGCCGCAAGGCTTCGAGTTCATCGACCGCGCGTTGTTGCGCCGCGGCGCGCAAGGCGTCGGCCTGGTCCGCGGCGCCATCGGCCGGCGCGCCGCCCGCCATCGCGACCACGCGCGCCTTGATCCAGGCATAACGCTCCCATTCCCGGCCTTGCACGAAGAAATATTCTTCGAGCATCGCGTAACTCGCGGCCAGCGGCCCGGCATCGCCATTGGGGCGCAAGCGCATGTCGACGCGGAACACATACCCGTGGGCATCGACTTCGCTCATCGCGCCGATCACGCGCCGGCCGAGCCGGATGAAGAATTCATGGTTGCTCAAGCCGCGCTGGCCGGGGCCGGCGGCGGTCTCGCCATCGCCCGGGTACAGGAAGATGAGGTCGATGTCCGACGAGACATTGAGTTCGCGTCCGCCGAGCTTGCCCATGCCGACCACGACAAACGGCTGGGCCTGGGCCGGGCCTTCGGCCGGGTCCGAGACCGGCGTGCCGTGCGCTTCCTGCAACAAGGCGTAGTGGGTCGCGCACGCCGCGTCGAGTGTCACTTCGGCCAGTACGGTCATGGCTTCGGTGACTTGTTCGACCGCCAGCGCGCCGCGCAGATCGCCTTCCATCACCGCGAGATAGACCTCGCGCTTGAGCCGGCGCATCGCCGCCGCGAGCGCCGCTTCGCGCGTGGCGCCTTGGGTTTGGGCCGCCGTTTGCCAATGCGCGAGGCGCGCCTGCATCGCCGCGCGCGTCGGCGCGCCGGGGGCCGCGAGCGCGGCGTGCAGGTCCGGATCGGCGGCCAGCAATTGGGCCGCATACCGGCTCCAGCGCGGGCTCAGCGCGGCCGTGGACGGGGGGGCGGACGCGGGCGCGGTCGCGGCGTCTGACAACGCGCAAAAACGGCGGGGGATTTGCAACATGTCGGTGGTTGTCCGCACCCAAGCGATGGCGTGACCCTGTGCTATCGTCGGCGCGCTTTATTGGAATAGCCCGATTCTAGCCGCCAGCCCCGGTCTCCCTCGTGTCTGCACACCAAGACCTCGCCCCCGGGACCGCGACCGAAGGCCGTAGCCGCTGGCTTGCGCTTTGGGGCGCGGGACTGCGTACCTGCTCTCATTTCAGCTTGCGCACCTTGCGCTGGTTGCTGGCGCTCGTCGTCCTGGTCTACCTGTTGTTCGGCGCCGCCTTCCTGGTGCTGCGCCATGTGGTGCTGCCCAACATCGACGATTACCGCCCGGCCATCGAAGCCCAGGCCAGCCGCGCGCTCGGGGTGCCGGTCACGGTGGCCGATGTCGATGCCGACTGGTCGGGGCTGCGCCCGCGCCTGGCGCTGACCGATGTCCAGATCCACCGCCCCGACGGGTCGGCCGCGCTACGCGTGCCCAAGGCCACGGCCGTGGTCTCGTGGTGGAGCCTGCCGTTGTTGAGTTTGCGGCTGTACAGCCTGGAAGTCGTGGCGCCCGAAATCGAGGTCAGGCATCGGGCCGACGGCCGCTATGTGGTGGCCGGGATCGAGTTCGACCCCGAGGCGCGCGGCCGCGGCGGTTTCGGCGACTGGCTGTTCGCGCAACGCGAGGTGGTGGTGCGCGGCGCCGCGGTGCGTTATGCCGACGATGCCCGGAGCGCGGCCGACCCGGCGGCGGCGCCCATGGTGCTCTCGGAAGTCAGTTTCCTGATGCGCAACACGGCCTTGCATCATCGCCTGGCCTTGCGCGCCACGCCGCCCGCCGAACTGGCCGAACGCATCGATCTGCGCGGCGATTTCAGTCATACCCCGGTGTTGAACCGGGCCAGCGATTGGCGCGCCTGGCGCGGCGAGTTGTTCGCCGATTTCGGCGTGGCCGATGTTGCCGCGATCGCGCGCGAGATCAAGCTGCCGATCGAGATCGGCAGCGGCAAAGGCCCGGTGCGGGCCTGGCTGGCGCTCGATCATGGCCGACTCGACCAACTGACCGCCGATGTCGCGCTCGATGGCGTCAAGCTGCGCACCGCGCCCGACGCGCCGATGCTCGAAGTGCAGACCATGCGCGGGCGGGTGGTGTTGCGCGAACTGGCCGGGCGCGACGAACGCGGCGGCGCCACGCGCGGCCATGAGATCGCGGTGCAAGGTTTTTCGCTGCGGGCCGCCGACGGGTTCGAATTGCGCCCCACCGACCTCAGCGAGCGCCTGGTGCTGCGCGCCGACGGCAGCGTGATCTCGGGCGCGTTCTCGGCCAGCGAACTCGATCTGGCCTCGCTGGCCTGGCTGGGCGCGCATGCGCCGTTGTCGACCGAACACCGGGCGCTGCTGGCGCGCATGGAGCCGCGCGGGCTGGTGCGCGGCCTGCGCTACGAATGGAACGGCCCGATCGCGACGCCCGAGCGCTATACGCTCGCGGCGCAATTCTCGGCGTTGTCCTTGCACGAACAACCGTCGGCGCAGGCGCCCGACCCCGAGCACCCGCATCGCCTCCAGCTCGGCACGCCCGGCTTCAGGAATCTGGCCGGCGAGGTCGATCTGAATGAAAAAGGCGGGCGCATGCGCATCGAGGCCGGCGAGGCCGCGCTGATCTTTCCGGGCCTGTTCGCCGATCCGGCCTTGCAATTCGAGACCCTCAAGGCCCAGGCGGTCTGGGAGCGCAAAGGCCAGGGCGTCGCGGTGCAATTCTCGGAAGTGGCGTTCCAGAACGCCGATGCGACCGGCACCCTCGCCGGCCGCTACGAAAGCGGCGGCAAAGGGCCGGGCATCGTCGATCTGACCGGGCAATTGACCCAGGCCGACGCGCGCGGCGTCTACAAATACCTGCCGCTGACCGTGCCCGAACACACGCGCGACTGGGTCCGGCAAGCGGTGCTCGGCGGCGGTTCGCGCGACGTGAGCGTCGAGTTGCGCGGCGACCTCTGGGATTTTCCTTACCTCAAGCCGTCCGAAGGCCAGTTCCGGATCGCCGCCCGGCTCAAAGGCGGCAAGCTCGATTTCGCGCCCGGCGTGGTCACCGGCACCCCGGCGCGGCCGGCCTGGCCCGCGCTCGACGACATCGCCGGCGATCTGGTGTTCGAGCGCAATGGGTTCTCGGTCTCGAATGCGAGCGGCAAGGCGCTCGGTGCGCAACTCTCGCGCGTGCAAGGCCGCATGGCCGATTTTTCCGATCCGCAGCATCGGCTCGAAATCAGCGGGCAGGTCAACGCGCCGTTGCGCGCGATGCTCGATTACGTCGTTCAATCGCCAGTCAACGGCTGGTTGGGTAATGCTTTCGGCGACGCGCGCGCCGGCGGCGAGGCGCGGCTGGCGTTGCGACTCGATCTGCCGCTGGCCGCCCTCGACACCGCCCGGGTGCGCGGCGAACTCGCGCTGGCCGACAACGAACTGAGCCTCGATCCGGGACTGCCGACACTGGCGCGCCTCAATGGCCGTATCGACTTCAACGAAACCGGCGCCAGCGCGCGCGGCGTCACCGCGACCGCGCTCGGCGGGCCGGTGCGCATCGAAGGCAGCCCGGGCGCGGGGCAAGCATTGGCCTTGCGTATCGACGGCACCGCCACTGCGGCCGGGTTGAAGCGGTATGCCGAAGTCGCGGCGCTCGACCGGGCCAGCGGCAGCGCGCGTTATAGCGCGCGGGTCGCGGTGCGCGGCGGCACGGTCGAGACCGACATCGACTCCGATCTGCTCGGCCTGGGTCTCGACTTGCCTTCGCCCTTGGCCAAACCGGCCGCGACGACCTTGCCGCTCAAAGTCCGGATGCGGCCATCGCCCTGGGCCGACGCGAACATCAAGCGCGATCTGATCGAACTGAACCTCGGCCCCGCGATCGCGGCGGTGCTCGAACGCGAGCATCGCAACGGCGCAGCCGGCGCGGCGCATCTGGTGCGCGGCGCGTTCGCGGTCAACGACCGGCCGGTCCTGCCCGCCGAAGGGCTGTCAGCCACCGTCAACCTGAACACCCTCGATCTCGACGCCTGGCGCGCCTTGGCCGAGGCCGACGGCGTGACCGCGGCCGGCGCGACGCCCGGCGCGGGCGCCGGGGCCCCCGACACCGGCCATGCCGCCGGCGGGCGATTCGCGCTGCCTGGCGTGGTCGCGGTCGGCTTGCAGGCCGGCGAACTGACCTTGATGGGCAAGCGCTTCGATCGGGTCACGGCCGCAGTGAACCGGCGCGATGGCGCCTGGACCGCGAACATCGAAGCGCCCCAGGCCTCGGGCCAGGTGGCCTGGCGCGATCAGGTCGCCGGGCATGCCGAAGCGCCGGTGGTGGCGCGGTTCCGGCGCTTGAGCGTGCCGGCTTCGCAATCGACCCTGGTCACGCAATTGCTCGACAACGCGCCGGCGCGCGAAGTGCCGGCGCTCGATGTCGAGGTCGAGGATTTCGACATCCAGGGCAAGAAATTCGGGCGTCTGGCCTTGTCGGCAAGCAATGTGGTGCGCGATGGCGTGCGCGCGTGGCAGCTCGATCGCTTGAGCATGAACAGCCCCGACGCGAGTTTCAATGCGACCGGACGCTGGGGCCGTGAATCCGGCGCGGCCAACGCCGCCCAGCGCATGCAGATGAATTTCATGCTCGAGGTGGCGAATGTCGGGCGTTTTCTCGATCGGCTCGGGGTCAAGGACACCATGCGCGACGGCACCGCCAAGCTCGAAGGCGAGGTGGCCTGGCGCGGCAGCCCGATGAGCATCGATTACCCGAGTCTGGGCGGCAGCCTCGTGTTGAGCGCCGACAAGGGCCAGTTCCTGAAGTCCGATCCGGGCGTGGCACGTTTGCTGGGGGTGCTGAGCCTGCAATCGCTGACCCGGCGCATGACCCTCGACTTTCGCGATGTGTTCTCGCAAGGCTTCGCCTTCGATACCGTGCGCGCCAACATCGCGCTGAACAACGGCGTGGCCGCGACCAAGGATTTCCGCATGCGCGGCGTGGCCGCGACGGTGCTCATGGAAGGCAATGCCGACATCGGGCGCGAAACCCAGGATCTGCACATGATCGTGTTGCCCGAGGTGAACGCGGGCGGCGCGTCGGTGGTCTACGGCTTGCTTGCCAATCCGGCGGTCGGACTTGGTACATTCCTGGCCCAGTTGTTCCTGCGCGAGCCGCTCGCCAAGGCGCTCGCGCACGAATACCGGGTGACCGGCGGGTGGAGCGATCCGCATGTCGAGAAGCTCGAACGCAAGCCGTCCAACGAAGCCACTGCCCCGACGGGATGACATGAACGCACCTTATCGAGTTGCCGCTTGCCAGATGGTGTCGACGCCGCGCATCGACGAGAACCTGCGCACCGCCGACCGCCTGGTGGGCGAAGCCGCCGCCGCCGGGGCGATCCTGGTCGGGCTGCCCGAGTACTTCTGTCTGATGGGCCACAAGGACGAGGACAAGGTGCGCGCGCGCGAACCCTTGGCGCGCGAGGGCGATCCGCACAGCGGCGGCCCGATCCAGGGCGCGCTGGCCGACATGGCCCGGCGCCACCAGGTCTGGCTGGTGGGCGGCACGGTGCCGCTCGCGGCGCCCGATCCGAACAAGGTGCTCAACACGACGCTGGTCTTCGATCCGAGCGGCAAACGCGTGGCGCGCTATGACAAGATCCATTTGTTCAGTTTCAGCCGCAACGGCGAGAGCTACGACGAAGCGCGCACCATCACGCCCGGCGACGATGTCGGCGTGTTCGACGCGCCGTTCGGCCGGGTCGGTTTGTCGATCTGCTATGACTTGCGCTTTCCGGAGCTGTACCGCGCGATGGGCGCGCAATACGGCGACCTCAAGCTCATCATGGTGCCGGCGGCCTTCACCGCGACCACCGGCCGCGCGCACTGGGAGGTGTTGTTGCGCGCCCGCGCGATCGAGAACCAATGCTATGTGCTCGCGCCCGCGCAAGGCGGCACGCACGAGAACGGCCGCCAGACCTGGGGCCACAGCCTGCTGATCGACCCTTGGGGCAAAGTGGTCGCCGAGTGCGAGTTCGGCGAAGGCATCGCGGTCGGCGACCTCGACCTCGGCCAACTCGAAGGCATGCGCGCGAGCCTGCCTGCGCTCAAGCACCGAACGCTGTAAGCTTTCGCCGACTCTGGAGAAAACATGCAAGCAGGCGAACCCCGGATCGCGCATCTCGCGCTTGCGCGCGCGCAGTTGCTCGAACCGTTCGGACTCGACGAAGACGCGCTGTTGCGCGTGTTGGGCGAGATCTTCATCCACAAGGCCGATTACGCCGACCTGTATTTCCAGGCCACCCGTTCCGAGGGCTGGAGCCTGGAAGAAGGCATCGTCAAGTCGGGCAGTTTCAACATCGATCAAGGCGTCGGCGTGCGCACCGTGGCGGGCGACCGCACCGCGTTCGCGTATTCCGACGACATCAGTCTGGCCGCGCTGCAAGCCGCGGCCCGGGCCACGCGCAGCATCGCCGCGGCCGGCAAATCGGCGCGGGTGAAGGCCGCGGGCGGCTTCGGCGCGATGCCGCCGCGCGCGCTGTATGGCGGCGCCGATCCGGTGTCTTCGCTCGATGCCGATGCCAAGGTGCGTTTGCTCGAACGGGTCGAACGGCTCGCGCGCGCCAAGGATCCGCGCATCGTCCAGGTCATGGCCAATCTGGCCGCCGAACATGAGGTGGTGCTGATCGCGCGCCAAGACCGTGAGCGCGGGCCTTTGCTCGCCGCCGATGTGCGCCCGCTGGTGCGGGTCTCGGTCACCGTGATCGCCGAGCAGAACGGCCGCCGCGAGATGGGCCATTCGGGCGGCGGCGGCCGCTACGATTACGGGTACTTTTCCGACGCGCTGTTGCAAGGCTATGTCGATGAAGCGGTCGCGCAGGCGCTCGTCAATCTCGAAGCGCGGCCGGCGCCCGCCGGTCCGATGACCGTCGTGCTCGGCCCCGGCTGGCCCGGCGTGCTGCTGCACGAAGCGATCGGCCATGGGCTCGAAGGCGACTTCAATCGCAAGGGGTCGAGCGCGTTCGCCGGACGCATCGGCGAGCGGGTCGCGGCCCGCGGCGTGACGGTGGTCGATGACGGCACCATCGCCAATCGGCGCGGATCGCTCAACATCGACGATGAAGGCAATCCGACCCAATGCACGGTCCTCATCGAAGACGGCATCCTGCGCGGCTATCTGCAAGACACGATGAACGCGCGCCTGATGAAGACCGGCGTGACCGGCAATGCGCGGCGCGAATCGTTCGCGCACATCCCGATGCCGCGCATGACCAACACCTACATGCACGCGGGCGGCCATGATCCGGCCGAGATCATCGCGAGCGTGAAAGACGGCATCTACGCGACCAATTTCGGCGGCGGCCAGGTCGACATCACCAACGGCAAGTTCGTGTTTTCGGCGAGTGTCGCCTACCGCATCGAAAACGGCCGGGTCACCTATCCGGTCAAGGGCGCGACCCTGATCGGCAACGGGCCCGATGTGCTCACGCGCGTCAGCATGATCGGCAACGATCTGGCGCTCGACGCCGGCGTGGGCGTGTGCGGCAAGGACGGCCAGAGCGTGCCGGTCGGCGTCGGTCAGCCGACTTTGCGCGTGGACGCCTTGACGGTCGGAGGCACGGCTTGAGCATGTCGCGCAAGCGTTACCCCGATCCCGACGCGCCGCAGCTCGCGGTGCCGGTGAAGGGGGCCAGTGTCGTGCATGTGTCGCGCGCGCGCATGCTCGGGCAGGACGCGCACGAGGAATGCCATCCGCAGGCCCAGACCTGCATGCGCTGCGGCGTGCGCCATCTCGGCTTGTTCGGTGCCTTGCCCAACGAGGCGCTGGGCAGCATCCAGGTCCATATCGATGCGCTGCGCCTGAAGAATGGCGCCGTCGTCATGGGCGAAGGCCAGACCGGCGAATTCGTCTATTCGGTGCGCGGCGGCCTGGTGCGTCTGGAACGTTCGACCGCCCAGGGGGCGCGGCGCATTCTGCGCATCTATGGTCGCGGCGATGCGATGGGGCTCGAATCCTTGTTGCAGCGCTCGTATACGGCTTCGGCCATCGCGCTCGGCGAAGTCGAGCTATGCCGTATTCCGGCCAGCCTGATCCGCGATCTGTCGGCGCGCTATCCGGCGCTGACCCAGGGCCTCATGCAACGCTGGCAATCGGCGCTCGACGAAGCCGACGAATGGTTGTCCGAGCTCAGCGTCGGGTCGGCCCGCTACCGTGCGATGCGCCTGCTGCAAAAACTGATGCGCTATTTCGATGACGGCATCGTGGTCCTGCCGGCGCGCAGCGATATCGGGGCCATGCTCAATGTGACGTTGGAGACCGCGAGCCGTCTGATTTCGGACTTCAAGCGCGATGGCCTGCTCGAAGGGCAAGGGCCGCGCTGGTTCCGTATCGACGCCGAGCGTCTGGCCGCGGCGATCGAGCGCGAAGTCGCCTCCGATTGAGCGCGGCTACGCTCGCGACTTGCAAATCGGGCCGAAATCGGTTTTCATTGCGACGCAAAATCCCGAGTGCCATGCACCGAAGCTCACGCACCTGATTGCCATGCATCACGCGCCTTACTACTTTGCCTTCTTTTTTGGCTTTCCGACGCGGCCGGCGAAGGAAGGGAAGTAGTCACGCAACCCGAATCCCTGAAAAACCGCCGGCCGAGTCCGGCGGTTTTTTTTTGACCCGCACACCCAGACTCCGAAGGAAACCGCCATGCCGTACAGCACCGATGATGTCCGCATCCGCGAAATCAAGGAATTGCAGCCGCCCTCGCACCTGATCCGCGAGTTCCCGTGTTCGGAGAAGGCGGCGACCACGGTGTTCCATGGCCGGCAAGCGATCCATCGCGCCTTCCATGGCCAGGATGGCCGGCTGGTGGTGGTGATCGGGCCGTGCTCGATCCATGACCGCAAATCGGCGATCGAATATGCCAAACGGCTGCTCGACGAGCGCGAGCGCCACAAGGACGCGCTCGAGATCGTGATGCGCGTGTATTTCGAGAAGCCGCGCACGACGGTCGGCTGGAAGGGATTGATCAACGACCCGTACATGGACAACAGCTTCAAGATCAACGACGGTCTGCGCCATGCGCGCGAATTGCTGCTCGAAATCGCCGAACTGGGCTTGCCGGCCGGCACCGAATACCTCGACATGATCTCGCCGCAATACGTGGCCGACCTCATTTCCTGGGGCGCGATCGGCGCGCGCACGACCGAATCGCAGACCCACCGCGAGCTGGCCTCGGGGCTGTCATGCCCGGTCGGGTTCAAGAACGGCACCGACGGCAACGTCAAGATCGCGGTCGATGCGATCAAGGCGGCCCAGCATCCCCACCATTTCCTGTCGGTGACCAAGGGCGGGCATTCGGCCATCGTCTCGACCGCCGGTAACGAGGATTGCCACGTGATCCTGCGCGGCGGCAAACAGACCAATTACGACGCGGCCAGCGTCGAGGCGGCATGCCAGGAATTGGCCAAGGGCGGCCTGCTGCCCAAGGTCATGATCGATTTCAGCCATGCCAATTCGAGCAAGAAGCACGAAAACCAGATGCTCGTGGCCCAGGATGTCGGCAACCAGATCGCAGGCGGTGAAGACCGCGTCTTCGGCGTGATGGTCGAAAGCCATCTGGTGGCCGGGCGCCAGGACTTGGTGCCGGGCAAGGATCTGGTCTATGGCCAGAGCATCACCGACGCTTGCCTGGGCTGGGACGACTCGGCCAAGCTGCTCGATGTGCTGGCAAAAGCGGTGCGGACCCGTGAGGGCGCGACCGTCGAATGACGCAAATACGGGATGCCTTAGGGGAAAACTTGAGGAGAGTTCACGCGAACGGCTAGAATTGCGTGAAATTTCTCACGAATTCATGAACTATCAAGAGCGTTTCAGAATGCTCGGCTGCAAAGCCGAAGGCTCGGCCGCGCAATACGCGACCCAGATCCATTCGCTCGTCTCCAAGTCGCCCATCCTCGAAGACCGGTCGCTCGAAGAAATTCGCAAGCTGACCGGCTACATGGACGTCTGGACCACGCCGGGCATCGTCAACATCATCAACGAGGGCGAACCCGGCGATTTCATGATCCTCGTGATCAGCGGGTCGGTCGAAGTGGTCAAGAAAGACCGCTGGGGCACGACCAAGCGGATCGCGGTCGTGCATGCCGGCGAAACCTTGGGCGAGATGTCGATGCTCGACGGCGAGCCACGGTTCGCGTCCTGCCACACCATCGATGCCACCACCTTCGCGGTGCTCCATCGCGACAGCTTCATCCGCATGATCAAGGAAGAGCCGGTCCTGGGTTCGCGCATCCTGCTCAAGCTGAACCAGATGCTGTCGCAACGCTTGCGCCAGACCGGCGCCAAGCTGGTTGCCTACATGGAAACCTACCGCGGCACTTGAGCCGCGCATTGCGAGGTTTGCTGGCCGGGTGCGGGCGGCATTCAGCGACCGGCTGACGGCCGGGTGCCCATCACGGGTATGCTCACGGGGTGAGTTCCATTGCCCCCATTTCCCTGGCGACACCGGCGGCCGGACGCGATCCACGGATCGATCCGGCGGTCGGCGATGTGCTCGCCCAGCCCGACGCGCGGCTTTGGCGGGTGCTCGACGCCTTCATCTCGGTCGATTACGAGACCGGCCGCCATCGCGGCCTGTTGATCGAACTCGATGACGGGGTGCAAGTGCGGCGGGTCTGGTTGTCGCTCGAACAATTCCGCCGCCGCGCCAAGCTTGCCGAGCCGCGCACCAAGGCGGTGGGCGGCACCGACTGGAGCCGGGTGCGCAGCATCGCCGCGCCGCTGGTCTGCGCCGCGATGACGGCCGGGCATTGGCCGCCGATGGCGGTGTCGTCCGAACTCTGAGCGCGCGGGCTTCAGGCCCCGTCGGGCAGTTCGCGGCTGCGGTGTTGATCCCACAGCACATCGGTGCCGCCGGCATGGCGGTTGAGCACGCGCGCGAGCACGAACATCAGGTCCGACAGCCGGTTGATGTATTGCCGCGCCAGATCGCTGACCGCCGATTGGCGCCCGAGCGTGGTCATCGACCGTTCGGCGCGGCGCGCCACGGTCCGGCATAGATGCGCGAGCGCCGCCGCGCGCGAGCCTCCGGGCAGGATGAAGTTCTCAAGCCGCGGCAGCGCGGCGTTGTGCTCGGCAAGCAAGGCATCCAGACGCGCGACCTGCGCCGCCTTGAGGTTCTGGAAACCCGGAATGCACAACTCGCCGCCGAGATCGAACAGATCGTGCTGGATGGTCAGAAGTTCTTCGCGGACCGCGGCCGGCAGGTCCTCGCAGATCAGCACGCCGATCAGCGAATTCAATTCGTCCACATCGCCCATGGCCTGGATGCGATGGTCGTCCTTGGTGGTGCGCGAGCCGTCGCCCAGACCGGTCATGCCTTCATCGCCGGTGCGCGTGGCGATGGTGGTCAGCCGTTTGCCCATCTTCGTTCACTCCTTGTGCGCGCCGTCAGCGCGTTGCCGGTCGCCATGTGTCGGTGCATTGTCCGCGATTATCGAGGGCATCGCCCGCATCGGTGGCGGGGCCGCAGTACCATGGGGGACGCTCTTCGCCGCTTCGACCTCGTCATGAATCATCCTTTGCCCGATCCCGTCTTGCGCGCCCCGTTGCCGGCGGCTTTCATCACGGCGATGCAATCCGCCTTCGGCCCGCGGTTCACGACCAGCGAAGGTGTGCGCGCCCATCATGGGCATGACGATTCACCGTTTCCCGACATGCCGCCCGATGCGGTGCTGTTCGCCGAATCGACCGAGGAAGTCGCCCTGGCGGTCGATTTGTGCGCCGCGCATCGCGTGCCGGTGATCCCTTACGGCGCCGGGTCGTCGATCGAAGGCCATTTGCTGGCCGTGGCCGGCGGCTTGAGCATCGATCTGTCGGGCATGAAACGGGTGTTGGCCGTCCATGCCGAGGACTTGAGCGTCACGGTGCAGGCCGGCGTCACCCGCAAGCAACTCAACGCCGAACTCAAAGACACCGGCTTGTTCTTCCCGATCGATCCGGGCGCCGATGCCTCGATCGGCGGCATGACCGCCACCCGTGCGTCGGGCACGAATGCGGTGCGCTACGGCACCATGCGCGAGAACGTCCTCGCGCTGACCGTGGTGACGGCCGATGGCCGCATCGTGCGCACCGCGCGCCGGGCCAAGAAATCGAGTGCCGGCTACGATCTGACCCGCTTGTTCGTCGGCAGCGAAGGCACTTTGGGTGTCGTCACCGAAATCACCTTGCGGCTGTATCCGGTGCCCGAAGCCTTGTCGGCCGCCGTGGTGAGCTTTCCGAGCGTCGATGCGGCGGTGCGTACCGTGATACAGACCATCCAGCTCGGCGTGCCGGTCGCGCGCGCCGAATTGCTCGATGCGCTGACGGTCAAAGCCGTCAATGCCTATAGCAAGACCGGCCTGCGCGAAGCGCCTTTGCTGTTGTTCGAATTCCATGGCTCCCCGGCCGGGGTCGAGGAACAGGCGCAGACGGTGCTGGAACTCGCGCGCGAGCATGGCGGCACCGATGTCGATTGGGCGACCACGCCCGAAGACCGCAGCCGGCTCTGGAATGCGCGCCACCAAGTCTTCTTCGCCATGCTGCAATTGCGGCCGGGTTGCCGCAGCTTCACCACCGATGTCTGCGTGCCGATCTCCAGACTCGCGGAATGCATCACGGAAACGATCCGACTGACTTCAAGCACCCGCCTGCCTGCGCCGATACTAGGACATGTGGGCGACGGCAATTTCCATTGCACGATTCTTGCGGATCCTGAAAGCCCTGAGGAACTCGACGAAGCCGAGCGACTCAATCAGGCAATCGTGACGACGGCATTGGCGATGGACGGCACCTGCACCGGCGAACATGGCGTCGGGCTGCACAAAATCGATTTCCTCGTCGCGGAACATGGCGAAGGCGCGGTCGATCTGATGCGGGCCCTCAAACATGCGCTGGACCCGAACAACCTCATGAATCCGGGCAAGGTGGTCAGATGGTGACGAAAGCGAATCCGACGGGCTGGGCCATCGCGAGCGCCGAGCGTTCGATGCGTGTCGCGTTGTTGGCCTATGTCAGCATCCTCGTGCTCGCCACCGGCTATCTGGCCTGGTACGCGAGCGGCTTGCCGCAATTGCGGCTGATCGACAGCGCTTCGTGGGTGCTCGCCAGCGCGCTGGGCTTGTGCGGGCTCGGGTTTGTGCGTCTGCAACGCGAACGCATCCTGCGCCGGGTCCATCCAACGTCCAGCTGGCCGGCCGCGGTGCTGGCGGTGCTGGGCTTGTTCACCAATGTGTTGTCGGCCTTGTTGCTGGCGATCGGTTGGTTCGAGATCTATCAGGCGCGTTCGTCCTTCGATCTGGTGCCCGGACGCGACCGGTCCGCGCCGGCGGCCTGAACCCGGCGCGCCGGGCGGGCACGCCCCGCGCAGCCATCGTGGTTCGGCCTGCGGCGACTCGCCCCGCGCCGACTCAGGGTTTGTTCGGCCCATGCTTTCCCTGAGCCCGCGCGCCGCAAGTCTTTGCGCTCGGACCCGCGTCGTATCATCGACGCATGAGCGCGCTCCCCGAAGCGATTCCCCAACCTGAGGCGTCCGCGTCGCGTGGCGATGCAGCGCCACGCGCGCAAATCATCGCCGCGTTGAGCGGCGTGCTGCCCGCGCATTGCGTGCTGCATCAGCCCGAAGACACCCGCCCCTACGAATGCGACGGCCTCGCGATGATCCGCGTGATGCCGCTCGCCGTCGTGTTGCCTGAAACCGAAGCCCAAGTGCGGGCGGTGCTGCGCATCTGCCACCAATGGCAGGTGCCGGTGGTGGCGCGCGGCGCGGGCACGAGCCTGTCGGGCGGATCGACGCCGCATGCCGAGGGCGTGGTGCTCGGCATGGCCAAGTTCAACCGCATCGTCACGCTCGATCCGTTGGCGCGCACCGCGATCGTCCAGCCCGGGGTGCGCAACCTGGCGATTTCCGAGGCCGCGGCGCCTTACGGCCTGTATTACGCGCCCGATCCGTCGAGCCAGATCGCCTGCACCATCGGCGGCAATGTGGCCGAGAACTCGGGCGGCGTGCATTGCCTCAAATACGGGCTCACGGTGCACAACGTGCTGCGCGTGCGGGCCTTGCTGATGGACGGCGAGCCGGTCGAATTCGGTTCGGCCGCGCTCGACGCGCCGGGGCTCGATCTGCTCGCGGCCTTCATCGGCAGCGAAGGCATGCTCGGCGTGGTCACCGAGGTGACGGTCAAGCTGGTGCCCAAGCCCGCGCTCGCGCGCTGCGTGATGGCGAGCTTCGACGATGTGGAAGTGGCGGCCGATGCGGTGGCGGCCTTGATCGCGGCCGGCATCATTCCGGCCGGCCTCGAAATGATGGATCAGCCGGCCACGCGCATGGTCGAGCCGTTCGCGAACGCGGGCTACGACCTCGAGGCGGCGGCCATCTTGCTGTGCGAATCGGACGGCACGCCCGAGGAAGTCGAAGACGAGATCGCACGCATGAGCGCGGTGCTGCGCGCGGCCGGCGCGAGCCGTATCGCGGTCAGCACCTCGGAGGCGGAGCGGCTCAAATTCTGGGCCGGACGCAAGAATGCGTTTCCCGCCGCGGGCCGGGTTTCGCCCGCGTACTACTGCATGGACGGCACCATCCCGCGCAAGCGGCTGGGCGAAATGCTCAAGGCGATCCAGGCCATGGAAGGCAAATACGGGCTGCGATGTCCGAACGTCTTCCATGCCGGCGATGGCAATCTGCATCCACTCATCCTGTTCGACGACAACGACCCCGAGGCCGTGCGGCGTGCCGAAGCCTTCGGCGCCGAGATCCTCGAACTCAGTGTCGCGCTCGGCGGCACCGTCACGGGCGAGCATGGCGTGGGCCTCGAAAAGCTCAACCAGATGTGCGTGCAATTCAACGACGTCGAGCGCGAGCGCTTCTTCGGCGTCAAGCGCGCTTTCGATCCGGCGGGCCTGCTCAATCCGGACAAAGGCGTGCCCAGCCTGCACCGGTGCGCCGAATACGGCCGCATGAAGGTCGTGGGCGGGCGGCTGCCCTTCGCCGAACTCGAACGTTTCTAGGCCGCGCGATGCTCGATCTGCTCAAAGACGTGGTCTGGAGCGCCTCCAACGCCAAACGCCCGGTGCGCATTCGCGCCGGTGGTAGCAAGGACTGGTACGGCGAGACGCCGGCCGGCGGCGATTACGAAGGCACGATCGTCGATGTATCGGGCTATCGCGGCATCGTCGATTACGAACCGAGCGAATTGGTCATCACCGCGCGCTGCGGGACTTCGTTGGCCGAGATCGAAACGGTGCTCGCCGCCCAGCATCAGATGCTCGCGTTCGAACCGCCGCATGGGCTGGCGATCGCGCAATGGTGGCGCAGCAAGGCGATCGCCGGCGTGCCGCCGATGCCCGTGACCGGCGCGACCCTCGGCGGTTGCGTCGCGGCCGGCCTGTCGGGACCGCGCCGCGCGACGGCCGGGGCCTGCCGCGATTTCGTGCTCGGCGCCAAGCTCTTGTCGGCGCAGGGCGATGTGCTCAATTTCGGCGGACAGGTCATGAAGAATGTGGCCGGCTTCGATGTGAGCCGTCTGCTGGCCGGCTCGCTGGGCGTGCTCGGTGTGATCCTCGAAGCCTCGCTCAAGGTCTTGCCGCGCCCCGAGGTCGAGGCGACCTTGAGTTTCGATCTGCCCGAGACCGACGCGATCGCCAAGCTCAATGATTGGTCGAGCCAGCCGCTGCCGATGTCAGCCAGTGTCTGGCGCGCCTTGCCCGATGCCGGCCACGCGCCGAGCGGCGCGGCGCGCATGGGCCGTTTGTTCGTGCGCCTGTCGGGCGCGGCGGCGGCGCTGCGCAACGCCCGCGCCCGGCTCGGCGGCGAAACCTTCGTCGAGGATGGCGCGGCGCGCCTGTGGGCGGGCGTGCGCGAACAGACCGATGCCTTCTTCGATACCGCGCTGCCGGTCTGGCGCATCAGCGTGCCGCCGACGACACCGCCCGAAGCCTTCAAGGGCATCGCACGCGATCAACTCGTCGAATGGGGCGGCGCCTTGCGCTGGTTCGCGACCGACGCCGAGCCGCGCAAATTGCGTCTGGCCGCGCAATGCGCGGGCGGGCATGCGACGCTCTGGCGCCCGGCGCCGGGGCAAGCGCGCGCGGCATCGGTCTTCACCCCGCTCGATCCCGCATTGCTCGCCATCCATCGGCGGCTGAAGGCCGAGTTCGATCCGTCGGGCATCTTCAACCGCGGCCGTCTGAGCCCGGAGTTCTAGGCCGCCATGCAGACCACGCTCGCCGCCTTCATCCGCGACACCCTCGATGGGCAGGAGGCCGAATCCATCCTGCGCCGGTGCGTGCATTGCGGCTTTTGCACCGCGACCTGCCCGACCTATCAATTGCTCGGCGACGAACTCGACGGACCGCGCGGACGCATCTATCTGATGAAGCAGGTGCTCGAAGGGCAGGCGGTCAGCGCCAAGACCCAGCAGCATCTCGACCGGTGCCTGAGCTGCCGCAATTGCGAATCGACTTGTCCGTCGGGGGTGCAGTACGGGCGGCTGGTCGAGATCGGCCGGCGCATCGTCGATGCCCAGGTGCCGCGTCCGTTGGGCGAGCGCTTGCAACGCAGCCTGTTGCGCAACGGCTTGACCTCGCCGGCCTTCAAGCCCGCGCTGGCGCTCGGCCGCGCGTTGCGGCCCGTGCTGCCGGCCGCCTTGCGCGCCAAGCTGCCGAAAAGCCCGGGCGCGACCGTCTGGCCGGCCGGCACGCATGCGCGCCAGGTGATCCTGCTCGAAGGCTGTGTGCAGCCCGCGCTCGCGCCCAACATCAACGGCGCGACCGCGCGGGTGCTCGACCAGTTGGGCGTGCAAGCGCTGCGCATGCGCCGCGCCGGCTGTTGCGGCGCGATCCGCGAACATCTCGGCGATCATGCGGGCGGCTTGGCCGACATGCGCCGCAACATCGATGCCTGGTGGCCCGCGATCGAAGCCGGGGCCGAGGCGATCGTCATGAACGCCTCGGGCTGCGGCGCGATGGTCAAGGAATACGGCCATGCCTTGCGGCAGGACCCGGCCTACGCGGCCAAGGCGCAACGGGTGAGCGAACTCACGCTCGATCTCGCCGAATATCTGCCACGGTTCCAGCAAGCGATCGAACAAAGGCTCGGCCCGCGGCCCGCGGTCACTTCGACCCGGCCGCCACCGCGACGGGTGGCGTTTCATCCGCCTTGCAGCTTGCAGCATGGTCAGCAGGTGCGCGGCGGGGCCGAGGGACTGATGCGCGCGATCGGGCTTGAAGTCGTGTTGCCCGAGAACAGCCATCTTTGCTGCGGGTCGGCCGGCACCTATTCCTTGTTGCAGCCCGAACTGGCGAACCGTCTGCGCGACAACAAGCTGAAAGCGTTGACGGCGACCGGTGCGCAGACCGTATGCTCGGCCAACATCGGCTGCATCGGACATTTGCAGACCGGCACCGACCTGCCGGTGCGGCATTGGATCGAATTGCTCGACGAGCGACTGGCCCAGGAACGCCGAGCTTGAGGGCGGCGGTTCAGGACGCGACGCGCCGCGCCGATGGGCGCCGTTTGAGTTCGAGCGTGGACATCTGCGCCGAGTCGAGGATGTGGCGTTCGAGCCGCTCGCGCGCCGATTCCGATTCGGCGAACGCGAGTTCTTCGATCGCCGATGGCATGGCGGCCCGGTAGCGTCGGCGGTCGGTGGCCAGATCGATCTCGCGCCAGCCGCGCATCGCCATCCACTGCCAAAGCTCGTCATTCATCTCGGCGGTGATCTGGATGCGCACATCCTCGTGCGCGATGTAGGTGCCCAGGCGCGGCGTCGGGCCGGCCGGATCCAATTGCCGCGCGACCTGCACATTGCGCAAAGCGCGCAAGGTGTCGCGCAGCCCCCTGGGCGTCAACAAGCGAAGAATTGAACGTTGCTGCGTCATCTACAACCCCGAACCTGAGCATGCCGTCTTCTCGATGGCGGTATCCTGTACGTCAAGGCCTCTGACGTACCGCAAGCATTTTGACGGAATGCGGATTTAGATTGAGGAAATACAGCACTTTCTCGGGAGATCAGATCATGGATCGTGTACTGGCAGCTGTCGACGGTTCGGAAGCGTCGAATCGTTCACTGGACACGTTGGTTGCAATGGTGAAGGAGTTCACATCGGCGCCCGATGTCGTGGTGTTGACGGTCAAGGTGCCCATGCCGCCGCTGACGGGCATGGGCGTCGTCGTGAGCGCCGACATGCTCGACACGTATTACGCGCAAGCGCAAGAAGAGACCATCGCCTCGGCGCGCGCCAAGCTCGATGCGGCCGGGCTCAAGTATCTCGAACGCAAGGAGGTCGGCGATCCGGCCGAGATGATCGTGCAGGTCGCCAAGGAAACCGGCGCCAAGCTGATCTTCATCGGCAGCCGCGGCATGGGCGCGCTCGGCACGCTGATGCTGGGCAGCACCTCGAACAAGGTGATCCACCAGACCAGCATTCCGGTCGTGATCACGCACTGACGCGGCAGCGCGCCGCCCGGCTCAGGCGAGCAGGCGGCGCAAGATGCCGTGCGAGTAACGGCTCGCCACCGCGCCGACGAAACGCGTGAAGTCGACATGGGCTTGGTCGTTCGCGGCGTCCGACAAGGTGCGGACGATCGCGAACGGCAGCGCGAATTCGTGGCAGACCTGGGCCACCGCAGCGCCTTCCATTTCGACCGCGAGCAGATCGGGAAAATCGGCGCGCAATTGCGCGACCCGCCGCGCGTCGCTCACGAATTCGTCGCCCGAGGCGATGAGACCTTGCAGGCAACGCGGTGAATCGAGGCCGAATTCGGCGCGCGTCGCGGCATCGATCTCGGCCGCGAGGTCTTGGCTCAGATAGGCGTGCGCGGCCTGCCGCAGATCGGCGGTGAGGGCCGGATCGGTCGGGAAGCGGGTCAGGCCGAGCAAAGGGATTTCGTGGCGCGGAAAGATCGGCGACGCATCGAAATCGTGTTGAACCAGTTCGTCGGCGATCACCACGTCGCCGATGCGGGTCGCGGTGCCGATGCCGCCCGCCACGCCAGTGAATACGATGCGCTCGGCGCCGAATTCATGGATCAAGGTCGCGACCGTCGTGGCGGCGGCGACTTTGCCGATCCGCGACAGCACCGCGACACAAGGCCGGCCCCACAACTCGCCACGAAAGAACTCGCGCCGGCCATGCACGCTGCGCGTGGCGCTGCGGCCCATGTCGTGCAGCAGGGTCGCAAGTTCGTCCTGCATGGCGGCGACGATGGCGAAGGTCATGGGTGCAACGTGGTGGCAAAGGGCAAAGTGGTGCCGCGCATCGGCGTCAGCGCGGGCGCGCCAGATCCATGGTCCAGTATTTACCGTAGGGATCGCTGCCGCCGGCTTGCACACAAGCGACCGCGATCTCGGTGAAGTTCGGGCTCATCAGATTGGCGCAATGGCCGGTGCTGCCCAGCCAGCCTTGCAGAACCGCATCGACGCCGCCGTAGCCGGCCGCGATGTTCTCTCCGAGGTAAGACCAGGCATAGCCCGTGCTGTCGATGCGATCGGCCAGCGACGAGCCATTGCTGCCGGTATGCGAGAGCGCATGCTGGGTCGCCATGTCCTGGGTGTGCGCGGCCGCGGCGGCGAACAAGGCATCGTTCCAGGTCAGCGCGCCCGCCGCCGCATAGGCCGTGCCGCCGCAACTGCGGGCCTGGGCACGCGCGGCATTGACGGCGTTCAGCATCTGGGCCGCAAAATCGGGAATCGCGCACGAGGTGGCGGCGGTGACCGTGCCGCCCGGCGCGGGGCTGGGGCTTGGTGTCGGCGTGGGCGCGGGGGTGGGCGCCGTGTTGTCGGCGGCATTCGAGTCGCCGCCGCCGCAGGCGCCGAGCACCGAGGCGAAGCAGGCCGCCGCACACAGGCGGCGCCAGACGCCCGCGCGCGCTCGCGGCGTGACGGTCGGCCGCGCAACACCATCCACGCGATCGCCCGCGTTCGCGCGCTCGCTGGCGTTCACGCGACTGCCTTCATCCACGCGCCCGCCCGGATTCACTCGACCGCTTTCACCATGTCTTCGACGACTTTCTTCGCATCGCCGAACACCATCATGGTCTTGTCCATGTAGAACAATTCGTTGTCGAGACCCGCGTAGCCCGAGGCCATCGAACGCTTGTTGACGATGATCTGGCGCGCCTTGAAGGCTTCGAGAATGGGCATGCCCGCGATCGGCGATTTCGGGTCTTTCGCGGCCGGGTTCACGACATCGTTGGCACCGAGCACCAGCACCACATCGGTATCGCCGAATTCGCCGTTGATGTCTTCCATCTCGAAGACCTGGTCGTAGGGCACTTCGGCTTCGGCGAGCAGCACATTCATGTGGCCCGGCATGCGGCCCGCGACCGGATGGATCGCGTATTTGACGCTCACGCCCTTGTCGGTGAGTTTTTGCGCAAGCTCCTTGAGCGGATGCTGGGCGCGCGCGACCGCGAGGCCGTAGCCCGGCACGATGATGACCGTCTCGGCGTTACCGAGCAGGAAGGCCGCGTCGTCGGGGCTGCCGCTCTTGACGCTGCGCTGGGCCTGCGCGCCGCCGGTCGCGGCCACGGCTTCGCCGCCGAAGCCGCCCAGGATCACATTGAAGAACGAGCGGTTCATCGCTTTGCACATGATGTACGACAGGATGGCGCCCGAGGAGCCGACCAGCGAACCCGCGATGATGAGCATGCCGTTGTTGAGCGAGAAGCCGATGCCCGCCGCCGCCCAGCCCGAGTAGCTGTTGAGCATCGAGACCACCACCGGCATGTCGGCGCCGCCGATCGGGATGATGATCAGCACACCGAGCACGAAGGCGATCGCGAGCATCACGATGAACGGCACCCACGACTGGGTGAACACGAAGGTCAGGCCGAAGGCCAGCATCGCGAGCGCGAGCACCAGATTGAGCAGGTGCTGGCCGGCGAAGATGACCGGCGCGCCCTGGAACAAGCGGAATTTGTATTTGCCCGAAAGCTTGCCGAACGCGATGACCGAGCCCGAGAAGGTGATCGCGCCGACGAAGGCGCCGATGAACAACTCGACCCGGTTGCCGGTCGGCAATTCACCGCCCTTGGGCGTGATGCCGAAAGCCCAGGGCTCGGCCACGCACGCGATCGCGATGAACACCGCGGCCAGGCCGATCATCGAATGCATGAACGCGACCAGCTCGGGCATCTTGGTCATCTCGACGCGCTTGGCCATGACCGCGCCGGTGGTGCCGCCGATCAGCAGACCGAGCAGCACCCAGCCGTAGCCGGTGTAGGCGGCTTCGCCCGCGAGCTTGTGGATGAGGGCCAGCGTGGTCGCGATCGCGATCGCCATGCCGACCATGCCGAAGGCATTGCCGCGGCGCGAGGTGGACGGGTGCGACAGCCCTTTGAGCGCCTGGATGAAACAGACCGAGGCGACCAGGTACAACAGGACGACGACATTCATGCTCAGTGTCATGTCGGCCCCCGATCAATGCTTGGCCGCAGAAGGCGCCGCTTTCGGCTCCTTCTTCTTGAACATGTCGAGCATGCGGCGCGTGACCAGGAAGCCGCCGAACACATTGACCGCGGCCAGCGCGACCGCCGCCACGCCCATGAATTTGCCGACGCCGGTTTCGGTCAGCGCCGCAGCGAGCATCGCGCCGACGATCACGATCGCGGAGATCGCGTTGGTGACGGCCATGAGCGGCGTGTGCAAGGCCGGCGTCACGTTCCAGACGACGTGGTAGCCGACATAGATCGCGAGCACGAAGATGATGAGGTTGGTGACGGTGTGGTTGATGAGGTCCACGTCGGGTCTCCTGGAAAGCTTGGGCTGGGTGCGGCTTGGGGCCGGCGGTGCCGATCAGTTCTTGCGGATCTGTTCGCCGTTGGTGCACATCAGGCAGGCCGCGACGATGTCGTCCTCGCGGTTGAGCACGAAGCCGCCGTCCTTGTCGATGATGAGCTTGAGGAAATCGAGCACATTGCGCGCGTACAAGGCCGAAGAATCGCCGGGCACGGTGGCCGGCAGATTGGGCGTGCCGATCAGGTGCACGTGGTGTTTGACGACCGTCTTGCCGGCTTCGCTGATTGCGCAATTGCCGCCTTGTTCGACCGCCATGTCGAGCACGACCGAGCCCGGCTTCATCGACTTGACCATGTCTTCGGTCACGAGGATGGGCGCCTTGCGGCCCGGAATCAGGGCGGTGGTGATGACGATGTCGGCCTGCTTCATGCGCTCGGCCACGGCGGCGGCCTGGCGCTGCATCCACGAGGCCGGCATCGGGCGCGCATAACCGCCCACGCCTTGCGCGGCTTCGCGTTCTTCGTCGGTCTCGAAGGGCACATCGACGAACTTCGCGCCCAGCGATTCGATCTGTTCCTTGACGGCGGGGCGCACATCGGAAGCTTCGATCACCGCGCCCAGGCGCTTGGCGGTCGCGATGGCCTGCAAGCCCGCGACACCGGCGCCCAGGATGAGCACGCGCGCGGCCTTGACCGTGCCGGCCGCGGTCATGAGCATGGGCATCATGCGGCCGTAGGTCGCGGCGGCGAGCAGCACCGCCTTGTAGCCGGCGATATTGGCTTGCGACGACAGCACATCCATGCTTTGCGCGCGTGTGGTGCGCGGCGCGGCTTCGAGCGCGAACGCGGTGATGCCGGCCGCGGTCATGGCGGCGAGCACCTCGTTGTTGAATGGTTCGAGCATGCCGACCAGCACCGCGCCGGGTTTCATCGCGGCGAGTTCGGCCGCCTGCGGCGCGCGCACCTTGAGGACCAACTCGGCGCCGAGCGCTTCGGCGGCGCCGACGATGCTGGCGCCGGCGGCGGCATAGGCCTCGTCGGTCTGGCCGGCGGCGGTGCCGGCCCCGGCTTGCACGAGCACGGTGTGTTGGGCGGCGATGAATTTCTTGATGGTTTCCGCGGTGGCGGCCACGCGCGTTTCGCCGGCGCGCGTTTCGGCGGGAATGCCGATTCTCATGGGATCCCTCGGATGTTGTCTGCCTGGTTGATCATGCCGTCTAGTCTGGGCGCGGCATTGGAAGCGAAAGCCGACTTTACCCCATGCCATCGCGGTCGGGTGAGGGCGCGCAGCTACAATGTGGCCCTCTAAAGGATTCTCCCAAGTGAGCGAGCCCTGGAAGCCCAGTGTCACCGTCGCGGCCATCGTGCATGAGCCGCGCGACGACGCCTATCTGTTGGTCGAAGAAGAGACCAGCGAAGGCATACGCCTGAACAATCCGGCCGGCCATCTCGATCCCGGTGAATCCCTGGTCCAGGCCGCGATCCGCGAAACCCTGGAAGAGACCGCCTACACCTTCGCGCCGAGCGGCTGGCTCGGTGCCTACATGAGCCGTTACGCCTCCAGCCGCACGCACCGCGACGTGACCTATCTGCGGTTCGCCTTCGTCGGCACCGTGACCGCGCATGATCCCGAGCGCGCGCTCGACACCGGCATCCTGCGCGCCTTCTGGATGCCGTATGAAGCTTTGCGCGCCTGTCCGCAGCGCCATCGCTCGCCCTTGGTTTTGCGGTGCATAGAAGATCACCGGGCCGGGCGCTTGTTGCCGCTCGAAGCCTTGTATGCCGATCCGAGCGTGTACGTGAATTTCGAAGCCGGCTTGCACGGAGCGCGCGAGTGAGCAAGCGGCGCATCGTCGTCGGCATGTCCGGCGGCGTCGATTCTTCCGTCACCGCCTGGCTGCTCAAGGAGCGGGGCTTCGAGGTCGTCGGCCTGTTCATGAAGAACTGGGAAGACGATGACGACGACGACTATTGCAGCACCCGCCAGGACTTGATCGACGCGGTCAGCGTGGCCGATGTGATCGGCATCGAGATCGAGGCCGTGAATTTCGCGGCCGAGTACAAGGACCGCGTGTTCGCCGAGTTCCTGCGCGAATACCAGGCCGGGCGCACGCCCAACCCCGATGTGCTGTGCAATGCCGAGATCAAGTTCAAGGCATTTCTCGACCACGCGCTGCGCATGGGCGCCGAGCGCATCGCGACCGGCCATTACGCGCGCGTGCATTGCGTGGCGCCCTCGGGCGCGATCGTCGATCCGGCGCGCGAGGCCTGCACCGCGGCCGACGGCCGGTTCGAATTGCTCAAGGCCGTCGATGCGACCAAGGATCAAAGCTATTTCCTGCATCGGCTCGACCAGTCGCAATTGGCCAAGACCTTGTTCCCGCTCGGGGACATCACCAAGAAAGAAGTGCGCGCGATCGCCGAAAAGATCGGCCTGCCCAATGCGAAGAAGAAGGATTCGACCGGCATCTGCTTCATCGGCGAGCGGCCGTTCCGCGAGTTTCTCAACCGCTACCTCAGTTATGCGCCGGGCGAGATGGTCACGCCCGAAGGCCGGGTGGTCGGCCAGCATGTGGGCCTGAGCTTCTATACGCTCGGCCAGCGCCAGGGCCTGGGCATCGGCGGCAGCCGCGAGAGTTCGGGGGAGCCCTGGTTCGTCGCCGACAAGGACGTGCCGAACAACCGCCTCATCGTCGTGCAAGGGCATGCGCACCCGGCCTTGCATGGCCATGCGCTGATCGCCGGGCAGACGAGCTGGGTCGCGGGGCAGGCGCCGAAACCCGGCGCATATGCCGCAAAAGCGCGCTATCGCCAGAGCGATGCGGCGTGTAGATTCACCCCCCTCGATGCAGCGGACGGCGCTGCGTTCCGACTCGATTTCGCCACACCGCAATGGGCCGCCACGCCGGGCCAGTCCGCGGTGCTGTACGACGGTGATGTCTGCCTGGGCGGCGGCATCATCGATGCGGTCGAACGCTGACCGCGCGCTGCGCCAACGACAACTCCTCCCTTTTTCGATTCGAGGCTGACGCATGTCCATCCTCTCGCCGCTTGCGCGTGCCGGCGCACGGGTTCTTTCATGGTTCGGCGCTTTGCTCGCCCTGGTGTTCGGACGCTGGCAATGGCAGGCGCCCGGCTATCTGCGTTGGCTCGGGCACCGGGGCGCCGCGTTCTGGCGCGCGGTCGCCGCAAGGCCGGCGCGCGCGGCGGCGGCCTTGGCGGTCGTGGCCGGCTTGAGCGCGGGCGGCTGGTTCGGCTGGCAATGGTGGCAGGCCCAGCCCAAACCGGTCGAAGTCAAATTCGAGGTGCTCGATCCGCAGCGCACCGAGATCGAAAACGGCTTCGACCCCAATCCGCTCGTCGTGAAGTTTTCGCAAGGCGTGGCGCCGATCGCGCTGGTCGGCCGGGACGTGACGCAAGGCATCGAAATATCGCCGCCGCTGGCCGGCACTTGGCATTGGGAAAGCGATCGGGAATTGCGGTTCCTGCCCAAGGAAGATTGGCCGGTCGGCGAGGAATACCAGGTCGGCCTGGCGCGTGATGCGGTCGCGCCGCAGATCCGTCTGGCGGCGCGCGATTTCGTTTTCCATGCGCCGGCGTTCGTGGCCAAGATCAACGGCGCGGCCTTCCATGTCGATCCGGTGAATCCGGCGCAAAAGGAAGTGTTGGTCGAACTCGAATTCACGCATCCGGTCGATCCGGCCGCGCTCGAAGCGCGGGTGAGCATGCAGATGGCCGGCGCGTCCAAAGGGGTGCTGGGCCTGGGCGCCGAGAAGACCAAGTTCACCGTCAGCTACGACAAGTACAAGCTGCGCGCCTATCTGCATAGCCAGAACCTGCCGATCCCGGCCGAAGACACGGCCTTGCATGTCGAGATCGACAAGGGCGTCGCGGCGGCGCGCGGCGGCAAGCCGTTCAAGGAGGCGCTCGCGCAAGACGTGGCGATCCCGGGCCTGTATTCGCTCAAGATCGGCAATGTCGAACCGGCGGTGGTCGCCAATGATCAGAACGATCCCGAGCAGGTGCTCGCGATCGAGACCACGACCGAGGTGGCCGAGAAGGACATCGGCGCGGCGGTCTCGGTCTGGGAGTTGCCGGTTTATCACCCGGCCACCAAGCCCGAAGACCGCAAGCGGCCCTATGCCTGGAACGATCCGGCCGAGGTGACCGATGCGGCGCTCAAGGCCGCGCGCAAACTCGAACTGACCGCGGTGCCGACCGAACTCGAATACGAGGCCGTCCATTCGTTCAAATACCGCGCCGATGTCGGACGCCATTTGTTCGTGCGGATCGAAAAAGGCCTCAAGGCCTATGGCGGCTACCTGCTCGGCGCGCGCGATCAGCGCATCGTCAAGGTGCCGCCTTTCCCCTCCGAATTGCGCATCCTGAGCCAGGGCGCGCTGCTGTCGATGAGCGGCGACAAGAAGGTTGCGGTGTTGGTGCGCGATCTGCCGGGTGTGCGCGTGGAACTCGCGCGCGTGCTGCCGGGGCAATTGCAGCATCTGGTCTCGCAAGCCTCGGGAACGTTCGACAATCCGGCCTTCTATAGCGGCATCGGCCCCGACAATCTGACCGAGCGTTATGAACGCAAGGTGCCCTTGCCCAATCTACAGCGCGGCCGCGCGCATTACGAAGCGGTGGATGTCGGCGAGTACCTGAAGAAAGACGGCGAGGACAAGCGCGGCATCTTCCTGCTCACGGTCCAGGGCTATACGCCCGACGGCGCGCAGGCGCGGACCGGCGACACCGGCGCCGAGGAAGAGGGCGGCGAAGGCGAAGCGGATCAGGACGAAGGCGATGGCGAAACGCCGCGCACCGTCGATCCGACCAACCGCGTCGATCATCGCCTGATCCTCGTCACCGACCTGGGCTTGATCGCCAAGCGCGAACTCGACGGCACGCAAGTCGTGTACGTGCAATCGATCCATACCGGCGCGCCGGTCGCGGGCGCGAATGTGGACGTGATCGCCCGCAACGGTTCGACCTTGTATACCCAGACCACCGATGCGCAGGGCATGGTGCGCTTTCCCAAGCTCGACAACCTGTCGCGCGAGCGCTCGGCCCTGATGTACCTGGTGCGCAAGGCGGGCGACACCAGCTTCCTGCCGCTCAACCGGTACGACCGCCAACTCGACACTTCGCGCTTCGATGTGGGCGGCGAGGCCAATGCGCGGGCGCCCGATCAATTGAACGCCTATCTGTTCTCGGACCGCGGCATCTACCGGCCCGGCGATACCTTCCACATCGGCATGATCATCAAGAGCGCCGACTGGACCAAGCCCGGCGCCAAGCCGCTCGCCGGCCTGCCGCTCGAAGCCGAGGTGCTCGATGCGCGCGGCCTGTCGGTCAAGCGCGAACGCATCAAGGTCGCGCCGGGCGGATTCAACGAACTCGTGCACACGACGCTCGCGACCTCGCCGACCGGCAGCTACGCCGTGAATCTGTACACGGTGAAGGACGGGCGCGCGAACCAGCAGATCGGTTCCACCCAGATCAATGTCCAGGAATTCGAGCCCGACCGCATGAAGGTCAGCGCGCATCTCTCGAGCGAAGCCGCCGAAGGCTGGGTGCATCCCGATGGGCTCAAGGCGCGCGTGAACGCGCTCAACCTGTTCGGCACCCCGGCCGAGAATCGCCGGGTCGAGGCGACCTTGTCGCTCACGCCGGCCTTCCCGTCGTTCCGCAGCCATCCGGGCTATGTCTTCTACGACGCCCAGCGCGCCAAGGAAGGCTATTCGGAAAAACTTGCCGACGGCAAGACCGATGCCAAGGGCGAAGCCGAGTTCGACCTCGGGCTCGAAAAGTACGCGCGCGCCACCTACCGGCTGCATTTCATCGCGCGCGCCTATGAACCCGAAGGCGGGCGCAGTGTCGCGGCCGAGGCCGCCACGCTGGTGTCCGAACTACCTTACATGGTCGGCATGAAGGCCGACGGGCCGCTCGATTTCGTCGCGCGCGGCGCCAAGCGCGGCGTCTCGGTGATCGCCATCGATCCCCAGGCCCGGAAGACCGCGGCCGACAAGCTCACGCTGGTGCTGCTCGAACGCAAGTTCGTCTCGGTGCTGACCAAACAGGACAGCGGGGTCTACAAATACGAGTCGCGGCGCAAGGAAGTCGCGTTGAAGGAAACGCCCTTGTCGATCGCGGCCGGCGGGTACGCCTTGAGTCTGGCGACCGATGCGCCGGGCAATTTCGCCTACTCGATCCGCAATGCCGACGGGCTCGAGCTCAATCGCATCGATTACAGCGTCGCGGGGCAGGGCAATGTCACGCGTTCGCTCGAACGCAATGCCGAGCTCGAACTCACGCTCGACCGCAAGGATTACGCGCCCGGCGACGAGATCCAGATCAGCGTCCGCGCGCCCTACACCGGCGCCGGCCTGATCACGATCGAACGCGACAAGGTCTATGCGCAAGCCTGGTTCAAGGCCGACAAGCTCGCCTCGGTGCAAAAGATACGGCTGCCCAAGGACTTCGAAGGCAACGGGTATGTGAGCGTGCAATTCGTGCGCGATCCGGGCTCGGACGAAATCTTCATGAGCCCGTTGTCGTGGGGCGTGGTGCCGTTCGCGACCAACCTCGGCCAGCGCACCAATACGCTCAAGCTCGAAGCCACCGAACTGGTCAAACCGGGCCAGAAGCTCGCGATGAAACTCAGCGCCGACAAGCCCACCCACGCGGTGGTGTTCGCGGTCGATGAAGGCATCCTGCAAGTGGCGCGCTACCAGAACGCCGATCCGCTCGGACATTTCTTCCAGAAGCGCGCGCTCGAAGTGCGCACTTCGCAGATCCTCGATCTGATCCTGCCCGAGTTCAAGAAGCTCATGGCGGCGGCCGCGCCGGGTGGCGATGCCGAAGGCGCCTTGGGCCGGCATCTGAATCCGTTCAAGCGCAAGCACGACCAGCCCGCGGTCTGGTGGTCGGGCATCGTCGAGGTGAACGGCACGCGCAATTTCGAATGGACCGTGCCTGAAACCTTCAACGGCACGCTGCGCGTGATGGCGGTCGCGGTCAACGATACGACACTCGGCACCGCGCAAACCAAGGCCACGGTGCGCGGCGATTTCGTGCTTTCGCCGAACGCGCCGCTGGCGGTCACGCCCGGCGATGAATTCGAGGTCAGCGTCGGCGTCGCCAACAATGTCGCGGGCTCGGGCAAGGAACCGGCGGTCGCGGTCGCGTTGCAGGCCGGACCGGCGTTCGAGGTGATCGGCAATGCGAGCCAGTCGCTCAAGATCGGCGAGATGCGCGAAGGCGTGGCCCTGTTCCGCGTCAAGGTGAAGGACGGCGCGGCGGCCCAACTCGGGTCGGCGCCGCTCACCTTCAGCGCGAGCCTGGGCAACAAGGGCGCCAAGCTCACCACCGAGGTCAGCGTGCGGCCCGCGACGCCTTACTACACCCAGGTCACGCTCGGCAGCTTCAAGGGCTCGGCCGAGGTGCCGGTCACGCGCGATCTGTTCGCCGAATACCGCCAGGTCGAGGCGGCGGTCTCGCCGCTGCCCTTGGTCGCGGCCAGCGGCTTGTCGGCCTATCTGGCGAACTTCGAGCACAGTTGCACCGAACAACTCGTGAGCCAGGCGGTCCCGGCCCTGGTGCTGGCCAAGCGCGGCGAGTTCGCGCCGCTGGCCGGCGCCAAGCCCGGCGGCAAATCGATCGTCGAGGCGGTGCGCGTGCTGCGCACCCGGCAGAACGCCGAAGGCGGGTTCGGGCTCTGGGATGCGTCGGTCGCGCCCGATGAATTCGCCTCGGTCTATGCCGCGCATTGGATGCTCGAAGCGCGCGAGCGCGGCGAAGCGGTGCCGCAGGACATGCTGCAAAACGCGCTGGCCTATCTCGAACAACTCGCGTCCACGCCGGCCGAAAGCCTGTACGCGGCGCGTACCCGCGCTTATGCGGCGTATTTGCTGACGCGCCAAGGCGTGGTCACGACCGCCGCGCTCACGCGGCTGCGCGAAACCTTGGACGCCAAGTACGCGAAGGTCTGGCATGACGATCTGGTCGCGGTCTGGCTCGCGGCGAGCTACCAGCAGCTCAAGGAAACCAGCGTCGCCGACAGCCTCATCGCGCGGCCGGCCGAGTTGCTCGTCAAGCGCGGTCAGCCGTTCGGGTATGCCGATTATTACGATCCGCTGGTGCGCGACGCGGGCACGCTGTACGTGCTGGCGCGCCATTTCCCGGCGCGGGTCAAGGCGCTGCCGCCCGAGGCCATGATCGCGATGATGAAGCCGGTCGCGGACAACCGGTTCAACACCTTGTCGGCGGCCTGGACCATCCTCGCGCTCGATGCCTATGCGAACGCGGTCGGCAATCAGGCGCTGGGCAAACTGTCGATCACGGCTTACGACGCGGCGGGCAAGGCGCAAGCCTTGGCCTTGCCGCAGAACCTGGTGCCGCGTGTGCGCGTGGCTCCGGGCACGCGCAAGCTCGGCGTGGGCATCGATGCCGCTCTGACCGGGTATTACGCGCTCAGCGAGGCCGGTTTCGACAAGACCCCGCCCGCGGGCGAGGTCAGGCACGGCATCGAATTGATCCGCGAATACCTCGATGCCAAGGGCAAGCCCGTGACCAGCATCAAGATCGGCGACGAGATCACGGTGCGTTTGCGGGTGCGCACGACCGAGCGCGATTACATCGGCAACCTCGCGCTCGTCGATCTGTTGCCGGGCGGGTTCGAGCCGGTGCTGCAAAGCCGCGCGCTGGGCAGCGAAGGCGGCGAACCGAGCGATGCGCCGCAGACCTGGAACAACCCGCTGGGCCGCAACGGCAATTGGAACGCCGAATACGCCGACATCCGCGAAGACCGGGTCGTGCTCTACGGCAGCGCGAACAAGAACATGGCCGAGTTCAGCTATCGCATCAAGGCGACCAACGCCGGCCGGTTCGTCGTGCCGCCGGCCTATGGCGAATCCTTGTACGAGCGCGATGTGCGGGCGCGCACGCCGGCCGGCAGCATCGTGGTGGAGAAACCGGCGCAGTGAGGCTCGGATGGTGAGTCGGGCGCCGGGCGCGGGCCGCGCCGCGCGCTGGGCGAGGCGGGCCGGGCGCGCGGCATCGACGCTGCTGCGGGCGCTGGTACCGGCGCGGCGCGGCGCGCGGCGCGCGCTTGCCGTCATGGGCGTGATGGCCGCGACGCTCGTGGTGTTGCGGCTGTGGCCGGCCGCGCCCTTGGCGCAAGTGGCGCCGCATTCGACCGCCCTCCATGCGCAAGGCGGCGAGTTGCTGCGGTTGAGCCTGGCCGCGGACGAGCAATTCCGCCTTTGGGTGCCGCTCGACCAGATGGCGCCGGCGCTGCCCGAAGCGGTGCTGCTCTATGAAGACCGCTGGTACTACTGGCATCCGGGCGTGAATCCGTTCGCCCTGGTGCGCAGCGCCTTCGCGACCTGGTTCGGCGGCAACCGCCAGGGCGGCTCCACCATCACCATGCAACTGGCGCGCCGGGTCTACGGCATCGACAGCCGCAGCGTCGGCGGCAAGCTCAAACAGATCGGCGCCGCGCTCTGGCTTGAAGCGCGTTACGGCAAGCGCGCGATCCTCGAGGCCTATCTGAATTACGCGCCGTATGGCGGCAACATCGAAGGCGCGGGCGCGGCCAGCCTGGTCTATTTCCACAAGCGCGTGCATGCGCTCGCCTTGCCCGAGGCGCTGGCGCTCGCGGTGATTCCGCAGAATCCGCGCAAGCGCCTGGTCAGCGCGCGCGGCCGCGAGTCCGATCGCGACGCGGCGCGCACGCCCGATGCCTTGATCGCCGCGCGCGAGCGCCTGTGGTCGGCCTGGGTGGCGCGCCATCCGGGCGATGCGCATTACGCGGCCGATCTGCGCCTGCCGCTCAAGGTGCATGGCATCGGCGAACTGCCGTTTCGCGCGCCGCATCTGTGCGACGCCTTGCTGGCATCGGGCCGGACCGGCGAGGTGAGTACCGCGCTCGATCTGCGCATGCAGGACACGCTCGAACGCATCATCGGCCAGACCATCGAACGCGAACGCGGCGCCGGCATCCGCAATGCGTCGGCCTTGCTGCTCGACACTTCGACCATGGAGGTCAAGGCGCTGGTCGGCTCGGCCGATTGGCATGATGCGGACATCGACGGCCAGGTCAACGGCACCACCGCCAAACGCTCGCCGGGTTCGACGCTCAAGCCCTTCATCTACGCGCTCGCGCTCGATCAGGGCGTGCTGCATCCGATGAGCATTCTCAAGGATGCGCCGACCGCCTTCGGCCCGTTCAGCCCCGAGAATTTCGATGGTCGTTTCGTGGGGCCGGTCACCGCGCAAGAGGCGCTGGTGCGCAGCCGCAACGTGCCGGCGGTCGCGGTCGCGGCCAAGCTCAAGGCGCCGAGCCTGTACGAATTCCTGCGCTCGGCCGGCGTCACGCGCGTGGCGAGCGAATCGCATTACGGCCTGGCGCTTTCGTTGGGCGGCGGCGAGATCACGATGGAAGAACTCGCGCGGCTGTACGCGATGCTCGCCAATCGCGGCCTGTTGCGCCCGTTGCATTACCTCGCCCAGCCGGCCGGCGCCGCGCCCGAGGCCGGCACCCGGCTGTTGTCGGAAGAAGCGGCTTACATCACCGTGGACATGCTCAAGAACAATCCGCGGCCCGACACCGGCACCCCCTCGCGTTTGCCGGTGGCCTGGAAGACCGGCACCTCTTGGGGTTTCCACGACGCCTGGAGCGCCGGCGTGTTCGGACGCATGGTGCTGGTGGTCTGGGTCGGCAATTTCGACAACACCGCGAACCCGGGCTTCGTCGGCGTGAAGGCCGCCGCACCCTTGTACTTTCGCATCGTCGATGCCTTGCGCTCGCAAGGGCTGGACCCCGGAGAGAAAGTGACGCGCATGCCCGCGAATCTGGCCCGGGTCGAAGTCTGCGCGGCGAGCGGCGATCTGCCCAACGCCTGGTGTCCGCAGCGCACCACGACCTGGTTCATTCCGGGCAAGTCGCCGATCCGGGTCAGCACGCTGCATCGGCCGGTGCTCATCGAGACACGCACCGGCCAGGCGGTGTGCACCGAGAGTCCGACCACGCGCCAGGAGGTGTTCGAGTTCTGGCCCAGCGATCTGATGCGCGTGTTCCGCGAGGCCGGCATGCCGCGCCGCGCGCCGCCGCCTTTGCCCGATTGCGCGCGCACGCCCGATGCGCAGGCCGGCGCGCCGCAGATCGTCACGCCTTTGCGCGGCGTCACCTACACCATGCGATTGTCCAAACCCGAGGCGATCGCTTTGCGCGCCCATGATGCCAATGGCGGTGCGGTGTTCTGGTTCGTCGATCAAGGTTTCCTCGGCCGGGTCAAGGCCGGCGAGGCGATCGCCTGGCATCCCGACCATGGCGGGCGCTTCGTGCTGCGCGCGGTCAACGAGAGCGGCGGCAGCGACGCGCGCGAGGTCAAGGTCGATTTCGTGCCTTGAAGAAAGCCGCGCGGCAGGCGCACGCGCATGCCGATCAGGGGCTTTCACGCCCGGCCGGTCGAACCGGACTAGGATCGCGCACGCAAGGAGGTTCCGGGATGAAGTCCTTCTTCGTCGTGCTGCTCTTGGGCGGCCTGTGCGCATGCGCCGCCACACCACCGGCCGCGCCGACCGCCGCGCTTTTGCGCGACGAGGCTTTCGATGCGCCGGCCGAACGCATCGATGCCGAGGCCTTGTTCGCACTTACGCCAGCGATGCAGCGCTATCTCGACGAACGCGTGGCGCCGCGCGCTCTGACGCGTGGCGCGCGCCATGCGCTCATCGAGGCCTTGTACGAACGCGGCGAACTCCAACTCACTTACGACACCGAACAAACGCGCACGGCCGGCGAGGCTTTCGCATCGCGTTCGGGCAATTGCCTGTCGCTCGTCATCATGACCGCGGCCTTCGCCAAGCGATTGAATTTGCAGGTGCAATATCAAAGCGTGTTGGTCGACGACACCTGGAGCCGCAACGGCGATCTGTTGTTCGCCAACGCGCATGTGAATCTGGTGTTGGGGCTGCGCGCCTTCGACACCCATTTCGGCGCGCGCGATGCCGACCTGCTGGTGGTGGATTTTTTGCCGACCGACGAGGCCCGCCGCGCGCGCACCCGGGCGATCGGCGAAGACACCGTGATCGCCATGTTCATGAACAACCGCGCCGCCGAAGCGCTGGCGCAAGGCCGGCTCGACGCGGCTTATTGGTGGGCGCGCGCCGCGATCTTGCAGACCCCGACGTTCATGCCGGCCTACAACACCTTGGGCGTGATCTATCGCCGCCATGGCCAGCCCGACGCGGCCTTGCGCGCGCTCGAATATGCGCATGCGGTCGAGCCGGCCAACACCCTGGTCATGTCGAATCTGGTCCAGGTGCTGGGCGAGGTGGGCCAATCGGCGCGCGCGCAGGCGCTGGCGGCCCGGCTCGCGCGCATCGAGCCCGAGCCGCCGTTCCATTATTTCGACCTCGGGATGGCGGCGATGCGGGCCGGCGATTATTTTGCGGCGCGCGATTATTTCGCCAAGGAGGTCGATCGCGCGGCCTATTACCACGAGTTCCATTTCTGGCTGGCCCAGGCCGATTACCGGCTCGGCCATCTGCAACAAGCGCGCCGGCATCTGCAAGTGGCGATGGAAAACAGCCCGACGCGCGCCGAACACGCTTTGTATGCCGCCAAACTTGAATGGTTGCGCACTCGCACGCTGCAATGACGGTTTGCTGACTTGCGTTTGGCGGCGCATCTGCTAAGACTGGGCGCTTCATCCCTCCCCGGAGTGCCTATGCGTTATCTCGCGTTTGCGATCGTGCTGGCGGGCTTGGCCGCGTGCGCGGTCTGGGCCTGGTACTGGTGGCCGGCGGCATGGTTCGCGGCGCTGTTCGCACTGCTCGGCGCGATCGGTCTGTGGGATGTGTTGCAGACCCGGCATGCGATCCGGCGCAACTATCCGGTGCTCGGGCATCTGCGCTTTTTCTTCGAGAAGATCCGTCCCGAGATCCGGCAGTACTTCGTCGAAGGCGATACCGATGAGCGGCCGTTCTCGCGCAACCAGCGCAGCATCGTCTATCAGCGCGCCAAGAAGGAACTCGACAAAAAGCCCTTCGGCACCCAGGTCGATGTCGGCGCGACCGGCTACGAATGGATTTCGCATTCGATCGCGCCCTTGAAGGTGAAGGACACCGACTTTCGCATCGCGGTCGGCGTCGAGCGCGCCAAGCCGTATTCGATGAGCGTGTTCAACATCAGCGCGATGAGTTTCGGCGCGCTGTCGGCCAATGCGATCCGCGCGCTCAACCACGGCGCGAAGCAGGGTGGCTTCGCGCACGACACCGGCGAAGGCAGCATCAGCCGCTACCACCGCGAATTCGGCGGCGACCTGATCTGGGAACTCGGCTCCGGCTACTTCGGCTGCCGCAATGACGACGGGTCATTTTCGGCCGAGCGCTTCGTGCAAGGCGCCCTCGACGATCAGGTCAAGATGATCGAGGTGAAGCTCAGCCAAGGCGCCAAGCCCGGCGCGGGCGGCATCCTGCCCGCGCCGAAAGTGACGCCCGAGATCGCCGAAGCGCGCGGTGTGCCGGCGTGGGTCGATTGCGTTTCGCCCGCGAGCCACAAGGCTTTCGATACCCCGATCGGGCTCTTGCAATTCATCGAGACCTTGCGTCGTTTGTCAGGCGGTAAACCGACCGGCTTCAAGTTCTGCGTCGGCCATCCATGGGAATGGTTTGCGATCGTCAAGGCCATGCTGCATACCGGCATCGTGCCCGATTTCATCGTCGTGGATGGCAGCGAAGGTGGCACCGGCGCGGCGCCGGTCGAATTCACCGACCATGTCGGCACGCCTTTGCAAGAAGGCTTGCTGCTCGTGCACAACACCTTGGTCGGCGCCGGTCTGCGCGACCGGGTGCG
>JADHEF010000486.1_pt1 | contig 40130 bp, 40 predicted proteins | sample 8952391 | NCBI WGS metagenome assembly JADHEF01 (sample SAMN16124439, study PRJNA663245) | bioreactor sludge metagenome | isolation source: sludge (nitrite) | place: India:Bengaluru | collected 2019-02-28 | reverse complement strand
GCGCAAGGAGTTTTGATAGCCAAGTGAATGAAATCCATGCACGTGTAGCAGTCCTCAACAGATTTACGGAATTAGGTCGACCACTTACCCAAGTTACGCCTTAAATTTAGCTCAATTAGGGGCGCTTTGCATTTCAAATCTTTGTGCAACAAAGCCGTTTGAAACCCAAAAGTTGTAAGCAATAAAATATTACTTTAAATCTCCGGCCAAGTCTGTTCCTATTATCATAAGTTATTGAAATAATTTATTTTGATTGTGCTGTGACTGATCAAGTCGGAAAATAATGTCCTAAGCTCTTGTGAAGAGACATACAAATCAAATAACGTATAACCCAATAAGGATAAGTAAAGTGTACAAACTTGCTGTAATGCGATTGTACTAAATTAAGAAATAAGGATTAGTATGCACGGATTGCATACCTGAAATATAAGAGGGATATATATCGTTCATGTTTAAGTCATTTTTCCCAAACCCTAGATGGTTCTTCATTTCAGTATTACTTTGGTCGGTGATCAATGTCGTACTGTGGTACACAGGGGGAAATACATGGGGAAGCGCCATAGGTTGGCCGCAAGGTTATGCAACGGCTGAACTGCCGATTGGAGTGAGCCGTTTTTGGTCTCCGTCTTTTCTGTGGTTCTATCTATGGTTTTTTATAGCAACAACACTTTTTGCCTTATTTTGGCGTTTTGTCTCAGACAATAAATGGCAAAGATGGTCGATCTGGGGCTCCGCATTTATTCTGTTTAACATCTGGTTTGGCGTACAAGTGAGTGTTGCCATCAACGCATGGTATGGACCATTTTGGGATCTCATTCAAAGCATGCTTGGCAAAGGGGGGAATATTAAAGACCTATATATGGGTACTTTAACCTTCTTGTATATTGCGATGGTTGCGGTCACTTTCGCAGTGATCAATGCCTTTTTCACCAGCCACTATGTATTTCGGTGGCGTACAGCGATGAATGAATACTACACCCAACACTGGGAAAAATTACGTCATATAGAAGGGGCATCACAACGTGTGCAAGAAGACACTATGCGCTTTGCTACTATTTTAGAAGATTTGGGCGTTGAGTTGATCAAGGCTGTGATGGTGTTGGTGGCTTTCTTACCAATTCTATTTGAGCTTTCAAAGCATGTTCCTGAATTGCCTATTGTGGGTGAAGTAAAGCATTCCCTAGTTTGGGCTTCTATTATTTGGGCTATTTTTGGTACGTTCTTGTTAATGGTAGTGGGAAGTAAACTACCAGGTTTAGAGTTTAATAATCAGAAGGTTGAAGCGGCTTACCGTAAAGAGTTGGTGTATGGGGAAGACCATGCAGACCGTGCCCAACCTGCAACATTGGTCGAACTGTTTAGCAGAGTAAGAAAGAATTATTTTAGACTTTATTTTCACTATGCTTATTTTAACTTAGTCGCGACATGGTATCGACAACTGGATATTTTATACAGTTTGGTGGTGTTATTTCCCGCAATTGCAGCAGGGAAAATGACTCTAGGTTTAATCAACCAAATTGGTAATGTGTTTGATAAAGTACGAGAGTCATTTCAATATCTAATTCTGTCATGGAAAACCATTATCGAACTGCTCTCAATTTATAAGCGTCTGAAAGCTTTTGAATCGACTTTGGATGACTAAATATTTTTGATGTATCTCACCTGTCTTTCATGGCAGGTTTTTTATGTGCTCAAGCATCGTTTTGTCTGTAACTTTTGTTGTATGGTTCAAACTAAATTTATGAAATGTTGTTGGGTTTATCATAAAACAAAGCAGAATGATGTGTGCGTCAAGCTAAAATAAATAATAAAAACAGTTATTTAGGTTTGTTATTTTATGTGCTTTCCGCTAATGTTTTTATGCGGGTGTTTAAGAGTAAAGTCGTAGTGAATTATAAAATTTTATGTGTATTTGGGGTTTTGGGGAGTATGTTGCAGGGCTGTACCAGTCTGGGAAATATAGCACAAGCACCTTTTACAAATATTGCATCACCACAAGAACTAATCGTAGAACGAAAAATTAATGATGCCGATAAAAACAGCAAAGAATACGTGTATCACACGGTAGGCGTAAAAAATGAAAAAGATATCGAGGCGTTATACCCACGGAGCATGTTTAGTCAGTATTGCCAAGCACATGGTGGGCGTTTTACTCAGACACAAAAAAGTAGTTTTAGCTTAGTGAAAGATCCGTGGGCGAAAAAATTACTTCGTACCTATAACAGTTTAAAACAGGGCACGGGTACTTTTCGTTGCCAGCTCAATAATGGTGAACAGTGGTTGGTGAGTATTGAGGCATTGTCTGAACGCAAACTGCCTAATTCAAATGATACTCGTGTGGTTAATCTACAAAGCAAAGTACTGACTGAGCCTGCATCACGAAGTATGACGCCTATTACGCCAAGCAAAAAAACGGTGACGAAGGCACCTGCGACCAAGGCAGAGGTGAAGAAAGAGGAAGAAAGCAAAAAAGAAGTAGAGCCTAAAAAAGAAAACAAAGAAGTACCACCTAAGGCTGTCAAAGCTGTAGAAACACCGCAGCAGCAACAGGCCAAACTGTATGTGGCTGCACGCCGTGACATTAACAGTGGGCGCAACCAAGTCGCTGCTTGTAACAGTGCACAACGCGCATATAACTATGGTCGTTTGCCGGGGTCGGATGCCTCAAATGTCTATACCGAATCGGGCATATTAGTTGCACGTTGTTTAACGGGTATTCCAAGTTATAGCAGTCGTTTTTCCAACCCTAAAGGGCAGGCAAAATATGTTTTGCAGAACTTAGCCAAAAACCACAATCACACAGCTGCTAAAAATATGCTCAAGCAAATGAAGTAAGATTTTCGGCTGTTTGCGACCGCACTTCATGTGAGCACCTCAACCAAAGGAAATACATCATGAGTAATGTCCAAACACCAGCCACCTATTTTACTGCGCCTTTGCTGGATCAGACCGTGCAAGAAATAGACGTTGATATTTCGGCTCAGCCTTATTTTTACAACAATGGCGGAACACCCGAGTATTTAGCCGAAGTATCAGATGCTATTGAGTTGATTCAAGTATCATCGACCAATGCCCATATGAGTATGGGACATGTTTATGATGTACCCAAAGAAATAGCGACGATTCAAACCCATTGGGGAGAGCAGACCCAATTAGCGTTCGCAGGAAACTTTTTTGAGTTTATGCCACTCAAAGCCACGCCTGAAACAGCTGCTGCATTTGGTATGACTTTGGTGAAAGCTGGACAGGCGATAGAGGTGCAGGCCACGCAGAAAAAGTTGTCTCAAATTAAATATCAATATGGCATGTTGGCCGGTCATTTTTTCCCTTATGACCCAACTCAAATCAATCTAGACGCAAAAACCTTATACCCCTTTGTCGTCACAGACTTAGAGCATCATGACTTTCCGCATGTGTTTGCTTCGACCGATCCAAATCAATTGCCGTTGGTGATCTCAGCAGGACGATATTTTCCAAAAAACCAAAAAATTTACTTGGCTGATTTGTGGGTAGAACATGGTGATGCACTTTATATTCCTGAAATGCCGAAGCAAGTCGCTCCTGAATTTATCGATTTACACAATAACCGTAATGCGGCTTTAGCCTGTTGGAAGGGCGAAAGTAATCAGTCTACGATTCATATGCATACTTTGCTTGATCCCAAAGGTTATTTTTATTGGTTTTGGAATGCATGCCCGACCATACACCCACAGCTCACTGCATTTGAAACTGCTGAGTTGGATAGGGAAATCGCTTGAATTGAGCGATTTAATTTTCTCCAACTAGGCGGTAATTTTACAGTTCCATAACAGGCTGATTGGCGGGCTTTGTGATACAAAGAATGCAATTGTTGATTGGAGTTGAGTTTATGTCACAGCCTGTTTTAAGTGTTTTACATGGTCGATCTTCTGTTTTTTTTCGTCATGTTCTTTTGGCAGCAGCATTGTGTGGTTCAGTCCAAGTTGCAACGGCCAGTACCACAGTCGACCAACTGAGTAATTGTTTGGTGAAATCAACGACAGCAACAGATAAAACCACTGTGTTGCAGTGGACGTTTGCGGCATTGGCTGCACATCCTGATCTGAAGGTGTATAGCAATGTCACCGATGCACAGCGTACACAGCTAGATAAAAACCTCGCACAGGTTTTACAACGCATTTTGGTGGAGCAATGTTCAGCGCAGACCAAAGCGGTGATTCAAGCTGAAGGCTTACAAGCGGTTGGAGACAGTTTTCAGGAACTTGGACAGATTACGGGTGAGGAAATTTTAAAGAACCCTGAAGTGAAGGGCCAGTTGCAAGGTGTGCTGCGCTATGTGGATTTGAATAAATTGGTCACGACTTTTTTAACCCCAGAAATTTGGAATAAGTTGGGTGTGACGAGATAGTTCGGTCTTTGAAAAATATGAATAGTGGGAGCGATTTATAAACTAAATCGAAAGCATTAATGTTATAAAAAAGTCATTAAAAAAGCTCCTTGAATCGAAGGAGCTTTTTTATTTTTTGAATCTAAAAAGATGATAAATGATGCCATAAAAATTTAGTTGAGAAACAACACAATTAAATCGTCACAGTCGCCCCTAAAGCTTGAATAAACTGTGCCATCCAAGCAGGGTGGGCAGGCCAAGCCGGTGCTGTAATCAAGTGTCCATCAGTTACAGCTTCAGTCACTTCAATGTCTGCATAAGTCCCACCTGCTAGTTTCACCTCGGCTGCGCACGCAGGGTATGCGGAACAAGTACGACCTTTGAGTACATCGGCTGCCGCAAGAATTTGTGCACCATGACAAACTGCTGCAATAGGTTTTTTCGCAGTATCAAACTCACGTACGATCTCAAGGATACGTTCATTCATACGTAAATATTCGGGCGCACGGCCACCGGGAATGACTAAACCAACATAGTCCGCAGTGTGTACGGCTTCAAAGTTGTAGTTGATCGCAAAGTTATGACCGCGTTTTTCACTATAGGTTTGTTCGCCTTCAAAGTCATGAATGGCTGTGGCGATGCTTTCTCCTTCATTTTTATCTGGGCAGACCGCATGAACGGTATAACCGAGACCAGTTAAGAACTGAAAAGGCACCATGGTTTCATAGTCTTCGGCATAGTCACCTACGAGCATTAAAATTTGTTTTGACATCTTTAAACCCTCTTTATTGTTTGTACATATTTATGGCTTTGTTGCACAAAGATTTCATAACTATATGATTTTAAAAGTTTTGATTATTTTTTGATCCAAAATTAAATTTATTTAAATCAGATGCTTACATATTTATGCAACAAAGCCCTTCTCTTGTGAAAAGGTATGAGGCAATAGATCCAAAAATTAATTGACCGCTTCTTTGACCATACATTTTAGGCTCATCAATAAGGCTTTTTAATTTTTTAAAAACTTCATCTAAGTGTTTTTGATTTCGTAGATTTAATTTTTCAAGCTTCATATAAAAACCCCACAATCGTGAGGTTTTTATAACACAAAATCAATTAATTAGGAAAAAATTAACCAATCAATTTCTTCATTAATTCATTCACTTGAGCAGGATTAGCTTTACCCTTAGACGCTTTCATCACTTGACCCACTAGACCATTGAAAGCTTTCTCTTTACCAGATTTAAACTCTTCAACCATCTTCTCATTGGCAGCAAGCACGTCTTTAATAATTGCTTCAATCGCACCTGTATCAGTTTCCTGCTTCAAGCCTTTTTCCGCAATAATTTCGTCCGCAGTTTTGCCTTCATCCCACATAAAGCCGAATACTTGCTTCGCAATCTTACCGCTAATGGTGTTATCCACGATACGCGCAACCATGCCACCCAGTTTTTCAGCCGAAACAGGGGAGTCTGCGAGTTCTAAACCTGCTTTGTTTAAAGCACCAGAGAATTCGCCCATCACCCAGTTTGCAGACACTTTACCTTGTGCAGCGCCGCCAGCAGCAGCCACAACCACTTCATAAAAGTCTGACATTTCGCGGGTCAGCGTCAACACATGCGCATCGTATTCAGTGACACCAAAGTCCGCTACGAAACGCTCACGACGTGCCGCAGGAAGCTCAGGCAACGTAGCACGAGCAGTTTCAATTTGCGCATCTGAAATAATCACAGGCAACAAGTCAGGGTCTGGGAAGTAGCGGTAGTCGTTCGCTTCTTCTTTCGAACGCATCGAACGTGTTTCCATCTTCACAGGGTCGAATAGACGGGTTTCTTGGTCAATCGTACCATCCCATTCCAAAATTTCCATTTGGCGTTCAATTTCAACATTGATCGCTTGTTCAATGAAACGGAATGAGTTGAGGTTTTTCAACTCGCAACGTGTACCGAACGGTTGACCCGGACGACGTAACGACACGTTACAGTCAGCACGGAATGAACCTTCTGCCATGTTACCGTCAGAAATACCCAACCAACGCACTAAAGTGTGAATCGACTTGATATAAGCCACCGCTTCTTCAACCGAACGCATATCAGGTTCAGACACGATTTCAAGCAAAGGTGTACCTGCACGGTTTAAGTCGATGCCTGACATCCCTTCAAATTGGTCATGGATCGATTTACCTGCATCTTCCTCAAGGTGGGCACGCGTTACGCCAATGCGCTTTACCGTACCATCTTCAAGTTGAATGTCGATATGACCCAAGCCCACAATCGGGTTATCCATCTGGCTAATTTGGTAGCCTTTTGGAGAGTCAGGGTAGAAGTAGTTTTTACGTGCAAACACAGATGCTTGGTCGATGTAAGCATCAATACCCAAACCAAAGCGAATGGCTAAATCGACCACCTCTTTGTTTAATACAGGCAGTACACCCGGCATTGCCAAGTCAACGAGGCTGGCTTGGGTGTTTGGGTCTTGACCAAATTCAGTCGAAGAGCCTGAGAAGATTTTAGATTGGGTCGCAAGCTGAGTATGAATCTCGATCCCAATAACGACTTCCCAACCATCAATCAATAATGATTTTGGTTTAGCAGCATTTTTAGTCATTATGCATTCTCCTCAGCAATTGCCGCACGTTTCGTATGCCAATCCGTCGCTTGTTGGTACTGATGTACCACAGACAACAGTTGAGATTCTGACCAATAGTTACCAATTAGCTGTAAGCCCACAGGTAAGTTGTCTTTGTCAAAACCAACAGGTGCATTAATCGCAGGAAGACCAGCAAGATTAACCGCGATGGTGTAAATGTCGCCCAAGTACATTTCAACGGGAGACAAGTTCGCACCAATTTTATAAGCCGTGGTTGGCGCAGCAGGTGCAGCAATCACATCAACCGACTCAAACGCTTTTAAGAAGTCTTGTTGAATCAGACGACGGACTTTTTGTGCTTTCACGTAGTAAGCATCGTAGTAACCCGCAGACAACGCATATGTACCAATCAAGATACGACGTTGTACTTCTGCACCAAAACCTTCAGAACGTGAACGTTTGTATAAGTCCATCAGATCAACAGGGTTCTCTGCACGGTAGCCATAACGTACGCCATCATAGCGTTGTAAGTTAGAAGATGCTTCAGCAGGTGCAATCAAGTAATAGGTCGGCACATAAGCTTCAGTCATGTTGAGATCAATCTCAACCAAGATCGCGCCCATCTCTTCCAATTTTTTCAATGATTCTTCAACACGTGCTTTCACATCTGCGTCTAAACCAGCGACATTGAAGTATTGTTTCGGAATACCAATGCGTAGACCTTGAATCGCTGTGCCGTTTAGGTTCGCCACATAGTCATCAACGTCTTTTTCAACGGATGTTGAGTCTTTCGCGTCATGACCTGCCATCACATTCATGAGGTAGGCACAGTCTTCTGCCGAACGCGCCATTGGCCCGCCTTGATCCAGTGATGATGCATACGCAATCATCCCGAAGCGTGACACACGGCCATAACTTGGTTTAAGACCCGTTAAGCCACAGAACGATGCTGGTTGGCGAATTGAACCACCTGTGTCAGTACCTGTGGCAAATGGAGCTAGATCTGCTGCAACCGCTGCCGCAGAACCACCTGAAGAACCACCTGGTACATGACCTAAGTTCCAAGGGTTTGCTGTAGCACCGTAGAATGAATTTTCAGAGGTTGAACCCATTGCAAATTCGTCCATGTTCACTTTACCTAAAGTGACTAGACCAGCGGCTTTGCCTTTCGCTACAACGGTGGCGTCGTAAGGAGAGATAAAGTTATCCAACATTTTTGAGCCCGCAGTGGTTTTAATACCTTGGGTACAAAAAATGTCTTTGTGTGCAATTGGCACACCTGTCAATGCGGTTGCTGTGCCTGCTTTAATTGCAGCATCGGCAGCATCGGCTTGTGCAAGCGCTTGTTCTGCAGTCACGGTTACATAAGATTTAACTTGTGTATCCAGTTTTGCAATGCGCTTTAAATAATGTTCAGTCAGTTCGCGAGATGAAAATTTAGCCCCAGCTAAACCCTCAGAGAGTTCACGAATCGATAAGCGATGTAAATCTGTCATGAGAAATGTCTTTACGTTAATTTTTACAAAATAATGGTTTAACTGAATAGAAATTATTCAATCACGCGAGGAACTAGGTACAAACCGTCTTGCACTTGCGGTGCAATGGCTTGATATTCATCACGATGATTGGTTTCTGAAACCACATCTTCACGTAAGGGTTGTGGGTGATCAAATGGGCTTTTAAGCGGCTCAACACCATTGGTGTCGATGCCTTTTAAGGTTTCCATCATGCCTAAAATTTTATTTAGACTTTGAGCATATTCAGCAGATTGCGTATCATTTAGCGACAATCGGGCCAGATGTGCGATTGCTGAAACTGTTTTTGCATTTAAATCTGCAGAATGCTGTGCATCCGATGTAGACATAATATTACCTAATCAGTATTAAAAAAATTCAAAATATCATGCGTTATGATAAGCGATTGACTTGTCCAAATCATCACATTTAGTTAAAGTTGCCACCTTGCGTCCACATAAAGTTTAATCGAGAACGTCTCCGTGATTCTAAAAAGACTAATTGGCTTGTTTTCGCCCGATCTAGCCATTGATTTAGGTACAGCAAATACACTTATTTATGCACCAGGACGAGGCATTATATTAAATGAACCGACAGTTGTGGCGATTCGTCACAGTGGTTCACAAAAAATCGTTGCCGCGGTAGGTCTTGATGCAAAGCAAATGCTGGGCCGTACACCTGCAAATATCTCTGCCATTCGTCCAATGAAGGATGGTGTGATTGCCGATTTTGAAGTGACCGAAACTATGCTGAACCAATTTATTGGTAAAGTACATGAAAAACGTCTGTTCCCACCTGCACCTCGTGTTGTGGTGTGTGTGCCTTGTAAATCAACTTTGGTTGAACGTCGTGCTATTCGTGAAGCTGTATTTAATGCAGGCGCGCGTGATGTTCGTTTGATTGAAGAGCCAATGGCTGCTGCAATTGGTGCCGGTATGCCAGTTGAACAAGCATGCGGCTCTATGGTGGTAGATGTTGGTGGTGGTACAACTGAAATTGCGATCATTTCGCTTCAAGGTTGTGTCTATGCTGACTCACTACGTATTGGTGGTGATGTATTTGATGAACAAATCATTAACTACGTACGTAAAGCACATGGTTGCGTGATTGGTGAAACCACCGCTGAAATTATCAAGAAAGAAGTGGGTATGGCTTTACCAGAACCTGATTCTAAAACACTTGAAATTGAAGTTCGCGGCCGTAACCTTGCTGAAGGTGTGCCACGTGCGATCACTGTGACTTCGGACGAAATCACGCAAGCGATTTCTGATCCATTACAAAGTATTGTTTCAGCTGTGAAATCTGCACTTGAGCAAACGCCTCCTGAGCTGTCTTCAGACATCGCTGAGCGCGGTATAGTATTGACAGGTGGTGGTGCATTACTGCGTAACCTCGATAAACTTCTTGCGCAAGAAACAGGCTTACCTGTGGTGGTTGCAGAAGATCCTCTAACTTGCGTCACTCGTGGTGGTGGTAAAGTTTTAGAATTCTTCGATAATCCAAATCACGACATGTTATTTGTAGGCTAATAAAGGAATCGGCGGGTGCAAACAAATCTGTTTTCCAGACAACCGCCATCTTTTCGCTCATTTATCATTGCAGTGATCACATGCTTGGTCGTGCTGTTTTTTAACTGGCGCATGCCGCATGTGATTCAACCTGCAAGAGATGTCTTGTACGCCGCTTATAATCCAATTTATGCCGTAGCAAGTTATCCCGTGTTATCGCGAGAGTGGCTGAATCAACAAACCAAGTCTGAAGCTCAATTGCGCCGTGAAAATACCGCGATGCAAGCCGAGTTATTGCAGGCGCAGGTGCGTTTACAAAAATTATCTGAATTATCTGCGGAAAATACGCGTTTACGCGGTCTGTTAGATACCCCGTTGATCATTGATGGTCGTATGGAAATTGCAGAAGTCATTGGGACAGATGCCGATCCATTGCGCCATATTATTGTGGTAAACCGTGGTGCCAACAGTCAGTTGAAGGTCGGGCAAACCGTGCTCGATGACAAAGGTATTATGGGACAGATTATTAATGTCTATCCGCATAGTAGTCGCGTCATGTTGCTTTCAGATAAAGAACATTCTCTTTCGGTTCGCTTAGAGCGATCTGGAATGCGTGCCATTGTTTCAGGGACTGGAGATTTGGGTCATTTGAAAATGGAATACGTGCCGACCAGTGCCGAAATCAAAGTGGGTGAAAAAGTGTATAGCTCTGGTTTAGGTGAGCATTTTCCAGCAGGTTATCTGGTGGGCACCATTTCAAAAATCAGTCGTCATAATTCAGGCGAGTTTGCTCAAATTGATGTTGTTCCTGCTGCACAGTTAGCGGGTGGGCATCATGTCGTTGTGTTATTTTCCGATTCTTTAGCGATGGAGCAACCGCATGCCGATCGCTAAACTTCGTGCTGCCAAACAGCGTGACCCGTTATTTCCGATCATTTTTTCGGTGATCATTGCTTCAGTGTTGATGGTTTATCCCTTGTCTTATGCGCTCTCTGGCTGGCGGCCACTGTTTATGATGATGGTGATGCTGTTTTGGGTGCTGTGCCAGCCGGCATGGAGCGGGATTTGGTTTGCCTTTGCAGTCGGGATTTTCACCGATTTACTACTTGATGCACCTTTGGGCTTAAACGCGCTCAGTTTTGTTCTGATTACTTTTGTGTCCCGTTTTTTAACGCGTGAACGTCGGATTATGACCTTTGCCAATATTTGGGTCATCGCTACCTTGGCTGTGGTCGCGCATTTGTTTATTACGTGGATCGCACAAATTATGATTGGGGCACAGTTTTCCCTTGCACGTCATTGGCAACCGTTGTTGAGTAGTGTGCTGACTTTCCCTATGGTCTATTTCATCTTGAAGAAATGGCGCGTTTAATTTTAGCGTCCAGTTCGCCCCGTCGCCGAGAGCTGCTTGAACAGCTCGGTCTTGTCTTTGATATCTATAGTCCAGATATTGATGAATCTGTACAAGTAGGCGAGTCGGTAGCCGATTATGTAGAGCGACTGGCATGTGCCAAAGCTGAGGCAGTACAGCTTCAATATCCTGATGCAATTGTGATTGCTGCCGATACCAGTTTAGGGGTCGATCAAGAGATTTTAGGTAAACCTGAATCTAAGCAGCATGCATTTGAAATGTGGGAAAAAATTTCTGGGCGCAAGCATGATGTATATACTGCGGTTTGTGTCCGTACAAATACGCAAATTTCAAGTATAGTAGTTCGTACTGAAGTCGAATTTCAGCATTTAAACCTGAATGATATGGAAGCATATTGGGCTACATCTGAACCTCTTGGCAAGGCGGGAGCCTACGCCATACAAGGCATTGCAGCACGTTATATTCCACGTATAGAGGGAAGCTATAGCAATGTCGTGGGGCTACCGTTGTATGAAACGGTACAGTTATTACAGGCAGTTAAGGCACTAAATTAACTGTCTCAAAAGATTTTTTATAATGTTTTGAGTTTGTTATGTCTGACGAGTTATTAATTAACGTCACGCCCATGGAATGTCGCGTCGCGTTAATTGAAAACGGCACGGTCAATGAATTATTTATTGAGCGTACGGTGAAACGTGGTTTAGTGGGCAATATTTATAAAGGTAAAGTGGTGCGTGTTCTTCCGGGAATGCAGGCTGCTTTTGTCGATATTGGATTGTCACGAACTGCTTTTTTACATATTAATGATATGGTTTGGTCACGTAATCAACCCACCCCGAATGTTTTTGAGCTCTTACAGCCAGGACAAATTCTTACCGTTCAAGTCATGAAAGACATGCTGGGAACCAAAGGGGCTCGGCTTTCAACCGATCTTTCCATTCCTTCGCGCTATTTAGTGATGATGCCTTATGGCAATCATACGGGTGTTTCTCAACGCATTGAATCTGAAGCTGAACGTGATCGTTTACGTTCGATGATTGAGCGTATTCAAGCAGAACATAAACTTCCGGGTTCAGTGATTGTTCGTACCGCCGCTGATGGGATTGCGGAAGCTGCTATTGCGCAAGACATGGCTTATTTGGCGAAACTTTGGGAATTTATTCAGCGCAAACAGATCAGTATTGCGGTGCCATCGTTAATTTTTGAAGAACTGCCTTTACCCCAACGCATTATTCGTGATCTTGCGAGTGAAAAGACCGCTAAAATTTCAGTCGACTCGCGTGAAATACATGGCAAGCTCCAAGAGTTCGTAGAAGAATTTGTCCCTAATATCAAAGAACGTCTCATTCATTATCCGGGTGAGCGCCCCATTTTTGACTTGTATAATGTCGAAGAAGATATTCAAAGAGCACTGCAGACGCGTGTTGCATTGAAATCTGGTGGTTATTTGATGATTGACCAGACTGAAGCTATGACCACCATTGATGTCAATACAGGCTCATATGTAGGTGGCCGCTCTTTAGAAGACACCGTGTTTAAAACTAATATGGAAGCGACACAGGTTATTGCGCGTCAGCTGAGACTACGCAATTTAGGCGGTATTATTATTATCGACTTTATTGACATGCAAGAGCAGGAGCATCGAACTGAGGTCATGACTCAGTTTGAACGGATGCTTGAGCAGGACCATGCAAAAACCAAAATTACGCAGGTTTCTGAGTTAGGTTTGGTCGAAATGACGCGTAAACGTACGCGTGAATCATTAGAACACTTATTATGTGAATCTTGTCCGACCTGTCAGGGACGAGGTTATGTGAAAACAGCTGAGTCTGTATGTTACGAAATCTTTCGAGAAATCATGAGATATACACGTGCCTATCAGTCTCAGACTGGCTTTACTGTCGTTGCGCATCCATCCGTGATTGACCGCTTGTTAACCGCAGAAGCGCCAGCAGTCGCGGATTTAGAGCATTTCATTGGTCGTGTGATTAAATTTCAGGTGGAAAATTTATATACGCAAGAGCAATACGATATCATTCTGAGCTGAAATTGTAACAATATATGGTTAAATAGTTGTTACAACTGAAATTTTACTTTCGATCTTAGATTTTTAATACTAGAAACACGGAAATAGCCAAAGCTTATTCTCCCAAATAGGTTTAGCAAATGAGGTGTGATATGGGTGTTAGAGAAGCAATTATTCAACCTAGTTTGAAACATTTATTAGATACGAAAGTAACGCATAATGCGTATATCGTGGATGATCAGGGTAAAGAAGTACAAATTACAACTGCCATGATTCGTACTGCGTGTCATCAATTATTAAAACAATGTCGTAGCATTAAAAACTAAGGGGCTTATCGAAGCCCCTTAGTTTTATTGATTATTCTTGTATTTCTGATTCGTTCTGCGGCATCAACTGACCGCTTGCAACTTTGGGCCTTTGATCCCCACAATCGCCTCAAAGCGTTGAATCTCTTCTTCTAAGTGTGTGAGTAGATTCTGCATCTTCGGCAGCGCATTTCGACAAGCCGTCAAACCAACTTCAAGTTTATCTAAATAACTGGTCATGGTGATGTTGAGTGCTTGGCCATCCAAAATGATCGAGGCAGGGTATAGCGCATCGAGTCGTGCCCCATTCCAATACAATGGTTCACGTGGGCCAGGGACATTTGAAATCACCAGATTAAACGCTTGGCGTTTAGGCAGTAAGCCTGAGGCAATGTTGAGCCCAGCTGCACTATAAACAAAGGCACTATAGTTCAAAATTTGGTTTGAATTCATGCGTTTAAATTTTTCTTTGGCATTTTGCACACTACGACGAACAATTGCGAGGCGCTCTAGTGGATCTTCTTTATGCGTGCCTAAATTTGCCAAAATCATGGTGATACGATTCGACATAGACGAATCATCATCGCGAACAGAGGCAGGTACCATGGCAATTAAAGGCTTTTTAGGAAGTGCGTCTTGGGACAAAAGATATTCACGCAAGGCACCTGAACAAATCGCCAGTACGATGTCATTAATCGTGACACCCAAACTTTTAGAAATATGACGTAAACGGTCAAAATCAAAAGACTGTGCTGCAAAACGGCGGGAGGAGCTAACCCGCTGGTTCAGAATAGAGCTGGGTGCTTGGAAGCTTGAAACATAATCAGGATTACGTCCCATATCTTTCATGACTGTTTGTGACAACTCATACATGACACGTGGTGTTGACCCAAGCTGGCCCATTACGCCATTCATTATTTTCTTAAAGCGGCTAACATTCGGTTCTTTTAAACGCTTCGCACGAGGGCCTTCAACACACCATGGTGGCACAATACTCTTTGCATTTGGATCTTGTGATAATGATTTTTCCACCAAACGCATACCTGCAATACCATCCACCATCGCATGGTGAATTTTGAAGTACATCGCAAAACGATTCCCTTCAATCCCTTCAATAATATGACAGGTCCATAATGGTTTAGCGCGATCAATTAAACTACTGTGTTCTTGTGAAATGTAGGTGAGTAGTTCAAGAATACGCCCCGGTTGTGGGAGTGCGATATGACGAAAATGGTGATCAAGATCAAACTCTTCATCTTCATCCCAAAATAAACCGTTGAGTTTGTTGTTAAATGGAGGAATAGGAATGGATTTTGAATTACGAATATCAGCAACTAAATTTTGAATGAAGCTGGCAGGTGCATTTTCAGGAATCTGGAATAGGAATAATCCACCGACATGCATGGGTTGCTGGCGTTTTTCAAGTGATAAAAAAATAAAGTCAATCGGATGTAATGGACGCATAGTCTGGATTGCCTCACTGCAATATCTGACCGCTCCTATATGAGCAATCTTGTTAGAATTATAGAAATTAAAGCTAGTATATCGATTTTTTTTAACAATGGGAGCGCTTTGTGTGTATCCATTGGTTGCGAAAAAACCACTGCTTTGCAGTGGTTTTGATCTTTACTTTTTCAAATTACCTGCATGCAGGCCACATTCTTTGTGTGTCGCTTCCTCCCACCACCAACGTCCTTCACGTTCATGTTGATTTGGTAACACTGGACGTGTACATGGTTCACAGCCAATAGAAATAAAACCGCGTTCATGTAATGGGTTATAAGGCACTTCCATCATGCGAATGTAGCTCCACACATCGGCACTGGACCAGTTGGTAAGAGGATTGTATTTAATCAATTGTTTGCCTACGCCTGAAAAGCCTTCATCTGCTTGAACAACTGGAATCTCAGTTCGTGTGCCTGGGCTTTGGTCTTTACGTTGACCCGTAATCCAACCATCTAAAGTGGCTAATTTTTTACGTAAAGGCTCAACTTTACGGATACCACAACACTCTTTATGATCATCTTGATAAAAGCTGAATAAACCTTTTTCATTGACCAGTTGTTGAACGGCATCTGCTTCTGGGAAGCAAATTTCGATATTAATGTTGTAGTGATTACGCACAGTTTCGATAAATTGATAGGTTTCTGCATGTAAACGTCCTGTGTCTAAGCTAAAGACACGAAAGGGTTTACCTAAGTTAGCAGCCATATCAATAAGTACGACATCTTCTGCACCTGAAAACGATATGGCAATTTCGCCAGCTTGATTTAGTGCGAGTGCTAAAATTTCACTTGGTGATTTGTCTGCATATTCAGCTGCGAGAGCATCAACAAGATCAATAGTTGGAATGGTTGTCATGAGTATCCTGGCAATAGGCTTGGAATCTAACAAGACCTATATTACGTTATTTGCTGTGTATTTTAATAGAGTTGAAATAAGCCACTTATCACTAAAAAATAAATACTTATGAAAAAAATAGATTTAAAAAACAGCAATGCATTAGACAAATATTAAGCTATGATAGTTCAAAATTTTTCCACGTAAATAAAAGGGAGTATTCATGGAAGTTGTTTGTCTTGATCTAGAAGGGGTGTTAGTTCCAGAGATTTGGATTAACTTTGCTAAAAAAACAGGCATTAAAGCGCTTGAAGCAACCACACGTGATATTCCTGATTATGATGTGCTCATGACACAGCGTTTGAATATATTAAAAGAACATGGTTTAGGCTTAAATGATATTCAAGAAGTCATTGCTGAGATGGGGCCATTTCCTGGCGCGAAAGAGTTTGTAGAGTGGGTGAGCACACACTTCCAATTGATTATTCTTTCAGACACGTTCTATGAGTTTGCACACCCGTTGATGAAGCAATTGGGCTGGCCAACCATTTTCTGCCATAAACTAGAAACAGATGAAAATGGCATGATTACCGCGTATAAATTGCGTCAACCCGACCAAAAGCGCCAGGCAGTTAAAGCCTTACACGGTTTAAATTTCCGTGTAATTGCTGCAGGTGATTCGTATAACGATACAACGATGTTGGGTGAAGCGGACAAAGGTTTCTTGTTTGATGCACCTGATAATGTGATTGCTGAATTCCCACAATTCCCTGCAATTCATGGTTATGCCGCATTAAAAGAAGCAATTCGTGGTGCTTCGGTACGAGATATTCCTGCTTAATCTGAAGCTGAATACAATAAAGGGCATCATTTGATGCCCTTTGTTTTTATGTGATATTAACAGTGCATTGATTTAGAAGCGGTAGCCGATTTTTAGACCATAACCCAAAGCATAGTTGTCTTCAAATTCACCAACGTTTTTTGTACCCGTGCGTGCAGTGGCATCACCCAACCAGAAGTATTTTACGCCTGCTTGAATAAAGTAGTTTTCTGCAGGGCTGTATTGACCACCTAAGCCAACGCTCCAATAACCCTCAGTCGGGCCTAAAGTGGTGACCGGGTTACCCGCACCAGAGTCATAACCTACAGAAGCAGAACCAGACCAATGACTATTAAACTTGCGACCCACGCCTACGGTTGCAGACCATTGATCATCTGAATAGTCAATAAGGTTATTGCCAGAAGCTGAATTTAAAAACTTTGGTGTGACCGCAAATTGATCCCAATGTGCCCAACGGATATTGGCAAAAGCTAAAGTGTTGGCTGCAACACCTGTTTGAAAATCAATGTTTACTGATTGCGGAGTTACAACTTCAGTGAGTGCATTTGGCCGTTGAATTGCACCAAACCCAAAAGTTTCAGTAGTATCAAGTTCATGTTTGATTTCTGAACGATAGGTAATCGCAGTTTTTAACGCGATTTCAGGAATTTGATAAGCAAAACCAGCAAGCCAACCGTATGCTTCATCTTCTTTTAAATTAATGTCGTAGCTGCCAAGTTTAGAAGCACCCCCGTACGCAAGTCCACGTAAAGATACTTTACCTTGTACGGTTTGATAAACAGGACCTGCGTAGAAATTCCAGTTTTCTGTAGGTTGGTAACCAATTAAAGCTGAAAGATTGTGTGTTTCTACTTCTACTTGGGTTGCTTCACCATTCGCACCAAAAACTGGATTATTTGAAGGGTAGAGAGATTCGGCGCCAAATGGTTGGTCATATAAAAGACCTAAAGAAATTTGTTCAGTTGCTTGTACTTTAATTGCAGCAGAAGGGAAATAATAATCTTCTGCCATATCGTTAACTTTCAATTGATTAGATTGAACTTTGGGATCTAAAATTGAAATACCTGCTTCTACATAATTACCCGGTTGTAAAAATGCAGCAATAGACTGACCAGAACGGTCTAAACCAGCAGCAAGCGCAGGTGTAAGTGGGAGAGTGCTAAGTAAAATAGCCGAATAAATTCTATTGAGCTTCATGGTCGTTCCCTGATGCTTTATGTAACAAAAAGTGCAGGAAAAGTAACATATTTGAAAAAAGAGTAAATGCTCAACTTCGCAGAATAAATGAACTGATTAAGTTATAAATAGCAGTTGATTAGAGTAAAAGTACTATTTTTAGGCCTTAAGTAAATGAATTTTATTAAATAATTTTTTAGGGTGATGTTTGGGTAAATATGAGTTTAATTGCTTTAAGTTTGAACATTTGGTTAGCACTTGTATAAAACTGGAAGTTAAAGTGTTTAAAAAGCCACCCCGAAGGGTGGCTCTTTTGAAAAACAAGAGATTAGAAGCGATAACCGATTTTTAAACCGTATGCCCATGCATCGTTGTCTTCAAATTCTGCGACATAAGAGCTTGAGCCAAAATCAGATGCTGCTTGTGCTTTAGCATCGCCGAGCATGAAGTATTTTACACCACCTGCGATAAAGTAGTTGTCCGCAGGTGAGTATTGAACACCAAGACCTACGTTCCAATAACCTTCAGTTGGACCAAGGGTGGATACAGGGTTACCAGCACCAGAGTCCCAACCTACTGATACGTTACCAGCCCATTGTTCACTTAGTTTACGACCTACACCGACAGTTGCTGAGATTTGGTCATCTGTGTATGCAACTAAATCAAATCCTTGAGCTTTACCAGGAATGAATTTGGATGCATGACCAAAATCATTTGGACGAATCGCAAAATCTTTCCAGTTAACCCAGCGAATATTTGCGAATGCTACGGTATTTGCCATTACACCTGTTTGGAAATCTAAATTTACAGATTGAGGTGTTGTTATTTCAGTTTGGCCTGGTGTGTATCCAAGTGCAGGATTAATTGTTGCTGCTAACCCACTAGCGCCTAAACTTTCAGTTACTTGTATTTTATGTTCAATTTCAGAGCGATAGGTAACTGATGTTTTTAAAGCAATTTCAGGAATTTGATATGCGAAACCTGCAAGCCAACCAGCAGCACCATCTTCATCAATATTGGCATTATAATCTCCAAATGCCGCTAGGCCACCGTATGCGACACCGCGTAATTGAACATCACCTTTTACTGTTTGATAAACAGGGCCTGCATAGATATTCCAGTTTTCAGTTGGTTGAAAACCAAAAATCATTGATAGGCTCTGTGTTTTTACTTCAACAGATGTTCCTTCTGTGCCATTGTGGAATGCACCTTGATTAGCAAGTGCAGGAGGTAAAGCAGCAGATGTTGTTTTTGTATCTGTTTTATATTCAGCATCAGCACCAAATGGTTGGTCGTAAATCAAACCAAAAGAAAAGTTATCAGTAACTTGTAGTTTTAGTGCAGCGCTAGGAAAGTAATAATCACCAGCCATTTCACCAACACTTGTATTTTCAAGACCGATATTTGCTGCTGGTAATGCAGGATTTGGAGTCCATCCACTTTTTACATTACCTGAAACATTTGGGTCTAATACAGAAATACCTGCTTCAAAATAGTTACCAGGTTGCAAAAATGCAGAGATTGACTGACCTGAACGATCTAGAGCAGCGGCAAATGCCCCCGTCATTGGTACAGTTGCTAAAATCATTGCTGTCGTTAATGTCTTTAATTTCATTCTACGTCTTTCCTTGAGGTGCAAATGCAAATGTTTGTTGCTCATTTTGTGTTTATGTTTTTTGGCTTTTGGAGAAGTCGGTTAACCGAAATCATTTGTTACTCCATGTCACAAAAATAGCACAATTAGAATAAGAGTAAATACTCTAGATATAACTAATCAGTTCAAAAAGTAATCATAATAGAGTTTTTATACTAAAAATATACATTTATACAACCTAAGTTAATGAAAAATATAAATATATAATTTGAAATATAAATTTTATTTTTTGGTTAAAAATTACCCAATTAAGCGTGAACATAAATCCTTTTTTGTGATGCGTATCACTATTTTTCTTTGCTGTTTTATAATACAAAACCATATTTTGTAGATCATTTATCGATTATTTTTCTTTAGAAGATCAAGTTGTTGTTTTTACATGATTAATATCATCCGCAGCCGAAGTGATAATTGTTGCGGATATATTGAGTTATGTTATAAAAAATATATAAAAGTTGAATCAAATATTAAGAACAAAAATCTTTAATTTTAAATATAGATGAATGAAGACAGGTGGTCATTAAGCGGTGTAATCAGCACTCAATCTTGGCTTAAATTAAGCTGTAGTTTTGTTATACCGTTAAAAGCATAATTTATTAAAAAATTTAGAGTTTTAGTTCGCTATCGCTCTACTGTGAACCATAAATGATTAGAAGGATGCGATAAGTACATGAATAATTTTTCTTTCAATCCTAGAGCAATAAAAGGCTTGCTTCTTCTTAGCATTTTGGGAGGATTAGGAGCTTCTCAGGCTTATGCCGACGATGGTGCAGATTTGGCCCAACAGTTATCAAATCCTGTCGCGAACTTGGTCAGTGTGCCATTTCAGTTAAATTATGATGAAAACATTGGTGCGGCTGAAAATATAGAACGTTATCAACTCAATATTCAGCCTGTTATCCCGATTGAATTAAATGAAAATTGGAATTTGATCTCTCGTACTGTATTACCCGTAAATTATCAATTTTATAATGAAGGGGGGCGTGATGATGATTGGGGCGTGGGTGATATTGTACAAAGCTTATTCTTTTCTCCCTCAAAAACATCGGACAGTGGGGTTACATGGGGTGTAGGTCCTGCCTTTCTATTTCCAACAGCTTCTGAAAAAGCCTTGGGTGCAGATCAATACGGTGCTGGCCCAACCTTTGTCGTTTGAAGCAAAGTCACGGTTAGACATTTGGGGCATTGGCAAACCATATTTGGGGAGTAGAGCATGAAGATGATGTTGAGGCGATCAGTAGTACCTTTGTGCAACCTTTTATTAGTTACACTTATCCAAATAGTACGACGGTGGCATTGAATACTGAAACGACATATGACTGGAATGCAGAAGAAGCCACAGTTCCTGTCAATATGACTGTGACCAAAGTAATTCGCCTAAATGGTCAGGCGATTAGTGTGGGCGGTGGTGCTCGATATTGGGTTGATGATACTGACGGCAGCCCGAAAGGTTGGGGGGCACGTTTGGTCGCATCCTTTGTTTTCCCGAAATAATCAATTGAGTCTGTATTGATTAGAGTGACATTCAATGGATTTAAACTATATGCTTGAATTCGTTGGGTACTTTTTATTTAACGAAGTAGCAAAACCAGAAGTCATACAATATGGCTTCGACTTTTGTCTCTTAACTCGGTTGGAGGAACGCCAAACCAGCTTTTAAAGTTGCGACTGAAAATAGATAATTCTGCATAGCCCAACTGTAGAGCAATATCCGTCAAATTCACATTGCCTGCATCAAGCATACGAAGTGCTTCTTTTTTTCGGACATTTTCGAGTATATCTCGATAGGTTGTTCCTTGCATTTTTAAAGCGCGCTGAAGCTTTTTCGGATGCATGCCCATACACAGCGCGATATTTTCAATGCTGCAGTCTCCTGTCGCCATTAGCATGCGGACTGAACTCTCTATCAGTGCGGTATTGTCTTCAGTTTTGGTGCTGCTTTGTGTTTCAAGCTGCTGTACGATCAGTTGATTGATGGCATCTTCATTAAAATTATAGGGTTTATAACTTAAAAAGCTTGCGGGAAAATAAAGCGCATCTTCATCGGTTTCAAATTCCACTGGACATGAAAAATGTGCTTGGAAAGTTTGAGCCCCTTTTTGCGGTGGTTTTTGCTTGAAGCAAATTTTTTCAGCATGCCACTGTGAACCAATCAAATCTTTGAGAATATTCGTGACAAGGCAAATGGCCAGTTGTGATTTTTGTGGTACATCGGTGTTGTATTCACTTAAACGCACAAAGTTCAGCTTACAGAGCAGAGCATTATGTTGCGAGACGTGGAAGACAATGCCTTCAGCATGTAAATAGACATAATTTTGCGCCACGCTTAAGGCTTCAAGTATGGTCGTTTGTCGGGACATGTAGACGCCAATCAAACCGATTGTGCTAATATTTTGGAGTGCACCGAGTTTTAAACCGAAGCAGTCATCCTGACAGGCTAAGGCCGTTTTTTCCAATAAATTTAAATAATGATCATAATGAATAAATGAATCTGGATCACGGAGTAAAGCAGGTAAAATCCCGATCTCTTTCAAGATTTCTATAGGGTTTACGCCATAACTACGGACTAAGTCTTCAAAACCGCCGAGGCTGGCTGCACGAATATAACTTCCCATTACAACATTCCGTGTTGTCCTAAAAGATCAATTTAGTGTCCTAAAAAGTCAAGCATAATTCAAGTCATTTGTTAAAGTAGGATAAGAGATTATCTCAACCAACATAGAAAAGAAGTATTGAATCACCATTTTTAGCCGTGAAAGGAAAAGCATATGCAACTTACGGTTCAGTCTCATATCGAGCAAACAGTGATAGAACAGACATTACACAATTGTTTTCAATTACAGCGCAAAAGCTTTCATCAACAAGGCATTGAAACGATTGCGCAACGTAAGCAACATTTACTGAATTTAAAAGCATTGATTAACGATCACCGTGAAGCAATTATTGACGCCTTGAATCGTGATTATGGCAATCGTTCACGCCATGAAACCTTATTGGCAGAAATTATTACTGTCACGGATGACATTAACGGCAGCATCAAACATTTGAAGCAATGGACGAAAGTACAAAAACGACATGTCGATCATAGCCTGTATTTTGGTGCGAAGAACCGTGTGATTCCTCAGCCACTGGGCGTGATTGGAATTATTGTGCCGTGGAATTTCCCCATCAATTTGATGTTTTCACAGTTGTCGGCCGTGTTTGCTGCGGGAAATACCGCTATGGTTAAAATGTCTGAAAATTCAAGACATTTGGCTGAATTACTGATTGAGTTAAGTCCCAAATATTTTAAAGCGGAAAAATTACAGATTTTCGATGAGACTGGTGAAGTGGGCATCGCGTTTTCAAAACTACCGTTTGATCATCTGATGTTTACTGGCTCTGGTGCGACAGGACGTAAAGTCATGGCTGCTGCAGCACAAAACTTGACACCAGTGACTTTGGAGCTGGGTGGTAAGTCTCCTGCGGTGATTGATCCTGAATACCCAATCGATAAAGCTGTAGAACGCATTATGTTTGTGAAACAGTTTAATGCGGGACAAATTTGTACCAATGTAGACTATCTCTTTGTACATGAGTCGAAGTTACAAGCGTTTATTCAAGCCGCGGCAGCGTGGGTTCAGGAACATGTGCCTGATATTCATAGCAAAGATTATACTTCTGTGATTGATGAGCGCGCATTTCAGCGCTTAGTACATAGCTTGGCAGATGCTGAAGCCAAAGGGGCCAGTTTAATTAATTTAAATCAGCAAGAGCCTGATGCTGCGACACGAAAATTCCCACTGACTTTGGTGTTGAACAGCAATGATGCGATGGAAATCGATACGCGTGAAACCTTTGGCCCAATTTTGATGGTCAAAATCTACCAGAAGCCTGAAGAGGTGGTGGACTATATTGTGCAGCGTGATCGTCCATTGGCCTTTTATCCATTTAGCAATAACAAAAGCCTAGTCGAATTTTATATCAGCCGAATCATGTCGGGTGGTGTTTCGGTCAATGATGCCTTATTTCATGTCGGGCAACATGACTTACCATTTGGTGGGGTCGGTGCCAGCGGGATGGGGCATTATCATGGCTATGAAGGCTTTTTGACTTTTTCTAAAATGCGCCCTGTATTTTATCAGGCAGGTTTCTCAAGTTTGAAGTTTCTCGCGCCACCGTATGGAAAATTTGCTAATTGGCTGCTGAATTTATTGATTCGGATGAAGTCATAAGCGCTTAAATGTTAAAACCTCAACATCACTTTTCACTTCAAGATGGGTATTTTGAAGTGAAGGGATTGGTGTGTTTAAAAACAGAAAAATAAAACTATTAAAGGAGTTAATAGGATGAAGAATACAGATTTTGATTTTGATCAAATCGTGATTGGCTCAGGCTTTGGTGGATCGGTCAGTGCTTTACGCCTCAGTGAAAAAGGCTATAAAGTCCTGATTTTGGAGAAAGGTTTACGCCGTGAAGACAAGGATTTTCCAACCACCAATTTAGACACTAAAAACTATTTGTGGCGGCCTGAACTGGGATTCAGAGGTACGATGCAATTTACTTTCACCAGTAAAACCACCATTTTGCATGGAGTAGGCGTCGGTGGGGGCTCACAAATTTATGCCAATGTACACTTAATTCCACCTGATGCGGTTTTTGAGTCCGAGGCATGGACCAAGATTCGTAAAGACTGGAAAGAAACCTTAAAGCCGTTTTATGGTCTCGCTCAACGCATGTTAGGTACAGCGAATAATACTTATACCAATATTGCAGACGACACGTTAAAAGAAGTTGCGAGTGACATTGGATATGCAAACTCCTTTAAAACGGTGAATACGGGGGTCTTCTTTTCGCAAGTAGCTGGTCAGGAAGGACAAGTAGCGAAAGATCCGTATTTCAATGGAGCTGGACCAGATCGTAACTCCTGTATTTATTGTGGCAGTTGTATGTTGGGCTGTCGTAATAATGCCAAAAATACCCTGATGAAAAATTACCTGTATTTTGCTGAGCGTAATGGCGTTGAAATTCGTCCAATCTCTGAAGTCATCAAAATTATACCCTTGAGTGAGGATGGCGGTGAAGGCTATGAAATCATCGTCAAAGAAACTTTAGGCAAGAATGTTCGTCAGTATAGTTTACGCAGTCGTGGGGTAGTGTTATCTGCAGGGGTGATGGGTACGGTACCGATGTTGTTAAAAATGCGTGATCAGCATAAGACTTTACCCCATATTTCTTCATTGCTAGGACAGGAGGTTCGGACGAATTCGGAAACCCTGACCACAGTAAACAACACAGGAAAAAAACTGGATGATGGGGTAGCAATCAGCTCTTTTATTTCGGTCGATGCAGATACCAATATCGAGGTCACACGTTTCCCTGAAGGTGCAGATGCTTCATGGATTTATATTCCATATGTGCCGATGGTGACTGGTCAGGGCTTTATGCGCTTTATGAAGTTTGTTTTTAATACACTGTTGCATCCCTTAAAAACCTTTAAAGTACTGCGTTATAAGGGTAAAGCCAAAGACTCTATTATTTTATTGGTAATGCAAAAGTCTGAAGCGTTTATTCATTTTGAATGGCGTAGAAAGTGGTATCGACTGTTCCAGAATAGTATTACTGCCGTGCAAAAAGAAGGAGACACACCACTCACCGTTTCATTCCCTGCGGCTGAAGAAGCCACTAAAATGATTGCACAAAAGTTGGGTGGAGAGCCAGGTTCTGCACTTACTGAAATTCTACTGGGAACGCCAACGACAGCACATATTATGAGTGGCGTTGCGATGGGTAATGACCGTAACAATGGTGTGGTGGACTTCACCGGTCAAGTCTTTGGTTATCAAAATTTACGCGTATTAGATGGTTCAATTGTGCCGGGAAATTTAGGTGTGAATCCCTCACTGACCATTACCGCTCTGTCTGAATTTGCGATGAGTCAAATCCCAGTGTTCTCCGCAGAGCGTGCAGCAAAGATTCAGCGTATCCAGTTTAGTCAGCCTTTGGAGGGACAGGTGTCTGACTTGAAGGGCAGTGGGGATTTAGTTAGTGCATTAAGTAATGCTTAAAAAAGTGGATATGGTTTGGGCTGGTGATGGTGCTTAATAAGGCAAATTTGACATCCGAAGCAATACAATCTTGAGATCATTATCCCTCTAACGCTGTATGACAGCGTTAGAGGGCGTTGCTGATTTTATGGGCTATAATTCAGAAATTCCTAAGTAAGAAGAGAGCGAAAAGCTGTCTTACCTTTTTACCGATTAATGAGTAATTGGGGGACATTACTGAGTCTATCCGTAAACCCAAAAGCTATAGTTTATTTTTTCTTTTTATAAAATATGACTAGTAAAATCAAAATAATAACTAAGATCAAAGTAATCATGACTCTTTCCATAGTTTGACCTCTAAATCTTATATTTTATCTAATTTTAACATGCTCATTCGATCACTATATATTCAAAATAGATCATTTTTCATTCTTTAAATATGGAGTTGCATATATGTGATTATACATATATAAATATATGTAAAGATTCCATTGAGTTTGAGTAAATGACTGCTACTCCAAAAGTGAAGATCTATCACAATCCTGAATGTGGTACATCACGTAATACATTGGCGTTAATCCGTAATGCCAATATTGAACCTGAAGTGATTGAGTACCTTGTAACACCTCCATCTAAAAATGAACTGATTCAAATGATCGCGGATGCAGGTTTAACGGTGAGAGAAGTGATTCGTAAAAATGTTGCTCCATATACAGAATTAGGAATTGATCAAGAGGATTGGACTGAAGATCAATTGCTTAACTTTATGCTTCAGTATCCAATTTTGATTAACCGCCCATTCGTGGTGACTGAACTAGGAACTCGTTTAAGTCGTCCGTCAGAACTGGTTTTAGAAATTCTGCCACTCCCACAAAAGGGTGCTTTCACTAAAGAAGACGGTGAACAAGTACTGGATGAAAATGGGCAGAGATTAAAATAAAGATGTGATGGGTATCTGTGAGTATTGTTATATCCAGAAGGATGAGTAGGTGAAAGTATGGATCAAATCAATTTCTTTAAATGTTTGACTGATGAAACGCGATTCAACATCGTCATGTTGGTTCTTGGAAATAATGAACAATGTGTTTGTGATTTGACTGAAAAATTAGAGTTGAGCCAACCCAAGATTTCACGGCATTTAGCCTTACTGCGTTCTTCGGGTCTCTTACAAGATCGACGTCAAGGGCAATGGGTCTATTACAGTCTCAATCCTAATTTACCCATTTGGTGCCTAGACATACTTAACACCCTTAAAAATGCTGATTTACAGCCAAAAGTTGCTCCATCATTTCAACAAATCAATAGTTATTGCGAGTAGAACAATATGAAATTCCTTTTTTTGTGTACTGGAAATAGTTGCCGTAGCATTTTGTCCGAAGTGCTGTTTAATAGTCGTGCCCCAGAGGGTTGGAAAGCTTATAGTGCGGGCAGTAAACCATCTGGACAGGTGCATCCATTGACCATTGAAACTCTGGAAAACTTAGGTCTTTCAACTGAAGGTTTGTGGAGTAAAACGATTGATGACTGCGAACAATACCAACCTGACGTTGTGATTACCGTCTGTGATTCGGCAGCACAAGAAGCATGTCCACTGTATTTAGGTGGAGCGATCAAGGCACATTGGGGTTTGGTTGATCCATCACACTTAGACTTACCTAAAGAAGAAAAACTAAAAGCATTCCAAGTGACTGTAGACCATATCAATCGTCGTTTAGATGCATTGTTGGCACTGGATACAGCGCACATGTCTCGTCCTGAATTGATTGCTGCAATCAATCAAATTTCGCATATTGAATGAGAACATCATGGCTCAACAAAGATTATCCTTTTTAGATCGTAACCTCACGCTATGGATTTTTATTGCTATGGCGTTGGGGATTGCGATAGGTGTGTTCTTTCCGCAAGCTTCTGTCGCTTTGGATAAAATGAGTGTGGATTCAGTCAATATCCCGATTGCGATAGGTTTGATTTTGATGATGTATCCGCCACTGGCAAAAGTGGACTATGCGACGTTGCCGCAAGTATTTAAGGATAAGAAAACACTAACTTTATCCTTAGTACAAAACTGGGTGATAGCACCAGTATTGATGTTTGCCTTAGCCATTATTTTTCTACATAGCTATCCAGAGTATATGACAGGCTTAATCCTGATAGGGCTGGCTCGTTGTATTGCGATGGTCTTGGTGTGGAACGGTTTGGCCTGTGGGGATAACCAATATGTTGCTGCATTGGTCGCTTTTAACAGTATCTTCCAAATTTTATTTTTCAGTACCTATGCTTGGTTGTTCTTGACCTTCTTACCACCTTATTTTGGTGTTGCAGGGCAAGTGATCAATGTGGATTTCTGGACGATTACCCATGCGGTACTGGTGTACTTAGGGATTCCATTTTTTCTTGGCTTTATGACCCGATTCATTTTAGTTCGTGCTAAAGGTTTGGATTGGTATCAAAATGTCTTCTTACCTAAGATTAGTCCACTGAGTCTACTGGCTTTATTGTTCACGATTGTGGCGATGTTTAGCCTGAAAGGGAACGATGTGGTGAGCTTACCGATGGATGTCTTGCGTATTGCGATTCCATTGACCATTTACTTTATTGTGATGTTCTTCATCAGCTTCTTCATGAGCAAATGGATGGGGAACGATTATCCTAAAACCACAGCAATTTCTTTTACTGCTGCGGGAAATAACTTTGAATTGGCACTTGCTGTCGCGATTGCAACTTTTGGTTTAGCTTCACCTGTGGCGTTTACTACTGTAATTGGTCCACTGGTTGAAGTGCCAGTGCTGATTGCTTTGGTCAGTGTGTCTTTGTGGCTTAGAAAAAAGTTTTTTAAAGCAGAGGTGTAATTTCTATGACTCTCCCAAATGTAGATATGAATCTTTTGGATCAACCGACTTTAGAAAAGGTACAAGCTAAAGAGTTGGATCATCCACCCCGTATTTTGCTGCTCTATGGTTCAAACCGTGAGCGTTCATACAGCCGTTTGGCCGTAATGGAAGCAGGACGTATCTTGGAGCAGTTTGGTGCCGAAGTAAAAATCTTTCATCCTAAAGGGCTGCCTTTACCTGAAGATGCGGACACTGAACATCCAAAGGTTAAAGAGTTGCATGATTTACTCGCTTGGGCAGAAGGCATGGTGTGGTGTTCGCCTGAGCGTCATGGCTCCATGAGTTCAATTTTCAAATCGCAAATTGACTGGATACCATTGGCAGGCGGTGCAATTCGTGCAACGCAAGGTAAGACTTTAGCTTTGATGCAGGTCAGTGGCGGTTCACAGTCTTTTAACAGCTTAAACCAGATGCGTATTTTAGGCCATTGGATGCGGATGATCACCATTCCGAACCAATCGTCTATTCCTAAAGCTTTTTTAGAGTTTGAGGAAAATGGACGGATGAAACCTTCATCCTTCTATGATCGAATTGTCGATGTAATGGAAGAACTATATAAGTTCACCTTGCTCACGCGTGGGCAAAGTCAGTACCTTACAGACCGCTATTCAGAGCGAAAAGAGTCGGCAGAAGAATTATCTAAGCGTGTCAATCAACGGAGTTTATAAACTCTAGATGATCAAAGATGTTGAAAAGTAGCTTGTGTAATTGAAAAGTCCAATTACAGATTTGATCAGTTTTTAAAAGTCACTTAGTTTGTTGAATAGACTGGGCTTTTTTAATTATGAATATGGCTTCACTATAATCAAGAGGAGAGATGCTTTGGCACAACTACAAGCACAAGTCGATGTGGTTATTATTGGTGGTGGTCAGTCGGCACTTGCTACAGCTTATTTTCTCAAACGTAAAAAAGTTCCATTTGTGATTTTAGATGATCAATCGCAGGCGGGCGGTGCATGGCTGCATGCTTGGCAGTCGCTACATCTTTTTTCACCGCATACATGGAGTTCGTTGTCGGGTTGGATGATGCCAACGACTGAACACACCTACCCAACGCGAAATGAAGTGATCGAGTATTTGTTGGCATACGAGCAACGCTATCAATTTCCGACCATTCGGCCAGTCCATGTCGATCATATTGAACAAAAAGATGACTATTTAGATGTGTATGCTGGCGAACAATATTGGCGAGCTAAAGCGGTGGTCAGTGCTACAGGAACATGGAGTCAACCTTATATTCCACATTATGAAGGACATGAGCGATTTGAAGGGATACAAATACATTCAGCTCATTACGTAAATCCAGAGCCTTTCATCAATAAAAAAGTGATCGTGGTTGGAGGTGGCAACTCTGGTGCACAAATTCTTGCTGAAGTCTCAAAAGTTGCAGATACCACTTGGGTCACAGTAACACCACCTCAATTTTTATCGGATGATGTTGATGGGCGGGTCTTGTTTCTTCGGGCAACGGAGCGTTTAAAAGCCCAACAGGAAGGTAAAGTGATCAATCAGCCTGTTGGTGGTCTGGGTGATATTGTCATGATAGACACTGTAAAAGAGGCCCGTGAACGTGGCGTATTACATAGCCGAGAACCGTTTAATGCATTTGAAGAACATTCAGTTGTTTGGGCGGATGGTATAACACAAGCCGTAGATGCTGTGATTTGGTGTACAGGGTTCAAAGCTTCACTGAATCATTTAAGAAGTCTTGATGTGGTAGAACCTGATCAAACGGTTGCTGTCCATAATGGGCGTTCAATGAAAGTAAATAATTTATGGTTGGTTGGCTATGGTGAGTGGACAGGCATGGCATCGGCGACTTTAATTGGAGTGTCCAGAACAGCAAGAGCTGCGGCTGATGAAATTGCTGCCTACTTGACTAGCTAAAACGTATAAGTTTAAAGGGATGCATAGACAGGTTTCATGCATGAACAATTCGATTTGATTCGATACGGAGGAGGACGGAAATAGAATTCGCCGTGAAGCAAATGGAAAGCAATTATTGATGATTGATAGGAGATTTAAGGTGCTCTAAGTAGCTAATTAAAATAAGAAAACCTATCTATTTAAATCAGAAAAGCAGCCGAAGCTACTTTGCGTTTTTTATAATCATTGAAGTTGCCTCTAAGGCATTCACCATCAGCACAACTTCCGCCAGACTTAAGCGTCTACTTTGGCGGTACGAGAGTTATGGCTTAATTCATCTGCATGTAGGAAATGCGTATGCTGCGGCGCGCGTTTGGTTTTGCTCCATTCTTCCAGCATGTCATATTTCATTTGTTCAGTAATCATGGCAATTTTTTGTGGTGCTTTTTCATCGTCATAGGCTAGTTCCAAACGGTGGCCATTTGGATCAAAGAAATAAATTGAGTGGAAAATACCATGATTGGTAATGCCCAAGACCTCTATACCATTGGCTTCTAGGTGTTCTTTAGCATCAATCAGTGCCTGACGGTCTTTGACTTTGAGTGCAATGTGCTGCACCCATTTTGGGGTGTTTTCATCGCGGCTCATTTCAGGCTGGATTGGCAGTTCAAAGAAAGCCAAAACATTACCATTTCCTGCGTCTAGGAATAGGTGCATATAGGGATCAAAGGCTTTGGTTGAGGGGACATGGTCTTCAGCAAAGGCGAGAATGAAATCCATATTTAGGTTTTTTTTGTACCATTCCACCGTTTCTTTGGCATCTTTACAACGGTAGGCCACGTGGTGGATTTTTTCAATTTGAATGGTCATTTTTATATCCTTATAAAAAACTTAAGAGGCTTCAAGCTGCATTTCAGGTGCAGCGTGTTGAAAGGCTTCTAAAGTGTTGCAATGGGTGTAGATCGAACAAATTTTTGGATAACCCGATAAATCAAGATGAAAACGTAGCGCGTTATAGACTTGTGGGATCAGGCAGCAGTCTGCGAGGGTGGGCTGACTGCCAAAACAGAATTTGCCATTGGACTGTTCCAGTTGTGCTTCAAGGGCTTTAAAGCCTGTTAAAACCCAGTGTTTATACCAAGCCGTTTTCTGCGCATCACTTACATCCAATGTACCCGTCAGATACTGAAGTACCCGTAGGTTGTTGAGTGGGTGGATGTCGCAGGCGATACTTAAACTAAATGCACGGATCAAAGCACGCTGCTGCAAGTCTTGAGGGAGCAGGGCTGTGTCTGGAAATTTTTCTTCTAAATATTCAAGAATGCTTAGCGATTGAGTCAGAACAAAATCTTGCTCTGCCCATGTGGGCACCAGCTCACTCGCATTGATCTGACGGTAGCTTTCACTATGCTGCTCGCCGCTATTATTGACTAAGTGGACAGGTACATGTTCAGCAGTCAAACCTTTTAAATTCAGGCCAATACGAACTCGGTAAGCCGCAGAACTACGAAAATAGGTGTACAGTTTCATGGGCAACATCCTAGTCTGCAATTATTGGGTAAAACCAAAATCCACTGCTGGCAGAATTTTGCCGCTGACTTCACCAAAGCCAATCCGCAAATCATCTTTTTCACAATAGCCTTTCATAATGACGGTATCACCATCTTGAATGAAGTTACGCTGTTCGCCATTTGATAGCGTTAAAGGTTTGGTGGCATTCCATGTGATTTCGAGTAATGAACCATAAGAATCTGGGGTTGGTCCTGAAATGGTCCCTGAACCCATCAAATCACCGACCTGTAAGTTACAGCCCGCAATCGTATGATGTGTGAGCTGCTGAGCCATGGACCAGTACATATATTTAAAGTTGGTTGTGCAGATTACATCGCTCTGTTCGTCATTCTCAGGCTGAATTTCAACCGAAAGATGAATGTCATAACTATTGCTGTTGTTGTCTTCACGCAGATAAGCCAAAGGTTTCGGCTCTTGTTCAGGAGAACTGGTTTTAAATGGTTCAAGTGCTTCCAGCGTCACAATCCAAGGTGAAATAGACGACGCAAAAGTTTTGGCATTAAACGGGCCAAGTGGTACGTATTCCCATTGTTGCAAGTCACGTGCAGACCAGTCATTAAACAGCACCATACCGAAAATATGATCCCATGCGTTTTCAATTGAAACAGGTTGACCCAGCTGAGTTGATTTACCTACGATAAAACCAGTTTCCAGTTCAAAGTCGAGTTTACGGCAAGCAGAAAATACAGGACGTTCAGAATCTGGCAGCTTGATTTGTCCTGATGGACGGACAATGTCAGTGCCGCTCACAATAACTGAGCTGGCACGACCGTTATAACCAACAGGGAGTTCTGACCAGTTGGGCAGCAGCGCATTTTTCGGGTCACGGAACATGCAACCGACATTGGTGGCATGTTCTTTAGATGAATAGAAATCGGTATAGCCTGAAATGTGTACAGGTATATGCATTTTGACGTCTGATTGTTTGAAGAAAACCTGATCACGCAGGGCCTGATTGTCACGAAGTTCAGGATTATCTGCGGACAACAAAGCTTGTAATTCTGTGCGGACCTTAGACCAATTGGTTTTACCTGATTCAATAAACGTGTTCAATGTCGGTTGATTAAAGAGCAGTTTGCCATCTGCCTGTTTGCAATAACCATGCGCTTCCAGTACCGCCAGATCAACCACCCATTCTCCCAGTGCTACGCCAGCACGGGCCTGCGAATTGTGTTTTTCACTAAAAATGCCATAAGGCAGGTTTTCTAGCGGGAAATCTGAATGTGCAGCAATTTCAACAAATGACTTCAAGCGTTTGCTCATGGATATTGATCCTTTCCGTGGAAAATTTACGTTCTAGATAGAATCATACTTATATTTTAAAATTACTCAATAAATAATTTATTTATGAATAGTGTAAATTATTAAACTATACTACTCTGAATGAGAGAGTCAGGTTTAGATGGCTCACATTTTTGATTTAAGTAGTACAATTCACCAATGGAGTTATGACAACTAATGCAGCTATGCAGGGTAAAGAGATGAGTGTTGAGGAAGAAAAAATACAGGGAGGGGTTCAGTCTCTGGAAGTTGGATTAACCGTATTAGATGCATTGACCGTACATAATGCACCGATGATGTTAAAAGAGCTGTCCGAAGTTTTATCCATGCACCCGGCCAAAGTACACCGTTATGTGGTGAGCTTGATTCGTAAAGGTTATGCTCAGCAATTAACGGATGGGCGTTATAGCTTAGGTGAGCGCGCACATGCTTTTGGGGTGAATGCACTCAAACGAACAGATATGTTGGAATTAAGCCAGCGTTATATTCAGGACATTCAGCAACATCTGAATTGCAGTATTCATGTGAGTAAATGGTTCGCCGATGGCGCGGTCGTAGTTCAGTCTTTAGAATCTAACCATGTCTTTAATATTATTACTCGAGTCGGTTCACGCATGCCTCTGCTGAAATCTGCGACAGGGCGCTTGCATGCCTGCTTCCAGCCTGAGCACATCATCAGGCCATTATTGGAAAAAGAATGGGAAAGTAGTGCTAAACCAGAGCAGTATCCTGCAAATTGGGAAGATTTTTTAGAACTGAAAGCGAAAATTCTGAGTCAAGGCTATGCTTCAGTCACAGGAGATATGATGGCCGGGATCAATGCGATTAGTATTCCAGTCTTTAATTTCACGCAGCAACTGGATCATGTCATTACTTGTATTGGCACAGAAGATCAGTTACCCGAAGGACAAATACAGCAAGCAATTGATTATGTACTTGGCGTACAGCGACAGATCGATGCTTTATTTCATCCTGCTGCTGCCATATAAAAGCGTCGCTTACATTGAAAAGATGAATTAAGTTTTAAATCCACCCTCTGGTGGATTTTTTTATGGGGTTGTGGAGTCAGACAGTCGAAATATTTGATTTTTTTGCTGCACTGTCTAAAAGAAAGGGGGCATGAAATAGATAGTTAAGCTGAAACCCGTAGACTTAGGTTGTCAGGATTCAAATTCTGAAAAATAACGATAAAAAAGGCTTCTGACCCTAGAGTGAGAAGCCTAAGTGAACATGATATATTTTAAGCAAGCATGGACTCAGCCGAGCTTGCCGCTTTAAGCACAGTCGCCATCGACTCAGCCACATAATCAATATTGTTTAAATTCAGGCCAGCAGTACACATACGGCCGCTGCGGACTAAATAAATACCATAATCGTGTTTCAGCAAATCGACCTGTTCTGCACTTAAGCCCGTATAACTAAACATGCCTTGTTGCTGGGTCAGATAGCTAAAGTCAATATTTGGTAGCGCTTGACTGAGTTTGTCTTCAAGTAAACGACGCATCAGTAAAATGCGCTGACGCATTTCTTCTAATTCAGACTGCCATAGCTGAGTCAACGCTGTGTCATTTAATACCTGACTCACCAATAACGCACCGTTGGCTGCTGGGCTAGAATAAATGCGGCGGACTGTCGCTTTAAGCTGACCCAATACATTTTGGGCAATGTTTGCGTCATCACAGACAAAGCTTAAGCTACCAACGCGCTCGCCATATAGGGAGAAAATCTTGGAAAAAGAATGGCTGACAATAAAGTTCATACCAGACCGATCTAGCGCATGGATAGCATAAGCATCTTGCTCCAAGCTTTGGCCAAAACCTTGATAGGCCATGTCCAAGAAAGGAATCAAGTCATTTGCTTTTAGAACCTCAATCACTTGATCCCATTCATGAGGTGCTAAATCTGCACCTGTCGGGTTATGACAGCAAGGATGCAGTAGTACGATACTTTGAGCAGGTAGCTGCTTTAGGGTATCTAGCATCGCAGTTAGATTTACGGCATGGGAGTCCGCATCGTAATACGGATAGAAATGGGTTTGAACACCAGCGCCATTAAAGATCGCAATATGGTTTTCCCAAGTCGGCTGACTGACCCAGATTTCAGACTGCGGAAAGTATTTGTTCAAGAAGTCTGCACCCACTTTGAGTGCACCAGAACCACCCAAAGTCTGAATGGTGACGACACGCCCTTGCTGACGGGCAGGGCTCGCCTGACCGAAAATGAGTTCTTGTGCAGCCTGATTAAAGCTTTTGAGCCCATCCATCGGCAAATAGACTCGGACTTTGTCATAGTCTGGAATTAAATGAGTATAGGCTTTTTGAACCGACTGTAGCTGCGGCACGATATTATCTTCGTTATAATAAAGTCCGATACTGAGATTGACCTTATTCTGGCGCGCATCTTTGCTGAATTCCTCCATCAGAGAAAGAATCGGGTCACCTGCATAGGCATCAATATGTTGAAACATGAATACATCCTAATATGATAAATACGATATTACGCTTCTGGTAAGGAAGTGATTTTACTTTTTTCAAGCAACGCAACATGATCTTCTTGCTTTCGTTTAAAGAGGTAAGCTGTCAGTAAAATCGCGATCCAGACTGGAATCATGAGAACTGCGATTTGCATATCTGGGCTACGACTCATAATGAGCAGAATACTCGCCATGAAGGCAATACATAAATAATTGGTAAATGGATAGGCCACACTTGGAAAGTGAGTTTTTACCTGCATGCGATTCATGGCTTTTTTAAACTTTAAATGTGTATAAGAAATCACGACCCAGTTAATCACAATAGCCGCTACGACCAGCATCATGAGTAAGTTAAATGCTTTTTCAGGAAATAAATAGTTAATCAGAACACATATTAAAGTAAAGAAAGCTGAAACCATAATGGCATTTACAGGAATACCACGCGGATTAATTTTGCTTAAAAATTTTGGGGCATTGCCTTGTTGTGCCAGACCAAGCAGCATTCGGCTGGTACAGTAATTGGTGCTGTTATAGACCGAAACAGCCGCAGTCAAAACCACAAAATTCAAAACAGCGGCCACGGTTTGGCTGCCCAACGAATCGAAAATCAATACAAAAGGACTACCGCCTTCAGCCATCATATTCCATGGATAAAGTGACAAAATTACGACTAGGCTTAAGATATAAAATAACAAGACGCGGTAAACAATTTGATTGACGGCTTTTGGGAGAGTTTTCTGAGGGTTATCTGTCTCTGCTGCTGCAATGCCCACCAGTTCAATTCCACCGAAAGCAAACATAATCATGGCCATAGCCATCACTAAGCCTGTAATGCCATTGGGGAAGAAGCCACCGAGCTGCCATAAATTTTGTAAGCTAGACTGGCTATGACCACTACCGCTAGCCAACAAGTAACTACCAAAAGCAATCATGGCAATAATTGCCACGACCTTAATGATGGCTAGCCAAAACTCCATTTCACCAAATAATTTCACGTGCAGTAAATTAATGACATTAATGAAAATAAAGAAACCCAAAGCAGAAACCCACGTTGGAATATCAGGCCACCAGTAATGGATATAGAGGCCGACAGCACTGAGTTCAGCCATACACACTAAAATATTCAGTACCCAATAATTCCAGCCAGACATAAAGCCTGCAAATTTGCCCCAGTATTTATAAGCAAAATGACTAAAAGAACCACTCACGGGTTCATGCACAATCATTTCACCGAGCTGGCGCATCATGAGAAAGGCAATAAGGCCTGCGATGGCATAGCCTAAAATAACAGAAGGTCCTGCGAGTTTGATGGTTTGTGAAATACCGAGGAAAAGCCCCGTGCCGATAGAACCACCGAGGGCGATGAGCTGAATATGACGATTACTTAAACCTTTTTTCAGGTTTCCTTGTTCAATATGCTGCATTTTTATTCTTCATCCATGTGAGATAAAGCCCTGAACCATGATGATGTGTGTACTTATTTTTATATTGTCATCGGAGCAGACTTTAATTTTACGAGTATAATTTTTGCGCAAAAGTTAAATTTCCCTGTACATAAAACTATATGTACAGAGAAATTCTAGAAATCGTTTAAGCTTTAGACACATCTAAAACGCCACGTTTAATTTGGTCGCGTTCAATCGACTCAAATAGCGCTTTAAAGTTGCCTTCACCAAAACCGTCGTCATCTTTACGCTGAATAAATTCAAAGAAGACTGGGCCTAGCATATTTTGAGAGAAAATTTGCAAGAGCAGACGCTTATTACCGTCCTTAGTATTGCCATCTAGCAAGATGCCACGCTTTTGTAGTTCATCGGCAGGTTCACCGTGGTTAGGCAAACGCTCACTTAGCATTTCGTAATAGGTATTGGGTGGAGGTGTCATGAATTTTGCACCTAACGCTTTTAATTTGTCCCAAGTGCTGATCAGGTCATCACAAATGAAGGCAATATGCTGAATGCCTTCACCGTTAAATTCATTCAGGAATTCGGCAATCTGGCCATTTCCTTTATCCGAATCTTCATTGAGCGGAATACGGATTTTGCCATCTGGCGCCGTAAGTGCCTTGGACGTCAGGCCAGTATATTCACCTTTAATATCGAAGTAGCGAATTTCTTGGAAGTTGAAAATCTTTTCATAGAAATCAGCCCAATACTGCATACGGCCTTTATACACATTATGGGTCAAATGGTCGATTTCATATAAACCTGTGCCGACAGGATGAGAGGGTACATCATCAAAGAATATGAAGTCATTTTGGTAAATGTCACAATCGACGAGGAAAATAGGAGAGCCACCAATCCCTTTAATCGCTGGGATATTCAGCTCCATCGGGCCAACTTGGTTGTAAATGGGTTCAGCACCAATTTCTATCGCCTTTTTAAATGCCTTTGCCGCATTCTTGGTGCGGAAACCCATTGCACAGGCAGAAGGTCCGTGTTCTTTATAGAAATAAGCTGCATACGATTCAGGCTGATAATTTAGAATGATATTAATTTTGCCCTGACGCCATAAATACGCATTTTTAGACTTATGCTTTGCCACTTTGCTGAACCCAATGGTTTCAAACACCGCATCTAGCTGACCATCTTCAGAAACAAATTCAATAAATTCGAATCCACACAGTTCTAATGGGTTGGCTAATTCATTCATACAACGTCCTCATTTCTTTTTTAAGCAATCCTATTGCTTATCTTTTTAACGATTCCTTTCAGAGCCAACGGACTGGCCGCTACAATTCTAGAGCGAGAGAGACAAATCCGTTTGTCTGACATGGGGCACCTGTTCAGCAGCATTCTTAATGTTGAGTGAACAAGTGTAGAAGTTTTAATTCATCATACTTGATCTAAATTATTATTCAATACGTAATTTAATTACGTAATAAATAAAATTGGTAAATGATTGACCTATAAATTAAATTAATATTATTCATAAAAATATTTTTTTAAATAGGGGGGCTTTGTTATACCAAGATTTCAGGATGAAATCTGTGCTATAGGACTAAAATAGAAGGGAAAAATTGGGTATGAAATTTGGCTCATTCCGTGCATCTATTTAGAACAGCTATTTGAAAATGAAACAGCCAAGCAACTGATTTGAGCACGAAAATTAATTGTAAAAAATCAAGAACAGTTTGACTTACTAAAACCTGACTTGAAAACCCAGATGTAGGTGTCGCCGCGAGCGAGTTTGAGCGGCTGTTGAATCAGCGTCCAAGTTTGAAGGGGATTATTAGTATCACATGTGATAAATCGAATTTTTAGTGTTTATGATTAAGCTTAGAGAGGTTGAAAACAACCATAAAATGGTGCGCTCTGCGGGACTCGAATGACAGGGTTAAGAATCTAATAATTAATAATTAATATTTTTAGTTGGTTGTATATACCGTAAAAAATACCGTAAAAAATAAACGTACTCATTATTCCGTATAGCCTTAAAAAGCCTCTTATTAGGAGGCCTTGGCTTTGTGTTGCAAAATCCATTCATCAAGTTCAGATTCTTTCCATCGAGCTATTTTGCGCTTTCCAGTACCCAGTAATATTGGTTGAGGGAATTCACACTGCTCGATCCATTTATAAATGGTTGACTTGCCAATTTGAAGTTTTGATATAACTTGATCAATTGGCAATAATTTTGTTGACTGATCGCTCATGACACCTCCAATCTTTTGCCTGCTTTGATTTCTGCATCTGTCGCGTGTCTTAACCCAAATCTACCAAAATACGTCCACACATTTTTATCGCCAGACTTGCCGTGCATGCGATTGTTTTGATCTATAGATAATGCGGTATAGACAGCATCATCAGCGTAATTAACGAAGCAATCCCCAACCTCAAAAATATTGTGCTGGCGGCGGTATTCGAGAAGGGCTTTTTCTACATGCCGTGTTCTGAGTCCAGATCTCTGCATCATGATTAGCTCATCTATTGTGAAAGAAGTGGCATTAAGAAATGCCTTAGCCCGTTCATACCCACCCAATTGTTCAATTAGATTCATGTCACCTCTCCCAAAGCCTTTACCACGCCATACTGATCAAACTCCGCGATATATGACGACAGCATGTGGTAATAAAGATCAGTATTTGAATCACTCAATTCCAAAATAACGCCAGTGCCATTGTTCACGCGCTGTCTTAAAGTTGCTTCCAGTTTTTGCACAAAGCTGCTGTGCAAGTGATGTGACTCACTCGCAATATGGTACAAAGCGCCTGTTTCACCAGCATCCAAAACCAAGTTGAAAGGCTTGTCCTTGTGCAACTCACCAATAATGAAGTTCGCCACAGCAATGTTTGTTTGTTGAATTTCAGTCATTGATTTGCTCCACGCTTACA
>JADHEF010000484.1_pt1 | contig 40151 bp, 27 predicted proteins | sample 8952391 | NCBI WGS metagenome assembly JADHEF01 (sample SAMN16124439, study PRJNA663245) | bioreactor sludge metagenome | isolation source: sludge (nitrite) | place: India:Bengaluru | collected 2019-02-28 | reverse complement strand
TCCACCCCCATCCACCCCCATCCACCCCCATCCACCCCCATCCACCCCCATCCACATCTGTCCACATCTGTCCACATCTGTCCACATCTGTCCACCTCCATCCACATCTGTCCACTCCCCTCCACTCCTGTCCATTTCCGTCCACCCTCGTCCGCCCCCGTCCATACTTGCCCCTGAATCCAATTCCCTGTATAACAGGTCAAAGTTGCGGTTGTTGTCCCCGTCCCCAACCTCAAGGAGCCTTGTCCATGACAGTCCGCCTGATCCTTTCCCTGCTTGTGCTGCTGGCATGCGGTGCCGCCGCCGTGGCGGACGAGTCCGCCTTTGCGCCCGGGAAACGGGTGCTGCTGGACGCGCACAACTGCTATCCCTACAACGGCATGTGGGCGGACCGGGTGGACCGTGCCCTGGCGACGGGCACACCGGTGGGCATTGAGATGGACCTGGCCTGGTTTGAGGACCCCACCGGCGCAGCGAAGCCCCGGATTATCGTGGTCCACGGCAAGCCCTTCAAGGGCGACGAGCCGGGACTGCGCGATTATTTCTTTGAAAAGGTCCGCCCCCTGGCGGAAAAAGCGCTCCAGGAGGGCAACAAGGGAGAGTGGCCGCTGGTGACGCTGAACATCAACGATCTGCGGGGGGACGATCCCGCCTTTTTCCAGGCGGTGTGGGATCTGGCGGCGGAGTATGAGCCGTGGCTGTGCACGGCGGTGAAACAGGCCCCGCCCGACGGCCCCGCGCCCCTCGACGTGAAGCCCGTGCTCGTCCTCACCGGCGGCGGCAAACGCGAGACGGAATGTTTTTACAATAACGTTCCCGTGGGCGGGAAGCTCCGTCTCTTCGGCTCGTCCAGCGACGGCCGGGGCGACAATTTCCGCCGCTGGGTCAATTACGCCTGGAAATCCGTGGAGCCAGAGGGCCAGGGCAAGGCGGGCGAATGGACCGCCGGGGATGCGGCGCGGCTGAAGACGCTGGTGGACGCGGCGCACCAGGGCGGCTGCTGGATCCGCTTCTACACAATCAACGGCCATTCCCCCGTGGCCACCGTCACCAGCGGCTGGAGCCCCGGCTACAATTTTGGCAGCCTCGAGGCGGCCTCCCTCCGCTGGAAGGCGGCCGTCGAGGCCGGGGTGGACTTCATCGCCACCGACCAGTATGAGGACTTCGCCGCCTTCCGAAAGGGCGGCAAATAGCCCCGCCCCGCCTTAGAACCACGCCTCGTTGAAGTCCAGCGCGGTGCGCTCGTCGGACGTGAGCATCTGCGCCGTTGCCAGCGCGTGGGGGAGCACCTGCCCGGCGTAGAAGCGCGCCGTCTCAATCTTGCCCCGGTAGAACGCCTGCTCCTCCGAACCCGCGTCCAGCGCCTTCTGCGCCGCCACCGCCTGGATGAGCAGCTGCCAGGCCACCGCCGTCTGGGAGAACATCTCCAGGTAGGCCGTGGCGTTGCAGGTGTACAAATGCACCTGGCCGGACATGCCGAGCATGCCCAGGTGCATGGTGGCGCGGATCACCTCGTTCTGGGCCTGCTCCACCTTCTCCGCGATGTCTTTTACCGGCGCCAGCCCCTTCCCCTCGTCCACGGTCCGCGAGATTTCCGCCATGAGCGCGCGCACCGCGCCGCCGCCCATCATGGGCACCTTGCGCCCGAGCAGGTCCAGCGCCTGGATGCCGTTGGCGCCCTCGTAGATCGAGAAGACCTTGCAGTCCCGGAGCATCTGCGCGATTGGGTAGTCCTCCGTGTAGCCGGATCCGCCGTGGCACTGCATGGCCAGCCGGATGCTCTCAAAGGCCGCGTCGGATCCGTAGGCCTTGCAGCAGGGGGTGAGCACCTCCAGCAGCAGGTGCAGCCGCTGCTGTTCCTCAACGTCCGTGGTGGCGTGCTCCTCGTCGTAGGCGCGCGCGCAGTAGAGGAAGAGGCCGAGGCAGCCCTCCACCACCGCCTTCTGCCGCAGCAGCATCTGCCGCACGTCCGCGTGACGGATGATGGGCACCGGCGGTTCCAGTGCGTCCTTGCTGGTGATGTCCCGGCCCTGCAGGCGCTCCCGCGCGAAGGCCGCCGCGTGGTGGTAAGCCGCCGACGCCACGCCCACCGCCTGCATGCCCGTGAACACCCGCGCGTTGTTCATCATCTCGAACATGCACCGCAGCCCGTGGTTTTCCTCGCCCACCAGCCAGCCCCGGCAGTCGCCCTTGTCGCCGAAGCTCAGGGACACCGTGGACGACCCGTGCAGCCCCATCTTCTGCTCCAGGCCCGTGGCGGCCACGTCGTTGGGTTCCCATCCCTCCCCGGCGGGCCGGAACTTCGGGACGATGAACAGGCTGATTCCCTTCACGCCCGCGGGCGCGCCCTCCACCCGCGCCAGCACGGCGTGGACGATGTTTTCCGTCAGGTCGTGGTCGCCACCCGAGATGAACCGCTTGTTGCCCCGGATCAGGTAGTGGCCGCCGTCGGCGGATTTTACCGCCGTGGTGGTGATGTCGCCCACCGACGTGCCCGCGTCCGGCTCGGTCAGCACCATCGTGCCCGCAAAGCGCCCCGCGAACAGCGGCCCCATGTACTTTTCCTGGAGTTCCGGCGATCCGAAGGTCTTCAGCAGGTGCGCCGTGCCGTAGGTGAGCCCCAGGTACATCGCCGCCGCCGTGTTGCCGCAGTTGAACAGGAAGCACGACAGGGCGTGGATCGTGATGGGGAACTGCTGGCCCCCGTCCTCATAGGAAACATTCGGCGCGATCCATCCGCCCTCGGCGCACTGGCGCCAGATTTCATGCATCGCCTTCGGCACCGTCACCCTTGTCCCGTCAAAGGCCGCGCCCTCCCGGTCGGACTCCTGGTAGGAAGGCCAGAACACCTCGTGGGCGAGCTGGTGCGCCGTCTCCGCGGCCATGTCAAAGGTCTCGCGGGAGTGGTCCTCGTAATAGGGGTATTTGGTGAGTTCTTCGAGCCTCAGCACCTCGTGGAGCAGGAACTTGATGGTGCGCAGGTCGGCAAGTTTCGTCGTCATGGCTTTCGGCCTTTCTGTGTTGCGCGTCGGCGGGGTCCGTGCCCCGTTTCAACCCAGCGAGTCCGCCGCGTATTCCGCTATGTCCCTGATTTCCACATCACCCCTGTCGTTCGCCTTCAGCCCGTCCGCCAGCATGGTCGCGCAGAAGGGGCACGCCGTGGCCGCCGCACCCGCGCCCGTCGCGGCAAGTTCAGCGGCGCGGACGCGGTTGATCCGCTCGCCCGCCGTCTCCTCCAGCCACATGCGCCCCCCGCCCGCGCCGCAGCAAAGGCCCTTCAGCCCCGAAGCCGCCGGGTCCGCCGGCCGGCGGCCCGCCGCCTCAAGCACACGCCGGGGCGCTTCGGTTATGCCGTTGTGGCGCGCCAGGTAGCACGAGTCGTGCACCGCCACGGCGTTGCCCGTCCGGGCCTTCGGCGTCAGTTTCCCCGAGTCAATCAGCTCGCCGATGAACTCCGCGTGGTGCGTCACCCGGTAAGTGGCGCCAAAGGCGGGGTACTCGTTCGCCAGCGTGTTGAGGCAGTGGGGGCAGGTCACCAGTATCCTGTCAAAGGAATAGCGGCCCAGCGTCTCGATAATCTCCCGCGTTGCGGACTGGTACAGGTATTCGTTGCCCAGCCGCCGCGCGCTTTCGCAGGTGCACCGCTCCTCCGGGCCGAGTATGGCGAAGTCCACCCCCGCCGCCTTCAGGATTTTTACCATGGCGGTGGAGGTCCGTTTGCCCCGGTCGTCGTAGGATCCCGCGCAGCCCACCCAGAAGAGCACCTCCGCCCGGCCCTTCGCCGAAATCAGCGGCACGTCGAGCCCGTCGGCCCAGGCCGCGCGCGCCGAGGGCGCGAAACCCCAGGGGTTCCCGGCCGTTTCCATGTTGCGGAACGCGCCGTCCGCCTGTTCGGGGAAACTCGCCTCCATGAGCACCTGGTGGCGGCGCAGGTCCACAAGCTTGTCAATGTGTTCGATGCCCATCGGGCAGTGCTCCACGCAGGCCGCGCAGGTGGTGCAGGCCCAGACCGCCTCCGTGTCCACCACGCCGCCCGCCAGGGCCGCGCCGCCCTCCTCCGCCTCCTTCCCGGCGAGGATGCGCGGGCCTTCCCGGAGCAGGTGGTGCTTCAGGTCCACGATGAGCTGCTTGGGGTGGAGCGCCTTGCCCGTCCGGTGGGTCGGGCAGAAGTCCTGGCAGCGCCCGCACTCGATGCACGCCAGCAGGTCAAGGTTCTGCTTCCAGGTGAATTCCTGGACCTTTGCCACGCCGAAGGATTCCGCCGCCTCGTCCTCCAGGTCCATCACCGACAGCGCGCCCCTCGGGCGGGTGCGCCGGAGTAGCAGGTTGACGGGGCCCGCCAGCAGGTGAAGGTGCTTTGTCGGGATGAACAGCAGCGCCACCAGCGCCAGGTGCGCCAGCGCGTCCAGCCACCAGGTTGCGCGGGCAACCAAATGCAGAACGGTCTCGTCCAGACCCGTAAAGACGGACGCGAGCGCCGCGCTGACCACATGGCTGCCGGGGTCCGCCTCCAGGCCCAGCGCGATGTGTGCCGCATAGTCCAGCAGGTAGGCGGCCATCGCGCCGCCGATGAACGCAAACACAAACGCCGACTCCACCGAGGGCCGGGTCAGGCTCGCGGGCCGGAGCACGTGGCGGCGGAAGGCCAGCCCCAGCACCCCCGCGATGATCAGCACCGCGAACACGTCCGCCGTCGCGGCGTACCACCGCGCAAGGGCGCCGTGGCCCAGCAGGTTGAAGCCGGGGAGGAAGGGGCCCGCGAAATGGTTGATGGTGTTGACGGCGAAGACGAAGAAACCCCACACAATCAGGATGTGGAACGCCCCCACCAGGGGTTTGCGGAAAACCCGCCGCTGGCCGAGCACGTCCGCCATGACCGATGCGGCACGGCGCAGGGGCCGGTCAATCCGCGTGTCCGGGTCCGGCGCGCCCGCGCGCACCAGCCGCGTGAGAAACACGGCGCGCCGCGCAAACCAGGCCGCCGCCCCAAGCACCACGAGGGCGAACACGATTTTTTCCGGAAGGGTTGGCATTATGCGCGTTTTCCTGTGGGTCCGGGGGCCTCCGGTTGCGTCGCGGCCCTCATCGCCGCGCCAGGGCCTCCCTGAATTCCCTGGTCAGCATGGGGACCACCTCATACAGGTCGCCCACGATGCCGTAGTCGCAGACCTTGAAGATGGGCGCGTTCGGATCCTTGTTGACGGCCACGATGATCTTCGACGGGCGCATGCCCGCCTGGTGCTGGATCGCGCCCGATATGCCGCACGCGATGTACAGGTCCGGGCTCACCACCTTGCCCGTCTGGCCCACCTGGTGGGAGTGGTGTATCCAGCCCGCGTCCACCGCCGCGCGGCTCGAGCCCAGCGCCGCGCCGAGCACGTCGCAAAGCTCCTGGAGCACCGGCCAGCCCTCTGGGCCGCCGAGCCCGCGCCCGCCCGAAACCACAATGCGCGCCTCCGTCAGCTCCACCGTGCCCGCGGCGGCCTCCACCACGGCCTTGATAATGCTTTTCAGCGGCATCTCCGGCATCGGCAGGGCGGTCACCTCCGGCGCGGGCGAGTCGTCGCGGACCACGGGCGACACGTTGGGGCGCAGCGACACCAGCGCGGGCGCGCCGGTGGGGCGGACCTCCGAAACCACCTTGCCCGCGTACAGCGGCTTCACCGCCACCGGCCCGCCGTCCCAGCGGCAGCCCGTGCAGTCCTGGAGCAGCTCCGCGTCCAGACGCGCCGCCGCCGACGCGCACAGCTCCTTGCCCGTGGCCGAGGCCGGGCCGATCACAAGCCGCGCGCCCGTCTCGCGCGCCACCGCCGCCGCAATCCCCGCAAAGGCGTCGTTCGGGTACAAATGCGGCGTCGTGTTGTCGCACGCGAAAAAGCGCCGGATGCCGAAGCCCGCCAGCTCCGCCGCGGCCCCCGCCAGGTCGGTGCCAAGGCACACCGCGTTCAGTTCCAGGCCCGCGTCGCGGGCAAGGCCCGCCGCCGCCGAGACCGCCTCAAGGGAGCTCTTGCGAAAACGCCCCCGCTGTTGTTCAAGTATTGCCAGCACGCTCATGCGTTCATTCCCGTTGGTTTCAGACCACTTTTTCATCTTCCATCAATATCCGGACCAGCGTTTTCGCCCGCTCACCGCCGTCGCCGTCTATCACCTTGCACAGGCGCTGCTGGCGGGGCAGGGACATGCCCAGCACCTCCAGGCCGCCCGGCGCCGCGCCGGACTGCTCCGGCCGGCTCTCGCGGATTTCCTTTTTCTTCGCCTTCATGATGTTGGGCAGCGTCGGGTAGCGCGGCGTGTTGATGCCCTTCTGCATCGTGAACAGCGCGGGCAGGGGCACTTCCAGCGTGATCTGGCCGCCCTCAACCTCCCGGTCCACCTCCGCCGTGGAACCCGAAAGCTCAAACCGGGTGATGACCGAGGCGTGGGCCATGCCCAGCAGCTCCGCCACCCGCTCCGGCACCTGCGCCCCGTCGTCGTCCACCGCCTGCTTCCCCGCGAAGACCAGGTCGGGCGCAATCTCTTTGATCACCGCCGCCAGCAGCCGGGCCGTGCCCGGCGCGGTCAGCCCCGCCGCCTGGCCGGTGTCCGCCCACACGCCCGCGTCCGCGCCCATGGCCAGCGCCGTGCGGATCGTTTCCTTGGACTCCGGCGGACCCGCGCTCACCACCACCACCTCCGCGCCGTGCGACTCCTTCAACCGTATCGCCTGCTCCACGGCGTGCTCGTCGTACGGGCTCATCACATGCTTCAACTGCGCCGTGGCCACCGACTTCCCGTCGGGCGTCACCTGCAGTTCCGAGGCCGTGTCCGGCACGCTTTTCACCAAAACGGCAATTTTCACCTTGGCTCCTTCCCACGGAATTCAAACCCGTGTGACACCGGGCCGTCACCGGCCCGTCTTGCGCGCAAACAGTATACAATAGCGGAATTGGAAATACCAATTTCGGGCATATTGTTGAATAAAGCCAAAAAACACGCTAATATGTGGTACCAATCAGGCCGCACACGGTATATGTTTACCAAATGCGGCCGGAAAAAACATCCGGTGTTATCCCGCACGACAAGAACACCGCATGTCACTATAATATAACCCGCCAAAACGCGGCAATACTAAAAAATATGAGAAATGCCGGGCGCGGCGGCGGCGTTTGTGGTTGAGTGCCGGAATACACCCATGGAAGGCGGTTGAATGAACATCTTTACCAAGGCCTACTTTCTCGCGCTCATGGGCTATATCCGGCTGGCCTGGGGGCGGCACGACTCCCGCTACGCCTTCCATCTTCCGGAAAACCCGAAGTTCATGGGGGCCCTCGAGGCGGCGAAACTGATTCCGGACGGGGCGGTCCTGGCCACCTCCGGGCTCGCGGCGAACCAGCGCCCCTCCATCCTGTACTGGGCCATCCGCGAAACCTTCGAGGCCACGGGGCACCCCCGGGGGCTCACCATTGTGAGCACCGGCGGCCAGGGCGCGCGCGGCAAGGCGCCAGGCTCCGTCGAGGAGCTGATGCGGAGGGACCTCTGCGTCAGGATGGTCACGGGCCATTACGAAACCTTCAAGGCCGTGCTGCGCCTTGCCGAAGAGGGCGGGGTGGAACTCCAGTGCCTGCCGCAGGGCGTGATTACCCACCTGCTGGAGGCGCAGGGCGAGGGCTGGGACTCCCTGCTCACCCGGGTCGGCGTCGGCACCTTCCTTGATCCCAGGACCGGCCCCGGCACCGTGCTGGCCGGAAAGGGGGCGCAGCTCGTGTCCGTCGAGGACGATCAGCTCCGCTTCCGCATGCCCCGCGTGACCGCCGCCGTCTTCAACGCCTACGCCGCCGACCGCGAGGGAAACATCTACATCACCCACTGCCCCATGAGGGCCGAAATGCGCGAAATCACCCGCGCCGCGAGGCAGAACGGCGGCGTGGTGCTCGCCAACGTCTCCCGGCTGGTGGAAAAGGATCCCGCCTCGGTCTTCATCCCCGCCGAAAGCGTGGACGCGGTGGTGCTTTATCCGCGGACGGAACAGAGCGGCTACATCCGCTACGGGCGGGAGTTCGCCTTCCTCACCCCCAAAAGCGCCATGCGCCCCGGCGAGGGCCTCGCCCGCGCCCGCTTCGTCAACACGGTCATGGGGCTCACCCCGCGCCGCGGCCCCGTGGACCAGGTGCTGGCAAGGCTCGCCGCGGGGGTCTTTGCCGAAAATGTGCCGCCGGGGGCCCTGGTCAACATCGGCGTCGGCCTGCCCGAGGAGGTCTGCTGCGTGCTCCACATGACCGGGTTGCTCGATCAGGTCACCCTCTTCACCGAAAGCGGCGTCATCGGCGGCGTGCCCGCGCCGGGCATCTTCTTCGGCGCCGCCGTCGGCGCGGAAAGGATCATCTCCTCCGCGGAGACCTTCCACATGTGCGCCGAAAGGCTCGACGCCACCGTGTTGGGCGTCGCCCAGGCTGACGGCGCGGGAAACGTCAACGTGTCCAGGCGCACCGAAAGGCTCGGCGACTACGTCGGCCCGGGCGGCTTCATGGACCTCACCACCGCCGCGCGGACCGTCATCTTCATCACCAAATGGATGGAGGGGGAGAGGGTCGCCCTCGAGGGCGGCAGGCTGCGCTTCCTCCGCCGGGGCAAGGTCAAATTTGTGGACCGCGTGGACGAGATCACCATGAACGGCGCCGAGGCGCTCCGGGCCGGGAAAAAGGTGTTCTTCGCCACCACGGTCGGCCTGTTCCGCCTGACCGAAAGGGGCATGGAGCTGCAAAGCGTCATGCCCGGCGTCGACCTGCAAAAGGACATCCTCTCCGCCACCGCCATGCGGGTCATCCTTCCCGGTTCCGGAGAGGTTCCCCTGGTGGGGGAATCCGTGATCACCGGCCGGGGATATCAACTGCGCATGGGCGGCGGGACGGCGTCCTAGCCCGGCCGTCCCGGAACGATCAGACGATCTCCTCCGCGGCGGGATCCCAGCGCACCTGCCGCCTCTCATGGTATGACTGGACGCTCATGAGCAGCGTGGCAACCTCGATGAAGGCCTCGTCCTCGTTGCACTTCGGGCGTTCGCCGGTGCGCACGCAGTTGAGGAAATCATTCATGTGGGTGGGCCAGTTGGGGCCGTTGGAAGGGTCGTAGGTGTGGTCGGGTTTGAGTTTCCGCCCCATGTGCGGGAATGCCGGCGAGTCTGGGTAGATGAGGAAATGGTTCGCGTCCTGGCCGATGGCGTTGAAGATGAGGCGGCCGTCCTTGCCGATGTACTCGGGCGGCTGCTCCCGGCCGGAGTTCATGCAGCCCTCGAAGGTGAGCGAGCAGTTCTGCTTCTCAAAGGTGTACGACGCCGTCCAGGTGTCGGGCGTCTCCCGCCCGTCCTGGTAAAACGCGTTGAACCCCGCGCACATGCACGTGTCGGGTACGCCCCAGCCCAAAACGCTCTGCACATGGTCCAGCTCGTGTGACAGCAGGTCGCCCGCCTGGCCCGTGCCGTAGGGCCAGTAGCAGCGCCAGTGCCAGAAGTGCTGCTCGTTGAAATCAATCTTCGGGGCCGGGCCCAGCCACGCCTCCCAGTCGAGGTCCCTGATCACCTGTGCCGGGTCCGGACGGTCCCAGGCGGAATAGTAGCCGTACCACCGCCACGGCGCGCGCTCCCTCGTGCCGTTGAAATAGCGGCCCGTGTGGATCAGCGTCACCGGGCCGATGGCCCCCTCCCGGATCAGCCTGCCCGCCTCGGCGGTTGACGGGTACTGCCTCCCCTGGTGGCCGAGCTGGAACACCGTCTTGTTCTTTTTCACCGCCTCGCGCATGCGCTTCGCCGACGCCACCGACGTCGTCATGGCCTTCTCGCAATAGACGGCCTTGCCGGCCTTTGAGGCGTCAATGGCCATCTGCTCGTGCCAGTGGTCCGGCGTCGCGATCACCACCGCCTCCACCTGCGGATCGTCCAGCAGCTTCCGGTAGTCCGTGTGCCGCTTCGCCGCCGGGTTGTTTCCCGCCTCGATGCCCCGCTCCAGGTGCGGCTTGTACACGTCGCACACCGCCACCACCTTCGCCTCTTTGATCGAACCCGTGTACTTGATCAGGTCCCAGCCCCGCGTCCCCGCGCCGATGTGCCCCACCCGCACCGGCTCGGACGTGGGGGATGCCCCCGCCAGAATCGCCGGCGCGCCCAGCGCCGCCGCGCCCGCCGCAAGCATCGTCCGCCGTGAAATGATCGTGTCGTTCCTCATGGGTTTCCCTTTCTTGTGTTCCGCCTTCTGGCGGGTTGCGTCAGGGTGTGACGGGTGTTTCGCCCAGCAGTTCCGCCACTTTTGGCTCGATGGTTTCCGCCCAAACCTTGAATCCCTTTTTGCTGGGGTGTTCATGGTCGGGCATGAGGGACTTGGGGATGGTGCCGTCGGGCCGCAGGAAAATCTTGTTGACGTTCATGAAGAAGACGTGTTGTCCGTCGTCCAGCCCGGCGATAATCTCATTGGTTTTCGCTAGTTTGACCTGCTCCTCGTTGGGCTTTTCCCCCCGGAAGAAGACGGCCAGCAGGAGGATTTTCATCTCTGGCAGCCGTTTGCGCAGGCGTTCCACCACCGCCGTGACCCCCTCGGCGATTTCCTCCGCCGTGTTGGAGGGGCCGTTGTTCTGGCCGATCATCACGATGGCCAGTTTCGGCGACACCGCCTCAAGATCGCTGTGGTCCAGACGCCACAGGACATGCTCGGTGTTGTCGCCGCTGATGCCCATGTTCACGGCGTCGCAGTGTCCGTAGTATTTGTCCCACACCTTCCGTCCCTGCTCCTCCCACCGTTGCACGATGGAGTCGCCAATCCAGAGCAGCCCGGCGTGACCCTCCTTCAACCGCTTGTTCGCGGTCTGATGGCGTTCCAGCCAGTTGGGACGATCCTTGGACACCGGGGTGGTTGCCGTGTTTTCGGCGGTGGCGATTGCGGTTATTGCCAGGACCATGGCCGCCAGTGCGGCGCGCCGCGCCCTGTTCCGGTGGATTGTTCCGCAGAATGTCATGAAGGGGCCTCTCAGTGTGTTGCGGGACTCTGGCGGCTTGCCGCTCCGGCTCCGTTGGTTTATTCTGCCCGCATTCCAGTCTACTTTGCACGCCGTCCCCGCGCAAGGGTCATGATGTTTGGTGCGGGCGGTGCTGCGGCGGATTGTATGCCCGGAAAATCCCGTCCACCCCTGTCCATACTGTCCATACTGTCCATACCGTCCATACCCCCCTCCAGAAAAAACCATTGACAAGAAGCAAAACCGGGGGTACATTGATAGACGGAAACAAACACCGTTTGTCCGGGGAGCCGTGGCGGGGCGGGGGCGCGGATGCGCACGGCCAAAACGGTGTGGTTTGTCCAGGTGTTCAAGGGTGTTTTATGACGAGGAGGTTCTCGGGATGTCCATGTTCTTCCGGAAATGCGGTTTCCTGGCTGTTGCGGCCCTTGTGTTGCTTTCCCTGGCCGGATGCCCCCCTCCCAAGCACGCGCTGACCGTCCAAACCACGGGCCAGGGGAGCGTGGGTGTTGACCCCGCCGGAGGCCCCTACAAAAAGGGCACCACCGTGACACTGACGCCCGCACCGGCGGCGGGCTGGCACTTCGACCACTGGGAGGGCGCGTTGTCCGGCAATGCCAATCCGGCTTCGGTGGTGATGGACGGGGCCAAGACGGTGACCGCCGTGTTTGCCGTGGACCAGTACGCCCTGACGGTTCTGGTCACGGGGCAGGGCACGGTGACAACGGCCCCCTCCGGCAATCCCCACGACGCGGGCACGACCATAACGCTGACGCCTGTTCCGGCGGCGGGCTGGCACTTCGACCATTGGGAGGGTGCGTTGTCCGGCAATGCCAATCCGGCCTCGGTGGTGATGGACGGGGCCAAGACGGTGACCGCCGTGTTTGCCGTGGACCAGTACGCCCTGACGGTTCTGGTCACGGGGCAGGGCACGGTGACAACGGCCCCCTCCGGCAATCCCCACGACGCGGGCACGACCATAACGCTGACGCCTGTTCCGGCGGCGGGCTGGCACTTCGACCATTGGGAGGGTGCGTTGTCCGGCAATGCCAATCCGGCCTCGGTGGTGATGGACGGGGCCAAGACGGTGACCGCCGTGTTTGCCGTGGACCAGTACGCCCTGACGGTTCTGGTCACGGGGCAGGGCACGGTGACAACGGCCCCCTCCGGCAATCCCCACGACGCGGGCACGACCATAACGCTGACGCCTGTTCCGGCGGCGGGCTGGCACTTCGACCATTGGGAGGGCGCATTGGCGGGCAATGCCAATCCGGCTTCGGTGGTGATGGATGCGGCCAAGACGGTGACCGCCGTGTTTGCAGAGGATCCATACACCCTGAATGTGTCCATCACGGGCGGCGGTACGGTGTCCCTCAATCCGCCCGGAGGGAGCTACGATGCGGGCACCACGGTTACCCTGTCGGCTGCGCCCAGCACGGGCTGGCACTTCGACCACTGGGAGGGCGACCTGTCGGGCGGCGCGACCGTGAACCAGGTGACCATGGACGCCTCGAAATCAGTCACGGCCGTTTTTGAGCGGGAAGAATACACCCTGACCGTGCTTCCGACAGGCGGCGGCAGCGTCACCCTCGATCCGCCCGGCGGCACCTATCCCTACGAGACCGTGGTCACCCTCACTCCCAACCCCGACGCGGGCAACCGCTTCGAGATATGGGGCGGCGAACTCGCCGGGACCCGGCAGCCCATCACCATCACCATGACGGGCGACCGCTATGTGGACGCCTTCTTCATGCCTGAAACCTACACCATCTTTTCGCCGGGCTTTTTCTGCACCGTGGGGTCCACCCTCTATTTCCTGGCCACCGGCCCCTATTCCGGAAGGGAACTGTGGAAGACGGACGGAACCTACGAGGGCACCCGCCTGGTCAGGGACGTCCATCCGGGGTATAACAGCGCGAACATCAGATTCCTCACCAACCTGAACGGCGTGCTCTACTTCTTCGCCTCGAACGGCTCCGAGGAAGGTCTGTGGACCAGCGACGGCACGGAGGACGGCACCGTCTGGGTTACGGGCCTTGGCGGCTCCTCCCCGGCGCTGCCGCCGCTGCTGATCGGCGGCACCCTCTATATCAGCGCCAGCAGCACAAACGGTGGGGAGTTGTGGACGACCGACGGCACGGCGGAGGGCACGCGCCGGGTGAAAATCTGGGGACCGGAGACGGGCTATCCCATGTACAACCCCGGTCAGCTCACCGACGTGGGCGGCGTGCTGTACTTCAACAACACCACCCAGGTCACCCCCCAGCAGATGACCCTGTGGAGGAGCGACGGCACGACGGAGGGCACGGTGCCCGTGGTGGACAGCGTCAACATGGCGGAGATTGCCGGCCTGGGCGGGCAGGCGCTTTTCGCAGCGGGCGACGAGCTCAATTATTCGCTGCTTGTGACCGACGGCACGCCTGCGGGCACGCAGGTGCTGAAAGAATTCGACTTCGGCCCCGGCGACTTCAAGGTGTGCGGTGGACTGCTCTACTTCACCGCCGAGTCGCGGGAGGATTACAACACGAGAATCTGGGCCAGCGACGGAGCGACGACCTACAAGGTGGACGGTTTCAGCTACAGGCCCTGGGGTTTGGCGAATTTGAACGGCAAACTCCTCTACATCGCCCTTTACGACGACAATGAAAGCAAGACCCACTGCGGCCTCTTTGCGACGACCGGCGCCGGCGGAGCCCTGCTCGCCGTGATCAACCCGACCCTCTTCTACGGCTACGGCGACTATGCGGCGGTCGTGGACGACGTCATGTTCTTCACCGCCGAAAACAGCCACGGCGGCGTGGGCCTGTGGAAGAGCGACGGCACCGCCCCCGGCACCATGATGGTGAGCGACATCACCCCCGTGCCCGTGGGAATAGCCCCCGCCGACCTCACCGCCTGCGGTGGCAAACTGTACTTCTCCGCGGGTGACGAGGCGCACGGCCACCAGTTGTGGACCAGCGACGGCACCCCCGAAGGCACGCTGCCCGTCAGTTGCCCGACGCCCTGACAGGGTCGGGCGGCCTTCCAGTCTTACCGGGCGGCGTTTTCCAGGGCGGCGGCCCGGGCGAGAAGCGCGTCCGCCTCCCCCTGGCGGCCCAGTTTTGCCAGGGCACCCGCCAGGTTTTTCATGGCGGGGACGCAGTTTGGATCCACCTCCAGCGCCTTCCCGAGGGGGGCGGCGGCGCCCTCGAAATCCCCCAGCCGCATCAGGCAGCCGCCGAGGTTGACGAGGGCGGCAAGGTTGCCGGGCTCCTTTTCCAGCGCCCCGGCCAGGCGTGCTTTCGCCTCCTCAAGCCTGCCCTGGTCAAGCATCAGCTTTCCCATGTTGATGAGCGACGGGACGTCGCCGGGGTTGGCCGCCAGCGCGCGGTTCAGAAAGTTCTCCGCCTCCCCGGCCTTGCCCTCGTTCACGCACAGCGCGCCCAGGTTGCCCAGCAGCACCGGATTGTCCGGCGCGGCGGCCAGCGCCTTTTCCAGGTGGGGCCGGGCCTCGCCGTTCCGGCCCTGCCCGACCAGCAGCACCCCCAGCGCCCCGAGAATGTTCGGGTCGTCCGGCTTCTTTGCCAGCGCCCGCGACAGCAGGTCTTCGGCCTCCACAAGCCTGCCCTGGCCCGCGCGGATTTTGCCCAGGTTGTGGAGTGTGTTGGCGTCGCCGGGCTCCAGCTCCAGGGCTTTTTCAAAAAACTCCCCGGCCTCCCCGTTCCGCCCCCGGTCCATGGCGATGACACCGAGGTTGTGCGCTGCGGCGTGGGATTTCGGGTCAAGCCCGCGCGCCTTTTCAAAGAAGGCCGCCGCCTCGTCCCGCCGGTTTTCCGCCATGCGCAGCACGCCGAGGTTGACCAGGGCGTTGATGTCGTCGGCCTTCAGTTTCAGCGCCCTGTCCAGCAGGGCGTTGGCGTCACCGAAGCGTTTCTCCCCCGTGGCGATTTTGCCCAGGTTGATCAGGGCGTTCACGTTTCCGGGGCTCAGTTCCAGCGCCCGTTCAAGGCGTTTGCGCGCCTCCCCGTTTTCACCCAGCGTCATGTGCAGCACGCCAAGGTTGACCAGGGCGTTGACGTTGTTTGGGCTTTTGCCCAGCGCCTTGTCCAGGCACTCGCGCGCCTCCCCGTGCCGCCCCTCCAGGGTGAGCAGGTTGCCCAGGTTCGTGAGCGCGTTCACATGGTCGGATTTCAGGCTCAGCGCGCGGGTCAGCAGCGCCAGCGCCTCCGCCCGGTTGCCCTTTCGTATCTGGAGCATGCCGAGGTTGTTGAGCGCGTTCGTCTCCGCCGGGTCCAGCTCAAGGGCGCGCCGCAGCCGCGCCTCAACCTCCCCGTCGTCCGCACCCTGCTCGAAAAGGTGGAAGCCCAGGTTGTTGTGGGCGAGGCCGCTTTCCCATCCCGTGGCGATGGCATGGCGGAAAAGGGTGCCGCTGTCGCGCCAGTGGGAGGTCTGCACCGCGGCGCACAGGGCGTATGCGGCGGTGGCGGCCGCCGCCGCCGCGGCCAGGGCGCGTTTCGGCACGCGCCACGCCCCGGCGAGGTCCGCCGCCCCCCATGCCGCCATGATGTACAGGCCGATGGAGGGGATGTATGTGTAGCGGTCCGCGTGGGAGAATTTGCCCGCCTGCACCAGCTCGATGACGGGCACCAGCGTGCCGATGTACCAGAGCCAGCCCGTAATCAGGTAGGGCTGGCGTCGGATGCGCGCCAGGCAGAACAGGGTGATCACCGCCAGCACGAGCGCCGCGCCCGCCACCTGCCAGGCGGGCCGCCACACCGGGTGCGGGTAAAACACCGCCAGACCAGTCGGCCAGACGGTTTTCGCAAGGTAAATGACGTACACCACGGCGGCGTTGGCGACGCGCGCCAAAACGGGCACGTTCTCGCCGAAGGAGAGGTTGTTGCCCGCCTGCTGCATCAGCATGGTGCTCGCGCTTGACGCGAGGGTGATGGCGAAGAGCGAAATTTTTTCCGCCACCCTGGGCGCGGCCGCGCGGATCAGCGCGCCGGGCGATTCCGCGTTTCCCATCCTGCCGAGGGGCCAGTAGTCCAGCAGCAGCAGCACGCAGGGCAGCGTCACCACCATCGGCTTCGACATGAGCCCGAGGATGAATGCCCCCGCCACCGCCGCATACCACGCCGCGCCGCCGCGCCGCGCGTACCGCGCGTGGGCCGCCAGCGCCAGCATCCAGAAGAGCGCGCTGAGCACGTCCTTGCGCTCCGCCACCCACGCCACCGACTCCACATGCAGCGGGTGCGCCGCGAAGAGCGCCGCCACCGCCGCGCTGGGCCAGAAGGCCCCGGTCAGCAGGCGCATTGCAAGGAACAGCGCCGCCGACGCGGCGGCGTGGAACACCAGGTTGGTGAGGTGGTGCCCCCAGGGCCGCAGCCCGTAAAGGGTGCAGTCGAGCATGTGGGAGAGCCAGGTCAGCGGGTGGAAATAATAGGCGCGGTCCGTCACAAAGGCCCAGACGACCCCGTCAAGGCTGAGCCCCGCGCGCACCTCCGCGTTGTCCGTCACATAGAGGGGGTCATCGTAGTTGACAAAGTCATGCCAAAGCGTCTGGCCGTATATCGCGGCGCACAACACCACCAGCCCCGCGCAGACGAGCAGGACGGCCCGCCTTCCCGGCTCCCCGGAGGCGGGAGCGGGCGGGGCGGGCGAATCCGCCGCCCGTGCGGTGACGGGGACGGTGGCTGGGCGGTTTTTGACGGACCGGACTCGTGCCATGCCGCCAGTAAAACACAAGCCCTGTTACGGGCGCAACGCCGAAAGGCGCGCGGGCCTACAGCCCCTTCACGCGCCAGCCCCTGCGGTAGCGCCGCCGGAGATACTCGTTCGCGTCCCGGTTGTTGGCGAATTTCAGTTTTTCGGCGTTCCATTCGAGGGTCTTGCCCGGGAAACGGTTCGCCACGTTGCCCAGGAGCACGGCCTCCGTCAGGGGGCCCGCAAAGTCGAAGTTGGCCCCGGCCTTCTCCACGTTGCCCAGCGCCGCCTCCACGAATTCGTGGTAGTGGTCCAGCGGCTCCAGCGCGGGCTTGGGATAGTCCTTGAACTTCTCCTCGGGGTAAAGGTGGGGCGGCCCCACATGGGGGATGATCAGCGTCCCCTCCTCGCCGATGATCATCGATCCGCTCGGCGGCAGCTCGTGGCCCTTGGGAAGGTGGGGCGACAGTCCGGTGTCGGGTTTCTTGCCCCCGTCCATCCAGACGGCGTTGATGGTCTTTCCGGCGGTCAGCGCCGTGCCCGGGAAGGCGTAGCGGAGAATCGTCCAGGCGGGGTACACCTCCTCGCTGACGCATTCGGCCTCGGCCGTGATGGTGAGCGGCGCGGCAATCTCAAGCGCGGTGAAGACCGGGTCGAAGATGTGGCAGCCGAAGTCGCCCGTGGCGCCGCCGCCGAAGTCGCGCCAGCACCGCCATTTGAAGGGGTGGTAGATGTCCTTTTTGTAGGGGCGCTTCGGCGCCACGCCGAGCCACAGGTCCCACTCGACGTGGGCGGGCACGGGATCCTGCCCCTTGGGGCGCTTCTTGTCGTCCGTCGTGTAGACCGCGCCGCACCAGGAGTGCCATTCCTTGAGCCCGCCGATGGCGCCGTCCTTCAGCCATTTCACCGCCGTGCGGTAGAATTCGTGGGAGTGAATCTGGATGCCCATCTGCGAGGCCACGCCCTTTTCGCGCGCCGCCAGCGTCAGTTGCCGCGCCTCATGCACGTCGTGGGTCAGCGGCTTCTCGCAGAAGACGTGGATGCCCTGCCGGATGGCCGTCATGGACGCGGGCGCGTGGGTGTGGTCGGGCGTGGACACGTTGACCGAGTCAATGTTCCCCTTCTCCTTGTCGAACATCTCCCGCCAGTCCCGGTACAGCCGCGCGCCCGGATATTTTTTCTCCGCCTTTTTCAGGGTTGCCTCGTCAATGTCGCACAGCGCGTAGACGTTGACCTTGCCGCTGCCCGCAATGCATTCCAGGTCGTAGGCTCCCTGCCCGCCCACGCCGATGGCCGCGTGCTGCAGCTTTCCCGAAGGCGGCGCCGCAAGGCTCAGACGGGGAAGGATGAGCGGAAGGGCCGCGCCCGCGGCCGCCGCCTGCCTCAAAAAGGCCCGGCGCGTGATTTCTGGCTTCATGACGGATGCTCCTTTGCCTGTGTTGTGCCTGCCTGCAAGGCCCAACACAATAACGCCGGGGGGTGGTCCCAATGCAAACCGCGCGCGCCGCCGCCGTTTTTCCGCGCTTGACAGCCCCCGCGAAAGGGCTTATGCTTTGGCGGCGGACCGCGCGGTCCCGCCCCAACCACGGCCCAAGGCGCAAAGGAGAGGACAATGAATAATTCAGAGGCTTCCGGCGGAAACGGCGGCGCGACACGGCGCGATTTCCTGAAAAGTTCGGCGGCGGCGGCCACGGCCGCGGTGGCGGGCGGGGCCTTCATTGCGAAAAACGCCCATGCCGCCGGAAGCGACATCATCCGCGTCGGCATGATCGGCTGCGGCCCCCGCTGCACCGGCGCGGCCGCCGAGGCGCTCACCGCCGATCCCGGCGCGCGGCTCGTGGCCATGTGCGACATCATCAAGGACCGCATTGTGGCCAAGCGCGAGCGGCTTCAGCAGCAGTTCAAGGACCGGATCATGGTGGACGACGACCACTGCTTCACCGGCTTTGACGGCTACAGGCAGGTCATCGAGGCCTCCGACGTGGTGCTCATCGCCAACGCGGCCAAGTTCCACCCCTTCCACGCCATGGCCGCCCTCCAGGCCGGAAAGCACGTCTTTGTGGAAAAACCCCACGGCATCGACCCCGCGGGCATCAAGCTGCTGCGCCGCGCCGCGGATCTGGCGAAGGAGAAGAAACTCTGCCTGGTCTCCGGGCTGCAGAGCCGCCACCACACCGGCTACCAGGAGACGGTGAAACGGATCCACGACGGGGCCATCGGCGACATCGTGGGCATCGAGGAGAGCTTCCTCCGCCCGCCCTACCAGATCACGCCCCGCGAGGATTGGATGTCGGAGCTGGAGTGGCAGTGCAGCACCCAGTACCACTTCAACTGGCTCTCCGGCGACGACGTGCCCCAGTCGCTGGTGCACAACCTCGACCGCGCCAGCTGGGTGCTGGGCGACGCCGCGCCGGTGAAGTGCCACGGACTGGGCGGGCGCTCCTCCATGACCGATCACATCTACGGAAACGTCTTCGACCACCATTCCGTCGTGTATGAGTGCGAAAACGGCGTGCGGATTTACGCCTTCTGCCGCACCACCGAGGGCTGCTACAACGACACCTCCAGCACCGTCTTCGGCACCAGGGGAAAGGCGTCCATCCTGAACACCCGCATCTGGGGCGAGAACGACTGGACCTGGAAGGGGGAATGCAACCCCTACCAGCTTGAGCATGACACCCTCTTCAGGGCCATCCGGTCCGGCGAGCCCGTCAACAACGGCGACTTCATGGCCCGGAGCACCCTCATCGGCATCATGGGCCAGCTCTCCTGCTACACCGGCGAGGAGGTCACCTGGAAGCAGGTCAGCAACTCCGACTTCGCCTACCCGCCCGTCCCGGAGGAGTGCCGCGACGGCATGGACCCGCCCGTCCTCCCCGGCGAGAACGGCAGCTACCCCGTCTACAAGCCCGGATTCACACGGTTGTTGGAGGCCTGAAGATTAACGGCCCCCCGGCCGGATGCCCCCGTGTTCCGCGTGTTAAGAACCGGTTGCGCCCCCCTTCGGGGGCGCTTTTTTATTTGGGCGCGGCTCGGTTCCTTACAACGGACCCGCAAAAATGCTCAATTCAGCCGCGGGATTATGTGAGAAAGTAAACCCGCCGCCTGTTTGCGCGATGCGGGCGCCGGGGTGTCCGGCGCGGCGGCTGGAACGTCAAAGAAGCAAAAAGGCCCGCCAGGGGCCCACAGGGAGAGAAGACGATGGGCTATCTCAGTCAGAAGGAGCGCGATGTCCGGCTTTCCAAGGTCCATGAAATTCTCAGGGAAAAGAACCTTGATCTGGCCCTGATCTATTACGACGAGTTTAATATTGGCAATGGATGGTATCTGACCGGCTGGTGCCCCCAGTTCGAGAGCGGCGCGGTGCTCGTCCTCAAGGACGGCACCGCCATGTTGCTTGGGGGGCCGGAGAGCGAGCCCTTTGCCAAACTGGACAGCGCCATCACCGAAACGCGCAATTTTCCCGTGTTCATGGTGCCCGATGAGGAATATCCCAACGCCACCATCACGGATTTCCCCTCCCTCTTTGAGGAGCTTAAGGGCAGGATCGGCGTCATCCGCCGGGCGGGGCTGGTGGGGGGGGGGCGCATGCCCGCCGACTGTTACCGCCAGATCACCGGGGGGTTCGACGGCGTGGAGATCGTGGACATCACGGACGACTACGTGCCGTTGCGCTTTGACAAGTCGGCGTGGGAACGGGAGCAAATCCGTGCGGCCTTCGGACTGGCCGACCAGTGTTACGACGCGATGGCCGGCAAGATTGCGCCGGGGGTCATGGAGATTGAGGTGGCCGCGGCGGGTGAATACGCGGCCCGGAGCAGGGGCGCGACGGGGTTTGGGTTCAGCGCCATTGTGGGGTCGGGCGCCCGGGCAAACGCGGTGGTGCCGACAGCCACCACGAAGCGCCTTGAGGCGGGCGATCTGGTCATGATTGGCATCGCTCCAAAGGTTCAGGGGTATGCGGGGGTGGTGGGGCACACATTGCCCGTCTCCGGTGGGTACACAGAGTCACAGAAGGAACTGCTCCACCATCTCAAGGAGGTTTTCCGGCTGACGAAGGCCCAATGCCTGCCGGGCCGCAAGGGCTGCGAAATTGACGCCCCTGGCCGGGCCTATTTTGAGAGGCACGGCCTGCTCAAATATCTGGTATGCCCCTTCGCGCACACCATCGGCCTGCACGAGGCCGAAGCACCCTTCTTTGGCCCCAACAGCCAGGATGTGCTCAGGCCCGGCATGACCATCTGCATCGATGTGAGCTTCTTCGGTCATCCGGTGTGGAACGGCGCCCGTATCGAAACCGGATACGAGATCACCGAAAACGGCCCCGTCCCCTTCAGCCCGAAGATGGACAAGCTGCTCACCGAATAACCACCATGGTTTTATGCGATATGGGAGACGGTTGGCACGGCGGCTCCGGTCGGCGTTCCTTGGTTGTTTTAAAGGGTCCTGGCGGCCCTTTTTTCTTTCACCGGGCACGCCGCGACTATGTTGAAAGGAAAAAGACCCATGCTGGCGCTTCTGCGCGGACACGATCCGAATCTTGTTGAGCTGTCCTGCGGACAGGGGAGTGTTTTAATCCCTCCATCGCTCGGCGGACGCATATTCTGTCAATATGGCGGAGAGCTGGTCCACCGGCTTGATGCGGCGTTAATGCAGAACCCGTCGCCAGATGGATATGACAATATTGGCGGAAATTCACTCTGGCCGGCCCCGGAAGGCGGGGCGTTTGCCTTCAATTATCCGCCCGGCAGCAGTGACTGGCATGTGCAGGACGGCATTGCGAAGGCCGCGCCCGTTGTCACCCGCATCAACGCGGGCTGTGCCAGGGTTGAAAAGCGGATATCCCTCCTGAACCGGAAGGGGGCGCGAATTGAGCTTGATTACCGCAGGGTGGTCTCGGTGCCGGACAAGGTTCGCCTGGCCGGGGGCTATGCGCTGGAGGGAATGTCCTACCACACGGAGGATATCTTTGAGCCCAGGAGCGGGCATGGAATGGATGAGGTGCTTCTGGCGCCCTGGTCTCTGGAGCAGTTGCCCGGTGCCGACGGCATAGTGGCCTTTGGAAGGGTTATGGACGGAGAAGACGCGCTGAACCTTGATTTTTATGATGATCCGGGCGACCGCATCTCGTGGCGTCCGGGCTGTTTCAGTTTCACTCTCGGGGGCGGGGCGCGGCATCAGATTGGGGTTAAAGTCCGGAGTCTCCCGCAGCTCATCGGCGCATTCGACATCCAACGGTCGATGGTGATCATCCGAAAAACCCAACCACAACAGGGGGTGTATTTCAATATCGCCGACAACGACCAGCCCGGCGGCCCCTTTTCGGCGGCGGATCTGTACAGCATTTTCAACGGTGGGGAGCTTGGGTTTTACGAGTTGGAGACGGTTGGATCCATGTGTGTGGATGGCGGTCGCGTGTCCTTGGGCATGCTGCCCTCCCAGACGCTTGTTTTGAAGGGCGCGCCTTCGGAACTGCTGCGTTATCTGTTGGAGCAGGAGGGGGTGGTGATCGACGGGTCGGCGGCGGGTGTGCGGCCTTGAGGGAAAACGCCCCTGCCTGAAAACAAGGGAGTGAGGAAAAATGCGGCTTGATTTGCTTGACTGGTCTATCATCATCGCTTCGCTGGTTTTCTCGCTGATCATCGGGCTCTATTTCACCAGGCGCGCCAGCAAAAGCCTGAGCGAGTTTTTCACGGCCGAGGGCAGTCTTCCCTGGTGGCTGGTGGGCACCTCGATGGTGGCCACAACCTTTGCCGCCGACACGCCGCTGGTGGTGTCCGGACTGGTGCGCAAGGGCGGCATTTACGAGAACTGGCTCTGGTGGAGCGCCCTGATGGGCGGGATGCTCACGGTGTATTTCTTCGCCGGTCTTTGGCGGCGCGCGGGACTCATCACTGATGTGGAGTTTGTTGAACTGCGCTATGACGGGAAGCCGGCGGCCGTCCTGCGCGGCTTTTGCGCGGTGTACTACGGCCTGCTGGTTAATTGCATTGTGATGGGCTGGGTGACGCTGGCCATGAGCAAGATACTCCATGTCATGATGGGTTGGGACAAGGTCTTTTCCGTGGCGATTCTCGTTGTGCTGACGCTGGCCTACACGGTGCTGTCGGGTTACTGGGGCGTGGTGGTGACTGACTTCTTCCAGTTCCTGCTGGCCATGCTCGGGGCCGTTTTCCTCATGGTTGTTGTCTTTTACCGGATGGGCGGCCCGGGCCCCATGGTGGAGCAGGTCCTGGCGGCGCCCGGCGTGGACCCGAAGGTGCTGTATTTTGTGCCCGACTTCAGGACGGCGACCCACCTTGCCCTTGTGACTTTTGTGGTGCAGGTGTCACTGCTCTGGTGGGGGAGCGGCCAGGGGAGCGGCTATCTGGCGCAGCGGCTGTTTTCTGCCAGGGACGAGCGCCATGCCGCAAAGGCCTTCCTCTGGTTCAACGTCGCCAATTACATGCTGCGGCCGTGGCCTTGGATTGTGGTCGGTCTGGCCTCGCTGGTGTACTTCCCGCTGCAGGCCGGGGAGGACAACGAACTGGCCTATCCGAGGATGATTGCGGAGCTGATGCCGGCGGGGATGCGCGGGCTGATGGTGGCCTCGCTCTTCGCCGCGTTCATGAGCACGCTGAGCACCCAGTTGAACTGGGGCGCGTCATACATGGTCAGCGACATATACAAGCGGTTTGTGGTGCGCGACGCCACGGAGCGGCACTATGTCAATGTTTCCCGGCTGCTCATGGTGGCGCTCATGCTTGTTGGCGCGCTTGCGGCGTGGCAGTCGGAAAGTGTGGCCAAGGTGTGGATATACCTGTTGACCATCGGGGCGGGCGGGGCCTTTGTGGGCCTTTTGCGCTGGTACTGGTGGCGGGTCAACGCCTGGGCTGAAATTGGCGCGATGGTCGGCTCGCTGGTTGTTGCCAATGGGGACTTGTTCTGCGGGGTGCTCGCGGCCTTTGGTTTCCTTTCCCCGGAGGCAATGGAAAAAGTTGCCTGGTTTTATGCGTCCGACACCTATCCCTACCGGATTGTGTTCATCATCGGCGTCTGCACGGTGTTCTGGATTTTAATCATGTACATGACCCCGCCGGTGTCGGCGGAACATCTGGAGCGGTTTTACCGGCGTGTGCGCCCGGGGGGGTGGTGGGGGCCGGTTGCGGAGAAGTGTCCTGAAATCCGGACCGCATCCGCGGCGCGTGGCTGGGTCGGCTGGTTTGCCGGGACGGTGTGCGTTTACGCCGGCCTTTTCGGGATGGGGTATCTATGCATCGGGGAATATGTTCTTGGACTCATCATGATCAGTGTGAGCGTGCTCAGCGGCTGGCAGATGATCAACAACATGCCCCGCGAGGAGGCTGGCCTGACGGCGGGCGGGCCAGCCAAGGCGGAGGATCCGGTTCCGGGGGCCGCTCAGGACTGACGCCCCCGCTGTCCCGTGGTGTAGCGCTGCCGGTACATGATCGGCGTGACGCCCTGGTGCTTTTTGAACATGTTGGTGAAGTGGGCCGAATCGCAAAACCCCAGCCCGTGGGCGATCTCGGTGATGGACCGGCTCAGATCGAGCAGCTGGTTGCAGGAGTGCTGGATCCGGCGGTGCTGGTAATAGGTCATGGGGCTGCATCCCGTGGCCTTGCGGAAGATGGCCCCGAGGTGGTCCGGGCAGAGGCCCATGGATTCCGCTAGCGCGCCCACGTTGAAGGCCTCGCAGCGCAGAATCGCCTCCTCGATGTGGCCCAGCGCCGCCACTATCTCCTTTCTGAAACCCAGGCCCACCTCCACCGGGCTCTGCCGGGTGTGGGATCGGCTGAGCAGTATCAGCGCCTTGAGCAGGCTGGACCGCAGAAATGTCAGGGAGGGCAGGTCCGACACGGACTCGCGGCCGATGTCCGCAAGCTCATGATCCACCGCGGCAAGCTCCGCCGGCGAGAGCACAAACTTTGTGACCGCGCCGTCCCTGCACTGGCGGAACAGCGAGGCCGCGAGGAACAGCGGCACCAGCCCGGTTTCCCGCCAGTGCGCCATCAGGTCGTCGGCCAGCCATTCCGTCAGGTAGTAGATGTTGGTCTGGTGGAGCCCGTCGATGCCGTAGATCGCGTGGGTCATGCCCGGCGCAAGCACGATCACCGTCCCCGGGCCGAGCTCCTCGGTCGCGTGCCGCGTCCGGTGCAGCGTCCTGCCCCGGCGGATGATCGAAATTTCAAAATGATCGTGCGAGTGGGGGCGGTGGTCCTGAAGGTCGGGCACGCACACGGGGCAGCCGTAGTGCCAGCCCGGATGATCGGGGTGGCCGGGCAGCAGGCAGCGGAAATTCCCCCCGCCCGACATCCACGATCCCACCCGCACCGGACGGCTGGCGGAAACCCCCACCTCATCCAGCGTCGAGGTGTAGAGCGGGGTCAGGTCATCCCCTGTTTCTGCCGCTGTTGAAGCCACGGACTGTTCCTCGCTGTCGTGCCGGAAGCACTTTCCGGACGCCGCGCGTGAAATCCCGCGCACCGCCGCGCGCACCCAATCTCGGATTCATTATATCAGAAACGATGCGCAGCCCCCATTCCTGCAATGCGGGGCTTTCTTCTCCATTTATGGACGGACAGACTGTGTGCGGCGGAACGGCCGGGGCTGTTTGCGGCCCCGCCTCTCGGATTCCTACAAGCAGGCGGCCAAACCCCACAAGACGGGCGGAATGGCGTGGGATAAACTAAATGAAATGGTCGGCCCCCGGACGCAGGAACGGCCTCCGGGAACGGCGGGCGCGTCCGGAACATGGAGGCGGATTGATGAGCAACTTCTCCTGGATTGACGGCGGCATTGTGGGGGTGTACTTGCTGGCGACAATGGCGGCGGGAATCATGGTCCGCAAGTATGTGGGCCGGGTCGAAACATTCCTGGTGGCCGGCAGGGAGATGAACGTCCACCTGGGCATCGCCTCCCTTGCCGCGACTGAATTCGGCATTGTCACCTGCATGTACACCGCCCAAAATGGATACGACAAGGGATTCGCCGGCGCGACGCCCGGAATACTCTTCGCCCTCGCCTACCTCGTCATAGGCTGGACGGGCTTCTGCATCGAACCCATGCGCAAGGCGGGGGTCATGACCCTTCCCGAAATGTTTGAGAAGCGTTTCGGCCCCGGCATCCGCTGGCTGAGCGGCGCCGTCATCATCATCTCGGGCCTTCTCAACATGGGCATCTACCTGAGGATGGGGGGGGAATTTCTCATTGCGGTCGCGGGCGTTTCCCCAGGAGGCCACACACTGGAGATCATGATGACCGTCCTGCTGGTGGCGGTGGCGTTTTACACCATTCTCGGGGGCATGCTTTCCGTGCTGGTCACGGACTTTCTCCAGTTCATCGTGATGAGCGCCGGCATGATCGTCGTGACCGTTCTGATCGTGGCGGGGGTGGGGTGGGGCAACATCGTGGGCGCGGTTGAGTCCAATTACGGCGCGGGCGGCTTCAATCCCCTTGCCAACCCCGACATGGGGTGGTCGTTCATCATCTTCAACAGCCTTGTGGTCACCGCGTGCGTGCTCACGCACCAGCCCGTCATCCAGCGCGTCCTCTCCGCCAAGGACGCCCGGACCGGCCGCAGCGTCTTCACCCGGACCAGTTTCTTTTTTGTGTGCCGCTTTGTGATTCCAGGCGTTTGGGGCATTGCCGCGCTGGCGGCGCTTGCGCCCGGCGTGGTCGGGGAAAACACCCGCGAGGCCATGCCGCTCTTCCTCGGCTCCATCCTGCCCGTGGGCGTCATGGGCTTGCTGGTGGCCGCGATGCTCGCCGCGGACATGTCCACCGACTCGTCCTACCTGCTCGCCTACGGAGGCGTGATTTACAACGACCTTCTCGCGCCGCTCCGGCGTCGCCTGAGGATGAGCGAGCGGCAGGGCATCCGCTGGAACCGCCTCATAGTGGCCGCACTGGGCGTGTTCTTCCTGTTTTACGGGCTTTGGTACCCCCTCAAGGGCAGCGTCTGGTCCTATCTCACCATCACGGCCACCGTCGGCTTCGCCAGCATGACCACCCTGCTGGTGTCCTGTTGCTACTGGAGGCGCGCCAACAACTGGGGGGCGGCCGGCGCCCTCATCGCCGGGGCCGCCATACCCCTGGCCTATCTGGTGATGGAGCAGCTGCCGTCCACGCGGGATTTCGCCGCGTGGATTGGCCCGAACTGGTCGGGCATCGCCGCCTTTGCCGGTTCCTTCGCGGCCATGGTGGCCGGCTCGCTGCTTAAACCCGCCCCCGGGGCGGCAAAGGAGGCCTCCGCATGAACGGGAACATCCACTGGTTTTGGGCGCTTGTCGTGCTGGCCTGCCTGCTCTGGTATTCGGTCATGACGGTCTACGTCGCGGTGATGGGCTTCTTTGACATCCGGGGCATGCTCGCCCGACTGCGGGAGGGCGCCGGAGACGACGCCGCGCCCCCGGGGGAGTAGCCGTCCTATCCGCGTCCGCGCGCCGGGGCCCCGGCGCGCAGCAGCAACAGTTGAATGATGGCCGCGGCCCCGATGAGGAGCGGCGCCCACTGGAACGCGGCCGTTATGCCAACCGCCCCGGCGGCCTGGCCCGCGGCCATGCCGCCCGCAAAGCCCCCCGCGCCCAGGACCCCCTCGTTGATTGCCGCGCGCCTGTGCCCGGCGGCCGCCTCGCACAGGCTGTAGTAAAGGCTCGAAAAGAAGCACATGCCGAACGCCGCGCCTACAACGGCAAAGCAAAGGAGCATTTCCGCGAGGCTGCGCGCCCTGCCAAGCAGCAGGAAAGACGCGGCGGCGGCGGCCTGGCCGATCAGAACTGGCCGGAAACGGCCCTGCCAGGACGTTGTCCGGCCCATGATGAAGAAACAGGCGACTGTTGACAGTGAAAGGAGAAAGGCCAGCCACGAAAAAACCGTGGCGGGGCCCGCGGCGTCGAGCGCATCCGGGCGGAACCCGCCCCAAAGAGTCAGGGCCGCGTCGTCGGAAAGCGTTTTCACGCGCATGGGATACACCGACCGCAACGCGGCGAAAAGGCCGTTGGTGGTGAAGGTCGCGGCCCATGAGGCGTACAGAAGGCCCGGTGACGGGCGGAATTGGTCCGTTGCGGCGGTGGATTCCGGTTTTTGTCCCGCCGGCACCTTCCGGGTTTCGGTGTCGGACGGCAGGCTGAGCAGGAGCCCGGCCGCGGCCGCGCAGAGCATGAACAGCGCGGCGAAAGGAAGTCGGTGGTCCATGTCATACAGTGGTCCGGCAAACAGGGGGCTGAGCGTGAAGCCGAAGGCGGTGGCCGTGTTGAATGCGGCCAGCCGCCGCGCCCGGATCTCCGGGTCCGGCTCGCGCCCCAGCCATGCCTGCATGGCGGGCCAGGCCAGCGCCAGCCCGAGGAAGGGCGTCGATGCGGCGGCCAGGCACGGTAGCGCCGAGTTTGAGACGGGCACAAGGACGAAAAGGCAGCCGAAGGTTCCCACGCCGGCCAGGGCCGGACGCAGCACATTGCGCGTTCCGGACACAAACACGGCCGAAACAAGGCAGCCCGCGGAGTACAGGGCCATCTGCACGGCGCCCACCGCGCCCGAAAGCGCTTCGCCGCCGCCCAGCCGGTCAAAGATGAAAAACGGCATCGCGGTCAGGCCAATCATTACGGAAAAATCCAGCAGAAAGGCGGCCGCGTACATGCGGCGGTGCGCCGGAAACAGGGATGCGCTCATGGGCGGCGGCCCGTCGCGCGCTGTTGTCGCGGAGGCGCGTCAGTTACCACCGCAGGGCCGCCTGGCGGGCTTGAAGAAACTCCGCGCCGCGTTCCAGCAGCCGTTTAATCAGCAGGTCAAGCTGTTCGGCCGCATATGCCCCGCAGTTTCTCGTGATGAACGGGTCGGGATGCACGGAACCCTCGCTGTAGCGTATCTCCCCCTGCGGCATGGGATGGAATTCCCAGGGGTGAAAGTAGAAGCAGAGGAAGGGCGGGACGTTTTGCCGCGCCGCATGGCCGAGGAACCCGTCAATGTGGCGAATCATCGCGTCCGCGCCCTCGATGCGGTACAGCGGCCACTGGTCCATGTCGCGCCCGTAGGGGTCCTTGGAATCCATCGAAAGATCCGCAAAATTGGGAAGCTCAACGATGCGCATGTCCCCGGGCCGGGTCCAGTCCGCCCGGCTGGGATGGTAGGGCGTCAGCCGGTCGCGGAAGAAAAACATGGGATAGGTCGCGTCCGCGGCATAGCCCAGATCCTCGAGCGCGTTCACCACCGCCGAAGAGCCAAACAGGCGGGGGCACCGGAAGGAAACAGGCCGCTCGCCCGTGATTTCCTCAATCAGCTCCGTGCACTTCCGCAAACGGTTGGGAACCTCCTCGGGCAGCACCGGCAGCATGCCGGGGATTTCGTAAAGGGAGTCGCCGATGGTCTCATGAAAGAGGGTGTGGGCGCCTGTTTCATGACCGCGCGCCCTGACGGAACGGCCCGTTTCAGGGTGCTTCTTCAGGCTGTCGCCGGTGAAGAAGAATGTCGCCGTGACGCCGTTCCGCTCCAAAATGTCAAGGATGACCGGCGTGCCGTGCTGGAGCCCCTCGTAAAAAGGGGTCCAACTCCCGATGTCCGTCTCCATGTCGAATCCGAGAACCACCTGAATGTTAGCCATAAAACCTCCTTTGCCGTCCAACCGCGTGATTTGCGGCCTCGGAAGGCGTTTCTAGACTATCATTATAGTGGCACGGGCCGGTGCCGGGGCATTGAGTGGTTTCCCCGGGGATTTGTACGAATTCCGGTCCGCCAGCCCGCATCCCCCGGATTATGTAGAAGAACAGCCCGCCACCACCGCATGACGAACGGGGTGGCGCGCACAGGAGAACAGTCATGAGGCTTCCGCTCGAAAATCCAACGCCGGACATCGGCCGCTTTGCCCGTGTTATTCGCGGGGAGGAAATCCCCGGAAGGCCGCCCCTGGCCGAACTGTTCCTGGACCATGAGGTTGAGCGTGAGATTGCGCGATCCTTTCTTGGCCTGGACTGGGCCGAACCGTCGTCCGACCTGGAAACGATGAAGGCCTATCTGCGCAACCGCACCGAGGTCTACCGCCGGATGGGCTACGACTACATCCGCGTTTCCGGCGGGGTGGACTTCCCCGGGGATTACCTCGACACGGCGGACACTGCGGATTTGTCCCGCGGACAGCGCCACTGGGCCAATGAAACCCGGGGCCCCATCGCCTCCTGGGAGGACTACGAGGCCTACCCCTGGCCGGATCCCGAAAAGACGGACCTCTGGTTCTACGAGTACGCTGCGGAAAACCTCCCCGAAGGCATGGGCCTTTTTGTCTGCCCCACCAGCGGCTTTCTGGAGATACCCCTGGACACGCTGCTGGGATACCAGAACCTGTGCTATCTGGTTTACGAGCAGCCTGATTTGGTGGAGGCGGTGTTCCGGCGCGTGGGGGAAATCATTTATGCCATGTATGAGCGCCTCATCGGCCTGCCAAACCTGCACGGTTTTTTCCAGGGCGACGACATGGGTTTCAAGACGGGCACATTGCTGTCGCCGGATCACCTGAGGCGGCTTGTGCTGCCGTGGCACAAGAAGCTGGCGGCGCTGGCGCACCGGCACAACCACCTCTACCTGCTGCACTCCTGCGGCAACCTGGGGGAAATCACGCGCGACCTCATTGAGGATGTCGGAATCGACGCCCGCCATTCCTACGAGGATGAGGGCAACCCCGTCTTCGACTTCAAAAAACAGCATGGTGATCGGGTCGCCATTCTTGGCGGTGTTGACGTGGACAAGCTGGCGCGCCTTCCCGAAAAGGAGCTCCGCGCCCACGTGCGCGGGGTCATTGACGCCTGCATGCCCGGGGGGCGCTTCGCCCTCGGTTCGGGGAACACCGTGTGCAACTACGTGCCCCTGTCAAACTACTTCGCCATGGTTGAGGAGGCGATGAACTATGGGGGCACGGCATGAGCGCGGCGGATTCTAACAGGGACACCAGGGGCATTTTGTTAACCCGCAGAAATGTTCTGCAGATGGGAGCGCTGGGAGCCATGGGTATTGCGGCAAACATCACACCTTCAACGGCGTCAGGAAACGACCAGGCGGCGGCCGCCGCCGCGCGGGCGCACGGCTGGCTGAAAAATCGCCAGAAAATTTACTGGTACGATCAGTATGCGTTGAACGACCAGGAAACCGCCTTTTCAAACTACGACCCGGACCGGATTGCCGCGGAGATGGCGGGGACCGGGGCGGACATCGTCGCGGTGTACGCCGCCAACCAGTTTAGCGTGGCGTACTACCCAAGCAAGATATGGCCGATGCACCCCAACCTGAAGGGGCGGGACTATTTCGGCGAGGTGTCCTCGCGCCTGCGGCGCCAGGGGCAGAAGGTGATCGCCTACATCAACTGGCTGGAGTCGCGGCATCCGGAGTGGTACATGGTTCCCCTCGGCGGCAGGCCCGAAAAGGAGTTCCCCCTCGCCTCCTGGGCGCAGCCGGACAATCCGGACTGGCGCGTGCAGCAGGTGCCCGGCGGCTCATGGCGCTACGCCTGCATCAATTCGCCGCGCCGGGCGCAGGTGATCGCGGTGGCCCGCGAGATTATTGAAAATTACCACCCCGACGGATTCCATCTCGACATGTTCTTCAACCCCGGCGTGTGCGTGTGCGACCACTGCCGCCCGGTGCTGGAGCGCATCTGCGGCACGAAGGAAATCACGCAGGAGGCCGTGAACGCGCACTGGCGCGAGTTCATCGACTGGCGGAGCGAATGCAGCTCCTCCCTCATCGCGGAACTGACGGCGGTCATGCGGGAGCACGGCGTGTTCACCGCCCACAACGGACAGAACCCGCTGTGGCTGTCGCCCGTCTACGGGTTCGATGAGAAATGGCTGCCCCATCTGGACCTGTACGTGTCGGAGATTTTCTTCGACCTGCATGCCTCCGACCTGACCATGCGGTGGCATCAGGCCATCGGCAAGCCCTCCTGCGAGCTCCTGACCTCGTCGTCTCCCGACCATGCCCACCTTTCCGTGCCGTTCACGGCATGGCAGATTAGCGCGGCAAGCGCCAAGGCCAACGGGTGTGATGTGCTCGGCCCCTGCTGTGTGGGCGCCTATCCGGACACCACCAGCTCGAAGCGACTGCTGGAGACGGTGCGCAGGGGGCTCGACTTTTTCATGGAGGACGCGGACCTGCACCCAAATTCCGCGCCCGATGCCAAGGTGGCGCTTGTGTTTTCCTGGGCCACGCGCAAGTATTTCCGCGATGGGCGCATGGACTGGTCCCAGGAGCTGGACGGCTGGTCGCGCGTGCTTATTGAGGAGCATGTCCCCTTTGAAATCGTCGTGGCCGAGAACGTGGCGTCCGCCGCGGATCTCGCCCGCTTTGACCTTGTCATCCTGCCCAACCTCGCCCATGTGGACGAGGCCTTTTGCGCGGCCGTCACCCAATATGCCAATGCCGGCGGGCGTGTGCTCGCCACCGGCGAAACATCTTTGGGTGATGAAAAGGGATTTCCGCGCGAAGACTTCGCTTTGGGTGAGCTTCTTGGCGTTACCCGCAGGGGGGCAAAGGAGGGTGTCTTCTACATGGACGGCGGCATCGAACCAGAACCGGCCGCCGGAACGCTTCAACAGGTGGTCGCTTCCGGCGAGGTGCTGACCCGCCACATCGCAACCGACCCCGCCGGGTCTGTCGCGGGATACATCGATCCCTTCCCGATGAAGCCCACCGAATGGCCGCTGGCAGTGACAAAGACTGCGGGTTCCGGGCAGGTCCTCTACATCGCCTTCGGTCTGGGACGCTACTACGCCATGCGGCATCTTGTCCATGTGCGGGACCGGATGGCGCAGTACCTCGACCGGATGCTGCCCCGGCGGCAGCTTGTCGTGAAGGCGCCCAGGAGCCTGGAGGTGACCGTGTGGCGGCAGGAGACGCCTGCGCGTGTCATCATCCACCTCGCCAACCGCACCGCCATGGCCCATGACATGCCCCGCATCCATGAGATTCCCCCGATCTGCGACATTACCATCGGGCTTGAAAGTCCCTGGCCGGATCCGGTGGTGACATGCCGGGGGGCCGGGGTGGAGACATCACTGGACGGCGGAAGGCTGACTGTGCGCATCCCCAGGATGGAGGTGTACGCCGCCGTGCTGGTTGAGTCGGCCTGATGCCGCCGCAGGGAGGCCATGCTTCAGAAATCAACAGCGGTTCAGCGAAAGGAAGTCTTGTCATGGCAACGGGACGGTGGATCGGCGGGGTGCTCATGTCCCTGATGCCCCTGTGCGGATTGCCCGCAGGATGGGCCCGAGCCGCGGACGACGGGGGGAGGCAGGACATCATGATGGTCATGCAGCAGCCGGGTGTGCGCGAGCCCTCCCGGATGAGCGCCAAAGACAAGGCGGTCCTTGCGGGCGAAGGCAAAGGCTGATCTCGCCGGGCCCCGCACAGGAAACAACAGGGAGCGGACCATGGACACAATGAGCAGAAGGCAGTTTGTCGCAGCCATCCCGGCGGGATGCGCGGTGCTTGGCGCTGGGCTGGCCGCCGGGGCGGCGTCCCCGGCGTTCGCCACGGCGGTCGGAGGGGCGTTCACGGACAGGATTGCCTTCGGCCCGTGGATGAACGACACCCGCACCAGCCCCCTGCCGTTTTCCGGCTGGCCGCCCGATGTGTTTGACGACACCACCGTGGAGAGCCTCGTCCGCACCTTCGATTTGAACCAGGCATTCGGCTACAACATCTACGACGTCTTCGGCCTCTTTGCCACCTACGGATGGCCCGAGGACATTGAGGGTGCCGCGACCCCCGAACGCGCCGCCCGTGTCCGCCAGGTCATCAAGGCGGCCCATGACCGCGGCATAAAAATCATCTGCGGAATGGGCGTTTACAGTTGGGGCTTTGATGAAATCATCAAGAAGCACCCCGGGGTGGCCGGGGTGAACCAGCAGTATCCGAATGACCATGTCATGTGCGGTTCCAGGGAGGAGTCATGGGAATGGCAGCGGAAACTCATCGACTTCATGCTGAAATGGGATATAGACGGGTTCCATCTTGAGGCGGCGGACCTGGGGCGGTGCACCTGCCCGGACTGCATGGCGAAGTGGCCCAGGAATCCGGACTATTTCTGCGAGATTTCCGCGCGAACGGCGAAGTACATCCGCGAAAAAATGCCCGATGCCTACATATTGGTGACCACGATCAGTTGGGCCGATTGGAACACGGGTTTTGCCGCGCAGGATCTCGACTCGCTTGTGGAGCTGGGCGCAAGCGTGGACTGTATTTTCGACCAGGGCCACCATGCGTGTTACATCCGTCCGCCCGAGCGAAAGCCCTTCATTGAACGCCTCAAATGCCGTTTCGGGACCTCCGGCGGGTTGTGGGTCTATCCCACCTACACCTGGGATCGCCTTCAGTGGTTCCTGCCCTATCCAAGACAGACCGGCACGCACATGGCGGAGCTTTGGGCCGACGGCGGCCGCGCGGTCATGTATTACCAGGGGCCGCCCAACAATCCCGGCGTTGAGATTAACATCGCCTTTGGCGGGCAGTTCATGAACAATCCGGGAAAAAGCGTTGAGGACAACCTCGCCGCCGCGCTGGAGCGGCTTTACAAGCCGAAGACCCCGGACGCGCTGGACCGCCTCGTCTCGGTGGTGCGCGGCGCCGAGGACGCCTGCTTCAACAACATGGACTGGGACGCGGAGCACCGCTACCTGAAGGGAAACAAGCTGTTTCCCGGCCCCGGGGAGCTGCACCTGTCCCGTCCGATCACCGGCATATACGGAACGCCCGATTTCATCCTCGAACCGCAGATGACCTTCGACGGGTGCATGGCGTACAACGCCGGGCTGGAGGCCGCGCTCAAGGAGGCCTATGCCGCCGAGGGCGGGTTCGGTGAGGCGGAAAAGTATTCCCGCCTTCTTGCCGCCCTGCTCAACACGATGATGATGCTCCGCGCGTCCATCAGCACCCAGCAGTGGGAAGAACAACAGGCGAGCCAGAAAAAGTGACACTCATGCCGGTGAAACAAAACCGTATATCCGGGTGCTCCGGGCTCCTCCTTCTGTTTGCGTGCGGGTTTGTGGCCGCCGCGGACGCGCTCCCTGAAAAGATTGGATGGCACAAGGCCGTGTGCGATGACGCGGGCGAACTCCTTCCCTGGACCTCGTGCGGCGGAAACAACCTCATCAAGGAGTGTCGGTGATGCGCATCTTGTTCCTGGCAATCGGGGCGGGGCTTTGCCTGATGGAGGCCGCGCGCGGCGGCATTCCTGAAAACTTGGACGCTGTGTACAAAAAGAACCCCTACTCCTTTCTTTCAAGGGACTATTTCGCGCGTTTTTCCCTCGACCCGAAAACAGAGGCATCCGGGGGAGAGACTGCGGTCACGGCCGATTGGTCCATCATTCTGGAGGAAGATGCGGACCCCCTGGTGGGGGTGATGGCCGGTGACCTGGCTACGTTCTTGAAGCAATGCATGGGCCTCAACCTGGCCGTGCGCAAGGCGGCGGAAGCGGGATGCGGGCAAACACGCATGATTTATCTTGGTGGCCACGGCGGCGGCAGCGCGGCGGTGCCCGGTTCTTTCACCATTAATGTCGAAAGGGACAGGGTCGCCGTCCGGGGACAGAACGCGGCGGGCCTCCGCGACGGCGTGGTGCGGCTTGTGGACCGGATGGGTTTCCGCGCCGCGCCGGTGCTCGAAATCGGCGAAGAAACAGTGTCGCCGCGCATTGGGCTGAGAATAGGCACCATTCCCCGCATGGGCTCCCATTGTGATCTGGTGTTTATGGGCTTCAACGGGGTGATCATAAGCCCCACCGACCAGGCCTCCACCACCCCCCTCAAGTGCGTGTCGAAAAGCAGCGCCATACCGGAGCTTGCGCAGTCCTACGATCCGGCGCTGGTGGAGGTTCTGGCGGGAAAGGCGCGCGCCGCCCGCCGGTACGGCATCAAGACTTTTGTCTCCCTTTCCATGTGGGATTTCTATCCCGCCGACGCCCCGATCTTCCTTAACCATCCCGGTCTGCGGGGCGCGGAGGCGTACAAGCACATGGACCGCCCCCCCCTCGGCCACCTGCTGTGCACGGAGGACCCGCTGATGCGCCGTTATCTTGCGGAATCCATCAAGGGCCTTTTCGGGGCCGTTCCGTTGGATGGCGCGCTGATCATTGTCGGCGGGGAGGAATTTCAGCATTGTTTCATGCGGCCCTCGGGGGTCGGGCCCAAACACACAAACTGCGCCCGCTGTGAGGCGCTTGGCGCGGAAACCGTCGTGGCCAATTTGTGCAACGGCATGGCCGAAGCCGCGCGGGAGGCGAATCCCGGGGCGGTTATGGTGGCGTGGCCCTACAGCGCCAATTATTTCTGGTCCGCCGACGACAACCAAACCGCCTTCATACAGAAGTTAAAGCCGGGGACGGCCCTTCTCACTGAAATCGAAAAGGACGGGACGCTTGTCAAGGAAGGCGGTGTGAACAAGGCCATTTGGGACTACAGCATTGACCTGATTGGGCCCACCGACCGCGCCAAAAAACAGATTGCGGCATGCAGGGCCGCCGGTGTTGACTGCTACCTGAAAAACGAGCCGGAGCTGGCATTCGAGGCGCCGGGGCTTCCGTATATTCCCTGCATGGACCGCTGGTTTGATCGGGCCGATGCGTTGGCGGCGTCGGGGGCCGACGGCGCGTGGGTGCTGGCATGGTTCAGGCCAAACCAGGGAACCACCAGCGCGGAAGTGTGCAAGTACGCGTCATGGAACCCCGCGCAGGATCGTGAAACCGTGCTGGGAAAGCTCGCAAAACGCATCGCGGGCTCCGATGAGGCCGCGGCGCACCTGCGCCGCGCATGGGCGCATGTGTCCGAATCCATTCCCTGGTCTCCGGAGCTGCCGCCGTATTTCCTGGGCCCGTACTACCTTGGTCCGACTCATCCCATGTTCGCGGATCCCGACGGGGAAACGCCGGACTGCTTCAAGGCGGAGAGCGAGTTTGCCGACCATTTCCTGACAGAGGCGCGCGGCGACGCGGAGATCCTCGGCCGCTGCTACCGGAACATGGAACACGCGCTGTCAAACGCGGTGAAAGAACTGGACATGGCGGCCGCACACGTCCCAAGGCGGTGCCGCCCCGTTTTCGAGGCGGAGGTTTTTCCCACACGCTGGTTTTACCATACGGCGCGGACGCACGCGAATTTCTATGAATCCTGCCGGCTCCGGAAAAGCCTGCTTAAGTATGCCGCTGGCAACACCAGGAGCCCCGAAGAAACCGCCAAAGCCCGGAGCGACTATGATCGGTGGTGTGACGTGCTGGAGAACGAGCGGGAGAACACGAAGGCGGCCATCCTGGTCGTGGGGAAGGACTCGCGCCTGGACGTCCATAACACCAGGGACGGCGCGGCGCTTGCGCCCGCAAAGGAATTGATGCGCGAAAAACTTGGGCTGCTGAAACACGAACTGGAGGTGTTCCTGCCTCATGTCGCAGGGAGGGCCGGACTCGCCGCGGCCCATCCCGGTCACTGAGGTTTCGGCGGCGCGAGGCGGTCCTTTCCGTCCGTCAGCCATTCCAGGGAAAAGCGCACGAAAACGTTTTCGGTGTAGTCGTCCTTCTCGAAGAACAGCCCGATTTCGCCGTTTTTGAGCGCGGCCAGCGACGAATACGCCGCCGGGCCCGCGTAGACGGTTTTTCCCGCCGTCCATGTGGCCCCCTCGTCGTAGCTCACGCGGACGGTCAGGTTTTCCCGGGACTCCCTTGAATTGGCGTTTGAAAAGAGCAGGCGGTCCTTGTCATGCCCCTCCGACCTGCTTGTGAGCCGGATCAGGCCCGCGTTGCATCCCGGATCCGGCAGGGCCGGTTCGGGCCGGCTTGTCCAGGTTTTGCCCCCGTCGGCCGAGGTGTGGACGTGGCGCATCCCCTTCCCGGCGACACGGCTGTTCACCATCCACCCGCCGTCGGCAAGCTCCACAACCCTCGACTCGTCCCCCGGCTTCAGCGGCGTGTCCGCCAGAAACCAGGTCCGGCCGTGATCATTGCTCCCGAAAAGGTGCAGCCCCCGCCGCAGGTTCACCAGCGTGTGGAGCAGCACCCCGGAACGCGTTTGGATGCCGTTGCCCGAGGTGATGAACTGGAAGTCTTTGCGCCATCGCGCCTTGGTTATCCGGGCGGTGATGTCCTCCGGCGCGCCCCAGGTCGCGCCGTTGTCGCGGCTTCTCACCGTGTGCAGGTGGTAAACGCCGGGTTCCCTGTTGTGGTCCATGTGGTTGTAAAAGAGCAGGACCTCGCCCGTCACCCGGTCTGTGATCATCGAGGGGTCGGAGGCCGACACCCCCGCCTCAAAATCAACCACCCGCTCCACGGGGGACCAGGTCGCGCCGTTGTCGGCGCTTCGCCGCGCAACGATGTTGATGTCCCTGTTGCTCCGCAGATCGTCGCACCCGTCCACCCGCTCGTCCACCGCCGCGATGATGTCGCCGTTCGGCGCCACCCCCAGCGCCGGAATCCGGTGGCACGCCGCGCCCCCGGGCGTCCCGGCGCCGAAGAGGTTTTCGTGTGCGGCGACCCCCTCCGCGATCGCGTGCTTTTCCCCTGCGGCGCGGGCCCCCGGCTGCAAAAGCGGCATCAATGCAAGCAGCAGGGGCAGCAGTGCGGCGGCGCCGCGTGTGTGCATGATTCCGCCTCTCATCCCGTCTGTCTCCCGTGCCGGTTCAAGCCGGATTTTCGCAAATGTGACCGCCTCACCGGGGGATGGTGCTGAAGCCCTTTTTCAGCAGCGCGCTGTGCCGCTCAACCACCGCCCGGTTCTCCTCCGCCTCCGCGGCGTTCACATTCTCGCCGGGGTCCTTTTCATGGTCGTACAATTCCCGCGCCCTGACCCTTCCCTCGCCGATGCGCCGCCATTCCGTGTAGCGGTACCGGTCCGTGCGCACGGAATACCCCATGATCGTCCCCTGCGGATACTGGCTGTAGGCCGCCTCCTTCCAGGGCCGTCCGGGCTCGTCCAGCAGCGGCGCAAGGCTGGTCCCCTCGAGGTGCCCCGGTTTCGCAAGCCCCGCAAGGTCGCACAGCGTGGGGTAGATGTCCACAAACTCCGCCAGGTTCCGCGTGCGCCCGCCGGCGGCCCTCATGCCCGGCGCGCTGATCACCAGGGTGGACCGCGTGTCCAGCTCGAAATTGGTGTGCTTGCACCACATTCCATGCTCCCCGAGTTTCCATCCGTGGTCCCCGAAAAGCACCACAATCGTCTTTTCGCGCAGGCCCAGGCGGTCCAGCTCCCCGAGAACACGGCCCACCTGCGCGTCCGTGTAGGACACGCAGGCGTAATAGCCGTGGATCAGGCGGCGCGCCGTTTCATCCGGCAGGGGGCCCTCCTGGGGGATGCCGTGGTAGCCCCGCAGCTCGCCCCAGGTGGTGAGCGCCTCCTTCGGCGCGTTCTTCGGCGCGAAGGGGTTCCCCGCCGTGCGGATCGCCCCCTCATCGTAAAGGTCCCAGTACTTTTTGGGCGCGTTGAACGGCAGGTGCGGCTTGTGAAAGCCCACGGCCAGGAAAAAGGGCCTGTCCCGCAGGCGGTTCATCTCCGCGATCGCCCGGTCCGCCGAAACCCCGTCCGGGTAGGCGTTGTCCGGAACGTCGGCCTGCTCATACGCGGGCCCCATGCCCTTCCGGCTGGCGTTGGGGTGTTTCGCGTCAAACTCCCTGACCAGCGAAACCGCTTCGGGGCTCAGGTAGCCCCGCCCCTCCCAGGCGCCCTTCGCCTGAAAAGCCTCCCTGCTCCAGCCCCTCTTCTCGTCGCTCCGGTGGTGGTAAATCTTGCCGATGGTCACCGCCTCATACCCGTTGTCCATGAAATGCCGGTTCAGCGGCAGCGCTTCCGGCACATGGCTGTACAGCGGCCCGTTCCGGTATATCTCCCCCTTGTCCGGGCGGTACCCGCTCAGCAGGCTCGCCCGCGACGACATGCAAATCGCCTGCTGGCAGTAGGCCCGTTCAAACACCATGCCCCGCGCCGCCAGACCGTCAATGTTCGGGCTGATCATCTCGGGATGGCCGTAGCAGCCCAGTTGCGGGCGCAGATCATCCACCGCGATGAACAAAACATTCGGCCGTTGGGCCGCAACCTCCGCGGCGGCCGCCCGCCGCCCCCCAACAACGCCCGCGGCCAGCGCCGCAAGCGAGGTTTCAAGAAACACGCGGCGGCTTGGGATCTGCTCAGCCATTTTTAGTCTCCCGGGGGAACATGGTCCCGCAGGTGGCATTATCCACGCCCCGACACCGCCCGCTCAAGCGGGCGGGCCCGTCACACTTCCCGAGTCCACCCGATTACGGCACCCTTTCCGTTCCTTCCATCCATTTGGCCTCGTCCCATTTCTCCGCTTTCTACGCCCCTTTTCTTTCGCCCCCCCTCTCCCCGCCATCGCTCTATCTTCATTCCGTCTATTCCGTCCCTTCTGTGGTTATCCTCTTCTCTTCCTCTCTTTTTTGTTTTCTTTGTGTTTTTTGTGCCCCTTGTGGCCAATCTCTTCCTGCCCCCCTCTTCCGTCCATCCCGTCCA